>Ga0307929_1001973_pt1 | contig 14144 bp, 19 predicted proteins | sample AceLakmetage1330_FD_203160 | JGI IMG/M metagenome (GOLD analysis project Ga0307929, IMG submission 203160) | Saline water microbial communities from Ace Lake, Antarctica - #1330 | ecosystem: Environmental > Aquatic > Non-marine Saline and Alkaline > Saline | place: Antarctica: Ace Lake...
TATCCCTCCAGTTTTACCAGATATTACAGAGGACTTCGCCGCCCACATTTTCTTTTTTTGCCTGCTTATCCGTCATCAACCCTTTTGATGTGGATACAATCGAAATACCAAGACCGTTTAATACCGGCTGAACTTCTTTGGACTTTGTGTAAACCCTGCAACCGGGCTTACTGACTCGCTGAAGTCCATGTATGGCAGGTTCACTTTCACCTACATATTTAAGATAAACGCGAAGCACACCTTGTTTGTCATCTTCAAGGAATTTGTGATTCTTAATGTAGCCTTGCTCTTTCAGCACCCGCGCCAATTCAATTTTCAATTTGGACCCGGGGATATCCACTTTTGCGAACTCTGCCTTAGCACCATTTCTGATTCTTGTAAGCATGTCCGCTATGGGATCACTCATTGCCATAATAATCTCCTGAAACAACTTTGCTGTCTTTGCAGACAGAAAAGAACTATACGATATCTGTTATCCAAGTTTGACATAATCACCCGACCTATCTGGGCTTGTCGGAATGATTACCAACTCGATTTTGTCACACCCGGTAATTTTCCGGCAGAAGCAAGATCCCTGAAACAGATTCTACAGATACCTGCTTTCCGGATAAATCCCCTGGGCCGGCCACAAATGGTGCAACGATTGTACGCCCGCACTTTAAATTTCGGCGTTCTCCCCGCCTTTGCGATAAGAGACTTCTTTGCCAACTTTACCTCCTGGAAGGATATGCTGTATGCAGGGGAGAAACAACGTTAATTTTTCCCGGGCCCCATTTCATATCCAAGTTACAACTTACGATTAACGATCAGTTTTTAAAGGGCATTCCAAAAAGCGTAAGCAGTTCCTTGCCCTCTTTGTCGGATTTTGCCGTGGTGACTATGGTAACATTAAGACCCTTAATGCTGTCAGTCATGTCATAATTAATTTCTGGAAAAATAATATGCTCTTTGATGCCAAGACTGTAGTTACCTCTTCCATCAAAAGCCTTTCCGGAAATCCCCCGAAAATCACGAACACGGGGAAGCGTAATGTTTACCAATTTTTCCAGAAAATCATACATCTTTTCCCGGCGCAGGGTAACCATACAACCAATGGACTGTCCTTCCCTGAGCTTGAATGCTGCAATGGATTTTTTTGCCTTGGTGATAACAGGTTTCTGGCCTGCGATCAGGGTCAGATCAGCAGCGGCAGAATCCAGCAATTTCACATTTTTGATGGCTTCGCCCAATCCAATATTCAGCACAATCTTTTCCAGGCCAGGCACCTGCATTCTGTTTTGATAGTCAAAGGTCTTTGTCAGCGCCGGGACTATCTCTTTTTCATATTTCTCTTTAAGCATCGAAAATTAGCTCCTCAGTCGAATCCTAAGCATCGATCTGTTCATTGCATTTTTTACAGAATCTGACCTTTTTTCCATCTTCAAGCACTCTCACACCCACACGCACCGGCTTAACGCATCGGCTGCACATAAGCATCAGATTTGAATAATCCACCGGCATTGCCTTTTCCACAATGCCGCCCTGGGGATTTGCCTGGGTGGGTCGCTGATGGATCTTTGCCACATTAATATTTTCAACAATGGCTCTGTTTTTCTTTTTAATTACTTTCAGAACCTTGCCGATTTTGCCTTTATCCTTACCGGCAATGATCTTTACCTTATCATCGGTTTTAATTCTTGTTTTAATCTTTTCCATGGGAATCCTCTCCAAGTAGCAAACTGCTACAGAACCTCGGGTGCAAGGGATATTATCTTCATAAACCGTTTGGCCCGGAGTTCTCTTGCAACGGGGCCGAAAATACGAGTGCCAATGGGTTCATTGGAAGGATTGATAATAACAGCTGAGTTATCATCAAATCTGATCATCGAACCATCGGGTCTGGAGACCTCTTTTTTAGTCCGTACGACAACCGCCTTGACAACATCACCCTTTTTAACCTTGGCATTGGGGATGGCTTCCTTAACGGACACAACAATGATATCCCCGATACCGGCATACCGTCTTTTCGATCCACCAAGAACCTTGATACAATAAAGTTCCTTGGCACCGGAGTTGTCTGCCACAGTCAATCTTGTCTCTGTCTGAATCATTATCTCAACTCCTTATAAAATCAAACCGCCCGTTTGACAATCTCACTTACGCGAAATTTCTTGGTTTTACTAAGGGGTCTTGATTCAGTGATCTTAACGACATCCCCGGGATGACAAAGGTTATTTTCGTCGTGGGCAGCATATTTTTTATAGCTTTTAATATATTTTTTATAAATCTTGTGCTGCACCAGTCTTTCGACCTGTACAACCACAGATTTATCCATCTTGTCAGATATTATAGTACCCAAAAGTACTTTTTTTCTTCCTCTTTCATTCATGGCATCAACTCTAATTTGGGTTAGCTATGTGTTTCAATTCATCTCCCGGGAAACCGTATTCAGACGGGCAATATCCCGTCGAATCCCAGGAAGAATGGCTGTATTCTCAAGCTGACCAACACCATGCTGAAAACGGAGATTGAAAAATTCTTTTTTCAGCTCAGTCAGTTTTGTCTCTATCTCTTCGGCGCTCATGGCTCGAATATCACTAATTTTCATGGCTTAACTCCTTTCCACAAAGCGCGTTTTAACGGACAGCTTTCTGGCTGCCAGACGAAGGGCTTCCTGGGCAAGCTCTCTTGGGACTCCTTCCATCTCATAGAGGATTCGTCCGGGTCTAATGGCAGCCACCCAAGCATCCGTAGGTCCTTTACCCTTACCCATCCTGACTTCAGCGGGTTTCTTGGTAACGGGCTTGTCCGGAAAAAAACGAATCCAGGTTTTACCACTTCTTTTAATTTTACGGGTCATGGCAATACGGGCAGCTTCAATCTGTCGGGCATTGACGTATCCACACTCAATGGCCTGCAGTCCAAAATCACCGAAGTTCAGTTCTGTCCCGCCGGTGGGTTTTCCCTTGAGCCTTCCACGCATCCGTTTGCGATACTTTACCTTTTTAGGACTCAGCATAATGTATATCTCCTAAGCAAGCTTTCTATTAAGCTGTAAGGTTTTGGTCGGTGTTAAGCACTTCACCCTTAAAGATGAAGACTTTAATTCCGATGGTACCATAGGTGGTCTGGGCTTCAATAAAGCCATAATCCACGTCAGCTCTCAACGTGTGAAGCGGAATACGGCCTTCTTTGTACCACTCCGTTCTTGCCATTTCTGCACCGCCAAGTCTGCCAGCACAAATAATTTTAATCCCCTGGGCACCAAATCGCATGGCCGAAGAGACGCTTCTCTTCATGGCCCTTCGAAAGGCAATTCGTCGCTCAAGCTGGGATGAAATATTTTCTGCAACAAGTTGGGCATCAACCTCAGGTCGTCTGACCTCTTTGATATCGATGAGCACCTCGGGGACAAGCATCTTTTCCAGCTCTTTTTTCAAAAGGGCAATTTCAGATCCTTTTTTCCCGATGATGATCCCAGGTCTTGCTGCAAACACGCGGAGTCTTATCCGTTTGGAAAACCGCTCAATTTCTATTTTAGAGATACCGGCATGGTAAAGCTTCTTTTTAAGAAATTTTCTGATTTTATAATCTTCATAAACAAAATCAGCATATTCCTTATCGGCATACCACCGGGAATCCCATGTTTTAATAATACCTAATCTTAACCCGATTGGATTTACTTTTTGGCCCAATCCGAATCCTCCTTATTTAGACCGTTTCCGCAACTGTTACTGTGATGTGGCTGGATCTTTTCAGAATCCTGGCACCTCTGCCCCTGGCCCTTGCCCGAAATCGCTTCAGGGTAGGACCCTGGTCAACAACAATGTTCTTGACGATGAGACCGTCAACATCCAACTCATTGTTGTGCTCAGCATTGGCCACAGCCGAACTCAGGGTTTTGGATATGATACCGGCTGCTTTAAGGGGCATAAACTTGAGAAGGTTTAACGCTTCTTCCACAGGTTTACCCATCAAAGCTTCAACAGGAGCACGCAGTTTTAACGGTGATATTCGTACGTATTTAGTGACTGCTTTAACTTCCATTTCAGTTTCCTCTTACATTGTAACCCCAAGGGGTTATCTCTTCATTTTCGACTTTTTATCACCTGCGTGACCGTAAAACGTTCTTGTGGGAGAAAACTCGCCAAGCTTATGTCCGACCATGTTCTCCGTAACAAATACCGGCACGAATTTTTTTCCATTATGAACTGCAAAAGTGACTCCCACCATCTCGGGAAAAATAGTTGATCTCCTGGACCAGGTTTTGATCACTCTGTTGCTCTTTTTATCTTCTTGAGCAGCAACAACCTTTCTTATCAGTTCCGGGGCTATATAAGGGCCCTTTTTCAACGACCTTGGCATATCAGATCACCTACCTATTTGCGTTTAGCTCTTCTTTTCACGATGTACTGGTCAGTCCGCTTATTATTACGGGTTCGATATCCTTTGGTGGGCACACCCCAAGGCGTACAAGGATGACGACCACCGGAGGATCTACCCTCACCACCACCCATGGGATGATCCACAGGGTTCATGGCAACACCTCTTACGGATGGCCTGCGCCCCAACCATCGGGAACGACCGGCTTTACCAAGTTTGATATCATCGTGTTTTTCATTACCCACCCTTCCAATGGTGGCCTTGCACTTGATGTGCACCATGCGCACTTCACCGGAGGGCAGAAGAACCTGGGCATAGCCGCCGTCTTTTGCCATCAGCCTTGCAAAGGTACCAGCACTCCGGACGATCTGACCGCCCTTTTGCTGTTTGAGCTCCACATTATGAATACGGGTACCCAGGGGAATATTTTCCAGGGGCAGGCAATTGCCCGGTTTAATATCTGCATCCGGACCGGTTTCGATTACATCACCCACCTGGAGATCTTTAGGGGCAAGAATGTATCTTTTTTCACCATCCACATAAAACAAAAGGGCTATGCGAGCACTTCTGTTGGGATCGTATTCAATGGCAGAGACCTTGGCAGGAATGCCATCTTTATCTCTTTTAAAATCTATAATCCTGTACTGCTTTTTTGCCCCACCACCCCGGTGACGACTGGTAATTCGGCCATGGACATTACGCCCGGCTGTTTTTTTAATTTTTTTCAGCAGGCTCCGTTCGGGCTTTACCTTGGTAATCTCCTCAAAGGTAAAGTACTCCTGGGCCCGTCTGCCGGGTGATGTCGGCTTTGTCTTCTTTATTGACATGTGGTTACCTCTTTATACACCTTCAAAAAAATCAATTCTCTGCCCAGGCATTAACCGTACAATGGCCTTTTTCCAATCCCGCCGTTTTCCAACGACCTTGCCACGACGCTTTACCTTGCCCTTCATCTGAATAGTCCTGACGGCTTGAACTTTGGTATTAAAAATTCGTTCCACCGCGTCTTTAATTTCCATGCGGTTGGCCTGTCGATCCACCTCAAAGGAAACCTGATTGAAGAGCTCTTTTTGCAGAGTTGTTTTTTCCGTATTCAAGGGCCGTCGAATTATATCATAATCTCTTATCATCACCCGAGTCTCCCTTCAATTCCCTGAATGGATGACTCAACTAATAACAGCGTGTCATATTTCAGGATATCATAAACATTGAGTCCCTCGGTCTTAATCACTTTAACCCCAGGAACATTCCGTGAAGAGAGAAACAAATTTCTATCATCGTCTGAAGTAACCACCAGAACCTTTTTCAGCCCCAGCGCCTTGGTTACATCCACAAAGGCCTTTGTTTTGATCCCTTCCAGGCCAAAACCATCAATAACAGCCAAAGATTCGGTGGCCAACTTACTGCTCAGTGCCATTTTCAGGGCCAACGCACGCACTTTTTTGGGCAGGTTGTAGGCATAGGATCTCTGCATGGGACCAAAGATAACGCCACCACCCCGCCTCAGGGGTGACTTGACACTTCCAGCTCTTGAATTACCCGTACCCTTTTGCCGATACAGTTTTTTGGTACTTCCAACGATGTCAGAACGCCCTTTCACAGCGGCGGTTCCGCGTCTTTTACTTGCAAGCTGCATTCTCACAACGTCATGCAGTACACTTTTTTTAACAGGTATGCTGAATATCGTATCAGGGAGTTGGGTCTCGGAGACCTTCTCACCTGACCTGTTCAAAACATCTACAGCAGCCATATATGTCCTCATTAAATTCCGACTGTGCTTCACTGCGAAGGTCATTGCAATACCCACAGTCGTGGTAAAAACTACGTATACAATCCCAACTACTTTGCCACTTTTACGATCTCAAGGATGCCGGTTTTTGCGCCCGGAACAGGTCCTTTGACCAGCAAAAGATTCTCTTCTGCTCTGATTTCAATCACCACAAGGTTTTTGACCGTTTTTCGATCAACCCCCATGTGTCCGGGCATTTTTTTACCCTTGGTGACCCGTGCAGGCCAAGCTGAACACCCTATGGAACCGGGTGCACGATGGTTCCTGCTACCATGGGTCTCTGGTCCACGGCTGAAGCCATGACGCTTAATGGTTCCCTGAAATCCTCGCCCCTTGGAGGTACCGGACACGTTGACCTTGTCTCCGGGCTGCAAAAAATCAAGACCCAGAACCTGACCTGGTTCATAGTCTTCCGGGGTGTCCACTTTAAATTCACGAAGGGTTACAAACCCAGCGTCACCGCTTTTTGCAAAATGACCTGCAGCAGGTTTGGTACACCGTTTAATGTCTTTGTGCCCAAAGCCAACCTGGACCGCATTGTAGCCGTCCACGCTGAGGGTTTTTACCTGGGTGACCACACAGGGGCCCACCTCAAGCACGCTTACCGGCACAAGGGTGCCATCGGCGACAAAAACACTGGTCATTCCCATCTTTTTTCCAACAATTCCATCACACATAATCATATCCTGTTCTATGTTTTCAAATCCCTTAAAAGGGGATCTGATCTTATAGGCTAAATCTTCTTTAATTTCTGCTAAAAACAAACCCATCTGATCCGGTGAAGGATCACATTAAAGCTTGATTTCCACAGCCACACCCGGGGACAGATCCAGTTTCATCAGGGCATCCACAGTCTGCTGAGTGGGTTCAAGGATACCCATCAGACGTTTGTGAGTTCTGATTTCAAACTGCTCCCGGGATTTCTTGTTCACATGTGGAGAACGCAGCACACAAAATTTATTAATCCGGGTGGGAAGGGGGATGGGCCCCACAACCTTTGCACCGGTTTTTCTTGCTGTATCCACGATGTCAAGGGATGAACGATCAAGCAACTTATGGTCATAAGCCTTGAGCCTGATCCTTATTTTTGTTTTTATCATAACGATTCAATCTTCCCTGGATTATTCAACAATTTCGCCAATAACGCCGGCACCAACAGTACGTCCACCTTCCCTGATGGCAAACCGAAGCTCTTTTTCCATGGCAATGGGGGCAATCAGCTCAGCTGAGATACTTGCATTATCTCCGGGCATGATCATCTCAACACCCTCTGCCAGGGTCAAAATACCGGTTACATCAGTGGTTCTAAAGAAAAATTGGGGACGATAACCGCTGAAGAAAGGCGTATGACGACCCCCTTCTTCTTTGCTCAGGCAATAAATTTCCGCCTTAAACTTGGTGTAAGGCTTGATAGAACCTGGCTTGGCAACGACCTGGCCTCTTTCAACGGCTTCTCTCTTGGTACCCCTAAGGAGAAGACCTACATTGTCACCGGCTCGACCTTCGTCCAGAAGTTTTCTAAACATTTCAACGCCGGTACAAATAGTCTTAGTGGTTTCACGGATACCCACAAGCTCGACTTCTTCACCGGTTTTAACAATACCACGCTCAATCCTCCCAGTCACAACAGTACCGCGACCAGAAATGCTGAACACATCCTCAATGGGCATGAGAAAGGGTTTGTCCGTGTCACGAACAGGTTCTTCCACATAGGAATCCAGCACAGCAAGAAGCTCGGCAATGCACTTGGCATCATCACCACCGGGTTCGTCACACTCCAGAGCCTTCAGAGCAGATCCTCTGATAATGGGGGTGTCATCTCCGGGAAACTCATACTTGTCCAGAAGTTCCTGGAGCTCCATCTCCACCAGCTCAATAAGTTCTTCGTCATCCACCATGTCGCATTTGTTCAAAAACACAACAATACTGGGAACGCCCACCTGACGGGCAAGAAGAATATGCTCCCGGGTCTGGGGCATGGGACCATCATCGGCACTCACAACTAAAACCGCACCATCCATCTGGGCAGCACCAGTGATCATGTTCTTGATATAATCCGCATGACCGGGGCAATCCACATGGGCATAATGACGGTTAGCAGTCTCATACTCCACGTGAGCCGTTGCGATGGTGATACCACGCTCACGCTCTTCCGGGGCCTTGTCAATCTCATCAAAAGGAACATAGACGCCATGACCTGCAAGGGCTGCATGCTTTGTGATTGCAGCAGTCAAAGTGGTCTTACCGTGATCTATATGCCCAATGGTTCCAATGTTAACATGCGGTTTCGTCCGCTCAAATTTTTCCTTAGCCATTGTAAATTTTCCTCCCTGAAATCTTCTAAAATCTTAACAGGACTTTTCAAATATTTTTAAAAAATTACCATCTGAAATGGGCAAAAGCTTTATTTGCCTCGGCCATTTTATGGGTATCTTCTTTCTTTTTCATGGCACCGCCACGCTCATTGGATGCATCCATGAACTCAGCCGCAAGCTTGTTGGCCATCCCCTTTTCAGAGCGTTTCCGACTAAATGTCAGCAACCACCGGAAGGCCAGAGCTGTCTGCCTTGAAGGTTTTATCTCTGTGGGCACCTGATAGGTCGACCCCCCCACCCGACGGGATTTTACTTCCACGGAGGGACGGACATTGTTGATCGCCTTTTCAAATACATCCAACGGTTTATCGCCGGATTTTTTTTCAATGAGATCCATTGCATCATCGAACACTCTCACAGCGACGCTTCTCTTGCCATCTCTCATTACGCAATTGACAAACTTGGACGCAAGGGTCTTTTCTCCCTTTACACCCATGGTCAAGTGTGCTGAAACTATTTTTTTTCTTGCCATACATCCACCGATTTCTTAAACTGATTCAATGATCCCAAGACAAATCCCAACCCGATGTCCAAACAACTTATTTGGGTCGCTTTGCACCATATTTTGACCTGCCCTGCCTTCTATCCTCAACGCCCAGCGTATCCAATGTTCCCCTCACGATGTGATAACGAACACCGGGAAGATCCTTCACCCTCCCGCCCCTGACAAGAACCACTGAATGCTCCTGTAGGTTATGACCCATACCGGGAATGTAGGCGGCAACTTCCATGCCGGTTGTCAAACGAACCCTGGCAACCTTTCTCAATGCAGAGTTCGGCTTTTTGGGTGTTGACGTATACACCCTGGTGCAGACACCTCGTTTTTGGGGACCACCCTTCAAAGCCGGGGTGCCTTGCTTCTTCTCGGCCTTTACCCGTCCCTTTCTTACCAGTTGATTAATGGTTGGCATACCTTTATAAAACTCCTTATCGAATGATTTCGAACAATCTTATGTGACAAAATGATGGATTATTATATAGACGCCTGAATTTGTCAAGCTCTTTTTAAATTACCACTGATGATAGCTCCCTTCCAAGGGTGTTAAAATAACAGTATCAGAAGATAAAACCGGTGTGATTTCAACAAAAGAAGAGAGGGCACTTAGAACCAGAACCCATCCATCCCACCGGTTTTTTAACACAAGGTGATAACTTTTAAACAGACTTATGATTAATTTTCCACCGTCTCAATTTCCACATTTTTATACCCCACGAAACCGGTTCCAGCGGGAATCAAACGCCCCATGATAACATTTTCCTTCAACCCCTTGAGGGTGTCGTATCTGCCCTGGATGCTGGCTTCGGTGAGAACCTTGGTGGTTTCCTGGAACGACGCAGCAGAAATAAAGCTGTCCGTTGCAAGGGATGCCTTTGTGATTCCCAGAATCAACGGCTCTCCCCTGGCAGGTTCCCCCCCCTTCATGACAATGTCCCGATTGGCTTCCGCAAACCGGTCCCGATCCACCTGCTCATCGGGGATAAAATCGGTATCGCCCACTTCCAGGACTTTAACCCGCCGCATCATCTGGCTGATAATTACCTCAATGTGCTTATCATTGATGCGAACGCCCTGGAGTCGATACACCTCTTGAACCTCATCCACCAGGTACCGGGCCAGGGCCACCTCTCCTTTGATATTGAGAATATCCTGGGGATTGGCAGAACCGCCGATGAGGGGTTCACCGGCCTTTACATAATCTCCGTCATATACATTAACATGACGACCCTTGGGAATGAGATATTCCTTTTTATCGCCCACATCCGTGGGAGTCACGGTGACTTTTTGCTTTCCCTTGGTGCCCTTGGAGACCGCAATATATCCATCAATCTCTGTGAGCATGCTGGGCTCCTTGGGTTTTCGAACCTCAAACAGCTCGGCAACCCGGGGCAGACCACCGGTGATATCTTTGGTTTTGGTGGTGGCCCGGGGAAGCTTGGCAATGACATCACCCGCCATGACCTCATCATCATCGTCTTTCATGAGAATGGCATGCACCGGTAAATAGTACATGACATTGGCGGTGGCACCGGGGAGTTTAATCCCCTTTCCATCCTTATCTTTAATGGTGATTCGGGGACGGATGTCAGAGGACTTTCCCTCAATAATGGTACGGGATACTTTGCCCGTCACCGGATCAATCTGTTCTTGAACGGTGTCACCCACATCAATGTCAGCGTACCGGGCACGACCGCTCACCTCGGTGATGATGGGCGTGGTAAATGGATCCCACGAGGCAAGCACATCCCCCACCTCAACGTTTTGGCCATTTTTCACATGAAGATTTGCCCCATAAATGACGTCGTCCTTGGCCCGTTCACGCCCTTCAGGACCGGTGATGGAAAACCCGCCCCCTTTTCGGTTCATGACAATCTGGTTCTGACTTGCCGTGGTAACGATCTGAATGTTTTCGTTGAACTTGATAATGCCCGCCACCCGGGCCTTGATCTCGGCCACCTCAACCTTTCGACTGGCAGTACCACCAATGTGAAAGGTTCTCATGGTCAGCTGGGTTCCCGGCTCCCCAATGGACTGGGCCGCCATGATACCGATGGCCTGGCCGATTTCAACGGTTTTACCATGGGCAAGATCCCGACCATAGCACTTAGCGCATACCCCGTGCCTGGATTTACAGGTCAGCACAGACCGTATTTTCACACTGGTCACACCCGCAGCTTCGATGATTCCAACTAATTTTTCATCCAGCTCAACCCCCTTGTCAGCAAGGAGATTATTTTTATATGGATCTATCACCGGGGCCTGAACCACCCTTCCCAGAATTCTTTCTCCAAGGGTTTGGATCACCTCCCCCCCTTCCAGCAGAGATTCCACCTCCACCCCCATCAAGGTGCCGCAATCATCTTCCATGACGGTGCAGTCCTGGGCCACATCGGCCAAACGACGGGTGAGATACCCGGAGTTGGCTGTTTTCAGGGCTGTATCTGCAAGCCCCTTACGGGCACCATGGGTGGAAATAAAATACTGCAACACAGTCAATCCTTCACGAAAACAGGCCGTGATGGGATTTTCAATGATCTCCCCCGAGGGTTTGGCCATGAGACCCCGCATACCGGCCAACTGACGCATCTGATCCTTACTGCCCCTGGCACCGGAATCGGCCATCATGTAAACGGCATTGAGGACATCATCGGGTGCATCTTTACCACCGGGATTTTTCATCACCGCCATCATGGCATCGGCAATGTCATCGGTGCTTTTAGCCCAAATATCCACCACCTTGTTGTACTTTTCTCCCTGGGTGATGAGTCCTTCGGAGTATTGCTGTTTGATGCTCTGCACCTGCTCTTCGGACTTGCGGATAATATCCCATTTGTTGTCCGGGATAATCATGTCATCAATACAGATGGACAACCCCCCCAAGGTGGAGTGGCGATACCCAATATCCTTTAACCGATCCGCCAGAATAACGGTCTCCTTGAGACCAATGTTTCGGTAGGCATAATCCACAAGCCCCCGCACAGCACTCTTGTCCATCAACCGATTCAACAGCTCAAAGGGAATGGTAATTTTGCGCTCATCCACCCTGAAAATATTGAATCTGCCATTGTATTCCACCACATCGGAATATTGCCCTTCCAGCAGCCCAAACAGCTGGGTGACCACAATCTCACTGACCTGGAAATAATTCTGAAACTCCTTGCTGGTGAGAACACCGGTCTGGGTCATGGAACCCGGATTATTTTCCTTGGCAGCCTCATCCAGTACCCCTTGTAAATCGCGACCTTTTTTCAATTCTGCCAGAACCGAGTCCGCTGCATCCCGGGTGGTAAATCCAAGACAATCCATGGACATCAAGGTATCTCCGGGAATAATCTCCCACAGCAGAATTCTACCAGTGGTGGTCTCATGAATAACCCCATCAATGCGCACCTTGATCTTTGCATGGATATCCACCGCTTTGGAATCAAAGGCCGAGCGAACTTCGGAGATACTTGAGAAGAGAACCCCTTCTCCCTTTTTACCCGATGCCTCCCGGGTCATGTAGTAGATTCCCAGAACAATGTCCTGGGTGGGAACTATGACGGGCTGGCCATTGGCCGGGGAAAGGATATTGTTGCTTGCCAGCATCAGTACCCGGGCTTCCAGACGGGCCTCCAGGGAAAGAGGCACATGTACTGCCATCTGGTCACCGTCAAAATCGGCATTAAAGGCAGGGCAAACCAGGGGATGAAGTTGAAGGGCCTTTCCCTCAATGAGAATGGGTTCAAAGGCCTGGATACCCAGTCGATGCAATGTGGGTGCCCGGTTGAGCATCACAGGATATTCCCGAACCACATGATCCAGGGCATCCCACACGGCAGTTTCCTCCCGCTCCACCATTTTCTTGGCACTTTTAACCGTGGACACAAGCCCTTTTTTCTCAAGGTAATTGTAAATAAAGGGTTTAAACAGCTCAAGAGCCATCTTTTTGGGTAAACCGCACTGGTGTAAACGAAGATCCGGTCCCACGGTGATAACGGTACGACCAGAATAATCCACCCGTTTTCCCAGAAGGTTCTGGCGAAAGCGGCCCTGTTTACCTTTAAGCGTATCACTCAAAGACTTTAACGGTCTTTTGTTGGTACCGGTGACCACCCTGCCATGACGTCCATTATCAAAAAGAACGTCCACGGACTCCTGGAGCATGCGTTTTTCATTGCGCACAATGATATCCGGGGCATTGAGATCCATCAGTCTTTTCAGACGGTTGTTCCGGTTGATCACTCGTCGATAGAGATCATTGAGATCCGAGGTGGCAAACCGCCCCCCTTCCAGGGGCACAAGGGGTCTTAAATCTGGCGGTAACACAGGGATGGCCGTCATGATCATACGGGTGGGACTGAGTCCTGAATTGAGAAAGGCATCCACCACCTTGAGGCGCTTGGACATCTTCTGACGTTTGGCAACGGACTTGGTGGTGGCAATCTCTTCCCTGAGCATATCATACACCGCTTTGAGATCAATCTCTTCAAGCAGCTTTAAAATGGCTTCAGCTCCGATGCCCACCTCAAACTCCCCAGGTCCAAACACCTCCATGGCCTCGTGGTATTTCTCATCAGAGAGCAGTTGGTACTTGGAAAGTTCGGTCTCCCCAGGATCCACCACGATATAGGAATCAAAATAAAGCACTTTTTCAAGATTTTTCAGGGTCAGATCCAGCACATTACCAATCTTGCTGGGCAGGCTCTTTAAAAACCAGATATGGGACACGGGGCAGGCCAGCTCAATGTGGGCCATACGCTCCCGGCGTACCTTGGACTGGATCACCTCAACGCCGCACTTTTCGCACACCACCCCCCGGTGCTTCATGCGTTTGTACTTACCGCAGTTGCACTCATAATCCTTGGTGGGGCCAAACACCTTGGCACAGAACAGACCGTCCCGTTCCGGCTTAAATGTTCTGTAATTAATGGTTTCAGGTTTTTTTATTTCACCATGGGACCACTCTCTGACCTGGTCAGAAGAAGCAAGACCTATCTGGACACCTTTATAAATCTTGGGATCTTTTGGCTTGGCAAAGAAATCGTATATGGTTTCCAATATCTTCTCCTTATTTCTTTCCTTCTATAAGATTTATATCCAGTCCCAGACTCTGAAGTTCCTTGGTCAACACCCTGAA
>Ga0307929_1001976_pt1 | contig 14136 bp, 13 predicted proteins | sample AceLakmetage1330_FD_203160 | JGI IMG/M metagenome (GOLD analysis project Ga0307929, IMG submission 203160) | Saline water microbial communities from Ace Lake, Antarctica - #1330 | ecosystem: Environmental > Aquatic > Non-marine Saline and Alkaline > Saline | place: Antarctica: Ace Lake...
TATATAGACATCGAAACAAAACCTAATCTTGACACTGATAACAAAATGCAAGGTTAATGCAAACAGTATATCCACTTATATTTTGTCATTAGACATGTAAATTCCATTTCGCATTCGAAATAATTGTTAAGTGTTCGATAACTTTTTTCTTAAGGTGAAACAATTCAGCCAACTCTCCAATTCTGATTTCAATTAGTATTACTTCGTCATCACCCTCGTAGGCAATAAAACGGGACATAACAAATTTAAAAATATTTTTACCAAGCATTACCATTCTTCTAAAAGCAAATAATTGCCATATATATGTTTTCATTAGATGTGTTCTGTTAAGTACTTTTCCATATGAATTGTATCCATAAGCTGCCAACCTCAATTTAACAAAACCATAATTCCTAACCATGCGCCGCAGATATAACCAGTTCAGCCTTGATTTGGGCAAATAATGTTCCAGGGTCAATTCCGGTGCATACCAAATTTTCCATCCTGCAGCACGCAAAGCAAGGCACAATTCGTAATCCTCACCACATGAGAGACTTTTACCTTGCCTGCCCATTAAAGTGAATTGAAAACCATCATTCGAAAGCCTGGTCCATGCCTCTTTGCGTATAGACAAGCCTGCACCAGACAAAACTCCCTCTTTCCAGGTTATATCACCAGAAGCATCGCTCTGCGGTCCAACTGCGTAACTTATTTGATTCTTCTCAAACCACCACGGGGGCTTAATATCAAAGACAGGCGTATTCAGCCCGCCACATGCTCCGACCTCAGGTTTTTGTGTAAATATGTTGTGAACTTTCGCCACCCAATCCTCACATACCCAATTATCATCATCTATAAAACTAATGACATCGAACTGGGCATTCTCAAGACCACAGATTCTGGCGTTGACCAGACCAATATTTTTTTCTTTAATGACACGGAAATTAACATTATTAATATTTGACCAAAGTTTTTTGGCAACATCAGAAGTATTATCAGTTGATCCATTGTCAACAATAATGATTTCCCATGGGATTTCATCAGTTGAAACTTGTCGCTTTAACCTGAGTATTGTCTCTGGAAGTCTTTCAGAACTATTATGACAGCAGATAACAATTGAGATACCTTTTTGAAATTCCATAGCTATGAATGAGAAGTGGTTATTGAGCTGTTAATTTTATATTCTGCCAACTTGCATAATTCTTTATAGCAAATCAGGGAATCAACTGTAAAACAATTTGTATCTTCAGATCTTTTCAATTTTTTTTCAGGAAAAATAGAATTAACACAAGCTCCTGTAAATTTTTCAATTTTTTCCAACCCGCTATTTTCAAGAACTTCATCAAAGTGAAGGAATAGCCATTCACCTCCTTTTTTATAGTTATTTAAAATATGTTGGTACATAAGAATCCAAATTCTTTCCGCCTTAACCGGATTTATTGTCAGGGTATGGAGATATTCTGCGTCATTACATTCTTTAATAATACTTTGGACGGTGGCACCAGGATTACGGAAAACGCATATAAATAGGGTGTTTTGGAGATATGGTTTCCATACTGGTAGTGTGTATGAGAATCTCGGATCCTTATAACAATATGGTGAATAATGGACCAGTTGACTTATGTGATTATTGATTTCCTCTGATGTGGTTATATCAACATTTAAGGGAACTTCTGCCAACCATCTTTGACATTTCATAGGACGGGAGCGAAAAATTTTATTTCTAATCCATTGAGGAAGTATTCTAGGTCGATGAGGGATATTTAGGGAAATTATATCTTCATTCACCCCATTTATATCTGCAGACTCAAAAAAACCCTTTGGGTTACTGTTGCGAGGGGGATAAAGATTGTTACCCATAAAATAGCCTGACTTAGCTAAACAGCCAGCAACCATGCTCGTACCGCTGCGTCCGGAGCCTAAGATGATAATGTTTTTCATGTATTCCTAATTTTTGGGCAAGTCCAATATGAAATTTTTGAATTTCTGGATAGCAGTTAACTTATTATAGGGTGAGGGAGGCTTATTTCTGTGCGTTTGGATAGAGGATTCTGTTGCATTCGAACCTGCCATGTAAGTTACCCTAAGATTACGCTCATTAATTAGCCAATTTTGCAAATCGATTTTTTTCTGATATTCTGGATCCTGTGGGCCAGTTCCTAAGTGCCATGGGTGATAAATTTTGTGTGTTGGGTGCCACATTATTGGGTATCCCGCATTCTTAAGTCGTATATATAATTCCATTCCATTGGCACCAGCTTCGGAAAAAAGCTCATGCTCTTCGTAGCCATTGACATGGTTGAAGATTTTCCTCGAGAGTGTGAGACAGCCACCATAATTAATCGGATTCATGAGGTTACAAATATTTCTTAGGGTGGAAAGAGAAACTTTTTTTCTTATACTATCAGGTTTAAGTTCATCCCATCGCCTGAAATATAGAACTAATTTTGGGTATCTTTCATGACATTTCTTGACTTCTTTTAGAAAATCTTCCTCAACGACAATATCACCGTCTGGAATAACAATCAGGTCTCCACTGCTCTGCCGGATTGCTGCATTGAGACATTGCCCGAGATGCCACTTTCCTTCTCCGCCAAAACAAAATATTCTGCCATTTTCCATCTCCTGAATTTTTTTCTCCAATTCAAGATTAATGGTTGAGTAAAATTCTGCCCAGATAAATTCAAACAGATTTTTGTCAAGATTCTGATTGTTGAAAAAATCGACCGTGTGATAAGATTCTCTGAAAGCTGCATCCCAAGTAATTACTGAAATCATAGGTATCCAATTTTCTAATAAATATGTTCAAAATCGCTGCGCCACGCATCCAAAATAGTAAGCTCATCAGAGCTAATAAGCTGCTCTTTGTGTAAACCTTGATAGGCTAAAGCCAAATTGGCGGAAGGGCTCTCAGAAAAATCGAGTGTCTGTAGAGATTCGATCACCTTCCTCGTATTCAAATAACACTCAAACTCATCCTTGAAGTCTTTCATGAAGTCGTGGGCGTTTCTTTCCTGATAGACCGTAGCTTCATGAAACCCAAGATGCATGCCTTCCACCCATAACAACCGTTGCGCAATGAAGCCACGAAGAATGTCTGTGAACCTGAAACTCGTCGTTGCGGGCAGATAGAGAAAAGGGAAAGCCTCTTTGGTCCAGAAGGTATTTTGGGAGTTAAAGGGACAATACTTTCCCGAGCGGAGAACAATCGGTTCTTTGCGCTCAAATGTCACCGGTTTGTTGAATATTAGGCGGTAAATAGCATCTACGTCGGGATCAAGGTCAGCCAGCCCCTGCCAGACGCCAACCTTTAGCGGCGGAGACGTTGTGCTGACCTTAAGCATTTCTCTTTGGCTGACCATATCCAGCGGAAACCCGCGTGGCCAGATCAACTCTTCGGAAAAATAATTGTAGATATTTACAAAATTATTTTCACCCTGGATCAGATTTTTACACTGAAAACGTTCGAGACCCCAATAAGAATAGGGGGTGTTGTCGTCATCCGTATCGTAGATGACGTCAGCCCCTTCGCGAATTGCATAAAGATAGCCAATATTCTTTCTGGTGTAATGATTGTAAGGCAGTTTATCGACAATGCTGAAACCAAGTTTTTTTTGATCATCGACCGACAGAAAGGTTAAGTTCTGACTGTTCTCAATCGGTTTGCTTTTCTTGTCACCGATAATGACAAGGTGCCAATCTTTTAACTTCTCAAATTCTGAAATGGCTTTTGTCTTTTCATTAATTGTCGTGATAATGATAAATCTTTTCATAAAATAATTAGATTCTTTATATGAGTCTGTTTTTCCAAAGATTATGGTGGACTTCTATAGAAATTACCGCATCTTTAATTTGTTCATATATTTCGTCAGCAACATTCTGTCTTGTGCTTCGTTTAAGTTTTATAGGATTATCTTTATATTTTAAATCTCTTACTATATTTCCATCATGATTATGGTGTGGATATTCATGCCAATTTAGAATTTTGTCTTCAAAAGGAAGATTCAAAAATTTAAAAAGTCTCTGCGCTTCCTCTCCAAAATTTTGTGAAAAATCATCATAATAGACTAGATAGATTTGTGTGGGATTGCCATCACGCAATTTCCAGTAGTTTTCAACACTTTGACGCCAAGAGGAGGTGTAGGTTAAAAATTTGGAGCGGAAATCTAGTAGGATGTTTTTTTTTGCCACTGCATTGAATTCTGCCGAATAGTCCTCTCTGCGGAAACGAGACAAAAGTACCTGGACGGGATCTCTCAAAATAAAAACGATTTTGAAATCCTGGAAAATTTGGCAGAAAAAGTGAATGTCATCTGCAGACCAGACGTCGGGGGTGCAGACTTTGTTTCCTATAATTGGTTCATTGAATTTTGAAAATACTTTATCAACCTCTACTTTTAATTTTTGCTGTGAATTCCAGAAATCCGCTTTAGTCCAGTGGCGACGCCTATTCTGAAAGATATTCTCCATGAGAATCGCGACGTCCGGATGCGTATCTATAACTTTTGTGATCATGGATGTCCCTGATCGCGGAGCACCAGTAATGAAGATGCATTTCCTGTCAATCGACTCCTTTTTACGGAATACTTTAAAAAAATTCATAGTTCAGACCTCGGAATTTAAAAATGCAATATTTTTAATATTGACTGTAATATCAATAGGTCTTATGTCTCATAGAGACAAAGTGGACACGAATAATCTCAGCCAAAGTTAAAATATCAATATGTGCTAACGAATAGAACCTCAAACCACAACATGCAAGAAAAATAACTTTATATAATTCATAAAATGTCCAAAAAATCATGCTTAAAAACACTATGTTTCCCGAGGTCTGTAGTTATTCTTCCATCCAACTTCCAAGTATCTGGATCGGCGCGAAACCAATATGTTCCGCTTTCACCAGAAACGATTTGATATTTTGGTGTTTAACGAGAACTTCACCACGATTCTCATCAGTTATGGTTATTCCGATGCTGTATCTACCAGGATTGAGATTAATCTTGCCCAGATTGAGAGAGATATGAGATCTTTTCCCAGTATTATTGAATCTTTTCCCATTCATAAAGGAACTGCATTGAGCCACATTCTGAAGCTCAGAATTTACTATAATAACACTGATATTCGGATTCTTCACCTCCTTGTCAATTTCAGAATCAATATGAATAATTAAACGGTTTAGGTACTCAACGATCTCAATGCCACGCTTGACTTCGTCACCGCTTTCTAATTTTATAGAATGAATAACAGCCTTGCCAGAGCCCCCAATCCACTCTTTTTCTGCGGCAAAATGTGTATAATAGTGGTCAATGCCTTTTGATATTTCCTTACCTTGAAAGGCACATTCCCCATGATTTATAACCAAAATATCCGAACATATTCTGGAAATCTGGGGCATGGAGTGTGCGACAAAAATGACAGCGGCTTTGCCCATAAGATTGTAGATCGCATTAAAGCACTTAGCACGAAACCCCACGTCACCCACCGCAAGCACCTCGTCGATCAACAAAACATCTGGTTCCATCTGCGCCGCCACGGCAAACCCCAACCTTAACTTCATCCCGGAACTATAACTCTGTACCGGAGAGTCTATAAACTCCTCAATTTCTGAAAAATCTATAATTGCATCAATCTTTCGATCGATCTCCTCTTTGGTGAACCCCAGAACTGAGCCGTTGACGTAAATATTTTCGCGACCGGACAGTATCGGATTGAACCCGGCGCCAAGTTCGATTAACGCCCCCACCCGTCCATGCATGGTGATCCGCCCCGTATCCGGTTTGATCAAGCCATTGAGCATTTTGAGCAGAGTACTCTTTCCCGCCCCATTAGACCCGATAAGCCCCAAACATTCCCCACGCTTCAGTTCAAAAGAAACATCGTTAACGGCCCAGAACTCATCCGTACGAAGTTCACCATTGCCGCCATGGCGCTTGCCAATCATTTCGTTACCAAGATCCTGCATGCCATACCACAACGACTTTTTGAGACTGCGGCAGAATTTTTTTGAAATGCCCTCGACTTTGACCAGAGTATCGCTCATATCAAGCACTCATCCGCTCTATGAGAATCGGCATCGCCAACCGAAAAATTACCCATACCACCAAAAGTAGTGCAACAGCAGCAATGTTGACTACCACGAAATAATTTAGGTGTCCGGGCGACAAACCGGTTAGCCAATCGCGAGTGGTAAGGATGATTGGAGTCAACGGGTTAAATGAGAACAAAATAGAAGCCAAGCCTTCTTTAGGCATTGGAAAAACTATCGGTGTGACGTACATCAAAAATTGCATTAACAACGGCAAGGCACGTCCGATATCGGTATAGAGCATACCGATCGGGGTGATGAGCAACCCGAGGGAAGTTCCAACCAGAATCAGAGAGACAACGCCGAACGGAAAGAGCAACAGGTGCGAGCCAGGCATAATACCCATGAAGAGCAAAGCCCCAAATAGGAGTACAATCTTGATTGAGGCATTAAACAGGGTCTGGTAGATACCGGAAACAACCAACGCTTCACGCGGAAAATTTAATTTGGAGAGCATCCCCTTGGCAGCATTCGCTTGCTGCAAAGGGGCGTTCAAGGCGTCCATGAAGATTGCCCAGAGCATGGTGCCGGTAAAAACGTAGACCGGATACGGCAACACAGTATCAGCGATCTTCACCACACCGGAACTATTGAGAAAGATCCAGGCAAAGGTGTTAGCCAGTGGCAGGATAAAAGCCCAGAGGATGCCAAGAAACGCCTGCCGATACTGGGCCTGGATATCGCGCACCGCCAAACGCCACGCCAATTCGCGTGCCGCGACCAAGTCCGTAAACATCTCGCGCAGCATCCTGCCCGGACTGGCGAGGGATGAGTCGGGGGTGTAGATGGTTTTCTTTAAGGACAAATCATTCATCTGAAATCCGTAAAAAGTGGTAGAATGGGGTGAACCAAGCTATTACATTGAGAATAGTTTATGAAAATAGGCGATGGTTTTTTTTAATCCATCCTCCAGCATAACCTTTGGTTCCCAGCCCAGATTTTCTTTGGCCAACGTGATATTGGGTTGACGCTGTTTGGGGTCATCCACCGGCAGTGGGTGGGAGGATAGTTTCGATTTACCACCCACCAGGCGCAACACATTCTCTGCCAGTTCCAGGATGGTGAATTCACCGGGATTACCCATATTGACCGGACCGGTGAAATCACGCTCACTGTCCATCATGCGAACGAAGCCTTCTATCATATCATCCACATAACAGAAGGACCGGGTCTGCTGACCGTCGCCGTAGATGGTAATATCTTCACCCTTCAATGCCTGGACAATGAAGTTGCTAACCACCCTGCCGTCTTTAGGGTGCATTCTTGGCCCATAGGTATTAAATATTCGAACAACTTTTATATCCAGATTGTGTTGCCGGTGATAATCAAAAAACAGTGTTTCCGCACAACGCTTGCCTTCGTCATAACAAGAACGAGGACCAATGGGATTGACCCGCCCCCAATAACTTTCAGGCTGAGGATGCTCTTCCGGATCCCCATAAACCTCACTGGTTGACGCCTGGAAGATCCGTGCCTTCACCCGTTTGGCCAAGCCAAGCATGTTGATTGCGCCATGCACAGTGGTTTTGGTCGTCTGCACCGGGTCAAATTTGTAGTGAATCGGTGATGCGGGACATGCCAAGTTGTAGATTTGATCAACCTCTACATAGAGCGGGAAAGTCACATCGTGTCGCATGATTTCAAAGTAAGGGTTGCCAATCAGATGGGCTATGTTTGTCTTGCTACCGGTAAAATAATTATCAACACATAAAAGATCATGACCTTCCCTAAGAAGGCGATCACAAAGATGAGAACCAAGAAAGCCAGCTCCGCCGGTAATGAGTATTTTTTTATTCATGAAGTTTTAGATCCCTTTGGTAGAGTAACTATAGCTCCGCCCCTTCGGTTACATTGCCGATGGTCTGTAACAGACTAAGATGATCAAATTTAATCTTTATAAACAAACCTTACTTCATTTCCCAAATCAAAATATGTTTTCGTTTTTCAAGTTTGGGAAGAAATGCATCAAATTCTTTTCTGTTCAAAACAAGTGAACGGATTTTTCTTTTGAGATATCGTTCAGTTTTGATGCTTAAATCATTGAGATGGTATTGGTCAATATTGCCAACCAATAAAAGATCAATCACGCCTGTATCTTTGCCTTCAGCATAATCATCTATCAGGTATGCAGATTCGAGATCACCAAGTCTGTTCACTATTCCGTCAATCACTTTATCAACACCCATTGTTTTTCTTGCAATTGAAATGAGTTCTGTAAACAAGGGGTGGTTTTTATTGGCAGAATAAAAAACCTGTCGGCCTTTTTTTTCTGATTGCAATAGTTTTGATTTTGTTAATTGATTTAGTTCTTGCCGTACAGAGTTTGTTGAGACATTGAATTCATTTGAAAGTTCTCTTAGATATGAGTTCACATCAGGATTGAAAAAGAACTTGATCAAAAGTTTTATTCTTATTTTTGAAGTGACAATGCCTGCAAATAAATCTTCCATGAATGAATCCTTTATGAGTATAATAAATACTCATAAAGGATTCATGCTCGGTTGTCAATTGTTTTTTTGTAATATCAGCCATGCAAAATATCTATGTGTTGGGCTGGGATCGTTTTTCCCCCAATACATAAAAAAGATGACTCATGGGCAGTTGCCAAACCCCCTTTCTGAGCAGCATATCCCATTTGCCCAGCACCTGCATCCACTGAGGATAAATTCCTGTTTTGACATACTCCAGAAAAGGCACTTCCCAGTTAGGTGTTGCATTTTGCCGGGGATCATTGCTGCCATACCGCCGGTGGAGCCTTACATCCCTTGGGCCGCTGGGGTCTGGCCAGCCCGGGGCATCGATGGTGCCATATTCGGCAATGTCCATTCCAGCGATTTTTATCATTTTTTTGACCGTGGTGATGTGGTTGTACTTCACTTTTCCATGATTCCAGGGAAATCCATACCACCGATGAAGAAAGCGATGCCAGGGATATCCTGGCTGAAAATTGTTGCAGGTGACCAAGAGCACATATTTTTTGGAAATTCGCTTCATTTCCTGAAGATACCGCGGTGCTTCAGGCAGTTCGGTCCAGGTGACAAAGTTCCATGCCAGATCAAACTGGTCTGATTCAAAACCCGTATGTAAAACATCCACACCGTTCATCGGGCTGACCTTTCCTGCCATTCCCAGGTATTCCCAGCCTTTCATCATCTCCATCTCCGGATTGACCAGGGTGACATGGCAGTCTGACTTTCCAAATCCAATGGAATAGAGAGATCCCGCAGCTTTGGCACCGTGGCTGGGCATCTCAACAATGTTTTTGAGCCCTAATTCACGGGTCAGTACCTGATGTAGTTGGAGCAGCATATAACGGTCATAGGTAACGCCGAACACCTCTCGCTCTGTTTCTTCATGGACACCGTCCACCCTTTTTTTATCTTCTTTTTTATGTGTTTTGCTTAAAAAGTTTTTCATCTACACCCACCCCTTTTCCTTGTACCATTTTACAGTTTCCACAATACCGGTTTCCGTGTCAATGACAGGAGAAAAGCCCAGTTCACGGCGGGCCTTGTCAATGGAAAACACTCTGTCCGAGAGGGTGGATTCGATATTTTTTCGGGTCACTGGCGGTGCCTTGCCCATGTTCGTCCATAGTTTCTCCATCAGGTCTGCCGCCCACAATGCAGGGGCCTCAGGCACATAAAGAGGGAAACGGGAAATTTCCAGCCCCTTGAGGATCAGTTGCCGTAACCGGTCAAAAGGAATGGAAGCGCCGTTGGTGATGAGATAGCGCTCTCCTGGCCTCCCGTTTCGGGCGGCCAGGATCAAGGCCTCCACCACATCTTTGATGTGGATCAGGGGGGTCAGCTTAGGCCGGTTGCCGATTTTGGGGAAAATGCCTTTCTTGGCATAGCGGGTCAGCTTCAGCATGTCCCGCCAGTCCCCCGGGCCGTACACCATGGAAAATCTCAGGATAACAGCGGGCAGAGAGTGATTTTTGACAAGTGTGGTAACCGCTTCTTCCCCTTTGAGCTTGCTTCGGCCATAGGGATGATGGGGGCGGCAGGGGGTCGTTTCCGTGGCGGGTACCTCCCGGCAGATGCCCATGGCCGCCACAGAACTGCAATGGACCACCCTGGGAACATTGGAAGCCATGGCCTGGGCCATGATATTGCGCGTGCCCATGACATTGACAGCTTCAAACATCTCCTCCGTCACCGTGAAATTGCTCATATGCCCCAATGTGGCCAGATGAAACAGGACGTCTACCCCCTCTGCAATGCCTTTCAGGGTGTCGGGCTTGGTGATATCTCCAGGCACAACTTCCACCCCATGAATGTCCATCAGGTGCTGTGCTTTTTTCATGTCTCTGACAAGGCATCGGCATTGATGCCCTTCGTTTGTCAATCGTTTGATCAAATATGGCCCGATAAATCCGGTGGCACCGGTGATCAGATATTTCATAATTTTTCCTGGGGTCTGACCCCGTTAAGACTCTGTAATTAAAATAAATATAATGTAGGAAATCTCAAATTTATCCCTTAAAACCCATTTTTGGGGGGCAAAAACAGCATTTTAAAAGTCAGCAAACAATTTGTCTTGGGAAGTTTCAGTCCCATTTCCCGGTCGGAGTTTTAAATTTTTGATTTGCAAATATACCTACCTTGGGTAAGGCTTGACTTTTACCCGATTGAGTTATTTGTCTATGATTATCATGAAATCCTCGGCACTTCTATTTAAAACTTGACGTCATGGTGAAATACATTATTCTATAAAATAAGGGACATCATTTGTATGATCCCCAAAGTGCTTGCAAATCCTGAATGGTCTTAAAAGAGTAATGTACTTTAGAAGGATGCTCAAAAAGTCAGTTGAAGTTTTTCCAGGTACGATTATCCCTAACTTGGACAAGCCAGAACCAAAAAGGTTTTCTGATTCTCTTGCCCAAATAACACGAAAATCAGAGATAGGAATCTAATGAAACCAGTGACGAAAAAGGGCCTAATGTGAAAATAAAATTATACAACGACATAGTGTTCAAATGGATTTTTGGCCGCCAGGAGCATACCGGGCCACTTCTGGCTTTTTTGAATGCCATGGTGGGGTATGATGGTCATGGCCATTCGTCCGGCCCGAAATTTACAAATGTTTTAATTATGAATCCTTATGATCAATCCGAGCCCTTTACCATGGAAAAACAGGGAATCCTGGATCTTCGGCTTCAGGAAGTGGACAGCAAAGAATGGATTGACCTTGAAATGCAGGTGCTTTACAGTCCTGATTATACCCGACGTTCCAAATTTTATCTTGCCGGGATGTACCGGGACCAGCTTAAGAAAAGCAAGGACAAAAATTATGATGACCTGAAACCGTGCTATGGCGTTCACCTGTTGCTGGAGAATTTTTTCAGGGATAAGGCCGACAGAAAACAGTGGTTCCACCATTACACCATGCTCAATACCCGGACACACCAGCCATTGTTGAATCACTGGCATTTGTATTATGCAGAGCTGAAGAAGTTCATCGTCTGCTTTGAATCCGACAATGGCCAGTCCCAGGTGACATCTGGGGAGAAACAGAACCCCCAGCCCAATAGCTGCTGTAGCCATCAGCTTGAGCAGTGGATCTATTATCTTGGCAATGATCAAGACCTTGCTGCCCCGCTCAATTCATTTGTGGCGGCCAATAAGGGGATAAAGGAGGTGCATGATATGCTTCACACATTCACAGAAAATGACAGACTTCGGGAAAAATACCGTCTTCATGAAGAGTGGCTCCGGGTACGACGGGGAGAGGAAGCTCAGAGAAAAAAGCTTGAGAAGGCCCTGCTACAGGAGAGACTTGCAAAGAAACAGGAACAAGCAGCCATGGAGATCGCCTTCAAACAGGAACGAGCAGCAAAAGAACAGGAACGAGCAGCAAAAGAAGAGGAACGAGCGGCAAAGGAGCAGGAAAGAACTGCTAAGGAAGCCGCTTTGAAAAAAATGGATGAGATGGAAAAACGATCTATTATCCTGATGAGAAAAACAGGTCATTCAGATGAAGAAATTGCAACCCTGTTGGATATCCCGTTGGAAAAAATTAAAAAACATAAGTTTCTTGCAGGAAATGCCGAGTAATTAGCTATTTCCTGGGGTTATTTCCTGGGGTCTGACCCAGATAAGTATTTGTTATTAAAGTTTAATTTATTTAAAAAAGCTGTGTTTCATCTCTTAAAACCCACTTTTCGGGGTCAAAAACAGCATTCTAAGGTTCTCAGCAATTTTCATCAAATTTTGTCAGATTCTACCTCAAAGTGAACCACATTGCGTTTTTCGCTGGAAAACTCCACCCCAATCAGGTGGATTGTTACCCCATCGGTACGGTACTTGTCGGCATAACCTTTCTCTTTGATTTGCTGCAAGGCCCGGCCTTCCGGAAGTAGTTCAACCACCTTGAATTCGAAAATGTAGATATCTTTGCCCAATTTCACCATCATGTCAATGCGGCCATGGTTGGTGACATCTTCCACCCGGACATCAAGGCCCAATGCGGCAAAATAGCAATACACGATGGAAGCGTAATAGCCCTCATAACGGGCCAGCTTATTTTTACGGTACCAATCATGGGGAATGGAAGAAAAAAAAGCTTGCATGGTTTTCTTGAGGGCAGGAAAGTCATTATTAGACAGTGAATCCAGCACATGGGATTGATTACGTGTTTTGGCCAGATGATCCTGAACCAGTCCGTTCAAAATGGCATTGGTCAACCCGGCTCGCACCTCCAGATTGGGATAACTTAATTGATAGCGCCGGAACGCGCCAATCTGCTCAAAGCCCGTGATTGTGAGATAACCGGTCTGAAACAGCAATGCTTCTACCGTGATATTGTCCACGTCAAAGCTGCCCACAATCTCTTCGCCAGCCACCATATTCTGGATTTCAGGAATATAGTAACGCCCCTTGCGCAGCAGTTTGACCAAAAATGCCGGAGTTCCCGTCTCAAACCAAAAATTTTGGAACACCTTACTATCCAGATAAAGCAGAATATCAAAGGGGTTGTAGACCTGACGTCCCATCCAACTGTAGCCGTTGTACCATCTCTTAACCTCGGCCAGATCCGTATTGTCGTCTATCCAGCCAGAAAAAACGCTTTCCAGTTCATCCTGGGTATAACCGCAAATGTCTGAAAAGCGCTTGTCTATGGTGATGTCCTTGAGATTATTCAACCCGCTGAATAGCGAAACTTTGCTGAATTTGGAGACACCCGTGATGAACACAAATTCAATGTAAGGGTCGGCATCCTTGATAACGGAATAAAAATTCTTGAGTTCATCGCGAAGAGCAATGCCCATTTCTGTGTTTTCAATGCTGTCCAGGATCGGCTTGTCGTACTCATCCACCAGCACCACCACCCGACGTCCGGTTTTCTCATGAAGGGTCTGAATCAGTTCAGCAAAGCGCCCCTTGCGGCTTACCTTGTGATATTCAATGTCAAAGGCCCGGCTGTGGTCGTACAAAATTTCATCACAGGTCTCCTGGAGCTCTTCCACACTTCTGGCTACCCCGGCCCCGAAACTGATGTGCACCACGGGGTTGCTCTGGCTCCAGTCCCAGTTGTCATACAGGAAAAGGCCCTGGAAAAATTCCCGGCGACCTTCAAAAGCAGCCCTCAATGTACTCAGAAAAAGGCTTTTGCCAAACCGGCGGGGACGGGACAGAAAATAGTAAGTGCCCTCATTGAACAACTGCTGCACAAAATGCGTCTTGTCCACATAACAATAGTTGTCCTGGGCAATTTTTTTAAAGGTTTGAATGCCAATGGGGAGTTTTTTGTTTTTTTGCACGGGAAACCTCCGAGGGAGTTATGATGACGGCCACTTCTCCATTATTATCATGAAACTTCTGTTGGGGTCTGACCCCGATAAGTATTTGTTATTAAAGTTTAATTGCTTTAAAAAAGCGCTTTTTTATCTCTTAAACCCCACTTTTCGGGGTCAAAAACAGCATTTTAAGGCTCACCAGTTTTCATCATTTTTTGTCAGATTCCACCTCAAAACGCACCACATTGCGTTTTTTGCTGGAAAACTCCACCCCAATCAGGTGGATTCTTGCACCTTGGGTGCGGTACTTGTCGGCATAGCCTTTGTC
>Ga0307929_1001978_pt1 | contig 14129 bp, 7 predicted proteins | sample AceLakmetage1330_FD_203160 | JGI IMG/M metagenome (GOLD analysis project Ga0307929, IMG submission 203160) | Saline water microbial communities from Ace Lake, Antarctica - #1330 | ecosystem: Environmental > Aquatic > Non-marine Saline and Alkaline > Saline | place: Antarctica: Ace Lake...
CTGTGGCTTATATGATAGGCATTGCGGTTCCTGCTGAGATATCAATTTAAGGGCCTCGGAAATAAATAATTCCGCCAATATTGCGCAGGATTTCAACTCGTGTCCAAGGCGCACCAATGGGAGCATAGTGAACTATGTGCCCATTGGCGCTACGCAGGAGACGAGCTGAAAGACAAGCAAGATGAAAGGAAAAAGCAGGTGCGATAAATCTTCCCAGACACGCTTGGTTGAATCAATCCAACGCCATTTTCCATAGAAATGTAAGGCCAGATAATTGTCTGGACTGAACAGTTGAATTCAAGGGGATAACCATGTACCCATCGGTTGTAGTGCAGCAGGTAGAACAGGGCATCCGGGACTTTCTTCGCACCACCTTTGCCATATCAACGCCCCATTTTCATGGGCTGATGGAGGGGTTTCTCTCTGGGAATACGCTTTTTGCCGGGCCATATCTTTCTCTTGCCCTGCCGTTTAAACAGGGCAGATGCGGCAGGGATCGCTTCTCCTCCTTTACCATGAAGTTTGTTCCCCATGCCCACCAGGAGGCGGCCTTTGATAATTTATCCGGTCCCACCTCGGTCTCCACCTTGGTGGCCACTGGTACCGGGTCGGGCAAGACCGAATGTTTCCTCTATCCCATTCTCCACCACTGCTGGGTCCATCGCCATGAGCCCGGGGTAAAGGCGGTGCTGATCTACCCCATGAACGCCCTGGCCACGGACCAGGCTGGAAGAATTGCAACGCTTATTTCCGATGCGCCAGAACTCTCAGGGCAGGTCTCTGCCGGGCTTTATGTGGGAAGTCGGGAGGGCGAACCCAGCCAAAAGATGAGTAAAACCGTTGTGATCACCGACAAGGATACCCTGAGGAAATCCCCGCCGGATGTTCTCCTCACCAATTACAAAATGCTGGATTATCTCCTCACCCGTCCCCAGGATGCCAGACTTTGGGCCGACAACGGGCCGGACACCTTGAAATTTCTGGTGGTGGACGAACTCCACACCTTTGACGGTGCCCAGGGTACGGATTTGGCCTGTCTGATCCGGCGGCTTAAGGATCGGCTCCACCTTCCGGAAAATCATCTCTGCTGCGTGGGCACCTCGGCCACCCTGGGGGAAAAATCAAGTGCTGAAAAGCTCATCTCTTATGCACAGTGTATTTTTGGAGAGCCCTTTGGCAGGAGTGCCCTGATCACCGAATCCCGCAAGTCAGCCAGTGAATTTCTGGGAGAAACCGTTGTCAATAATATCACGACCCCGGAGCCGGATCAGTCGTCTGACATGGACCCGGAGCAATTCGACACCCGGGAAACCTACCTGTTGAAACAATACGAGCTGTGGTTCCATTGCACGGCCCGTAAGAAAGATCTTTCCAAAGATGAATGGCGAATTAAGCTGGGGGAAAAACTTAAGGGGCATCTGTTGTTCCAGAATATGGTTAAGGAGCTCAAGGGTCGCATTATCTCCCTGGAGGATTTGTGGGACAGGCTTTCCCGGATCATCAAGGGAACAGACTCAGCCCCGGCCCGGTTTCCCCAACTCCTGCTGGGAAGCCTTATCTCATTGATCTCCCTTGCCCAACGAAATGCCGGAACAGACGATAATGGCCACCCCATTTACACCTCCCTTGTGGATGTCCGGGTGCAGCACTGGCTTCGGGAATTGGGAAGGATGGTGGTCTCCACGGGCAATGATCCAAGACTTGTCTACTCCGATGATCTAACCGACCAGGAGAGGGACCTTCATCTGCCCGTGGTCCATTGCCGGGAGTGCGGAGCCATGGGGTGGCTGGGTGTTACAAAGAGAAAGGAAGACACCCTTATTCCCAATTTAAGAAAAATATATACCGCATTTTTTTCCCAAAAGGATCTGGGACGTATCTATCTTTTTCCGGAAAACCAAAATCTGGAAAAGGTAGGGCTTAAAGGACGGGTGGCCCATTTTTGCGGCAATTGCCTTCACCTTAATGCAGGCAGGGCTGTTGATGAATGCAGCCAGTGTGGAAGCCAGGATCTGGTGGCGGTGTTCATCCCGGAAAAATCAAATACCACCTGTCCCTATTGCGAGGCACACAGAAGCCTGACCCTGCTGGGTTCCCGGGCTGCAAGTCTCACCAGTGTCATGATATCCCAGATATATGCATCAACATACAATGACGACAAAAAGCTCATCACCTTTTCCGATAATGTCCAGGATGCAGCCCACAGAGCCGGTTTTTTTGGTGCCAGAACCTGGGGATTTAACCTGCGGGTGGCCCTTCAAAGGGTGGTGGATGGCCTGGAGGGGGAGGTTGCTCTTTCAGATCTTCCCGGGCGTTTTGTGGATCATTGGCAAAAGGCCTTGTCCCGGGAGGCGTACATTGCCACCTTTATTGCCCCCAATATGGAGTGGTTTGCCGATTATGATCATCTCATCTCCCGGGGGCGGCTGCCCCATAAGACAAATCTCACAGAAAAGGTGAACAAGCGCTTGCACTGGGAGATAATGTCCGAGTACGGGTTTGATTCAAGGATCGGCCGAACCCTTGAAAAATCTGGGGTCTCCATGGTCTACATTGCCCCGGAAAGTCTTGATTCCACATGCACCGATTTAAAGCTCCGGCTGGAAAATGAGGTGGAGGCCTGCCGGGGAACAGGCCTTGATGCAGTGCGCCGCCTGGTGTGCGGGATGGTGAACCATTTGCGAACCAACGGGGCGGTATATCTTCCCGTTCTTAAGGGATATCTTAACGATTGGGGCAATGATTATCTGCTCTCCACCACTATCATCAACTGGATGCAGGGCATAGGTCCCACCACCCGGGCACCCAAATTTTTGACCAATCGCACCGAGTTGAGAAACGGCAACGGTACCATAAGATTCCTTGGTTTATACAATCCCTCCCGGAAAACCTGGTGTCACTCCTGGGTGCAGAAGATTTTCTTTGGTGATGAGATCTTTGAAAGTGCTGAAGTCCAGGATATCCTGGAAATAACGATTTCCACCATGAAGTCCCAGGGGCTTTTAAAAGAACTGGAGGTGGGGAAGTTTAAAATCTGGGGACTTTTGCCACAAGTTTTCAGGGTCACCAACGTAGTGGGGCAGATGAAATGCAATGGCTGCGGTCATATGATCTCCGTTGCCGGCGCTGAGTTTGATGTGTGGGAAGGGGCGGTGTGTAAAAGGAAAAGCTGTTATGGGGCCTATGCCCTTCACACCAAAGCACCCGATTATTACGGCAAGCTCTTTAAACAGGGAAATGTGGCAAGGCTTTTTACCCATGAACATACAGGGCTTCTGGACCGGCCCACACGTGAAGCGGTTGAAAAGGCGTTTAAAGCAAAGAATGAGGAGCGTAAACCCTGGTCTCCCAATCTCCTCTCGTGCACCCCCACCATGGAGATGGGTATTGATATTGGCGATCTGTCTGCCACCATTCAATGTTCGGTGCCCCCGTCCCAGGCCAATTATCTGCAACGCATCGGCCGGGCCGGACGGAAAACCGGTAATGCCCTGAACCTTACCGTAGCCAACCTCAACCCCCATGATCTCTATTTTTTTACAAATCCCCTTGTCATGCTGGAAGGATCTGTGGAGACCCCAGGGGTGTTTCTGGATGCAGCAGCGGTTCTTGAGCGTCAGTTCACGGCCTTTTGTTTTGATCGCTGGGTGGCACGGGGCGTTCCAGATAATGCCCTTCCCCCCAAACTGGGGACGGTGCTTGACACCGTTAAAAAAAAGGATGAACTGAAATTTCCCCACACTGTTTTGCGGTTTGTGGAAAACAATTTAACCCCGTTGTTAACCGATTTTAATACTCTTTTTAAGGACCCGGTTTTGAGCGTCGGGGCCATGGCCCATGTGTCGGAATTTGCCTCGGGCAGAGAAGAAGGCAGCCTGGGATATAAAATACTGGATGGGCTGAACGGACTTATCAAGGACCGTGAGCGATTGAAATCGCGAATTCGTGCCCTAACAAAGGAGATCAAAAAAAGAGAGATAGACAAAGCCGGGGGTAAAAAAAATACCGATGAAATCCAAGAGATGAAACAGGAAAAATCGGGGTTGCAGGAGCTGGTTAAACGTATCAACAATAAAAATATCTTTAATTTCTTCACCGACGAAGGGTTTCTTCCCAACTACGCCTTTCCGGAACAGGGGGTGACCCTGCACTCCATCATTTACCGCTACAAAAAAGCGGTGGTGGATGGGGACAAACAATCCCCACCCATTTCCTTTGAATATGAACGTGGAGCGGGTAGTGCCCTGTCGGAGTTTGCACCCAACAGCACCTTTTATGCCGGAGGCCGCAAGGTGACGGTGGATCAGGTGGATCTTCAACTCTCTCCGGTTGAGCTGTGGCGATTCTGTGCCGACTGCTCCTATGGTGAACTGGCTGGCACCAAAGCTGCTTCTGCTGCGTGTCCCCGGTGCGGCAATGTGATGTGGGCCGATTCCGGGCGGCAGCTTCAGATGCTCCGCCTGCGACAGGTTTTTGCCACCACCTCGGATGAGAGGAGCCGTATTGTTGATGATCGGGATGAAAGAGCACCTGAATTTTATGTCAAGCAGCTGTTGATGGATTATGAACCCGGGGATGCGCTTCAAGCCTGGCAGTTAACCGCTGAAGACGCACTTTTTGGATATACCTGGCTTTCCCGGGCGGTCTTCAGGGAGGTGAACTTTGGTCCCTCCAATGGCTCCAGCGGTGAAGGGGAGATGTTGAAGGTAGCCGGGGAAGAGATTCATGGGCCGGGGTTCAGCATCTGCCGCCATTGCGGAAAGGTGCCCGATGCCCGGGGCAGAAAAACCCACAACTGGACCTGTCCGGCCCGGGGTAACGAAAAGGAGGACACCTTTATTGAGTGTGCCTATCTTTACAGGGATTTCTCGTCCGAGGCGGTGAAGATCCTTTTGCCCATGAGTGGGATCGAGGAGACAGATGTCAGGCTTCAATCCTTTATTGCCGCCTTTCATCTGGGGCTGAAACATCAGTTTGGCGGGGACATTGATCATTTGAGAAGCATGCTCCACACGGAGCCCTTGGCGGAGTCGGGTTTAAGGGTTCAATACCTGGTGATTTACGATACGGTACCCGGTGGTACAGGCTATTTAAAGGAGCTGATTAAGCCCGGAAAAATGTTGGATGTGCTGGACATTGCTCTGAAGGTACTGGAAGATTGTGGTTGTGCTTCCGATGAGAAAAAAGATGGCTGTTACGGCTGTCTGTACAGATATAAAAACAGCCGGTCCATGTCGGCCATTTCCCGGCGCACCGCCGTTTCCATATTAAAAGAGATCCTTAAAGACCGGGACTCGCTCAAAGAGGTGGAAAAAATATCCAAAAAGAGTATGAACTCGCTTTTTGACTCTGAGCTTGAAGAGCGGTTTGTGGAGGCGTTGCGACGACAGCACCGGCCCATCAGACCTGTTGGCATGGTGAAAAAGATAGTGAACGGTTCCCCCGGTTTTCTGCTCACCATTGGAGATGCCCAAGAGAAAATAAGGTGGCAGGTGGTGCAGCAGGTGACCCTGGGACCGGCCCAGGGGGTCAGTGTTACGTCCATTGCAGATTTTGTCTTTTATCCGGTTCGGCAGTCAGCAACGGTAAAGCCGGTGGTGGTCTTCACCGATGGCTATACTTTTCACAGGGACCGGGCGGGTAAAGATATGGCCCAGCGCATGGCCATTGTTCGAAGTGGTCAATTTCATGTGTGGTCCCTGTCATATAAAGATGTTCAGCATGAGTTTAAACCCATACATTGCCCCTGGTACAGCGAGTGGTTTAAAGCCCGGGGCATGTTAGCCAATGACAAACTTGGTGAATACTGGAAGGGGTATAAGCTGGAAGATCATGGACAGCTCCAGGCAATCTCCGCTTTTCAGATGCTGTTTGATTATCTGTCTGTTCCCCTTAGTGATTTGTGGAAAGACATGGCCCTTCTGTATGGTCTGACCCTCCATGCAGGTGTCCAGCCTATGATGCCGGATTCCTGGAAAGCGGAGCTTGAGATTCTGCCGTCACCCATGGACGAGGTGCTGACCTCCAACAGCGGCAAATGTATTGGTGGCGGGCCAGTGTGGGAGGATCTGCCCGGGATTAAATGCTACACCCGTTCCCAGGTGACTATCCTTAGGAAAGTCTATTCCAGTTTTGGCATGATTGCCATACTGGAGGATGGTGAAACCACTTTGGATGGTGAGAATTTTGAGCCCCTGTGGAACGGTTTTTTACGGGCTTACAATCTCATGCAGTTTTTACCGGGGACGATTTTTTTAACCCGGAAGGGCGTGGTGGCTCATGAATATGATGCACTTTGTCTTGATACTTCCCATGTGGGGATTGATCCAGATGGGGCTGGTGACGTGTTGCAGGATCATTCTTTAAAAGGTCCATCGGCTCCCGCTTTGGATTCCCGGACATTACCGGATCAACAGGCTGAGTCTTCGCGGGATCAAGTGCCGGGAGAAACCCATTCGGCCCCATGGATTGAAGTGCGGGAACTGGTTGAAAAGCGATTATTTCCCTTACTTGATCTCCTTGAAAAAAAAGGGATTCCTGTACCCGTTGCAGGTGCGGAGTTTCTGGAGAACGGGGCGGTTATCGGTGAACTGGAACTGGCCTGGCATGACATAAAAATCGGGGTATGTGAGTCAAACGCCGAAAACATAAGAGAAAGATTGGTGGGGGAGGGATGGCGTATTTTTACCATGGAAGAGGCGGGCCTGAACCCTGAAGATATTATCGACGAATTTACAAAAAAGCTCGTGATTTCTACATTGGCTATTTAAAAAAATTCTTGAATTGAGGGGGGCTGACCAAAATTGTTGATGTTGTCACCCCCCAGTCAATGCGAACCCAAACATCACAGATAATGCCACTAACGCAAGTATGATCCTTTCCCCGCCACTTGTAATTTCGGGGTAATTATAAAACTGGATCATTGAGCATAATAAAACATGAAACCTGGAGAATATAATGGCCATGAACAATATCACCATCGCCGTGTCCGACGGTTTTTTTACCTCTTACTCTCGACTTCCCAAGGGTCAGCAGAAAAAGGTGATGAATTTTGTAAACAAGTTCCGCATGGACCCCATGTCCGGCGGTATCAACTATGAACCCCTGAATGGTGTTAAAGACAAAAATCTTAAGTCTGTGCGCATTGATAAGAACTATCGAGGTATTGTTTACAAACCTGTCAAGGGGAATGTCTATCTGCTGCTCTGGGTGGCCAACCATGAAGAGGCATATACGTGGGCAAAGAATCGGGTGTGTGAGGTCAATCCCCGCCTGGGTGTCTTGCAGGTTTATCAAGTGAGTGAAACGCCCATGGATGAAACAGTGCTGGAACCAACTGTAAGCTCTGAAAAGCCCGATAAGAAAACCGGACCTGGCCCAGATAAAGCCGTGAATGCCGTGGAAAAGTCTGACCTGACTCCAGGGCTGGAGGGTGCCAGGTCCGGGAAAATGTCAGAAAAATCAGAGTCTCTGTTTGCTGCCTTAAGTGATGGCGATCTGCTGGGGCTGGGGGTACCGGAGATGCAAATCTCCATGGTGCGATTCATCACCACGGAAAAGGAGCTACAGGCCTTAAAGGAAGCCTTTCCCTCAAATATTTTTGTTGCATTGAGCTGGCTGGCCCAGGGGGAAGGCCTTGAAGAGGTAATGGGGATTCTGGAGGAGTATGGTGGAAAAGCTGGGGAAACGGTGGATACCGATGATTTCACAAAAGCCCTTGCCCATCCCATTTCCCGGCAGCAGTTTCAGGTGGACCCGTCGGAGGATGAACTGGTTAAAATGCTTAATGCGCCCCTGGAAAAGTGGCGGGTATTTCTCCATCCTGCCCAGAGAAAGCTGGTAGAGCGAGACTGGAACGGTCCTGTGAGGGTTCTTGGCGGAGCAGGTACAGGTAAAACTGTGGTGGCCATGCACCGGGCCAGATGGATGGCACAGCAGTTTGAAGTAACCGGTGGAGAGAAAATTCTTTTTACCACCTTTACCCGGAATCTTGCCACGGATATTGAGGTAAACTTGCGCAAAATAATTTCATCGGAGTTGATGAAGCGTGTTGATGTGGTCAATCTGGATCGATGGGTGTCCGCCTTTTTGCGTAAAAACGGATATGACCATACGATTGTCTATGGGCATCAAACAAAGGGATTGTGGGAAACGGCCTTCACCATGAAACCTTCTTCTCCTGTTCTGCCCGATGGATTTTACCGGCAGGAGTGGCGCCAGGTGATTCAACCCCAGGAGATCACCGAGTTTTCCCAATACATGAAGGCCCCGAGGATAGGTCGGGGGGTACCCCTCAACCGCAAGGAAAGAAAGGGGATCTGGCAGGTGTTTGAAGAGTATCAGATGCTTCTGGCAGAAAAAAATTATCGGGAACCACCCGATGCCATGCGGGATGCCAGGCAATTGATGGAGAGCGGCGGCATCACGCTTCCCTATACAACCATCATCGTGGATGAGGCCCAGGATATGGGCATGCAGGCATTCCGGCTGTTGCGGGCCATGGTGCCGGAAAAACCCAACGACATGCTCATCGTAGGTGATGCCCACCAGCGGATTTACGATAAAAAAGTGGTTCTGGGCCAATGCGGCATTAAAATTGTGGGACGAAGTCACCGCCTGAAAATCAACTACCGCACCACGGAGGAGACCAGGAAATGGGCGGCGGCCCTTATGCAGGGGGTACCGGTGGATGATCTGGATGGCGGGGAGGACAGCATGGGGGGCTATATTTCACTGCTCCATGGGGTTGCACCCATGGTGGTTCATTACGACTCCTTTTCAGAAGAGGTGGAGGCCATGTGCGCCCATCTCAAAGATATCAAAAACACCGACGAGAGCTATCGGTCCACCTGCATCGTCGCCAGAACCAATAAGCTGCTGGATGACTATGAAAGGGAACTTAAATCAAGGGACATTCCGGTGTATCGCCTGACAGGGTTTGATCCCGAGGATCGGTCCCAGGGCGGGGTGCGCATGGCCACCATGCACCGGGTCAAAGGGCTGGAGTTTGATCGGCTTCTTTTGTGCGGCATAAATAAGGGGGTGGTGCCTCTGAATACACCGGATCTTCATTCCGACGATGTTACGGTTCAGCATATGGCTGAGGCCCGGGAACGGTCGCTGCTGTTTGTTGCCGCCACCCGGGCTAAAAAATCGGTTATGGTTACCAGTTTTGGTGAGGCGAGCCAGTATCTTTAAGAGAGAGCATAGTTTTTTATTTGTAATGGGGACAGATCACGTTTTTTTAACTTAAAAACGTGGTCTGTCCCCTATTTACCAAAACGTGGCTTATCCCCTATTTACTATAAAGTGCTACCCAAAAGTATCCAAGTTGGTATTTTCTGGTAGCACTTTGTTTGTTTTTTGTGTAATATAGAATATATTTCTAAAAAAGTGCAAAGTACTTTGGGTCTCATATGAAGGATGTCAAAGATTTTAATAACCTGCATGGCAGTAGCCACCTGCCACAACTAAAATTGAAACTCTCATGATTCCAATCAGTTGGACGGGGTTTTATATAAACCTACATGGCTGTAGGCACTAGCCACAACGAAAAATGAAAGTCCTTTGATTCCAGCAACTTGGTGAAACTTTTATATAAAAACATGGTGAATTTTAATGGAAAGGTCAATTTACGCTTCACTTTTAAAATGGAAAAATAAAAAACATAGAAAACCCCTAATCCTTAAAGGAGCACGTCAGGTCGGCAAAACATATATTCTGAAGCAATTTGGGAGAGAGCAATTTACCCAATGCCACTATATCAATTTTGAAGAAGATGAGACGCTATGTAATATTTTTGGAAAAAATTTAAAAGTTAATCGTATTTTCCAAGAACTCTCCTTTTACTTGAATCATCCTATTGATCAGCATAACGATGTTCTTATTATGGATGAAATCCAGGCATGTCCCAAAGCTTTGACCTCTTTGAAATACTTTAGAGAACAAATGCCGGAATTTGCGGTCTGTTCAGCTGGTTCATTACTGGGGATACATCTTGGAGAAGCCTCTTTTCCGGTGGGCAAAGTAGAATTTCTGGAAATGTTCCCCATGGGATTCCATGAGTTTTTGATGGGGGCAAAAGAAAAAATGCTGTTTGAATTTTTAGATAATTTCAATATCGCCGACCCCATTCCGGACATGGTGCATCAGCGTTTGTGGGAAAAATTGACTCATTACTTTGTTGTCGGCGGACTGCCGGATATTGTCCAGACCTATGCTGACGAAAAAGAAAATCTTTTTCCTTGTCTTCACGACGTCAGAAAAAAACAAAAAGAGTTGATCAACCACTATTTAGCTGATATTGCAAAGCATTCCGGGAAGATCAATTCCATGCATGTGGATCGCGTACTACGAAATATCCCAGCCCAAATCGCCAAAGAGCAGGACGGCTCCATTCCTAAATTTAAATTCAAGGATGTGATTCCCGGAATTCGGGGATACACCCGGTTAAGTGGTGCCATTGACTGGCTTGAAGCCGCAGGATTAATTCATAGAATTAACATTGTAAATCGTGGAGAGTTGCCTTTTTCCGCTTTTTCCAAGGAAAATACCTTTAAGTTGATTCTGTTTGATGTCGGTCTTCTTGGCGCGTTGGCGGATTTACCCATTAAATCGATCTTAGACTCTGATTATGGCACATATAAAGGATACTTTGCCGAAAATTTCGTTGCCCAGGAATTTGTCTATCAGAATATTGCCCCTCTTTTTAGTTGGAGAGAGGGAAGAAGCGAAGTTGAATTTCTTACAGAGATCAATGGCTCCATCATCCCCATTGAGGTTAAATCCGGTTGGGTAACCCAAGCGAAAAGCCTCAAAGTGTTTGCCGAAAAATATCATCCTGAATACCGGGTGATCTTCAGTGGGCGGTCTCTGAAGATCAACAATGAAAAACGAATCCATGGTTATCCACTCTATCTGGTATCTCACTTCCCCTTGGTCTAAGACCGCCCTGCCCCCTTAGCTACTCTGGGAAAAAACCAAATTCTAATTTTGTAGAATCCATCTCAAATTAAATAGTTATATTAAACGGGCTTCAAAATTCATTAAAAAACATCCTGAATTATTATCTCAATATGAAAAAACACTTAAACTATTAGAGTTAGATCCTAATCATCCATCTTTGAGACTTCATCCGTTAAAAGGAAAATTAAAAGATCTGTATTCAATTTCTATAAATATATCCTATAGGATCACGCTTGAATTTTTCGTTTCAGAAAAAGAAATTATTTTAGTGAATGTTGGGCACCATGATGGCGTTTTTTTAAACGCCCCTAAAACGCAGCATCCAAAACCGACATAAATAGGAGACAGAACAGCTTTTTTGCGTTAACGCAGATTATTTTACGCAGACAACGTGGTCGATATCGTCCTGGCGGTCGAAACTCAGGATACGGGATCTGGTGTTTACACCAAAAGCGTAACCAAACAGCGCGGTTCGGCTCCAGTAATCGGTATTGTCATTAGTGAGTGCCCCCCGGTACATCAAGCCGGTCAGCTCGAAGATATCGGGCAGACGCGCACCGTTACCGAGCGCTTCACAGCAGGCAACGGCACCGGTCCAGTTGTACTCCACAACACCTGCCTCCTGCCAGGAAAGCTTTTCGCTGCGGCTATAGGCGGTAAAAGCGGCCGCCCCGCCAAGCCCTGCCACCAGCAGCGCCAATGTTATTATCAGTTTGCCTCTCATTTATCATCCTTCCTTATATAATGCTTTGAAATTATTAAAAATAATAGCAGACACGCCAATTTGCGAGACCTTGATATATTTCGAATAAATTCAAACTGTTGAATGTGATTTTATTTTATAAAACCCTGAAACGCAACATGAGCCAAAATTAAACTTGAAGTATTTTGGAAAAGCTTTATCCTTCTTTATTAATTTTAATTTTAGAATAGAATTTATGAGCCTTAATGCAAAAGGAATTCTTCAGAAAATAAACCTTATCTAAGCTGACATGAACCTGCAAAAACAGATCCTGTTTTCAATTCCATTGGATAACAAACTGGAAATGCAAGAGGTTATGGTTAAAATTAAAGAGCAGAAAGATCAAATCTCAGATCTTCAGAAATCCCTGATGGAAATTGATCCGTATGAGGGGGCTGCTGTTCAATAAACTCAAATATAGGGATTAATTTATGCGTTTCCTTTTATATAATATCCGCTATGCCGCAGGAATCGGTAAAAAAATTCATTTACCATTACCCTATAGCGGATATTTAAAAAAAACTGACAATCAACTCATAAAAATTGTTGAATTCATAAAATCTGCCAAACCTGACATTATCGGACTGGTTGAAGTTGATAGCGGGTCTTTCAGATCAAACAACAGCAATCAGGCTGAATACATAGCAGACACATTACATTATAACCATATATTCCAATCCAAATATTCCCGTAATTCTGCTGCCAACATGGTACCTGTATTAAATAAACAGGGGAATGCTGTTTTGGCTAAAAATAAAATCCTTTCAAACCATTTTCACTACTTCAATGAAGGTGTCAAGAGACTGGTTATTGAAACAGAGTTAGAAGACCTTACTATCCTCCTGGTACATCTTTCCCTGAAATACCGCCATAGACAGTATCAACTCCAGCACTTGTACAAAATTATCAAAAAAATAAACAAACCACTTATTCTGGCGGGTGATTTCAATGCCTTTATGGGAACAAAGGAGCACGAACTCTTCCTTGCTGCAACACACCTGAAAAGTGCCAACTGCTTCGAAGAACCTTCTCATCCAAGCAGATCTCCCAAACGCCATCTTGATTACATTTTCTTCAGCAAAGAGATTAAGCACAAAGATTTTCAAATTCCACAAATAACTCTATCTGACCATGTTCCACTTATATTTGATTTTGAAATTAAAAAATAGTGCGTATCTGAAAAAACTCTAACCAAACATCAATTCAGAATGGCTGTAAATTCACAATATTTAACGGTGTGTTATCCTGCTGTTTACAACCCACGCATGTATTCAGGTCGTCTGACCGCCGGATCTTTGATACCGGCTTCAACCCTGCTTAAAAAGTCTCGCTTATCTTTTCCCAGTTCGCCTTTTAAACTCAGATAATTGGAGGCATGGTTGGTGTTGAATATACAGTCTTTCAGGTCATCTGCTGTATGCTCTATCAGCGTATACAACTCCTCTAAAATCTGGGTTGAGGTACAGGGGTGGAATTTTTCTTTTAAATTTTGCGCCAATATCTCTGACCCCGGGGTCATCTCCAGTGTGAGAGGCGAAATATACCACTTCCTTGGCATGGAGGGCGCCATACGGTTTATCAATTTTGCTGAGTCAACAGCGTGGCTACGGCTTTTTACAGGATCGTTTCCGGCAAGGCCCAGCAGAAAAATCCCGGACCAGTCAATTCCTGCCCGATGACATTTCTGGGCAGCCAGTGCATAATCGTCCTGGGTCGCCCCTTTGTTGCAGTCTTTGAGCACCTGATCGTTCCCGCTTTCAACGCCGACATAAACCATTGTAAAACCGGCGTCGGCAAGCCGTTTCAAATCATCATCAGACTTTTTGAGGATATCTTGGACATGAGCATAGGAGCTGACCTTTCTTAAATTCGGGTGCTGCTCATAACAATATTGGGTCAATTCAACGAGGATATCTGCTTTAACGACAAATGCATTGCCGTCTTCGAAGAATATTTTTTCCACCCGGTTTCCGAACATTTCTCCGGCCTTGCGAATATCGCTCTTGATCTCTTCAATGTCCTTGCGCATTGAGAATTTTTTTGTCAAATACATGGAACAAAATGTACACCTGTGTGTGCATCCGTTTGTAACCTTGATTAATAATGAATCCCACTCCGAAGGAGGCCTGAATACAGGTGCTTCTAAATTGCCAACATCCAAATTCATAATTTTATCTGCCCTTTTGACGTCTTAAAGGCAGAATCCACCTTTAAAGACGAGTTCATTTAAATCACACAAAACGTCTATTATACAATCCTGAAATTTATAAAGCCATAACGCCATAAGGGTGTCAATAGGGCGCATTCCCATTTTCCCGGTCAATAGTAGATGCTTTCCAAAATTATTTTTTTGATGAAAAATCAAATAGTTAAATATTATCTCATTGCCGGATTCCTTCAAAGGGAATTCCCATTATGCCCA
>Ga0307929_1001979_pt1 | contig 14116 bp, 17 predicted proteins | sample AceLakmetage1330_FD_203160 | JGI IMG/M metagenome (GOLD analysis project Ga0307929, IMG submission 203160) | Saline water microbial communities from Ace Lake, Antarctica - #1330 | ecosystem: Environmental > Aquatic > Non-marine Saline and Alkaline > Saline | place: Antarctica: Ace Lake...
CATAGACGGGGCGAACCTTTATGCGGCTGCAAAGGCGCTGGGGTTTGATATCGACTACAAACTCCTGAGGACCGAGTTTATGCGCCGTGGCAAACTGCTGCGCGCATTCTACTATACGGCCTTTCTGGAGAACGACGACTATTCACCGATCCGCCCGCTGGTGGACTGGCTGAATTACAACGGCTTCAACATGGTCACCAAACCGGCGAAAGAGTTCACGGACTCGATGGGTCGTCGCAAGGTGAAAGGGAACATGGATATTGAGCTGGCCGTCGATGCAATGGAACTGGCGCCGCATGTCGATCACATCGTGATCTTCTCGGGCGATGGCGATTATCGCCCTCTGGTTGAAAGCCTGCAACGTCAGGGCGTGCGTGTTTCGGTGGTTTCGACCATTCGCAGCCAACCGCCGATGATTGCCGACGAGTTGCGCCGCCAGGCCGATAACTTCATCGAACTGGAAGAGTTGAAAGACGTCATCGGCCGGCCACCGCGCCCGGATATGCCGATGCGGTCCGACGAAGTGGAAATGGTGGACGATTGATCCGCTGATCAACGACATCAAGCCCGGCCAACCGGATCATACCAGTCGGATCGTGCGGATGTCGTTGTTCCACAGGAATTGGGCGCGCTGCCTCTACAGCGCGCCCGAACCCTGCTAAAAAGTGCTTGGTACTAAACTTGTGCTAGGTCCATTCGTGAACAGGATGCACCTTAATCGCTTTGAACCCCTACTTTCTAACACTCGCCCTGACGGCCTCGAAATGACCTAAGTCAATTCGGCGGATTTTGGCATATATGGTTCCGGCACTTTCATCCTTGGCCCCGATCCGGCGAAGTGATTGCGGTTGGCCCCGGTCTTTCTGTATAGAAACCGAAAGCCGCCTTTGGATCACGAGGGGACAGACCCAAATGCAAGCCAAGCCCGACCTAACACTTTATCTGGCCGCACCGCGCGGGTTTTGCGCAGGTGTCGACCGCGCTATCAAGATCGTCGAAATGGCGATCGAAAAATGGGGGGCGCCGGTCTATGTGCGCCATGAAATCGTCCACAACAAATACGTCGTCGACAGCCTGCGGGCCAAGGGGGCTGTCTTTGTCGAAGATCTTGATGATTGCCCCAGCGACCGCCCGGTGGTGTTTTCCGCCCACGGTGTGCCAAAATCTGTACCTGCCGCCGCGGAAGCGCGCAAAATGGTCTTTGTCGATGCCACCTGCCCGCTGGTTTCCAAAGTCCATATCGAGGCCGAGCGTCACCACCAGAACGGCTTGCAAATGGTGATGATCGGCCATGACGGTCACCCCGAAACCATCGGCACGATGGGGCAATTGCCAGCGGGCGAAGTCCTGCTGGTTGAAACCGCCGTTGATGTGGCCCATCTGTCGCCCCGCGATCCCGGTCAACTGGCCTTTATCACCCAGACCACCCTGTCGGTCGATGACACGGTTGAAATCATCGCTGCCCTAAAGGCGCGGTTCCCGGATATTGTCGGCCCCCACAAAGAAGACATCTGCTACGCCACCACCAATCGCCAGGAAGCGGTGAAAGCCGTCGCCCCCAAGGTCGACGCGCTGCTGGTGATCGGGTCGCCCAACTCTTCCAACTCCCGCCGCTTGGTTGAGGTCGCCCGAAAAGCCGGATGCACCTATGCCCAGCTTGTCCCCCGCGCCACCGACATCGACTGGCGCGCCCTTGAAGGCGCGCGCGCGGTCGGCATAACCGCCGGGGCCTCAGCCCCTGAAATCCTGATAGCCGAGGTGATCGACGCCTTTCACGCCCGCTTTTCCATCCACCAGGAAACCGTCGAAACCGCCACCGAAAACGTCGAATTCAAAGTTCCGAAAATTCTGCGCGATACGCCTGCGGCATCCGCCTGAAACCGCGCCGGGGCGGCCTTGGCAAAAACCCGACCGCCTGCGCACAAAACGGTAGTTTTTAAACCCAACCACATGCTAACCAGACACCTATGACAACGATACCACGCACCGCGATGATCTTGGGCCTGCTTGGCCTCGTCCCCTTTTTCTGGGGCGCCTTGACGGCCGTTTTCCCGACCATCGGATTTGCCGGGGGTAGTTTTCTCGGCCGTTTTAACGGCGCACAGGTTATGGCCGATGTCGGAATTGTGGTGCTGTCGTTCATGTCAGGCATCCTGTGGGGCTTTGCCGCCCGCGCCACCGGGTTCACCGCCTCACTTGGCTATGTGCTGGGGGCAATCCCGGCGATCTATGTCTTTTTGTTTGTCGGCGCGGCCGATCCCCGCGCCAATCTTGGCATCCTGATGTTCGGCTTTCTGGCCCTTCTGGTGCTGGACCGGTATTTCCTGATGAAACGCCTGGCTCCGGACTGGTGGATGCGCCTCAGGGTGCCGCTGACCGGGTTGGTCAGTGCTTGCATGATGGTCGGGCTGATCGCCGGATGAGCCCTGATAACAAGACCATCGCCGTCTATGACGATCAGGCAGCAGAATATGCCGAATTTATGCTCAAGGAAGGGGAAGACCCCGCCCTTGTCGCCTTCATCGCCGCCCTGCCCAAAGGCGCGCATGTGCTTGATCTTGGCTGCGGCCCCGGCTGGGCATCCGCCGAATTCGCCAAGGCCGGTCACAAGGTCACGGCCACTGATGCCTCGCGTGAAATGATCACGATGGCCGGCAAATTCCCCGGCGTCACCGCGATCCATGCGACATTTGACGACATCACGGGCACCGCTCTCTACGATGGTATCTGGGCCAATTTCAGCCTGCTCCACGCGCCGCGCAGCGCCATGCCCCGGCATTTGGCGGCGCTGGCAACTGCGCTGAAACCGGGTGGTCGGTTGCATGTCGCCGTGAAAACCGGACAGGGCGAAACCCGCGACAAGATCGGCCGGCTTTACACCTATTACGGCATCGACGAACTGGTTGGCCTGCTGGCCGATGTCGGCCTGACGGCCAGCGAAACCCGCACCGGCGAAAGCCCCGGCCTAAGCGGGGAAACCGCCCCCTGGGTCGCCCTGATAGCCCATGCGCCGCTGAAAGCCTCCGCCACCCATGCCTAAGCTTATCGCCTATACGGACGGTGCCTGTTCGGGCAATCCCGGCCCCGGCGGTTGGGGGGTTTTGCTGCAAGCCTTGAACGGCGACGCCCTTTTGAAGGAGCGCACGCTTTGCGGCGGCGCCAAAGACACCACCAACAACCGCATGGAACTGATGGCCGCCATCGCCGCCCTTGAAGCGTTGGAGCGCGCCTCGACCATCACCGTCGTCACGGACAGCAATTACGTCAAAGGTGGGGTCACGGGCTGGATACATGGCTGGAAGAAAAACGGCTGGAAAACGTCCTCCCGCAAACCGGTCAAAAACGTCGACCTGTGGCAGGAACTGGACGAGGCGCAAGCGCGCCACAAAGTCACCTGGGAATGGGTCAAAGGCCATAACGGCCATCCCGAGAACGAGCGCGCCGACGAACTGGCCCGCCAAGGCATGCAGCCCTACAAGTAAAGCGTGAGCGCCGTTACCTTTTCTTGGCGATATAGGTTTGATACAGCCAGATCAGCACCAAAGCCCCCAGAACCGCGCCGATAAACCCAGCCGCCATGCCCATGATCGCCAGCAGCGCGCTTAAAACCAGCCCGCCAACCAGCGCCCCAAGCACCCCAATGGCAATCGTCACCGGCACCGAAGTATCCAGATCCATGATCCTGGTCGCGATATATCCGGCAGCAGCACCGATGATCAAAAGATAAATGACAGCCATAAAAGTCCCTTTCCGTAACAGATTGCCTGAAATATGGGCATGATCACCCGAAATTGAAAGGCCAAACCGCCAATGGGCCCCTTAGGTCAGCCGACTGCCTACCGGCAAGGGAAAGCCGCGCAGAAACTCGGTCGGGGTCATCGCGGCCCGGCCAGCCCGTTGCAGCCGCAAAGGCCGGATCGCGCCTTGGCCGCAAGCAATCGTCAGATCTTGGTCCAGCACCGTTCCGGGCGCGCCAGTGCCTGTCACCATGCGGCTGTCCAGCAGCTTCACGCGGTCGCCGTCGCTTTCGCACCAGGCCCCGGGAAATGGTGACAGCCCTCTGATTTGGCGGTCAATCATCTTAGCCGGGTCTGCCCAGTTGATCCGCGCCTCGTCCTTGTCGATCTTGGCGGCATAAACCACGCCATCCTCGGGCTGGGGCTGTGGGGTCAGTTGATCAAGCCCTGCCAAAGCCGCGACAATCGCCTCGGCCCCAAGGGTGGCAAGGCGATCATGCAGAACCGCCATCGTATCTTCCGGCCCGATCGGGGTTTTGCGCCGCAACAGCACCGGCCCGGTATCAAGCCCGGCCTCCATCTGCATGATGCAGACCCCGGTTTCCATGTCACCCGATAAAATCGCCCGATGGATCGGCGCGGCCCCACGCCAGCGCGGCAAAAGTGATGCGTGGATGTTCAGACACCCCTTCGAGGGCGCATCCAAAATCACTTGCGGCAGGATCAGCCCATAAGCCACCACTACCGCGATATCCGCCTGAAGCACCTGAAAATCGGCAATGTCGCTGGCGGATTTGAAATTGACCGGATGGCGCACCGGCAAGCCAAGATCCAGTGCGGCCGCATGCACCGGCGTCAACCGTTCTTTCTTGCCCCGGCCGGCAGGGCGGGGCGGCTGGCAATAGATCGCAGCAATGTCATGCCCGGCAGCCACCAGCGCTTTTAACACCGGCACCGAAAAACCCGGTGTGCCCATAAAAACAATCCGCATCAAGCGCCCCGCTTGGCCAGTTTCGCGGCCTTCGCCAGTAACATCCGGCGTTTCACCGCACTTAACCGGTCAAAATACATGCTGCCGTTCAAATGGTCGATCTGGTGCTGCACGCTGGTCGCCCACAGCCCGACAAAATCCTTGCGCACGCGAGTGCCGGTTTCATCTACATAGGTCACAGTCAGCGCCCGTGGCCGGGTGATTTTGGCCGAGACACCGGGCAGGTTCGGGCTTGCCTCTTCCTGGTCAGAAGGTTTGTCGCTGACATGAATAACCTCAGGATCAGCCATGCGGATCGCCTTGCCCGCCCCGCCGGAACAATCCACCACCGCCAGCCGCTGCATCACCCCGATCTGCGGTGCCGCAAGGCCGATGCCCGGCATCGCATACATCGTTTCCAGCATGTCGTCCCACAGCGCACGCACCGCATCTGTCACTGGTCCAACCGGGGTCGCAACCGATTGCAACCGCTTGTCAGGCCAGGCGACAAAGGCGCGGACGGCCATTAAAGCACAGCCCTTTCGGCCTTCAGCTTTTTCATCTTCTTGGTGATCATCGAGCGTTTGATCCGGCTCAGATAATCAATGAAAAGCTTGCCGTTCAGATGGTCAATCTCGTGCTGCGCACAGGTGGCCCGCAGGCCGTCAAACTGCCGCTCCTGCACGTTGCCATCCAGATCGGTGAACCGAACTTTCACTTCGGCGGGGCGGGTCACTTCCTCATACTGCTCGGGGATCGACAGGCAGCCTTCTTCATAGACGTTCGTTTCGTCTGACACCCAGGTGATTTCCGGGTTGATCAGGGCCATCGGTTCCGGCGTCGCATCCTTGCCCGCGCAATCCATCACAAACAGGCGCTGCAAAACGCCGATCTGCGGCGCGGCAAGGCCAATCCCCGGCGCGTCATACATGGTTTCCATCATGTCATCGGCCAGCTTGCGCACAGCGGTATCAACCCCTTCAAACGGGGCGCAGACCTTTTTCAGGCGGGGGTCGGGATGTATCAAGATCGATCGGATGCTCATGGCCCGAGATGTAGCGCCGGGCCGGGCAAGTTTCAACGCCTCGGCAGCGCCGGTTGCCCGGAAATGTCAAAAAGTAACGCATAGGTGACATTTATAACCTTGACGTTACATCACCTTGCCTCTAGATGTCACCCAAGGGTTACACCATATCGAAAGGACATTCCAATGACCGCCACCACTTTAACACTGATCCGCAACACATCCTTTTCCCTTCTGGGCCTGATCCTGCTTGGCTATGCGCTGGCAGTGCTGATCACGGGCCGCCCCGACCCGGTCTCACCGATCGTGCCGGGGGCTGCGGGCATCCTGACCGGCATCGTGGTCACGCTGACCGCGCGCATGGCAACCGGCAAGGCCGCCGGCATCACCTGGGACGAGTTGACCCGCGCCACCTGGCGACAGGCGCTGATCGGCGGCTACTGGGTCGCCGTCTGGCTTTACGCACTGTTCGGCCTTGGCCTTTACCTTGATCTGGTCAGCCCCGAGCAATCCTTCGCCGCAATGGGCACACTGACGGGTGCCGCCCCGTTCCTGATGTTCCTGACCGCCTGGGTCCGGGGCCGCGTCTGATGGCAGGCCTCATCAACAGCTTGCGCACCCATCGGGAGCGCGCAGGCCTGACTCAGGCCGAACTGGCCGAGGCAATCGGCGTCAGTCGCAAAACAATCAACACGGTTGAAAACAACGTCTTCATCCCCTCGACCCTTCTGGCGCTGAAACTGGCGCGCTGCCTTGACACATCCGTGCATGACATTTTCGCGCTTGAAGACGGTGCCTAAGCAACTACTGTGGCGCAAGCAAAACACCGGAGCCGCCCCATGAATTTCGACCAGATCATCGACTGCCGCAACACCCACAGTGCCAAATGGGACATGATGCAGAAGTATTACGGCGTTTCGCCCGAAAATGGGCTTGCAATGTGGGTCGCCGTCACGGATTTCCAAACGGCCCCCCCTGTATTGGATTTGATCAAAAAAAAATCTGAGCATGGTGTTTTTGGATATTTTGGCGACAACCGCGACTATCTGGCGGCAACGCAATGGTGGATGAAAAACCGGCATGACTGGGAGATCGACCAAGATTGGATAGTCACCACCTGCGGGTTGGGAAATGCGCTTGCGATGACAATTGATGTTTTCTCAGAGCCTGGCGAAGGCGTGATCGTATTTTCACCTGCCTACCACGCATTTGCATCCAAAATTCACAATGCCGAGCGCGCGTTGGTTGAATGCCGGTTGGTCAATGACGACGGGTATTATCGACTGGATTTTGACGCCTACGACAAGCAAATGACCGGCAACGAAAAGTTGGTATTTCTTAGCTCTCCGCACAATCCCGGCGGACGTGTTTGGACTAAACAGGAACTTAAAGACCTTGCTGCATTTGCGCAAAGACATGATCTGATACTTGTATCTGACGAGGTTCACCACGATCTGGTTTATCCCGGCGCAGAACATATCCCGACGGCGATTGCTGTGCCAGAAATTACAGACCGATTGGTAACTCTGACGGCGGCTTCAAAAACATTTAATCTTGCGGGCTTGCGGACTGGAAATATCATAGTGCAAGACGAAGATCTTCGTCGACGTCTCGCCACCCGGATACGCAACCTTGATATCCAGCCAAGCTCCCTTGGGTTTGAAATGACAACCGCAGCTTATTCACCGGAAGGGGCTGTTTGGGTAGATGCCCAGGTCGCGTATCTGGATGGCAACCGTCGCTTGCTTGACGAAGGGCTGAACGCAATTCCCGGCGTGAAATCAATGCCACTTCAGGCCACCTTTCTTGCCTGGGTAGATTTTTCCGGCACGGGAATGGCGGCAGATGAGATTACTCGCCGAGTTACTCAGGAAGCAAACATAGCACCTGATTTAGGCACGCCTTTTGGTCGCGGTGGTGAGCAATTTCTAAGGCTCAATTTCGGGCTTGCACGCTCAAGAATCGAAGACGCCGTTTCGCGATTGCAAGCGGCCTTTGCCGACCTGCAATAGGCGATGCTGAAAACCCTGCTCAGACGGCTGCTGTTGCTGGCGATCAGCTTTACCGCCGCCGTCTGGCTGTTATCGGTCTATCGCGAAGGTCAGCCCCCGCCGCCGCTTGCACCGATCACCGGCCAGATCGACCGGATCGTGATCGAAAAGGCCGCGCGCCGGATGTCGTTGTTTCAAAACGGCACCGAACTGCGCCGCTACAAGATCGCGCTTGGCTTTGCCCCGGACGGCGACAAGCAGCAACAGGGCGACGGCAAGACGCCCGAGGGGGTTTTCAGGGTCACCCGGCGCAATCCCAACAGCGCCTACCACCTGTCACTGGGCCTTGATTACCCCCGCCCGGCAGACCGCGCCCGCGCCGCCGCTAGTGGGGTCAGCCCGGGTGGCGACATCTTCATCCACGGCCAGCCCAACCGCATCGCGGGCCTGATGACCCTGCCCTATGACTGGACCGAAGGCTGCATCGCCGTCTCAGACGCCGAGATCGCCGAAATCTGGCAAGCCACCCCCATCGGAACCAGGGTCGAGATTCGGCCCTAAGTCACAGGCCGACAATCCCTGTTTCACCGCCCGATAAACCTGATAGGATCCCCCATGTTCCGCCTACTGATCACCCTGCTGTGCCTTGCAACCCCGGCCCTGGCCCAGACCACGCCGCGCGCCGATGGCGGCCAGACGCCATACCTCGAATATATCCGCACCTCCGCCGCCTGCCCGTCGCTGGCAATTCTGTCGCCCGGCTTTGGCGGCACGGAACGCGGGCTGTGGCAGTTGGCCGATGCACTGGCAGATCAGGGGTTTCGCGTCATCGTCATCGGCCACCGCGAAAGCGGCCCGGTGCAATTGCGCAAAGCCCTCAGGGCAAACAACCGTTTCGCCGCGATCATCAAAGCTGCGGGCGATCCTGCCGCCCATCGCGCCCGGTTTCTCGATCTTGACGCCGTCTGGAAAATTGCCACCGCACCCTGCCGGCCAAAATTCGCCCTGCTGGCCGGCCATTCGATGGGCGCACAAACCACGATGATCGAGGCCGGGGCGCTGTCGCTGATCGGGCCGATGGGTCAAAACCGGTTTGACGCCTATGTCGCGCTGTCACCTCAGGGCGTGGGCCAGCGATTCGGCCCCGGCGCTTGGCGGGCGATCACCAAGCCGGTCCTGATGATCACCGGCACCCGCGATTCCGGGGTCGATGGCGGCTATCAGACCCGCCTCAGCGCCTTTGACGGATTGCCGCCGGGCAAAAAACGTCTGGCGGTGATCGCCGGGGCCAGCCACATGAACCTCGGCGGGCGCGGCGGCGGGCCGCTGGTCGATCTGGTGCCGCGCATCGTGCTTGCGTTTCTCGGCGATCTGTCCGCCGCGCGCACCGGCAGCATCCGCCCGATTTCGGGTGTGGAATTTCGCAAAAAGTAACCCCTAAATGCTGCGGTTGCGAGACATACAGGAGTCATACGCATTGTGTACGGCAATCATACGCCGTGTTTTGCCGCAAAACCCGATCTTTCTGCACCGCAGCACTTGCAACGCATCGCGCAACTATATACCCAACGCCAAGCCTGAAACGTAACATCCTTACGACGAGGAAACACCCATGAGCTTCCGCATCCAGCCCCCGGCCCCCGCCCGCCCCAACCGCTGCCAGCTGTTCGGCCCGGCCTCAAACACCAAGCTTTTCGCCAAAATGGCCGCCTCTGACGCCGACGTGATCAACATTGACCTTGAGGACAGCGTCGCCCCTTCAGACAAGGATCAGGCCCGTAAAAACGCGATCGAGGCGATCAATACCATCGACTGGGGCACCAAATACCTGTCGGTTCGCATCAACAGTCTGGACAGCCCCTATTGGTACAAAGACGTCGTTGATGTGATCGAACAAACCAACGGTCGGCTTGACCAGATCATGATCCCGAAAGCCGGCTGCGCTGGCGATATCTACGCCGTGGACGCGCTGGTTTCTTCCATCGAAATGGCCAAAGGCCGCGAAAAAGCCGTTAGTTTTGAAGCGATTATCGAAACCGCCGCCGGCCTCGCCCATGTCGAGGAAATCGCCGCCGCCAGCCCGCGGATGCAGGCGCTGTCACTGGGTGCTGCGGATTACGCCGCCTCGATGGGGATGCAAACCACCGGCATCGGCGGCACCCAATCGGATTACTACATGATCGAAAACGGCGAGCCCGGCAGCCCCCGCGCCATCCATTATTCCGACCCCTGGCACATGGTCACAACCGCCATCGTCTCGGCCTGCCGCACCCACGGCCTACTGCCGGTCGACGGCCCGTTCGGCGATTTTTCCGACGACGAAGGCTTTCGCGCCCAAGCCCGCCGCAGCGCCACCCTGGGCATGGTCGGCAAATGGGCAATCCACCCCAAACAGATCGTTCTGGCCAACGAGGTATTCACCCCATCGGTCGAAAAAGTCACCGAAGCCCGCGAGATTCTGGCCGCCATGGAAACCGCCAAAGCCAACGGCGAAGGTGCCACCGTCTACAAAGGCCGACTGGTCGATATCGCCTCGATCAAACAGGCCGAAGTCATTGTAAAACAATCGGAAATGATTGCAGGCTAACTGCAAAAGCGAAACAACCAAAGGCCCCCGCCACCCGGAGGCCTTTGGTGTATTAAACCCTAAACCGGGCCGTTATAATCTTCTTCCTCAAGCGGCAGATAGATTTTTGTGATCAGTTTTTCCGCCGGGGTGTTGTCTGGTGAATTTACGTAAACCTCAAACATGCTGGCCCCGGCATAATCTTCCGCACTTTTTGGCAGCCACTGGTTCATAAGCCAGTCATAACTCGCGGCCAGGCCAGAATACGCCCCCCGATGGGTGCAAACCGCATACCGCCCGGCCTCCAGCGTCAGCGCCTCAAATCCGTCCGGGACATGACAGCCGGGTTTCAGCACAAAACCGGCATGGCTGCGCAATTCCGCCTCGGCGACATGCGCTGGGTTGTCGTGATAAACCACCACCATTTCCGCCACATCCCGCACCCGGCCCGACTGCGCCAGCAACGCACCGGCCTTTTGCATCGCTTCGCTGACCGTGGAATACGCCCCCTTATGGGCAATCGACGCCACCAGACGGCCTGGCTCGTCATGAATGATTACGTCCGGCATCTTATCCTCCAATATCTGTGATCCAATCGGCCCTTGCCTAGGCCCTTGTCCGACCTGCCGCAAGGTCCACAGGGACGCACCAACAGCATTGCAATCAACCGTCCCTGCAGCCATATAGAACCCGGCAGACAGGTCAGTGAAGGCGTCAACGAAAGAGGCGGAATGCGGAATTATCTTGAATTCGAAAAACCCCTTGCGGAAATTGAAGGCAAAGCGGAAGAGCTGCGCGCGCTGGCCCGACAGAACCAGGAAATGGATGTCGAGCAGGAGGCAAAAGCCCTGGACGCCAAGGCCGCCGCCCTGCTGGCCGAGCTTTACAAAGACCTGACCCCCTGGCGCAAATGCCAGGTCGCGCGCCATCCCGACCGGCCCCATTGCAAAGATTATATCGAAGCCCTGTTCACCGAGTTTACGCCGCTGGCAGGCGACCGGAATTTCGCCGATGACCACGCCGTGATGGGCGGTCTGGCACGGTTCAATGACCGCCCGATCATTGTGATCGGCCATGAAAAAGGCCACGATACCAAATCCCGGATCGAACGCAATTTCGGCATGGCCCGCCCCGAGGGCTACCGCAAAGCCATCCGGCTGATGGATCTGGCCGACCGGTTCGGCCTGCCGATCATCACGCTGGTCGACACGACCGGCGCCTATCCCGGGCGCGGCGCCGAGGAGCGTGGCCAATCCGAGGCTATCGCGCGCTCCACCGAAAAATGCCTGCAAGTCAAAGTTCCGCTGATCTCGATCATCATTGGCGAAGGCGGGTCCGGCGGCGCGGTGGCCTTTGCCGGGGCCAATCTGGTAGCGATGCTGGAACATTCAGTCTATTCGGTGATTTCCCCCGAGGGCTGTGCGTCGATCCTGTGGAAAGACGCCAACAAAATGCGCGAAGCCGCCGAAGCCCTGCGCTTGTCGGCCCAGGATCTGAAAAAACTTGACGTCGCCGACGAAATCATCCCCGAGCCGGTGGGCGGTGCCCAACGCGACCGCGCAACCACGCTGGCCAATGTCAGCACAGCGCTTGAAGCCATGCTGCAATCACTGGAAAAGAAATCCCCCGATGCGCTGCTGTCTGAGCGGCGGCAAAAATTCCTGAACATGGGCTCCAGAGGCCTGGCCGCGTAAGGCAACACCTGCTGTCTGCTTGCCTCAACCCGGCACCTCGGGCATGTTTGACGTGGTTTGGATTGCAGAAAGGTGCCCCATGTCCCGAATACTCCTGTTGCTTGCCTTTTGCCTGTCGCCGTTGACAGCAACTGCCGATGAAACCTGGATCACCCCGCGCGGCACCGTGGTTTACGAGAAGGATTTCGCCGGTATGGCAGTCCTGTCCCTGCCGCTGCCCAACGCCACCGCGATGATCTATTTTCCCGGCCTTGCCAGCAATTTCACCAACCGAAGCACCCATGAGGGTTTCTGGATCGCCAACGAAAACGGTCCTTGCTCGGCGTCGCTGGCGGCCCCGGACGGCCAGCGCTCTACCAGTTGGGGAAAAGCCGTGATCGCGTTTGATCGCCCGGCATTTCCGACCGACTGGTCGCTGTGGCTCGGCAATTGCTTAGGCCCGGCAACCACCCCGATCCGCGGCCTTGTTCCGTGACAGGCGAAGTTGTGTTCACGCCCGCAACTCCCGCAACTTAAGCAAAGCCTGCTCCCAAACACCCAGAAGCTTAAATCCGCCTTTCCCCTTGCAATGCTTTACGCTATTCACGGCGCGACGGATTCAGACGAAGGCTTAGGGCAGATGAAATTCACGCTTTCCTGGTTGAAAGACCACCTCGACACCACGGCAACGCTTGACGAAATCCTTTACGCCCTGACCGATCTGGGGCTGGAAGTCGAAGGCGTCGAAAACCCGGCCGACGCGCTGGGCACATTCCGCATCTGCCGTGTGATCGAGGCGGTGCAGCACCCCAATGCCGACCGCCTGCGCCTGTGCCGGGTTGAAACCTGGCCTAATGGCCCCGATGCCCCAAGCGAAGAGGTTCAGGTCGTCTGCGGAGCGCCCAATGCGCGCACCGGTCTGGTCGGGGTATTCGCCCCGGTCGGCAGCCATATCCCCGGCACCGGGGTTGACCTGAAACCCGGCAATATCCGCGGCGTCGATTCAAACGGCATGCTGTGTTCGGAACGCGAATTGATGCTGTCTGATGATCACGACGGCATCATTGATCTGCCCGAAGACGCCCCTCTTGGCGTTCGGTTCATCGACTATGCCGACAAGAACGACCCGGTGATCGACATCGCCATCACCCCCAACCGGCCCGACGCCCTGGGCGTGGCCGGCATCGCCCGCGACCTGGCCGCGCGCGGTCTTGGACAGCTGAAAACCCCGGCGATCGAACCGATCAATGGCCAGTTCAAAAGCCCGATCAATGTCAGCCTTAGCGACGACGTCAAGGACGGTCCCTGCCCGTTATTCGTCGGGCGCTACATTCGCGGCGTCAAAAACGGCCCGTCGCCGCAATGGCTGCAAGACCGGCTGCGCGCCATCGGCCTGCGCCCGATCTCGGCCTTAGTCGATGTCACCAACTTGCTGACCTATGACCGCAACCGCCCGCTGCACGTGTTTGACGCGGACAAAGTCACAGGCGATATCAAAGTGCGCCTTGCCAAACCCGGCGAAACCTTGGTCGCGCTGGACGAGAAGACCTATGAATTTGACGGCAGCGAAGTGCTGATCTGCGACGATGCCGCTGCTGAAAGCATCGGCGGCATCATGGGCGGGCTGGCGTCGGGCTGCACCGATGACACTGTCAATGTGTTTGTCGAGGCCGCCTATTTCGACACCATCCGCATCGCCGCCACCGGCCGCAAGCTGAAGATCAACTCAGACGCGCGCTATCGCAATGAGCGCGGCATCGACCCGGCATTCACCCCCGACGGCATGGAACTGGCGACCAAACTGATCCTGGAGTTTTGCGGCGGCGAAGCGTCGGATCTGGTCATCGCCGGGGCCGTTCCCGACATGTCCCGCAGTTATCCGCTGGACACGGATCGCGTCAGCTCCCTCGTTGGCATGGACATCCCTGCCGACCAGCAGATCGCGACCTTGGAAGCGCTTGGTTTCACGCTTGACGGCATGGATGTGACCCCACCGACTTGGCGGCCTGACGTGCAGGGCGGGGCTGATCTGGTCGAAGAAATCGCCCGCATCGCCTCTCTGACACAACTTGAAGGCAAGCCGATGGCGCGCGAAACGGAAGGCGTTGCCCGGCCGATCCTGACCCCGATGCAGCGGCGCGAAACCGCAGCCCGC
>Ga0307929_1001982_pt1 | contig 14103 bp, 7 predicted proteins | sample AceLakmetage1330_FD_203160 | JGI IMG/M metagenome (GOLD analysis project Ga0307929, IMG submission 203160) | Saline water microbial communities from Ace Lake, Antarctica - #1330 | ecosystem: Environmental > Aquatic > Non-marine Saline and Alkaline > Saline | place: Antarctica: Ace Lake...
GCAATCAATACATGTCTGTCCATAAAAGTCTCCTGATAATAAAAATAAAGCGGGAAAGTGAGTCGTTCCGGAAAATTTGGTATAACAAACCACTGTTTGTCAGGTCATTCAACAGACAATCCTTTTCTCGCAGTTCATTGGGTCCATCTGGCACCATACCAGAGAATGTCGGAATAACCAACTGGTTCTTCAGACGTCTTTTTTTATTCTGGCTCCGCAGGATTATATTAAAAACGCTTATCCAATGGCTGTATGTCTGAATATACACGAATGAAATATCCCACGGTCCCGGCAAGGATCGAACTTGAAAGTATCCCCAGTTTAGCATATTCAAGGTTTTTCCAGATCGTCTGCAATGGCAAAGGCAGTTAAAAATAGTTTCAAGCCGAATGGGGCTCTTTTTCCAAGAAGACTGAATATGGCCAGGGAAAAAGCGATGTCCGTAGCCATGGGAATTCCCCACTGAGCTGTCTCAGTGCCGAGGTTAATCAAAAAATACGATAGGTTTCTTGGGAATAATTGGTCCAAACAACTGCCACGATTGCCGCGAAAAAAAGAAGATATCCGCCGTTGGCAATGTGTCGGAAAAATCGAAGGAATGTCATGCCGGATACAGAGGAATGGTCAATGGTTGCATTCATATCAAAAAAAATCCTTAGGGACTTACCCGACAAGAGACTACCAGTATATCCAGTTTAATGTGTTGATATTGCATTATAAAAAAATTCCAATTTGGTAGTTTATTATCGTCAAAGTCCCTTAACTGTATTTGTTCTTTAAAAAAGACATGGGATGAATACAAAACTTGACGACCCCAAGTTTGATACAGCTTTTAAGATGTGGCTAAGATCAAGGCACAATAATACGAATATAAAAGCAGGAGCCTTTAAAACCGGCACCTGCTTTTAATATCTAACGAGAATAGTGGCTCATCGCGGATTAGTGTGAAAATTATTGAAATACACAGTTTCCTAAAAACTAAATATTTTGAATTTATTGAGTTATCACAAAATAGTGTGAAGTTTTTTGTCATGGAATCACACTAATCCGCGATGAGCCAGAACTTATTAATAATACCTTGAATCGATTCAAGGCCCTGGAGGATATTCCGACTTTTTTCTTGATCGGATATATGCTTGAGAGCTAAACAAAGCCAATCGGCATCCAGCAGAACGTCTTGCTGCAACCCCTTTTTTTGCCACGCCACCTCCCGGGCAGAGATACGTGCCGAGCATTTTTTTAGATTTTCCAGATCAGTGAACAAATTGAGATATGTATTCTTCGAGAAAGATGCTGTGTCTGATTTTTCCTTCCCGACTTTGGATAGCCCTGAAGCTTCTTTATGAATGCCTTTCTCTCTCCTGGCTGCTGGACCGGTATTTTCCCGGGTTTTATATACCATTTTTATTGATCCTCAAAAGCCTATGTAACCCAATTTCACATGCGGACGAGTAATGGTGGCAGCAGCCCACAGGTCCTCTTGCCTGTACTGTTATTCCAAACTTACCTCAACCCAGTGTTCCTTATGGTCGTCAACCAAAGGGATGGTATTGTCCTTTTGAAAGTCTCCATCCACATGGATGCTCATGGACCCTTTGCCACCGGATTGTTGCAGAACAGATATGTGATAGACGGTCTCCCGATACCGGTAGTGCAGTTTGAACCCTTTCCAGTCCGGAGGAATACACGGCGTCAGCCTCAGTTTATCCACCTCAAGGGATATCCCGAGAAGGGATTCAATGATGAGCCGATACATCCAGGCGGCTGAACCCGTATACCATGTCCAGCCACCCCGACCCATATGCGGGGGTACGGCATAGACATCGGCAGCCATCACATAAGGTTCTACCTTATAAACAGCAACTTCTGCTGCAGATCGGGCATGATTCACAGGGTTGATCAGGGTGAAAAGTTCCCAGGCACGCTTATTGTCCCCCAGGCGTGCAAAGGCCATGGCTGCCCAGATGGCGGCATGGGTGTATTGCCCGCCGTTTTCCCGCACTCCCGGAACATAGCCTTTGATATAACCGGGATTCAGTGCCGACTTGTCAAAGGGTGGATCTAAAAGTCGGACCAGCCCGTGTTCACGGCTGACAAGATGTTCATCCAAAGCTTCCATGGCCAGGTGTGAGCGATCCTGGGAACCGGCACCGGAAAGCACAGACCAACTTTGGGCAATGGAATCAATTCGGCATTCCGGGTTGATGGATGAGCCCAGCGGTGTGCCGTCATCAAAATAGGCCCGCCGATACCAGTCGCCGTCCCAGCCATGGGTTTCGATATTGACCTTAAGGGTGGCAGCCTCATTGCGACAGCGCTCAACAAAGGCAGTGTCTCCGCGTTTATCAGCCACCTCGGCAAAACGCAGGAGTACTTCATAAAGGAAAAATCCCAACCACACACTTTCGCCCTTTCCCTTTTCTCCCACCAGGTTCATACCGTCATTCCAATCACAGGAACCTATAAGTGGCAGGCCGTGCACGCCAAAGGTGAGACTTTTCAGAATGGCCCGGACACAATGGTCATAGAGGTCGGCTTTTTCTTCGGAACAGTTGGGCAGATCATAATATGAATCTTCATCCGCATCCACCGAACGACCCGAAAGAAAATGGATGGTTTCATCCAGCACCCCGGTGTCCCCGGTAGCAAGGACATATCGGCAGGTTGCCAGTGGCAGCCAGAGATAGTCGTCAGAGCAGTGGGTACGAACCCCCCGACCCTGGGGCGGATGCCACCAGTGTTGTACATCACCTTCCTCGAACTGACGGGATGCTGACAACAGGAGATGCTCCCGCACCAGATGCGGGCGGGCGTAGATAAGGGCCATCACGTCCTGCAACTGGTCGCGGAATCCAAAGGCCCCTCCCGACTGATAGGTTGCGCTTCGTGCCCAAAGGCGGCAGGCCAGGGTCTGGTAGAGAAGCCAGCCGTTGGCCAGCACATTAAGGGCGGGTTCAGGGGTTTCCACATTGATGGCGCCGAGGGTATGGGTCCAGTGCTGCCAAACTGTATCAAGGGCACTGTGAACTGCCGTTGCGCCTTGAAAACGACGGATCAGCTGTTTAGCATCATTTAGGTCTTTACCTGATCCAAGCTTGAAAATGATCTCACGCTCCTCCCCGGCATTCAGACTAAAGCTTACCTGAATAGCGGCGCAAGGGTCCAGTGCCGCCCCCACCTTTCCGGAAAGGCGGGTTTGCATCATTGCTGCAGGTGAAGCCAGGGTATGATTACGACCCAGAAATTCGGTTCGGTCGCCGGTTACGCTACAATTGGGATCATCCACATCAAAAAATGCAGTTCGGTTGGGGAATTCGGTGTTATAGGCATTTTTTGCAAAAATCGTGCTGCTCATGGGATCAATGGCCGTCACCACATGAAGAATGGATTTTTGCCGCAGATCTGCCAGCACCCATTCCACATAGCCGGTGGCCGAGAGCTTCCGGGACCGTTCCGAGGTGTTGCGCACTTTTAACACCGAAAATTTGACGGCTGCATCAAGGGCCACATAAATCCACAGTTCGGATCGGATGCCCCGCTCCGTATGTTCAAACACGGTATAACCGAATCCATGCCGGGTGGTATAGGGCCCAGACCCGGAACAGGGTGCCGGTGTTGGCGACCAGAAATGACCCCGCTCTTCATCCCGGATAAAGAAAGCCTCTCCGCTTGAATGGGTCACCGGGTCATTTTCCCAGGGTGTGAGCCTGAATTCATGGGCATTCTCACTCCATGTACACCCCGGACCGCTTTCGGTGATAATCGTTCCAAAGAACGGGTTGGCCAGCACGTTCACCCAGGGAGCCGGTGTTTTTTGCCCCTCTGCCGTGGTAATCACATATTCGCGTCCATCCGGGGTGAACCCACCCACCCCGTTGTAAAACGTCAGGTCGTGACGTGGCAGGGGTGCCACTGCCGGGGAGGCGGGCCGAAGGTTTCGAGTGGGATTGAGCCTGGGCATTTGGACACCCATAAGACCGGGGTCGCTGATCTGGTCGGACAGGCTTCCCCGGCTGTCATAAATGATAATCCTTGCAACTGCCTGGAACAGGATTCGGTCGTCTTCGGCGATTTGATCCACAGATCTGATAAAAATGCCGCCGGGTCGATCAATGACATTGGCGCCAATGCCTGCGGTAATGAGGCGGACAATCTCATCGTGGAGAAGCTGCCGGTAACCGGTATGATCTTCGTTCCAGATCACCAGATCCACGGCAAGCCCTTTCAAGCGCCAGTAGACATGAGCCTGCACCATTTGACGGACCAGATCAATATTATCCGAATTTTCAATCCGCAAAAGGACAATGGGCAAATCACCGGAAATAGCATATCCCCAGAGGCTGAATTGACCGCTGCTGTTCTTTTTCAGAAGGCCTGCATCGGCCCGCAGTGCAGCAGTTGCATAAATCACGGCACTGGCAAGACGTCCATAAAGCTGGGCATCGCTTTCCGTGGCGTTAATCTGCCGTAAAAACACCTGCCCATGGGTCCAGGCCAGCTCAAACACTCGGTCGGCAAGATAACGGTCCTGATATTTTCTGACCAATCTCATGGCTGCATCCCTTGTTTCAGCCATGCCGTTAACGATATTAATAATGACGGATTGCCCGGGTTCAAGGCTTAACCGGCTTCGGATGGCCACAATCGGATCAAGAACCGATCCTTGACTGCCCGGGAGTTCAGCGGAAAGGTCAGCCGTATCGGTCATGGCCCGGGGGGTGGCAACACTGTTGCCGCGTCCGATGAATTTCATGCGGTCCGTCTCAAAGGAGAAACGTTTAACCGGCACCCCATGTATTACCATGAGGTGCAGCATCCATGGGGGCTTTTCCTGCTCGGCCCGGGGCCTTCGCGTGCAGAGAATGGCCTGGTGTTCCCGAAGGATCTCGGTCTCTACGAAGAGTTTACTGAAGGCCGGATGGAGTGCATCGGCCATGGGCGGGGCCAGAACCACTTCCGCATAGTCGGTCACATCAATGGTTCGCTTCCGGTGAGCGCGATTGGTAAGGGTGATACGACGCAGTTCAATATCATCCTCGGGTGACACAACTACCTCGGTATACGCCTCAAGCGACTCATGCTCACAACGAAACTCCGCCCGCCCTTCTGAAAACACCACATTAAATTTGTTTGTGGGCGTAAGGGTCGGTTGATGGGTTGTGGACCAGTACCGTTGGCTGGTGATATCACGAATATAACAAAAATTACCATAGGTGTCACTGGTGGGGTCTTCACGCCACCGGGTGACGGCCAAGTCCTTCCATCGGCTGTAACCGCCACCGGCAGCTGTGACCATCACATGATACCGACCGTTTGAGAGCAGGTGAACTTCCGGAGCCGGTGTATCCGGGCTGCTGAAAACCCGCATCGGTTTTTCAATCATGCCTGCAACCTTCTGGTGCTCGGATAGCTCGGTGGTATGAATATACAGGGCCGTTGCCTTGGGAATTCGTTCTTGAAGCAGCAGCAGGGTGGCCTGGAACAGAGGCTCGGATTCGAATCGTTTCTGCATGGGTCGGTCCAGAAGCAGAGAGGAGAGTGACAGAAAACTCATGCCTTGATGATGGGCCATAAAGGAGCGGACCACCACATTCTCCCGGCCGGGTGGCATACGAGAAGGGGTGTAATCAACCGCTTCATAGAAACCGTATTTCCCGAAAAACCCCTCCTGGGTCATCCGCTCCAGATTTCGGCAGGCCCTTTGGGGTGCCACCATCAACGCCAGGACCGACGCATAGGGCGCGATCACCAGGTCTTCGGAGAGTCCCCGCTTTAATCCAAGGCCGGGAACGCCAAAAGCCCGATATTGATAGTTGTGATGCACATCAATGGCATTGTAGCCGCATTCAGAAATACCCCAGGGCACGGAACATTTTTTACAATAGGCAATCTGGCTGGCCACCGCGGACTTACAGGTCTGGTGAAGTAAGGTGTTTTCATAGGTCGGCATGACCAGAAGCGGCATCAGGTATTCAAACATGGACCCACTCCAGGACAATAGAATGGGGCCTTCCCCCGTGGTGGTGAGCAGACGTCCCAGGGAAAACCAGCTCTCCTGGGGCAATTGCCCCTGGGCAATGGCTACAAAACAGGCAAACCTTGCCTCTGAAGCCAGAAGATCATAAAAACCGGAATCCCGTCGATGTTCACTGACATTGTAACCAATGGACAGAAGACGACGGGGGATATCAAACAAAAAATCATATTCCATTTGAGAAAATTCATTGGCCTGTCGGCAAAGTGTTTCGATGGCTGCAAGCCGTTTTCGGGCCTCTTGCCCGGCAAGCGAGATCAGTCGGGCAAGCTCGATCCACCCGTTTTTTTCTTCGCTGTTGGTGATTAAAGAGAGACGATGCTCAATTTCCGGCAAAATTTTTGCATCCATCCGGGTCACCTGGCCCAGTGTGGGGATCATGTCAAGGTCGGCCATGCCGTTAGGCTTCTCCATGGAAGAAAGGTGCTCTATCCATGGCGCAAGAAGCGTCAACTCCTCCAGGGCATTACGACACTGCCCGGCAAAGGCAAGGGTCCACCATCTCAAGGGGCTTTCAGGATCGCTATCCGTGGCTTTTACATCCATCTCCAGGCGTTGGCTGGATTGCAGAAGCTGATCCAGACACAGCTTTGTTCCAGTGAGGGTGGCCGGTGGGACCTTGATCGCTTGTTCCAGCGCTTGATCAATTTCTGTGAACAACTCTGAAAACGTGTCACCCGCCAAATCAAAGAGGACTTGAAAGGTGTCACTGAGCCCCTGGAACAGTCGCCTGCCCGTTATGGGATCATGGATAATCCCCTGAAGCCCTGGCCTCAGCGTCAGAAGATGACCGGCCAGATTGCCGCTGTCAACCGAAGAAATATAGCGGGGGAGAAGCGGTTCAAGGGATAAGGTGTCATACCAGTTATAAAAATGACCCTGGTATCTTTCCAGGGTTGCCATTGTATTTAAGGTGCGGGTCGTCCGCCGGATGAATTTTCCGGCAGAAATATAGCCGAAATCATAGGCTGTCAAGTTTGTTAAGAGACCCAGCCCCATATTGGTGGGTGAGGTTCGATGGGCAATGACACCAATGGGTATCTCCTGATAATTATCCGGCGGCAGCCAGTGATCTTCCGGGCCCACAAATGTTTCAAAAAAAGCCCAGGTTTTCCGGGAAAGTCCATGCAGGAAAAGGGTCTGATCCGCTGTCAACCGCTCCTGGAGTCGAACCAACGGTTGGCTGATCCACCAGGTGATGGCCGGAGAACACCCCCACAGGAGGAGAATGGGCCCGGCCACCATCAGGGTATCCGGCCTTAACACCAGGAGGGTCACGGCCGAAGCAATGGCAATAACCGGAGCGATTGCCATGGACATAAAAGAGGTGCCAAGACCGGCCGGATTCGATTGATTATTACCGGTGGATCTGTCCGACGGATTCCATTCAAGCAACCGCTGGTGGGAAATCATCATTCGCCAGAGCGTGCGGACCACGGCATCCAGGCTGTAGAATGCCTCATGGGGAAGGCACACAAGGGTAAGAGCTGCCTGAAGGCAATTTCGCCCAACCGATATAAAAGTGCCGGTCATGTGCTGACCGAATCTCACATCCCCAGGCTTTTGAAAAACTTTCAGGACCGCGGCCGGCAAACAGGGAAGCACAAGGGTGCCGATCACCGCCAGGGTCCAGAACAAGGGGGAGTCAAATACCATCCAGCCAAGTAGCAGAAGAAGTGTCAAGGATGCAGCCATAAGACTGCGCCGCAGGTTGTCGAGAATCTTCCAACGGGAGAGCATGGAAAGTGGATTTTTGTGCATATGACCGTCAGGGCCGGGAACCCCGGGAAACAACCAGCGGGCAATCTGCCAGTCGCCCCGAATCCAGCGATACCGGCGATCCACATCGGCACTGTAACGGGAAGGATATTCTTCGTACAGCTCCACATTGCTGATCAGTCCGGCCCCGGCATAGCAGCCTTCGAGCAGATCGTGGCTGAGAATGAGGTTTTCCGGGAAACGACCAGCCAGCGACCACTGGAATGCATCCACATCATAAATGCCCTTGCCGATGAAGGAGCCCTCCCGGAACAGGTCCTGATACACATCGGAAACAGCGCGTGTATAGGGATCAACACCCGGTTCACTGCCGCACAGGCGGGCATAAAAAGATGAATTTGAACCGGACAGGCTGATGGCCACCCGCGGCTGAAGAATGCCGTAACCTTCTATGATGCGCTGTCGGGTTTCATCATAAACCGGTCGGTTGAGCGGATGCGCCATGGTACCCACAAACTGTCGGGCTGAATCACGGGCCAAAAGGGTGTCGGTGTCCAATGTAATAACATATTTCACCGTCGATAAAATAACGGTGTCACCGACCACAAGGGAAAAACTCTCGGTTGAACTACCCCGGAGCAGTCTGTTCAAATCGGCAATCTTACCGCGCTTGCGCTCGTATCCCATCCAGATTTTATCCTGGGGATTCCACAGACGCGGACGGTGAAAGAGAAAAAAGATATCTTCCTGTGCGATCTGGTATTTCCGGTTCAGCGCCTCAACACCCTGACGGGCCCGGAGCAACAGCGGGTCGTCTTCTAAAAGGTGTTCTTCAGCTCCATCGCAAAAATCGGTGAGCAATCCAAAAAGAAGATGAAAATCCCGGTTTGCCAGGAAACGGACCTCCATGGCTTCCATCAGATCATCAATGGAATGGAGATTGGTCAGCAGGGTCGGCACCACCACCAGGGTCCGCCATTCCGATGGAATTCCGGTGGAAAAATCCATCCGTGGCAAAGGTTGCGGCTTGACCGACAAAGTGGCCAGCCAGTTCACCAGGCCGATGGCAGGCTGAACGGTACAGAGCAGGAACAAAAGTGCCCCAAGTCCCAGTGCCCAGCCCTCCAGTCCGTCGGTATATGCCTTTACAGAGAAACCTATCACTACCATCAAGGTCAAAACAAGGATGGCTCCGCCATAGACCCAAAGGGGAAATCGGCGAAGGAGCCTGCTAAAAATCCGGCCAAGGGAAAAACGTAAGCCCCCCATTTTTTCGAGTTCGGGTAATCCTTTGTCAATGAGGTAAAAGCCCACATGGGCCGTACGATCATCCACGCCTTTTTGCGCCGCTGCCGTTTGGGCCAGTTCAATGGCCAGATGTGCCACCTCACTCTCGGATCTGAAACTGTCCCGGGCAATTTCCTCAACGACATGGCGGTAGGCATCCCGGGTGGTAAAATCCATCCTGGCATAGACATCTGCCGGGTCCTGGTTTAAATGCTGATCAACAACGCTCATGGTCTCGACAAACTCACGCCAGTCCATGGCACTGAGAAACCTGAGACTGCCGATACTGTTGCTTACCGACACCTGGTCCGCCGCCTGCTGCCGGGTCTCCAGGCGCACCAGATGTTCGATGGTAAAGCCAACCCCGGACAATCGCTGTTCAATCCAGGTGAGCGGCAAGGCCAGCGCCGGTCCCTGTCCCTGCAGACGTCGGGCCAGTTCTGCCACAAAAGGACCCACCATGGGCGGATTGGATCGCGCCATATCGGCAATAACCATAATCAAACCATTGGGATCCCCTTTAGCGGTCTCAATCATCTGATCCGCCCAAAGGCTTGCCCGGTTTCGATTGATTTTATCAGCGGCAATGCGGGCTGCAATTCTCCGGAGATTTTCGATCAGGGCCAGTCGCAGCATGATCGGGATGGCCCAGAGTTCACCCAGTTTCAAAGGGCTAATACTCTGATAGGCAGCCACAAAACTGCTGAGGCCCTCCGGGTCCACCCGCCCGTCACCATGGGAGATGGTCTCAAGGGCAATGTCATACACCCTCGGCCGCCCGGCTGAGGGTCCATTGGACAAGCGAGGCAGTTCAAGGCTGTAGCACTTTGGTAAATGCTGTTTTGCCGTACGAATCTGCTCCTCGATCAGATAGAAATTGTCCAGCAACCATTCCTCGGCCGGGGCAATCAGACGGTTTGTCATAATCATTTCGGTCATCGGCTTGCAGACGTCAATGAGAACGGCCTCATTATCCGCCAGCCGGGATAAAAGTTTGTCCGGCAGGCGCTTGAGACTCAGTTCATGTTCATTGGCCAAAACGCTGCCATGCTGCTTCATCTGATCACTGCCGAATAGCTCCGCGCGCAGCGGAAGTTCCACAGCCGCCGCCACTGTCATTCTTTTTTTACGAAAATATCCGAAAAAACGACGCGGTATCCCGAAAATTATTGAGGGGCTCATCTTCATTTGGAATCTATCCTTTGAGTATTGCTTATCTTTAGGTCAATGGCCTTACTCTTGAAAAGGGTCTCCCTCGGGTCATGCGGACTACCCTGGGGCGACATGTTCACCACTGAGCTTCATAATAAGAGTGAATTGCAACCTTCATGCCAAGGGTCTCCCCTGACACTTCATAGTATGTATCTTTTTGAATTAATGGAATAATTTGTTCTGAAAAGGGAGGAGAAGGAGACATGAAACAGCGGAGGAAGCAGGGTCATATATTGCCAAAGGTCATATATGGCCTTTGATTATGGTTTTGTGATATCCAATTTTCGCATGCGGGCGCGTAAGGTGCTGTGTTTTAATCCAAGAATCTCGGTTGCGCTGTCCTTGCCGCTGACCTTCCACCCGGTTTGCTGAAACATACGGATACTATAATCACGCTCGACCGCTTCCAATGTTTTTTGGCTTTTGCTTAAATAGGCAAAGGGATGGCACAAATCATTTACCAGGTGCAATTTGGAACCCGACGAGTTGATGACGGCTCGTTCAAGAACATTTTCCAGTTCCCGGACATTTCCTGGTCAGTGATAATTCTGTAAGATATTAATCACGCTTTTGGAAATAATTCCAGTGGGTTTACCCATGCGCTTGGATATATTTTTAATATGAAATTCCACCAACAGCGGTATATCCTCGGCCCGTTCCCTTAGAGCTTGTTCAAAAATATCAGACTGGGATGATTTACCCCTAACCCTAAAATAGGGCTTAAATAAACCCAAGGATTTTCCAGGAAGCGTCACCAAAGCATAAATTGTTACCAAAAATTCCACAAGGGGATCAATAGGCATAAAAAAGATCCTGGACCTGTTGGTAGCTGCGCTTCTTTAAAAGGGCCAGCATGAGCAGGATTCTTGCCTTGGCCGGGTTGAGTTCATCGGAAACGATAAATTGATTGGCATCATCATCCACTTCCATGTTTCTGCCCACGGTTCCCGTGGGAACCCGGGATGAACGAACAATGAAGATTCCACGGTCCGACATCCGAGCGGCTTTTTGCAGGGTGGCTTTGTTCATGTTACCGTTGCCGTGACCGGCAATGACAATCCCAACAGCTCCGTTTGCCACGGAGCAGTCAATGAGATCCGCGGGCATGTCTGCACAGGCGTACATGATATCCACCCGGGGAAGGGAGGTGACCCCCTCAAGGGGGAATTCGCTGAGGTGGGTGTGTTTTCGAAAAGGGCCCCTGAAATATTGAATGGCTCCGTAAATCACGGTGCCCATGAGCCCGTTTACCGGTGACAAAAAGGTTTCCACCGAGGTGGTATTGGTCTTGGTCAGGGAATGGGCACCATGGATTCTGTCATTCATGACCACCATCACCCCCCGTTCGCAGGCATCAGGGTCGGCTGCCACGGCCACGGCATTGTAAAGATTTAAGGGGCCATCGGCACTCAGGGCTGTGAAGGGCCGCATGGCACCGGTCATGACAACGGGCTTACTGCTGTTTACGGTCAGGTTTAAGAAAAATGCAGTTTCCTCCATGGTGTCGGTGCCATGGGTCACCACCACCCCGTCTGTTCCGTTTGTTGCCAGAAGTTCATTTATTCTGCGGGCCAAATTGACCATGACCTCAAAAGACATGTCCTGGGACCCTACATTTGAAATTTGCTCGCCTTCTATTCGGGCCAGTCGTCCAAGATCGGGCACTGCCTCGATCATGCCCTGGATGTCAATTTTTCCCGAGGTATATCCGGGCTGGGTGGGGGAGGGGGCAGACCCTGCAATGGTGCCGCCGGTGGCCAGGATGGTGATATGGGGTAGAGTCTTCATCAGTGGTCTATTGATTCTCCCTCAAGCATTCGGTTCACAATGACAGCACAGGAAGCATCCCCCAGCACATTGGTGGAGGTCCGCATCATATCAAAGAGGCGGTCCACCCCAAAGATCAGGGGAAGGCCTGCCAAGGGAATCCCGGCTGCCACCAGGACCGCCACAACCAACAGAGCCGGTCCCGGGACCCCTGCCGTACCGATGGCCCCGAGAACCGAGGTCAGAATAATGGCCACATATTGGGCCATGCCCAGTTCTACTTCAAACATCTGGGCGAAAAAAGTGGCGGTCAGGGCATAGAGCATGGCATTGCCGTTCATGTTGATGGTGGCCCCCAGGGGGAGTACAAAGGCCGTGACGGCAGGTTTTACGCCCAGGGCCTCACATTCCTGTTTGTTCACCGGCAGGGTGGCCATGGACGAGGCACTGGCAAAGGCCAGTATCTGGGTTTCCTTCATGCCCAAAAGAAATTTTATGGGGTTGATTTTGCCCAGAATCATGACCAGCAGAGGAATCATTCCAAAATGGATCAGGGCCAGGGTGCCGGAAAAAACGGCTAACAATGCCAGGACCAGCTTCATGATATCCATGCCGAAAAGCGCAATGGAATTGACCATGAGGCCGAAAACCCCGATGGGTGCAATGATCAGAATTTTTTTGATCATCCAGATCATGGCCTGGTTAATGGTGTCCACCAGTTCAATCAGAGGCTGCCGTTTCTCGTCGGGGATCACGGACAGGGCGATTCCGAAAAACAGGGCAAAGAAAAGGATTTGGAGAATATTGCCGGACACAAGGGAGGCAAAGGGGTTTTCCGGGATAATCCCCATGAGGGTCTGCCAGAAGCCTGCAATGTCGGCATTATTCGCATAGGTGGCGGCATCTGTCCTCAGGGATTGGGGCAGGGTGATCCCCTGGCCCGGCTTGAAAATTGTTCCCATGACAAGGCCCAGGATAACCGATACGGCAGAGGTGCCCAGATAGAAAAAAATGGTAAAGACCCCGACCTTACCGGCGGATTTTGTCTGGCCCAGGGCAGCAGCCCCTGAGATAATACTGAAAAAAATCAAGGGGATGATCACCATTTTAATCAATAGAATAAAAATATCACCCAAGGGGGCAAACATGGCACCCCGTTCCTCCAAGAAGAATCCGGCCACAATTCCCAGCACCATGGCCATGAGGATTTGGGTACTATTACTAATTTTTGTCATTTAATTTCTCCTAAAGATTAACAGGATACACAGCAAACAGCCAGTCCCCCCAGGGAGGTTTCCTTATAACGGGTACACATGTCTTGACCCGTTTCCATCATGGTTTCCACTACTTCGTCAAAGGTGATTTTCTGCCGGGCCGGATCCCCGGCCTCGGCCAGGATATAGGCATTGACTGCTGTGACGGCTCCCACGGCATTTCGTTCAATGCAGGGAATCTGTACATAACCGCCCACCGGATCGCAGGTCATTCCCAGATGGTGTTCCAGGGCTATTTCTGCTGCATTTTCCACCTTTTTCATGGGACCTTCCAGGGCATAGGTCATAAGGGCTGCCGCCATGGACGATGCCACTCCTATTTCTCCCTGGCAGCCGACTTCTGCACCGGAAATACTGGCATTCTTTTTGGCGATAAAGGCGATGGCTGCTGCCGCCAGCATCCCCTCCCTCAGTTGTGCTAAGGACAGATGATACTGGTGTTTTAACAAATAAATCACACCGGGTATGACCCCGGCTGAACCTGAAGTTGGTGCCGTTACCACCCGCTGGCCTGCGGCATTCTCCTCCGAGGCTGCCATGGCATAGGCATTGAGCTTGGCCAGAAAACGGCCGGTCTCCCGTTTCATTTTATTCGAGTTCTCCATGAGAACCTTGGCCTTGCGCAGAAGACCGATGGGACCGGGCAGGATTCCGTCGGTTGCAAGCCCTTTTTCAACACAGGTGCACATGATGTCAATGATGTTGTCCAGCCCTTCATGGATCTGGGTTTTGGATTTGCCGGTGATGGCCTGTTCATTTTCCAAAAGGACCTGGCTTAGGGTCAGGCCGGTTTTGCGCAGGATCTTTCTC
>Ga0307929_1001983_pt1 | contig 14100 bp, 14 predicted proteins | sample AceLakmetage1330_FD_203160 | JGI IMG/M metagenome (GOLD analysis project Ga0307929, IMG submission 203160) | Saline water microbial communities from Ace Lake, Antarctica - #1330 | ecosystem: Environmental > Aquatic > Non-marine Saline and Alkaline > Saline | place: Antarctica: Ace Lake...
TTGATACTCTTTCCCATTATTCTGACCTTAATTATTCTGATTAATCAGCTACTGAAAAGTCTTAAGCCCTTGCTGGGTTGATTTCGTCGATAATCGTTTAACTCAACAAAACCGGACGCTCTTCATCTTCTTGACCGCCATAGCCTTTCGGCGACGGCTGGTTCATCATTCGATCACCGCCCCCGCGCCTTGCTTTTCCAAAATTCAGCTGATAAAATTTTCGGCCAACAAACCCCTATAATTAATATCATTATGAAAAATTTCTTGAGGCGACATGGACGTAGTATTTCCTATCTGCTGATTACGGACTGGGTCCTTCTGGTCGGAACATTCGGGGTTGCCCTTCGCCTCCGGCATTTTGATACGAGCCTGAACATTATTTCGCGCAGCCACATCATTCCCGAGGCGCTGTTCGTCCTATTCTATGCCTTTTTGGTAATCGGGCTGTTTACTATGCTTAAACTGTATCGCCGCAAAGTATGGCTAACGCGGGCGTGGCATGGATTCCAGATCCTTCTCGGAGTCGCCATGGCCATGGGCGCATACATGCTACTTCGAGTCGTCACCAAGAGCCCCGTCTTCATCGTATCGCGCGCCGTGACCCTCAACTGGGGAATTCTCCTGCTGACCGCGCTCTTCATCCACCGGCTATTCATTTTTCCCGCGCTATTGCGGCTTGCCTCAAAAAACAATCTTCAGCGACGGGTCGTCATCATTGGGGCGCAGGAAAAAGGCATCCGATTTGCGGAAGAATGCCTGCGCGAAGAAAACTACTCATCACTCAAGCCCATTGGCTTCCTCTGCGACCACCGCGAAAAAGGCGAAGCAATCTTCAAGGATCTCTGTTGCATAGGCCATTTGGAAGATCTGCCCGAAATCGTCGATCTCCATAAAATTGAGGGAGCCGTGATCACCTCAACAGAAATCTCCTACACCCAACTGATGAACCTGATCGAGCAGTGTATCCGCTTCTTCGGGTGGGTGGATGTCCATAACGAGAAATCAGCGGTTCTGCATGAGAATCTGGATACAGACACCTACTTCGACATCCCCTTTGTCCGCATGCGGGAAATTCCGCGCGGCATGGCGACCCGAGTTTACAAAGAAACTCTGGATGCTATCGGTGCGACCGCCGGCATCATTCTCCTCTCACCCATCCTTATTGTAACGGCCATTGCAATCAAACTGACGTCTCCGGGCCCCATTTTATACAAAAGCAACCGCGTAGGATTCAAAGGGGAACTCTTTAACTTCTACAAATTCCGGTCTATGGCTGTAGGTGCGGATCAGGACAAGACCAGGGAAGAGGCCGTTGCCAAATTTATTCAATCGGGAGATGCAGATATCCCCGGTAGCAAAATTGTGGACACGGCCTACGTCACTCCCGTGGGGAAATTTATTCGAAAATGGGCAATCGATGAATTGCCCCAACTTTTCAACGTGCTGAAAGGCGACATGTCTCTGGTTGGCCCACGTCCTGTGCCTGCCAATGAGCATGAAGCAAGTGATGAATGGCATAAAAAACGTTTTGATATTAAACCGGGGTGCACAGGTCTATGGAAAGTGTTTGCCAGCAAGCAGGGTTGCGCCTTCAACCACACCGTTTTATATGACCTCTACTACGCCCGAAACATGAGTCTGCAAATGGACATCTATGTGATCCTCGGCACCATCAAAGTGATCCTGACGGGAAAAGCAGATACCTAGAGGTAGTCTTCGAGCTCCCGCTCTGTAGGAGGCACATCTTTCCACGGATAGTTTAGACTCACGTGCTTGAGCCACGGGTAGGGTCGCATCAACTTTCCATCTACCTGCGTGAAATACTTCCGGCTGTCACAAATCATTTTTGCCGGAGATCCTTCAATGAAAGAATAGTCGTCATGCGACCCTTTCACCTGAGACCCAGCGCCAACGATAACATGCGTTCCAAGCTCGGCTCCGGGATAGAAAAAACAATTTGCACCTAACACACAAAAATCTCCCACGACGGGATGCAGAGGAACATTCAAGGGCATTACATGATCACTGGTGAACGTGCATCTCGGCATAATCCAAACATACTTCCCTATTGATGCCTTCTCTGTGATGTGAACAAACGAATGCATCCGCGTATAATCCCCGATGCAGGCCTCAAACTGGATATCGCTGTTTGAACCGACTCCGCAGAAATCCCCGATCCGAACGCCCTCACGAATGCAAACATTATTACCACTTTGAAAATCCCTTCCGATCTGTGCGCCGGAATAAATGGAGGTTCCTGAACGAAGAATAGAGCCCGACCCAATAACGGTTGTCTCTGGCACATACCGGCCCTTTTCCGCTCGATAATACGGAGTTGGCGGCTCTCCGATAACGCAGTTCGGGGCAACAAAGGTATCTGAACCAATGGTTGTCCCTTCCAAAATGACGACATTGGGTCCAACCTGCACCCGGTCTCCAAGTATCACATTCTCACTGAACTGCGCAGTGGGTGCAATGTGGCAGTCTTTCCCTTGCTCTTTTGGCTTGGAGGTTAACTCTTTATTCCACATCAGATTATTTCTCCTTTTCAACCAATTCTATTAACCCGTATACCGCACTGAAAACCCACGCGATTCGTCTGCCATCAAAAGCAGTCGCCGGAACCGGCTTGGCAATACAATGAAACCCTGATTGACGGCCAACCTTAAGGGCTTCGTCAATATCATCTGTCTCGTAGCATAGATGGTAGAGTTTCTGCCCTTTTTTTACGAATTGCTGCACTGGAGAGTTCTCGTCAGCCGGCTCCACAAACTCTAGTGAAAATCCATTCAGTGAGACAAATGCCACATAAACATTTTGAATGGGGTCAAATGTCTTGTCCAAGTCCGGCGGAATTGAAGCAACGGCCAGTCCGGCATGGTGAAAGGACGCTCCTTCACCAAAGGGCTTTAGCTCTTTGAATATGTTCTGTTTTTTATTCATGGTTCTCTGCCCCATCTGCAACGGTGACACACTCGGGGAAAGTCGACGGCTCAAGCAGGTCGAAGACAAATCTATTTTCGTCAGATGGACACGGCGCCATCGCTTTCTGAAAAAAGGTCAAGCAGGGGTTATTCTTCTGCGTGGGAAGATATTGCGCGACCAGTTTGGTCACTCCTCTTCTCTGGGCATTCTGTTGCAATATGGCCAGCATGGCTTCCTCAATTTTTCGGCCCATTACACGGCAACTCAAAATGAAATCCACTACCTGCGCCTCATCTCCCTGCACCTGCATACTGCAAATGCCCGTAAGCCCTAAATCACCAAACTTATCTGAGATCCTCATGGTCCACAGTTGCCGGCGCTCATCCGCCAGCCAGTCTCTCAACTCCTGCTCCGTTAGCCGGCGCGTAGTCAAATTCATCTGGTTGGTTTTATTTAAAAGTTGAATTGTCCGTTGCATGTTTTGGTCATTAACGACCTCGCAAGTCACTTTGACATTGAGCGTTTTGAGCCAATCATCGACAGATGCCACTGACGCCTGACTGCTTCTCCGTTCCCGCTCTACCGCATACAACTTACTGCGTGCGGCATCTTCTCCGCTCAAGGTCGGTTGATCAAAACAGCTCAAACTTTTAAGTGTAGTCGTGTACTGGGTCTTATCTTTGGGCCAATCCGGAACAAACACTTCAGGCAGGGCTTCGCGCACGCGGTCGCGCTCCGCTGGGTTATCATCAATAAACACAACGGATTGGAGTCCTAGATTCAGTTCCTCGACAACCTCGATGACATTCGCGGCTTTATCGTTCCAGTTAATCCGCCACGCCGCGAAGTTCTCTTTTTTCAGCACCATCTCAGGATGGTTCTCAATCGCATGTAACGCCACAGACTCTTCATTTTTACTGACAATCGCCAAAAGGATTCCGCGTCGCAATAACGTTCTCAGCGCCGTTTGAAAATCAAAAAATGCCTCTCCTACGGGGTCATGTCCGCCCAGTTTTACGCCATCGATTCCGTCATCTCCAATGATCCCGCCCCAGAGCGTGTCATCCAAGTCGAGTATGACCAATTTCCGTCCAGCACCTAAGAGACTTTGCGATGCCGCCTTGATTTCCTTTGCAGCCTCCATAAACACCGGATTGGCAAACGGAATTTTCCCGAGGTACCATAATTTTGCCGCAGCCGCAGATTCCCCGCCGCTCCGTAGCCAGCGGGTCGCATCAAGGGGATACGCATTGGGCACCTTCGCCAAATTATCCAATAAGCGGGCATTCATTTTCATGAGGGCCGCGGCGATCCCTTGTTCATGTTTCAAATCGATAAACCCCAACCCGCGATCCCACGCGGGAATCGTCCACAAAGGCACAAAAATCGCATTCACCCTCTCGGCGGCGGATTGTAAAATCACGCACCATTGATCAACTTGGTCGAGAATTTCACTTTGAAAAATCGGCTCGCCCTGAGACAACCTCCGGAACCCGTCAATCACGCCCTCGGGACGAGTCCAAACAACTGCCAAACGGACATCCTCCCAGCAAGCCATAGATCCATCAAGCAACACTTGTGCTGGCTGTCCGAATGGTGCCGTGCGGGCATCCACCCCTTGAGTATCCTGATCTGCGTTCAGATAGGCGGAAAGGTTGTCCGCATTGAAGTCCGAGACAATGAGAAGTTTTTGTTTGTTATTCATGCCTTGAGTCAATTACCCGTCGACCAATGTCGCGATGTGATCACACAGCGTACTTACCGACGCAAAAACTCCGCCGCTCTGGAAGTCCATTCCATCGCTGATCAATGAAACTTCCCGCCCCGTTGCGCTGGCAAGCTTTTCTTCCAAAAGCACCACGAAGTTCACGAGACCCAATGAATCCAATCCGCCGTCGCCGGCGAGAACCGTATCCGTTGACGCCTCTAATTGCTGATCGGGAAGCCGTTGAAGGTTGATTTCTTCGATCGCCGCATAAATTGCATTCTGTATATTTTCCGCCATGCTCATGATTCTATCTCCTACACCACGTTAACTATTCTTTGGCCTCAAAAGCCACCCTGTAAGACTGCTCCAAATCGTCGATCATCCCATCCCAGTTCAAGCGAGTCTCCGCCACTCTTCGAGCCTCCGCACCGAGTTGCTCCCGCAAAGGTTCATTTTCTATCAAATTTTCGATGGCTCCTGCAAATCCTTCAGGAGTTTCATCCGCAAGAAGGCCCACATTTTCTTCCGACAACAGGATCTTCATCTCGCCAGTTGGGTTAGAAACCACCGGTCGACCGCAGGCCAAATAGTCCCCAACCTTACAGGGCCAACGACCTCGATTGGCCACCTTGTCCTGGAGGGGAAGCAAAAATACATCCGCACACGTTAATGCGCGCGGGAAGGCCTCAGAAGGCACCAACCCAAGATGGGTGAAATGATCGGAAATTCCAATTTGATTTGCCAAGGAGGTGAGTCGATCCTGTTGGTTCCCTGTCATCACCAACTGGACTTCTGGATGACGTTCTTTAAGGACCCGAACCGCCTTAAAGACCATCTCCGCATCCAGTGCCGCGTCTAACGCAGAAAACACGAGGACGAAGGCCTGCTTTGAAATGCCAAATTCCGACCGATTCGTTTTGGGGCCCGTCACGGAGAAAACATCGGTGGAAGATCCAATTCGAATCTGGGAGATCGTCGACGCGGGAACCCCGAGACCCACAGCGCGCTCCTCTAGCGCATGGCAAATCACCGTTGTGGCATCTGCCATCGTACGGAAGTGTTCTTCGTAAAACGTCTCAAAGCCGCCGAAAAGAATTTGATACCAGCGCGGTCGATGCTCTGCAATCAGGCCGCCTCGACCCCACCAATCAATCCAATCAATCACCAAGGGGATCTTCTTCTTTCGCAACATCAGCTGAAGCGGATGAATGGTTGCGGGCCGAGTTTCGAAGGCATGTACCAGATCAAAGTCGCAATGTTGACGAAGCCACAACCAGCGATTCAGTGCGCACCACGGATCCCATCCAGAACGAAGTTTTCCGGGAAGTAAATCCGGTGTTTCCACCCAATGAACACCATTTTTATCATATTCACGGATGCCAAAACGTCGTGTGTCAGCTACACACATCAGCGTCACCTCATGGCCGCGGGCAGCCAACCGCTCAGCGAGGTTCCCTGGGCGCAAGTGGCATCGAAATGCCCGATGATGATAAATCATAAGAATTTTCATTTGTTCCCCGAACTTCCACCCAAAGTTTTGCCACTCCCTGTCGGGTCGTTTCTTTTGGAAAATACCAAAAGCACTTTCACTGTCGCTCAGGTCCAATCTTTGGAAATTCGCTCAAATTCCGAACGATCACGGATGTAGTCCGCTTCATCGTATTTAATATTCGCGACCACCATTAGCGTCGTGCCGGGCTCGAAGTCGCGCATCGTGCGCCAGACGTGCGGATATAAAAGAAGGCCTTCTTTTATATCCGCCTGGTTGCTAGTTGCTAGTTGCTGGTTGTCAGTTGCAGAGCACATCTCACCTTCTACATTCAACTTTCCACAATCTACACCCTTACTCCCAGACTCCACTACTCCACTACTCCCCAGCGCCGAAAGCCTCACGCTTTCGCGCGAGCCGCGACCATCGTCCACTTCAACCGTACATCCGCCGGTCAGCGCAACGAGAATCTCTTCTGTTTCATAGTGAGCGTGGTTGCCGCGGACGTCGTCTGTTCGAATATCCGACATCACCAGCACCTTGCCGATCTCAAACGGGAGAGCGTTCACATCGTTGTCACCGGCCTGGAACTGGACGAGCGAACCGCCGCAGTTGCCGTGCCGCACATCGAAAGGAATTATTTTGTATAGAGAGTTCATTTTTTTATCAGAATAATTTAACAGTATTGAGATTTTTGATCACGAATCATGCTAATACACGCGAACCAAACTACATAGACAGAAATAACTTTTGACACAGGGGCAAGCAAGGAAACAAAGAAGAGGTTCACAAAATAATTATGGACAAAATAATTGAGAGGGAATAAACGGTTCTGATTTGGAGCAGAGAGTTCATCTGCACCTGAGCCTACTGGCGAAAGAGGCTGGCGTTATTACGACGGCAGCGAAGCGGCAACCTGGCTTGCAAGTGGACTCTCTACTTCAAATCAAGCCCTGCTCACAGGGCTGCGGGCATCGCCCAAACCATTTATTTTCAGACCCCATCAACTTCCGTGTGTTCAGTGTATTCCGTGGTTAACCCTCGGAACCCTCCTCATCTCTGATAACTTCCCAATGCCCGCCTCTGGCCGAACCAATACGACGGAGTTGTCCAGCCTCTTTTAATCTACTCGTCTGCTTAATGACCGCTCGTTTTGAAATACCAATCTCTCTGCCAATGGCAGATGCGGATATTTTCGAATCTGCACGAATCAGATCAAGAATTTTATCTGCTGTTTTCGGTGAACCTTTCGGTGAACCTTTCGGTGAACCTTTCGGTGAACTTTTCTGTGCACTCTTCTGTGCACTCTTCTGTGCACTTTTCTGTCCACTGACGCCCCGCTCCTCAGAACAAAGAGTGATTGAAAAGTTATGTTCGTCAAAGCAAAACTCCGCATCGTTGAGTCCCGCGTTGGAAAGTTCATGGTTAATCCGAAGAATCCCTGTCCCCATCTTTTCCACATAGGGTGTTCGCATCAGCATGGAAGCGATCAGGTTGTTCCGGGAACGACTGTATTTCCCGAAATCCTTTGGGTTCAGCCACGACACCAACCCTCCCGGGTTTGAAATGACAATCTGAGTCTTAAAGACCTCAATCATAATATCACCAGAGGCATCGAAATAGTCGCGGTGCATAATTGCATTCACAATGGCCTCACGCAGGGCCTCCTCTGGATACTGCGGGACCTCTTTCCTTTTCAGGGAAGTAATATCATACCGCACATCCATATGACGTTTCACATAGTTCAATGCCTGCTCAATATTTCCAAGCAACCCCTCATTATAGATTTTCCGATCTAAAATCTGAGCCTTATCGTTTCCTTGATACAATGCACAAACGACCGAGGCGCTTTTTAGAAATTTCTGAGGATTCTTTGCAAACAAGAGCACTCCGGCATTCGTTGCCACGAGACGCTTATTCTCCATGCGAAGCATCTCCAAGTTGATCAGCGCATCCGACACGGGCAGACCTTTACTTAGCCCAGCAACATCCGAGTAAGCCGAAAACTTTTCTTCATCCAAATCCGAGACGAAATCAAAGCCTGCACAAACCTGCTCGTCAAATCGCAATCGCCCTGACCGAAGTCCCATTGCGAACACTTCATCACGGGTCAATTTCTGGGAGTTCGCCCCAATTCGCATAAAAAAACCATCCGAGCAGGCATGAGGCTTGTTACTGCTCTCGGGAACAGAAATGATCAAGACCTCCTCAAGGAACATCAACTCAACTGGAATCGGAGGATCACAATTTCGGGAGATATCTTGAATTTGAGATTTCAGTCGATTGTCGATTTCAATCCCAATAACTTGCGAGTCATCTGAAACCCCCAGAAAAATTCGTCCGCCGGAAGCGTTTGCAAACGCAACGATTTCCTGAGCAAGGGTCTTCCCGAGTCTCGCTTTAAATTCTACAAAAAGCCCTTCACCTTCCGACAACACAAACTGTAATTCATCCTGTGTCATTTTCTGTTCCCTTCCTCTGCACCCCTCCGAAGTCCCTCTAGCGTCGCCGGTAAATTTGCCGCTACGCTTCTTTTTGAGATACAAAAAGCACTTTCGGAATACCTCAGGTGTGGTCAAAACTCCCCGCTCTCTACCCCTCCCGCCGGGCTGTAAGCCCTATGGGCCGGAAGCGGAAGTCGCTCTAGTGTCAGCGGCCCGAAGGGTCGGGCTCTAAAGAGGTTGTGAAAATCCCTTATTTGTATTTTCTTAATATCTTAGAAGCGGAGCTCAATCGGCCAGTTTTTTAAGAATGCTTCTGGCCAGATGCTCATTAATCTCACGATGCCGCGGAATCGGCTGAGCCATGCCTGTAGCCGGATTCTGATACCAGTCGTGTTTTCCCCCGTGCCGCATGAGCCTGCACCCGGATTTTTCAATCTGTTTAATTAAATTTCGGCGCTTCATGCCAAAGCCAGTTCGCCTTCCTGGCGCACGCCGGGGATTTTCCCGCCGGTCAAATCCAGATATAGATCCTGCAAATGGACTTTGAGATCCTCAAGCGATGACCCTTGGGTGGCATAGTCCGGGAATTCTTCCAGATAGCCCAGCCAGTCCGATCCATCCTGCCAGTAAATATATTTTATATTTTTCATGTTGTGTATTTTATCCACTTATCCTCACTAATTACCAGTCATAAGATTTTCTACCACAGAATACACAGAACACACGGAAGCAACACCTCACAGAAACAGAGATTTTGAACCGCGACCGCCGAAGGCAGAGGCTGGCCTGTCGGAGACAGGACGGCAACGACCAGCGGGAGAGGCAATGAACGCAAATTTACGCGAATAAACCAATAAGATTTTCACAACCACTCCCGCAGGTCGTTGGAGGAAGTCAGAGTAAAGCAGAGAACTGAGGGACGAACTATGAGATATGAAAACTGAAGGATGAAGAGGATCGGAGATAGAGATTTTTTTAACCACTAATTAGCTCCAAATCTTTCCGCTTCAGCAATGGCTGGCGGAGCAGAATTGTCTCAACCTCATGAACCGGGTTCTAATCGAACCCTGCATTAGGAATAAACGATTCGGATTTGAAGCAGCGAGTTCAATTGAAAACACGTTTTCATATGATCTCGCTACTTTAAATCATGCCCTGCGCGCAGGGCTGTGGTCTGCGACCACATCGTTCATTCCGACCCATCCGGGGATTACCCGGATGCTTATGCTACGCAACAAATACCAATCCGGCAGCCATCACGCCTGTGGCGTGATAAATTGCGTCGCCGGTAAATTAGTGAAGATTAGTGGTCAAAACTCTTCCTTGCGGTGGTGCGTCGCCGGTAAATTTGACGCTACGCTTCTTTTCGAGAATACGAAAAGCACTTTCGCCTTCAGCTCAGGTGTGAAGATTAGTGGTTAACCCCCCCCCCTCTCTTCTCATTTTCTGACGCCTGACATCTGGAAACATTTAGAGGTCTAAATGTTTCCGGTACAGCTTGATGTACGTCGGGATGTATTCCTTGAGGGTCATTTTTGGGGCCCAGCCTAGGGCACGGGCTTTGGAGCAATCCACGGCATAACGCAGGTCCTGTCCGGGGCGATTCGGAATGTGAACGAGAGCTTCTTCCTCCGTTTTCCCCATCGCTGCAACCACCATCTTCACCGCATCGATCACGGAGTGTTCTTCACCGGACGAGATGTTATAGACCTCGCCCTCTTGTCCTTTTTCAAGAACCGTCAGCAGACCTTCGCAATTGTCTTCTGCATAGATCCACTCGCGGAGATAAGTTCCGTCGCCATGAACCGTCATCTTCTTATCTTTCAAGAGGAACTCGATCGTCTTGGCCAATAGCTTTTCAGGATACTGACCGAACCCGTAGTTATTGCAGCTGCGGCAAATGATCGCTTTGATCCCATGCGTATGGCGCCATCCAAAGATCAGCTGTTCAGCGGCCGCCTTCGTAGCGGAATAAGGATTGGACGGAAGCAACTTATCATTCTCTGTGAATGCCCCCTCATGCGCCGTTCCATACACCTCATCGGTTGAAATATGGAAAAGGATCGGACGATCTGTTTCATCCTTGGCGCGAATCAACTCCAACAGATTGTAGACTCCGCCGATGTTGCTTTTATAAAATTCCTCATTGGCATGGATCGAATTGTCCACGTGGGACTCCGCAGCGAAATTAACGACATAATCAATTCCAACAGGCAGATGGGTCATCGTCGCGATATCGGCCTCGATCAGCTCATAGTGTTTGCGACCCTCAAAATTCAAGTCAGTTCGCGCGGCGTACGTCTTTTTATCCACATTGATCACGTGGTACCCACGCTTCAAAGCCAGATCCACAAAATAGGACCCGATAAAACCAAGCCCCCCGGTAACCATTAATTTTTTCATAATTTTATATCTCCTCGATTAGCCGTCATTAAATAGATAAATCCTTCACCCTGTGAAATAAACGTGTCGATTATACAGAGCATCCATAAAAAGCAAAAACGAGCAAAGAACCGATCAGCTCTCGCTCAGCCTATTTCACGGGGCAAGCCCCCCAGTAACCATAAGTTTCTTCATAATCAGTTCCTCATATTAAAAAATTAAAGTGGAGTTTAACCACGGATGGCACAGATTGACACGGATAATTTCGAAAGAACACCTGACCCGAATGGCACTTCCTTAAGGGCTTCTGCCGCATAAAAAGGCCCGTGCATTTAGGGTGAAAAACGGGAATTTAAGCTTTAATTACTTCGTCAATATCATATAATCTTGCATGAAAAACACAGCTCCTTTTTTGCCGAACCTTCACCTTCAATCGCTTCGCAAAAAACCGCGTTCTTCGGCACAAGTAATGGCCGATGAAAGGAGGTGTAAAATCGGGAAATCACTTCTGGGCCTAAAGGCCTGTTTTGGGAAGTTTATTCCCGAGGACATTTTACAAAACAATGCGAAAGGACATCATAGTCGTCACCGTATTTTCAACAAGGAAACCACTTTCTGGGCTTTCTTCTCCCAGATTATTGATGCTGATGGCGGCTGTGCTGAAGCCGTTAAAAAGCTGAAAACATATCTCGATTTTAACGGCGATGAGTCGCTATCGGTGTCCACAGGTTCTTACTGTAAATCACGGGGTAAATTGTTGGAGACTGATTTGATCGAAATTCTTAAACACACCTCGACATCATTTCAGGTGAACTCAGAGGATCAACCGCTCGCAGGACGAAGAGTTGTTGTCGTTGATGGAACGGGGCTGAGCATGCCCGATACGCCTGAAAACCAAGAAAACTGGCCTCAGATTTCCTCTCAAAAAGCGGGATGCGGTTTCCCAACCATGCGCTTGCTTGGCTGTTTCGATCTCGCTACGGGCGCCATTTTAAGCCATGCCTGCGGTAATAAGAAAAATCATGAACTCCCCTTGCTTCGCCAGCAAAAGGGAACATTTAAGAAGTGGGATATATTTCTGGGGGACAAAGGGTTCTGTAGCTTTTATGACATGTATTGGCTTCTAAAAAAAGGCGTGGATAGTGTCATTCCTCTGGCGCGTCGAATTCCGAAAACAGAACAAACCTGCATCAAGAAGTTGGCGAAGAATGATTTGCTGATTTGCTGGAAAAGACCCGCTTGGTATAAAAAAGCACCCCTCCCTAAAAATGAGTGGAGCCAGTTGCCCGAGGAACTTCTGTTACGTCAAATAAAAGTCGATGTCGAGCAGCCTGGATTTCGCGTAAAAAGCGTTTATATCATCACAACGCTACTCGATCCGAAGATCTATTCTGCCCAAGATATCGCCGACCTCTACTATCGCAGATGGAGTGTAGAACTCTTTTTTCGCGATCTGAAAACCACCACGAAAATGGATATTCTGCGCTGCAAATCTCCCGCAATGATTCGGAAAGAACTGCTCATGTACTTCATCGCCTATAATGCAATTCGTCATTTGATTTATGAGAGCGCGCACGCCTATGAAAAAGATCCCATGCGGCTGAGTTACAAAGGCGCACTTCAGGCACTTCGACAAACGGAGGTATACTTCAATCGAGCCGTTCATTGTCCGGCCGAGATTGTTCGGATACGGGAAAATCTTCACGATTCAATCCACACAAATATAAGTCCCTTTCGACCCGGAAGGAGTGAGCCGAGATGTCTTAAAAGAAGATCGAAACCCTATCAGCTTTTAACACACCCTCGACATGAAATGATCGAGATAAAGCATCGGAGTAAATATCGCGCCAAAGCGGCTTAAGGAAGTGCCATTCACACCTGACCCTATTTTTAACCATCCACCGTCGCCGTCGGAGGAGGAATAAACGAAGATTTTTTTACCACCCGCTGCGGTGAACCGCGCCCTGCGGTTGCTATTTTTGAATACAAAAATTGCCGCGCCCTAGGCGCTTCTTTTTGAAATACCAAAAGCACGTTCGGAATACCTCAGGTATCTATCACTTCGTTTTCGGGAGACACCTCCGAGCAAGTCAGAGAACAGCCAATAAAATCATGGGAAAAGAATAAACTGTTCATCCAGTGATCCCGTCAAGAAACTCCCCTCCGTCTACCAAATCACATCGACATCATACGAATGAATCATTTTATCGACACTAATGATTGGAAATCCCTCGACCAGGCTCTGAGCAACAAGCATCTGATCAAATGGATCTCGATGATGGTTTGATAGGGCATGAATTTTTGCCGAATGAGCCAGCGTAATTGGAAGGGGAAGAAACGAGCTTTTCCGAACGTGTTTCTCAATAAACAGATCCAGATCCTCTGAAAAAACCGTCAACCGGCCGACGCGCGCCTTAATGGCAATCTCCCAAACAGAAACCGCACTCAAATAAATATCATTTTCCCCATCTGCAATCACCTCCCGGGCCGCGACAGAAAGCGACGGATCATCCGCGATCCACCACAAAAACGCATGCGTATCCAGAAGAACCTTCACAACCCCCACGCCTCCAATTCAGCCGCAGGAAGAGCTTCATTAAAATTAGAGCTCATCTCAAATTGCCCGCTGGCCGACCCGGGGGTTCGACCCGCAGATGACTCATGGAACGGAACCAATTGAATCAGCGGGGTCCCCGCCTTGGCGACCACCACCTGGTCTCCTGCAAGCGCCCGCTTCACAAGTTCCGAGAAATGCGTTTTCGCATAGTGCATGTTTTCCTGAATAATCATCTTCTCCTCCGCGAAAAAAGTAAACTAACCCGCAGGGCTAAGTCAAGGCGCACTCCCAACAAAGCTGACCCAAGATCATCCGCCGTCGCCGTCGGGAGAAGAAATAAACAAAGATTTTTGAACCACGAATTACACGAATCCAACAAAGAAAGGTTCATCTCGGATTTGCGTTTATAGGAACAACTCATGTCCCACGGATGAAGAGCGTCCGGTTTTGTTGAGTTAAACGATTATTGACGAAATCAACCCAGCAAGGGCTTAAGACTTTTCAGTAGCTGATTAATCAGAATAATTAAGGTCAGAATAATGGGAAAGAGTATCAAACACTCATTCTTAACTTTGGGCATCAACAGCTATAAAAC
>Ga0307929_1001986_pt1 | contig 14082 bp, 12 predicted proteins | sample AceLakmetage1330_FD_203160 | JGI IMG/M metagenome (GOLD analysis project Ga0307929, IMG submission 203160) | Saline water microbial communities from Ace Lake, Antarctica - #1330 | ecosystem: Environmental > Aquatic > Non-marine Saline and Alkaline > Saline | place: Antarctica: Ace Lake...
ATCCAGCGCATCACCGGCGACCCCCATGGAGAAGAACTCAGGGCACCGGCCTGGGCGGGCCGGTACAGGGAAACCTTTAACATGATCCAGCATACCCTTGAAAAACGCGAGTCTTTCCAGGGCCAAAAAGTTTAAGTAACAACTCCCATGCAAGGACCCCCTGCCCGCTGCCATTGGAAATTGTCTTTCCCTGTCAGCGCCCTTAACAAACTGGCTGGCAGGAGAGATGGTGTTCCAGCAAGCTTAAATCAATTTAATCCAGGACAACGGGATTGGCATTGGGGTTAAAGGGATTTTTCCTTGCTGCAAGGGAAAACAGATAGGCGTATTGTTCCTTTAAGTGTTCAAGATAATCAAGCCATTGAAGGGCCAGTCGTTTATACGCACGGTTGAAATCCCCTGAAAGATGCCGGATATCCGATTCAGGCAGGCTTTCAAAATTTTCCCTTGAGTTCAGTTCATCCATAAGGTGAAATAAGGCCAGCAAGGTTTCGCTGAACCCTTCATTTTCAATGAGTACCGGGTTTTCAATGAGATCAATTAAAAATTGTCTTTTTTCCATGAGAAAATTGCAAAAGCCCTTTAGTTGGGAAGGATCCACCGATAGATCATAGGCATGGGTTGCCAGGGTGTTTTTGGCATTTTTAAACTCTTTTTTTCCCCATTTCGTGTTCATGAGAAGCATTGGTCTCAAGACGGCTATGTTTTTGTCCTGGTGTGAGAAACGATCGATGAGACCATATCCGATTTCGCTGAAGAAGGTTCCCAGGACCATATTGACTTTTTTCATCCGGGTGGTGGTTTCCCGTTTAACCATGAGAAGTTCGGTGGCATTGGCAATGACACCCAAAAAAGTTGCCCCCCCCATCATGATGAGAAAAACAGCGAATAGCTGGCCTTGAGGGGTTGTGGGGTGAATATCTCCATAGCCCACAGTGGACATGGTCACGATGTTGTAATAAATGGCCTCTGCAAAAGAAAGATTTAGAAGCTTCATAAATCCCAGGGTACCCACAAGGGTGAGCACTATGAATAAAAACAGAAATATTTTCAGTCTTCTTTTGGTATCTGCCACCTCTTTCTCCTCTTTTGTTAAACAAATATGAGATAAAAAAGCGTACCAGAACTTTAGCCGAAATGAAAGGTTTCTTCCCCGATTCAGGTTCAAAATTATTCATCCTTGATATTTGTTCGTGGGGAAGAAACAAAAGATATCCTTGATGAATTCCTGAAAATTAAGATATGATCTGTTGGGCGCTTGTTATGGGCGTTCTTAATATTTTAAAGGAGAATGGTGGGGATGACGGGGAAAAAAGTAATTGTTGAAGAAAAAAATCATGTGCTGATGATGGAGTTGAACCGGCCTGAAAAGCGGAATGCCTTTGATCTGGACATGTACCGGGAATTGAGCATGGCCTATGGAGAGCTGAACCGGAATCCGGATTTGCGGTGCGGACTTTTGTTTGCCAGGGGAGACCATTTTACGGCGGGGCTGGATTTGCCCGAGTGGGCACCGTGGTTTACCAAGGGATGTTTTCCCGATCTTCCTGGCGGGGGAATTGATCCCCTGGGGCTGGACGAGGCAAACAGGGTTTTAAAGCCCGTTGTCATGGCGGTCCAGGGTGTCTGTTTTACCATCGGCATCGAACTGCTTTTGGCCACGGACATTCGGGTTGCCGCAACCGATACCCGATTTGGACAGATTGAAATTAAACGGGGCATCTATCCGGTTGGGGGCGCCACCATTCGATTGATGCAGGAGGTGGGGTGGGGCAATGCCATGCGCTATCTTTTAACCGCCGATGAAATTTCGGCCGGGGATGCCTGGCGTTTGGGGCTGGTCCAGGAGATTACAGAACCTATAACCGTTTTTGAAAAAGCCCTTGCGATTGCCCAAACCATCGCAAAACAGTCGCCCCTGGGGGTTCAGGCAACTCTGAAATCCGGACGAATCGCTCGATCCCAGGGAGACCGGGCCGCCATTGAAAGATTATTGCCGGATCTTGTGCCCATCATGAAAAGTGAAGACTTTAAGGAGGGCATCCAGTCTTTTCTTGAGAGAAGAGATGCCGATTTCAAGGGGGTTTAAAATTTTACTTAAGGGTCAGTGCTCTGGACAAGAAGGGGTTTAAGCGATGTTGCCAACATTAAGGCAAGGGTGCATAAAACTGCCAGAATCATAAAGACCGTTTTGTAACTTCCGGTCAGGTCAAAAATATACCCCGCCATAAACGGACCGATGGCCCCTCCAATGGTGCTGCTGAAGATGACAATCCCAAAGAGAAGGCCATGGGATCTTGTCCCGAAAAATTTAGCGATTAAGGGGGAGACCAGGGAGAAAAATCCGCCGTGGGCAAACCCGTACACAGCAGCAAACAGATAGAACATCCCCAGGGTTTGTACCGCCTGCAAAAAGACAAGGGAGGTGAGTAAACACAGAAGGCAGATCAACAGGGCTGATTTTTCACCGATTTTATCAGCTGCCCCGCCCATCAAGAACCGGCCCGCAATGCTGACCCCGCCGATGGTTGACAGAATGCCGGCGGAAAAGCCCGACGGGATGCCAAGGTCAATGGCATGCTGAACAATGTGTATAAGAATGGTGTATACACAAAAAAGAATAATAAAATAGATGAAACAAATTGTCCATAATTGCCGGGTGGCAATCGCCTCCTGAAAGGTTAAGCCCTCTTCTGATTTGTTCTTTGGTTGAGCTGCCCCCTGAATTTCATTGTCAATGAATTGTGATTTCAAGATTGGATCCCGAACCAAAAACTGAGCAAAAAATAAAACAGAGAGGATGATAATAAACGCCAATACCATAAAGGCGGTCCGCCATCCATAATGCTGTATCAGCCAGGTGATGAAAAAGGGCATGGTGAGCATGCCAACCCCTGTTCCGACTTTAATGATGCCGCTCATCATCCCCCGGTTTTTTTTAAACCACCTGGACACGGTGGATAAGGGGATAACATCAATGCCGCCAAGGCCGATGCCGGTAATCAGGCCATAGAACAGATACAGTTGCCAGGCTTGGTGAAGTGTTGCCATCAGTAGAAACCCAAGGCCCAGGAAGACACCGCATCCACTCATGATGATCCGAGGGCCGAACCTGTCGTTCAGGTTTCCCAGAACCATGCTGGCAGATCCGTGGACTAAAAATCCCAGGGAGGCAGCCCCTGAAATGGTGGCCCGTGACCATCCAAACTCCTTGATCAAGGGATCAAAGAATACGCCGAAACTATTACTGATACCCCAAACAAAGGCCTGTATGAAAAATCCGGATAAAATAATAATGTAGCCGTAAAAAAAAGGGCTTTTTTGACGCTCAGCCATTATGATTTCCCCGTTGCTTGATCGGGAAATAGGCCTTGTGTCATGCCATCTTTAAGATTCACCAGCCCTTGTTCACAGATGCGCAAATAGGGGATGGCAGCCCCGGTCAGGGTGGTCAGGGTCAGCACGGGATCTGGGAAATCAACCCCGAGTTCTGCCATAATTGTTTTGATTTGTTCCATGTGATCGGCTATCTCTTCAACGGGCAGCTCGGACATGATGCCAAAAACAGGCAAGGCTAGCTCGTAGCGGATTTTTTTGTTTTCGCAGATCACAATTCCCCCCTGGAGATCATGGATTCGATTGACCGCCAGGGCCATGTCGGATCCATTGGTGCCCACAACAATGATGCAGGAGGTGTCCCAGGAAGCGCTGCAGGCCATTGCCCCGGATGTCAGGCCGAACCCTTTGATGAGGCCGGTAAACATTTTTCCCGGGGTGTGGGTCCGGTCCACGGCGGTTATTTTTGCCAGGTTTTTTTTCCGGCTCGTCGTTAGTTCGCCGTTCACCACTTCTATCTCTTCAATGCTTTCCCGGGTGACAAGGTCGGTGACCATCTCAATGATATGCACTTTTTTTTTCGGGGCATCATTATCGAGCTTAATCCTGAAATCATCCGGGGTTAAGCGTCTGGGAAGCGTCACTGTGTTGAGGCTTTTATGGGCGTAGGCGTGGTGCCGGGGGCTAACGGACAATTGGCCGTTTTCAACAATGACACAGCCATTGCTGATGACCGTCTTTGCCCGGATGGTCCGGGGATCAGGGATGATGACCATGTCTGCGATCTTTCCCGGTGCAATGCCGCCAATGGCATGGTCCAGCCCAAAATGTTCGGCCACGTTCAAGGTGGCCATCTGCACGGCTGTGATGGGATTAAATCCATAGTCAATGGCCTTTTGAACCAGGTATTCCATATATCCCAGGTCCAAAAGATCTGCCGGGGAGATGCCGTCGGTGGCCAGGATGAGTCGTCGAAGGCTGATCCCTTGGTCCTTGATCACTGAAATGGCTTCCAGCTCCCGGCGGATGCTGCCCTCCCTTGCCATTACATAAATCCCGAGGCGCAATCTTTCCAGGGCCTCTTCTGCGGTGGTGGGTTCGTGGCAGGAAGAAATTCCCATGGCGGCATAGGCCGACAATTTGTTCCCCCGGGCACCGGCAGAATGGCCTTCAAGACGTTTCCCACAGCCCAGCACGGTTTCAAAATTGGTCAGGAACCGGTCTGGATTTTGAAATACAGACTGCCAATAGGATTCGCCCATGCCAAGAATATTTTTTTGGGCCATGAGGTGTTGCATGGTTTTTTGGGGGACCCCCAGGGTGGCCTGGCTGATGGACCCCATGCCCGGTGCTGTGGCCAGCAGTTTTATGGGCTGGTCCCTTAACGAGGCCAGAAAATCCATCACTCCGTCAACTCCTGCAACGGGAAAAACTTCCATGGACTCGGTAATAATGGTGGTGGTGCCGCCTTTCATGGCGTGTTTTAAAAATTCAGGAATGCTCAGCCACAGGGCCAGGTGGGTATGCCCATCTATGAGACCGGGGATCAGGGTGCTTCCCTTTGCATCCATCACCCGTGTCCCAGGGCCGATGGTGTGGGAGGCATCCGGGCCTGTCAGGGCAATGCGCCTTCCTTTTACGGCGACGCAATAATTGTCCAGGATTTCGCTGGTATAGACGTTCATCAGGCGGGCGTTGATCACAACCAGATCTGCTTTTTCCTTGCCCAGGGCGACCTGGCTCAGTTCTTCCATTTCTTGGGACCTTAATTGGAGGTCAGTCCTGTTTTTGTCTTTGTTCATCGGTTGATTCCTTGTGAAAATGAGTTCTCTGTTCTTAAGACCGAGATCCAGTTTGCTGCGATTGGTTTAGGAGATCGTGGGGATCTGAATCAGTTCTGCAAGCCGTTGGGCAAACCCGTTGATGTCAACCAAGGAATCCGTTGGATGTTCCTGAGCCCCCTGGCAGAATTCAACAGTTTATATCGTTTTTTCATTGAAAAGTACCGGATGACAAGGGTCAGGATCAGGTTGACGGCTGCCAGGAGCAAGATTGCTGAAATTAAGGAGCTGGGCATTATATTAAAAGTCCCCAAGGTTAGAATAAGCCTGAGCTATAAGACAGGACCCTGGTGCTTGTCAAGAGACACAAGAAAAAACCAATAATAATGGTCATGGGTATTCAGGGTGATCCCATGTAAAACGAGGGTGGAAAACCAAAGGCGGTGAATGGTGGGCAGAACGTTCCCGGCCAGTTTTTGCAAATTTAACCGGCTTAACAGGATAGTCCACAGGATTTTTAGAAAACTGAAAAGCCAGCGATATTGCCAATAAAATTCGTTCAATTTTATATAAAAATTACAGTGCAAAATTGGCTTGTAACCGCAGTTATTTTTCAGCCGAAACCTCATATAGATAGACATAGTTGTCGCTGCCTTATTACCTGAATATTCTTCCTCAAATGATGGTTTTTACTCCAATATAAGGTAATGGGATCTTGATAGGTTTGATGATGGCTTTCCCCATATATTTGAATTTCCCACCAGTGCCTAAAAAACAGCCCCCTACCATATGTGGTGTTCTGAATAATTTTTAAAAAGAGAACTCAACACGTTATAAGGCTTACTGCCGGTCAAGTCCTGACGCTAAGCATTTCTTTTGGAATTCATGACCCAATTTCAATTGTTGTTCGTCACTGTTGATATCTATATCCTCTATTAAATTTATCAATTCTTCTGTAATCCAATGGTGCTGATTTCTTTATAAACAATGATATTCCCGTTTACGTATCCAGGCTTCCGGGATAACGGTATCTTGAATCTGATCTGACTTTTCCAGGTTATCAAACTTCAGCTCGTTTTTTTGAACATCCTCACGTAACATCTTGTTCTTGGCCTGTATTTTATAATTAGGATCTGTATACCAGCCTGCATCAGCTGTATTTGATGGATCATATTCTTGCTTTATTTTTTGAATCAAATGGTCATAGTCCATGGCCTCAGGAGAAAAGGTGGCAGACCCTTCAGGGCCGAAACTATTAATGGAAATCCCCAATGTTTTTTTGATCGCAGCTTCATTGGTCTCGGTAACAAACCGTGCCTGACCTTCAACATGTTTCGGATCGTTAGGATCGTACAAGGCCACAGTCTCGATGTGGCTGTAGCTGCCATTCTCATAAAGACCGCCATGCCCACCATCACCTGCATCATCAACAATTTCATCCCGTTCGATAAACCGTTTCTTGATGGCAATACCGATTTGTGCACTACGCACCGCCATATCCCAGGGTGAAATGGTGCCCAGTGAAGTGCTGAAATTACCACCCAGCAATATGGTACATCGTACATTGGTATCCGCACGGATAAACTTCCCATACATAAGTGCATCCAAAGGGTTTCCAGTTTTTATTACAGAAAGTCCATGGTTTTTAATTTCTTTTAAAAACAGACTGATCACTCCCGGAATGGATTTGAGGATATTCAGCATGCCGATTCTTTTTTGGTAAACACGCAGAAAGCGCAGCTTGTTCAAAAGACCGATAATCCCTGTATCATTACCAAGGAATCCGCCATCTACAGATTTCACAATCTCTGAGATTACTTTTTGTTTATACTTGTATTCTTCCTTGTGCCTAGCTGTATATAGGGTATATAGATTATGGGTGAATGCTCGAAACATGGGTACGTCGAGCCCCTTAATTGCTTCAGCGCCATTGGTATATAGCACGGGAATAGTTAGGTTTGGTGCATTTCGAAGGGCAAAATCTGCGATTTGTGCTTCTCCCAGCGCATACCCCAAATCTGCTATTTCTTTCCAGCCTTTTACGCCCAGGGTACCGATAATATGGTGCTCCGGTATCAGGGTCATTTGATTCGGAACCTTTCCGTTCACATTGATCTTTTTAGGACCTTCCCATGGATAAAGTTTGACAGCTGCTTTTGTAAAAATACCCAGCCCGCCCATGGCACCTGCAAACCCGCGTATGATTCCCCGGATTGAAGGTCCTGGACCATCGCCTGAAAACATTTCTTTGCTGCTGTCAAAGGAGCCGACCTGAACAATTTTGCCATCCGGCATTACCCACTCAAACCCCAGCAGGTTCCGGCCGGAAAACCCATAGGTAAGTCCGTCTGGCCCGTGTCCGTTAAAAGAGGTTGCAGCGGCAAGTTGAGATGCCTGTCCACCGGCACCGATGATGTGACAGTTCAACCCCAGTTTCATGGCTTCTGTCTGCAGTTCATTGTTGGTAACGTATGTTTCTACCACCGCAACCATATTCTTGGCATCAATTTTTATCAATTTGTCCATGCGGCGCAGGTCAACCTGAATGCTGTTGTTTTCTTTCTGGGGAGCATTCCACGGTCCCTGGCCGGAACCCATAGGTTTACACTGAATGCCATGCTGGTGACAATGCTTCATAATGGATGAAACTTCGTGTGTTGTTTCCGGCAATACAATGGCAATTGCTCTCGGCATAAAATGTGTGGTATCTCCGATGAGTTCCGCATTCATTTGCCAGGCATAAGTGTCCAGGATACAGGGGTCTGTTTCAACCCATGTATTGCCGACAATTTCCTTTAAACCTGTTATAAAGGCTTTTTGCTCTTTTGCGTTCATTTTTTCAAAGGTGGTTTTGCCTTGATCTTTTTCTAAAAGATCTGGGTGCTCACCACCTGCGAAAACCTCTTTTGGTGTGTTTATTGTTTCTATGACAGCATTCATCATGGTCCTCCTACAGATAAGATTGGGTCAAAAGATCAGTCAGGGAAACGACATCTACATATTTATAATCAATCGCTGCCTCCCTTAAGGTCTGCCAGGCTTGCGGACATTCTGTGACAATCGTTTCAATACCGCAGTCCATGGCTTCTCTCACCCTTTTTTGGGCTGTTTGTGAGACAAAGGACGGCATGATGGCATGAACCTGGCCTGTTTCTCCGGCACTGAATGCATATTCGTTTTTCAGGCTGAATTCTAAAATCGGGTTGTCTGTGATATTTGATAAGATATTTCTGGGGGCTTCAAAAACACCGCCGGTGCCATAATCAATTTCTCGAGGCGGGACATAGGCTCGAATACCACGGCCTTCTTTTTCATTTGTTCCCTGCCAGGGAATAAACTTTCCTCCCAGGCGCCCTAAGTAGGCTGAATCATGCCATGCCATATTAGAATGGTTAGCAAATTTCCTCTTTAAAGGCCGTTTTTTCACTATTTTTTCATAAATTTCACTAATATGAAAAATCGGTATATCGATCCCCACAAACTTAGGAGTCTGAGATCTTAGAGTGCTGTAATCTTCTGCAGACAGGCAAATGATCTTTTTTGCCCCACTTTGTTTAATCGCAGAAATTACTTTTTCAGACTGCTCACGAAACAATTCACGGTCCCCGATTTCAAGCGCTGCACGACCAGTATAAGGCTCTTTATCTATCAGCAACTGGAATTGAATCCCGCCTGATTCAAGTAGCTTAAGCATGTTCTGCATCCAGGTTCTGAGTGCCGGATCATAGGAAAAATGCGGCCCAACCCACACCAATGTGTCTGCACCCGAAAAATGCAGACTACCGGACACCTGATTAACATTATCCTTTAAATCGACGAATGGATGTCCGCAGGTTCGTATGTTTTCTAAAATAGCCTTGTGTGCATCATAAATCTTTCCTTCTAGAAAAACTTTATTTCTCAGCATGAAAAGTGTTTCCAGCAATTCAATATCTGCATTATATTTACAGCTGACATCACAGGCGCCACAAAGCGTACACCCGTAAACAGTTTTTACAACTGTCTCAGTAATTTGGCTGCGTCCCTGCATCAAACTGCTGCTCATGATCATCTTTCCACCACCGGAATTTGCATGGAACTTAAAATGATCAAAAGAAGGGCAGACAATTGAGTAGTCTTTGGATTCCACACGTGCCAACGGAGGGAATTTACACATGTTGCAGCGGACACATTTTTCTGTCACCCAGTCCATTTCTTCCAAAGATTGAAAATTGTTGTTAAGTTGTCTTTTCGCCATATTTGCCTCTTTAAGTATTTAAAATACATGTTGGTTGTGAATATTAAGCCGCGTCTTTTTTACCATTAGATGGCCCACCCGAAAAAATGATATTGTTTGGAGAAAAAATACGATCCGGGTCAAAAATATTTTTTAGTTTCCTTATAACCGGCAAACCTGATTCGCCTTCAATTGCAGCAGGTCCAAAGGTGCTGTATGGTCTGCTGAAAAAGGCCCCAAGGGGATTTAAGGTTTTGGTCAATTCACAGAGCATTTTTTCTGAAGCATCTGTTTCGGGTGAATCTGTTGGAAAAATATATTCCATATGACAGCATCTTCCACCTAACTGGGGCTGAATATAACACAGTACGTTTTCCCATTCATATTTGTGCTGTTGACAGATTGATTTTGCATCCGGCAAAAAAGAAGGTGCCTTATTCAAAGTGGTTTGAAAGAAAAATTCTTTGGTGGAGGACATTCCCGCAAGCTTCCACCATAGTTCATTCACAGGATGAACCGGGCGGGTAATAATGTCGTGAAGAAGCTTATGTCTGACTTGAAACCCGGCCAATGACTGTGTAAGTTCATGTGTTTTGCAAAGTTCACTAATTTCCCTTTGGACATAAGCCAGTTTTTGTTTCCCGGCTATTTTGGGTCGGGAAATACTGAAAATCAAATGCCAGGCCTTTAGACCCTTTTTTTGTTTCTGCCAGCCATTATGTTCACGATGGGTCAAGGCAGCAAGGCCCGGGCCATTCATAATAAAGCAGATATCCGGATGGTGTCGGCGAAGCATGCCATAAGCTGTTTCAATAAGCGGTTCCAGTGAATCGCTTTCCAGCACATACAGATTTTCAGATTCAGGTATAGGTTCGGCTTTTGCCGTACACCAGGTTACAACCCCTAAGCCCCCCTGGGCACCCTGAAAGACGCGCATAACGTCCAGGGCACCAGGTCCCATGGGAAATTTTTGTGCATCACCTGCTTTCCACTGATCTGTTAAATCTCCCGGGCCTGCTGCAGCACCTGTCCGGAATAATTGACCCGTGCCTGTTATCATTTCCACACACAACATGGGGTCGGATATATCCCACTGGAACCGGGGAGATATTGTGGGTTCTCGATCCAGGTAACTTGTCAGGGCAGATTTCCCCGGTTTCGGACACAGCGGTAGCATTGGGCGTAAATCTGTATCCATTGCTGCTATATCCAGTATGTCAAAAGTAACGCCAGCCTCAAACATCAACACACGATTTCGCCTATCGCATCGAACCACTTCGTTAAATTCTGACATATCAAGAATCACAGTATCTGATGCACAAAGTGTATCTCCCCGATAATGAGAACCTTTCGAACTAATGGGCTGCAATCTAAAGCCGGTTTCACGGCAGAACAAAATCAAATCCCTCAGCTGTTTGATTGATTCGGGCTTAACCAGCGCAACCGGCATTTCACCCCGGTTTCCACTATTATCTTCAGAGAAACCCTTTAGCGTCTCATCATCACAAGAAGTCAAAAGCTCCGGTAGATTTTTATTAAAATTTTCTTGAACCGATGTCATGATCTTTTTCTCCTGTTTTAAACAAAAGGCTGATTGCCTTATTTGCTATCTTAAGTTACTGGAGGAAAATGGATATGACTATACCGGCGAACGCCAAAAAAGGAACAATTTATGCCAAAAATAGTAAATGAAATTTATTTTGAATTTTTTTTTCGAAACGCTGAAGGAGACATGCCGCCCCAACGCTTAAATGCCCTGGTAAAGCTATGACGATCTGAATAACCCAGGTTATCACTAATGTCTTCGATGCTCAATTTTCCTGATTTAAGTGTGGACACAGCCAGCAAAAATCTGGCTTGATCCTTCAGGCCACTGATGTTGACACCTTTTTCGGTTAAACGACGTTGCAGTGTGCGCGAACTCATATTCAAACATTGCGCTACCTGTTCAATGGGCTTGTTCAACATATCCCTGCGCTTTTTAAAGATCCGGATGATCCTTTGAGCAAGTTCCTTTTGTAAAGGAGAATCGGAAAGTTCCTGATCGATTAATTGTCGGGCCTGCTGATGAATTTCTGGGAAGCCGTCGACCAGGGGAAGATCTAAGAGGGATCGATCAAAAATCATTGCGTTTTTTGGGGCGTCCAGAACAATAGATCCGTAAAAAAAATCTTCATAAATATTTCTAATATGGGATTCCGGGTAATGAAAGTGCACGGATTTTGTTGGAAAATCTTTTTTTAATAGCCTGCTGAAGATCGTTTTTAAAGTTGAAAACACGATCTCAACATAATGTCGTTCATCTTCATTGGGAAGCTCTACATCTGTCTCAAGTGTCAGTATTGCGTCTGTATCATTTTCTTCCAGTTTTAAGATTAATATAGGCGTTACTAATTTTGATGTGCGATTAATGGCCTGATATGCTTCCCTGAGTGTAGAAGAGGACATCAAATATGTTTTTGTGTGCGGCATGTAATCAAAATCAAAATTTTCCCCAGTCTGTAATCCTATTGCCGGAATTTGTGAAACCTTTTCAATTTCCATTACAATGGCATGCACAACTTCCAGATTGATGCTAGTTTGCGTAATATTTTTTAAATCCATAGAGATGCCAAATTTTTTGAATATTGCTCGTATATCAACCCCATGCATCATTGCAGTATTGATGATACCCGGTAATACAATGGCAAGCGTTTCAAGATCTCCAGAAGAATAGAGATTGAGTTCATTACGTAAATATTCAGTTTGATTATTCATAAGCAGTCTTTTCAGTAAAACCTTCAATAGTATATCTATTATGATATAACTAAATATCTTTATGAAAACAATATTTTTCTCTGCCTTAGATAAGAGGTTGCTTTTGGGTTATATCTTGTCAAGAAAATTGCAATACGATATATAAACAGTAAAATTAATCACTCCGCTCGATACGAAAACAACTTATTGTTCACATGCTTGGGTAACCGGTGCTTCTACCCGGACCCCACCTTGCGGCACACACTTTCATTTTCATTGCATAAAAACAGAAACCATGGAACAATATGGGACAATAATTTCAAGAAAGGAACCTTATGGCAGAAGAAACCCAAAGCAATGAATGTTCAGATCCTACCCAAACCTTAACCATCGAGTTACCTTGTTGTAGAGTGTCTTCTTTAGACCCCTGAAATCCCGTCTAAAATCCCACGTAGTGATCCCTATGTAATATTCTCCAGGTATTTTAGTGAAAGAAAAAAGTTGAGTTTTTAAAGGACAGCAGGAACCGCCCTATGCCTTTTATTTTCCTCCCCCCCTTGGGGGGGATAAGAGGGGGGGCATGTGTTATATCCTTATTGTTGTTTTTAAAAATACCGATTTTTAAAAAAGGAGAAACACATGCCCCGATCCTGGAATTCATTGATATCTGTTTTGTCAGAAATTACAAGTAAAAATTGCGAGTCACTTATTTTTTGCTCTCACTGTGGAAACTGTCATACTTATGTGAAATGGGGCTTTTACAGACGATATCTATTTAATGATGAATTAACAAATATTCAGCGTTACCGTTGTGATAATGATAAATGTCCTTGCAGGACGTTTTCAATTTTGCCCCATGCCTTTCTGCGCATAATCAGAGCTTCTTTGTGCATGTTGATGCATGTTCTTAAAATGTATGAGCAAGGAAATAGTATCGCAAATATTGCCCGCCAAACCAACAGCAATTGGCCAAAAACACAAAGATGGATAGCCAAAGCTTCCGAAATTCAAGAATGGCTCCGGCAGCAATCGTCCATAGCCTCCTGGAAGCCTTCTCCTTGTTTTTCTCCCGATAAATCATGGACATCATTTATCAGAGATTTTTCCTGGGCTTTTTACCCAAACAGGTTAGGCTAAGAACTCACCAACATAAAACGTATATGTTGTAAAATCAGTCAGTTTGTTAATCAAACCTTTATAGAGTTTAACTTTTTAGAAGGAGGTTTGAATGAAAGAACAAAATGACAAGAAATTTGAAGTTGCCTTGTGGCGTTATGGGATTATCAGCCCTCTTTTGCACAAAGATGCCAATGATATTCCTGTGGGAGAGCTACTTGATCAGGCATCCTGGAGGCAGTACGTACATCCTGATGGATCCCATGTTTCCCTAAGTGCTGAGACCTTAAGGAAGTGGCGATATCGTTATCTTATTTCAGGGCTGCCGGGTCTTACCGGGAAGGTACGATCAGATAAAGGCAAACATCAGATCCCTGATAATATTAGTTCCGCAATGTATGCCATGCGGGAAGAACATCCAAGATGGACTATTGCCAAAATGATCATAGAGCTTACAAAAAAGGGCATATGGAATGGTCGAAGTCCAAGTCGATCTGCGATTTACAGGTTTGCAAAAACTCATAACCTGCAAAGAGATCCCCACATTGATCCAAACGTGAATGTACGGCCCTTTGCCTTTGATCATTTTGGTCAATTGTGGATGGCTGACTTTCTCCATGGCCCTAAATTGTTTAATGGCAAAAAAAAGTACAAGACTTATCTCCATGTCATCCTGGATGATAGCAGCCGGTTTATTGTTCATGGCGGATTTTATCTGACCGAATCGGTTGAGCCTTTAATTTATGATCTCATGGGGGCAGTCAGACGATTTGGAATCCCTCAACGATTTTATGTGGACAATGGAGCAGCATATATTAGCCGGCACCTGAAGATCCTTTGTGCCAGAAATGGGATCGATCTGGTCCATACACCGCCATTTGTTCCCCAAGGTCGTGG
>Ga0307929_1001988_pt1 | contig 14068 bp, 12 predicted proteins | sample AceLakmetage1330_FD_203160 | JGI IMG/M metagenome (GOLD analysis project Ga0307929, IMG submission 203160) | Saline water microbial communities from Ace Lake, Antarctica - #1330 | ecosystem: Environmental > Aquatic > Non-marine Saline and Alkaline > Saline | place: Antarctica: Ace Lake...
TTGACGGTGGGCATGGATACTGTGGCTTCCGGGGATTTTTGTTGTAATTCATTTTCAAGGGAGGTCATGGAGACCCCGGCAAGCCCACAGGGATTCACCCAGGAAAAAGGAGTAAGATCCAGATTTGCATTCAGGGCCAAGCCATGGAAAGAGATGCCCCGGGTGATGGAAAGTCCGATGGAACCCAGTTTTCTGTTTTCCACCCAGATGCCGTGGTTGGCTGCACTTCGCTGGGCCGACACCCCGACATCTCCGGCCATCTTAATCATGATTTCTTCCAGAAGATGCACAAAGTCTGCCACCCCCATCCCGGATCTGCCAAGATCCATGATGGGGTACACCACCAACTGCCCGGGAGCATGAAAGGTGATATTCCCCCCCCGTCCGGTCTGCACCACAGGAACCCCCTGTTCCTTTAAAAAGTCCTCCGAAACCACCAGATTCTCCCGGCCCCCCCGTTTTCCAAGGGTAAACACCGCCGGATGTTCCAGCATTAAAACAACATCTGTCTCCAGGGTCTTGGCTTTTTTTTGCTCCACATATTGCTGTTGCAGATCCAGGGCTTTCTGGTAATCCAAAAGCCCCAGATCTATAATTTCAAAGGACATCCTTTAGCCCCTAAGGATCGGTTTACGGGCAGCGGTGACCTCATCCAGGCGGGAAACCTTGGACAGATGGGGCGCTTTCTTCAGTAGCTCCGGCGTCTCCTTTGCCTCTTTGACCACGGCCTTAAAGGCATCAATGAACTGGTCAATGGTCTCCTTGCTTTCGGTCTCCGTGGGTTCGATCATGATGGCCCCGTGTACCACCAACGGAAAATAAATGGTGGGGGGATGAAATCCATAATCCATGATGCGCTTGGCCATGTCCAGGGTGGTGACCCCATCATCCACCTGTTTTTTATCGGTGAACACACACTCGTGCATGCAGGGCCGGTCATAGGGCAGGTCAAGATCATCCCGAAGACTTGCCTTGATGTAGTTGGCATTGAGTACGGCAAGCTTGCTCACATCGGTGAGACCTTTGGCCCCCATGGATCGGATATAGGCATAGGCCCGGATAAGGACACCAAAATGACCATGAAAGGTGAGCATGCGTCCAATGCTGTCTGGATTTGTGTGAACCAGGCGGAATCCCTCTTCGGTCTTTTTCACCCGGGGTACCGGCAGAAAGGGTTCCAGTTTTTTCACCACAGAAATCGGGCCAGCCCCGGGACCGCCCCCACCATGGGGGGTGGAAAAGGTCTTGTGCAGGTTGAAGTGGGTCACGTCAACGCCCATATCTCCGAGCTTGACAATGCCCATGATGGCGTTCATGTTGGCCCCATCCCCGTACACAAGACCGCCCTTGGCATGTACAATGTCGGCGATTTCCCGTAGGTTCTCTTCAAAGAGCCCCAACGTGTTGGGGTTGGTGATCATGATACCGGCGGTCTCTTCATCCATGACCTCAGCCACGGCTTCCGGCGTCAAAATACCATCGGGGCCGGATCGGATGTTCACCGATTCATACCCGCAAAGACTGGCACTGGCAGGATTGGTGCCATGGGCCGTGTCCGGGATGATGATTTTGGAGCGCTGATGCCCCTGTTTCTCATGGTAGGCGTGGATCACCAGCATACCGGCAAGTTCCCCGTGGGCTCCGGCTGCCGGTTGCAAGGTGGTGGCAGCCATGCCCGTGATTTCTGCCAGGTATTGCTCCAGGTTGTACAAGAGTTCCAGTGCTCCCTGGGAGAGTTCATCGTCAATCATGGGATGGGCCCCGGTAAATCCTGGTCTTGCCGCCTGAACTTCATTGGTCTTGGGGTTATATTTCATGGTGCAGGACCCCAATGGATACATGCCTGAGTCCAGGCCAAAGTTCCACTGGGAAAGCCGGGTGTAGTGGCGCACCACGTCAAATTCACCCAGTTGGGGAAGGTTTGGGGCATCCCCCACAAGCTCGGGGTCAAGATCAGAAGTTGGCACATCCCGGGTGGGGATGGAAAAGGCACAACGGCCCTCCCGGCTTTTTTCCCACAACAATGCTTCCTTAAATATCAGACCGCTGGTTCCGGTAACATCAGCCATTCTTCACCTCCTTGGCCAGGTTTTCCATATCTTGCCTGGAAAATACTTCCGTGGCGCAGAACAGGTAGTGGTTTTTTAGGGCAGGGTAATAGCACTCCAGACTTAATCCGGCCAAAATTCCCTTTTTCTTGAGTTCCTGGCGTTTCACCCCATATCCTTTGGGGGCCTTGAGGGCAAATTCATTGAAGAAAGGTCGTTCAAAGGCGATCTCAAATCCGGCATCCACCAGTTGATCCCTTAAGAATACGGCCTTGTCATGGTTGATCTGGGCCAGCTCCCGGATGCCTTTTTTACCCACGGTGGCCAGATACATGCCTGCCATGAGTGCATTAAGACCGTTGTTGGAGCAGATGTTGGAGCTTGCCTTTTCCCGCCTTATATGCTGCTCTCTGGTGGACAGGGTGAGCACAAACCCCTCTTCACCATTACTGTCTTTGGTGCGTCCCACCAGTCGTCCCGGTAGATCCCGCACATATTTTTTCTGGGCCGTGAGAATGCCAAGCCCAGGTCCTCCAAAGGATTGGGGAATGCCAAAACTCTGGCCTTCGCCTGCCACAATGTCGGCACCAAAGCTTCCCGGGTTCTTTAAAAGACCCCAGGCAAGTCCTTCGGTGAAAGAGGTGATGAAGAGGGCTTTTTTTGCATCGGCAATTTCTTTAACCTTGCCCAGATCTTCAATGCAGCCTAAAAAATTGGGGGATTGCACGGCCACGGCGGCAATGTCATCCATGGCAGCAACGGCATCAAGATCTGTGGTGCCATCGGCGGCCATGGGGATCTCCACCATTTCAAAGCCTGCCGGGGCAAAATAGGTGTTGATGATCTGGCGATGGTGGGGGTGTACAAGGCTTGAGACGGCCACCTTGTTCAATTTTTTCTTTTTCCGCAGGGCAATGAGCAGGGCCTCTGTTAAGGCTGTACCACAATCATAATGGGAAGCAGTGGACACCTCTGTGCCCAAGAGTTCCGTGATCATGGTCTGGAACTCATAGATGCCCTGGAGGGTGCCCTGGCTGATTTCCGGCTGATAGGGGGTGTAGGCCGTGGCAAATTCCGAACGACCGGCAAGCTGGGGAATCAAAGAGGGGATGTAATGGGGGTAGCTGCCGGCACCCAGGAAAATTTTGTTTTTGGGAAAGGCGCACATGTCCTGGGAGAGCGCTTCCATGTGGGCATTTAGCTCCCATTCAGTCAATGGCTGGGGAAGATCCATCTTTCCGTGGATGTGGAATTTTTCCGGGATGGTTTCAAAAAGATCGTCCATGGTGTCATGGCCGGTCTTTTCCAGCATCTCGACAATATCTTGTGGGGTGTGGGGAAGATAACGCATGGCAATTATCCTTTCAGCATTTCAAGATATGCTGCTTTGTCCATAAGGGTGTCCATTTCTGAGGGATCATTGGCTTTTATTTTCATGATCCAGCCCTTTTCATAGGGGGATTCATTGACCAGTTCCGGTGCATCTTCCAGATCTTCGTTGATGGCCACCACCTCGCCGGCAATGGGGCAATAAAGTTCAGAAACGGCCTTCACCGACTCCACGGTGCCAAATTCATCTTCTGTTTCAAAGGTGTCACCCACTTCGGGTACTTCCACGAACACGACTTCACCCAATTGATCCTGGGCATAATCGTTGATGCCGATGGTGATGACATCGCCTTCCATACCGGCCCATTCGTGATCCTTGGAATACTTTACGTTGTCTGGCAGATTCAGTTCATTGATCTCTTTCATTTGTATTACCCTCCATGTGTGGCGGGGTGATCCCCGTTAAAAAAAATAAATTGGTTAACCGATGGGGTTAGACCTGAGTTGTTCAGCAATTCTAATTATGGATTTCCAAACGGCACCAATAGTGAGTAACGTGCTGAATTTATGTTGAGCAAAACTGTAAAATTGCAGTTTGGAAAACCATCAAGTGTCATAATTAGAACTGCTGGAGCTGTTGCTATTTTGTTAAATTTTGACTTTATACTCGATGTTCAAGTTTTTTTTAACACTCTAATATAATTACATAATATTATATTAGCTCTTAAATAAATACCTTATTGGCATGATTTTTAATACATAATAATATCAAATATTTATGATTTATTGATAATTTTAGGTCACAAAAAAACATCATCCACAACCATAGTGTTTACAATGGTTGCACAAAAACTTGAACATCGAGTTATAGCCAGGTCGTTGTCAAAAGAGCAACACGCAGGCTTGATCCCACTTAAGATTTCTTAAAACTTAAAATCCCGTATCCAGAAAATCGGTGATTTTCCGCCGGGCCGTACGATGGGGCCGGACATCGGAAACCACAGTGACATTTATTTTCCGCTTTTTCTCCTGGAGTATCAGCTGAGTACCCACCTCCAGGGGACGATCCACCCGGATAAATCCACAGCTAATGCCCCGGGCCTTGAACCCCTGGGGCAGATCCGGCGATGCAATGCTTAAGATATTGCCTTCGTGGCGTCCAATGGCCATGTCTGTGGCACAGGTGAGTACGGTGCCCAGCACCTCTCCCTTTTCATCGAGTACCTGGGAATCCGGGCCACTGCCCACTTTTTTAAGGTTTTCTCCGGCAAAGGGCAGGGTGTAAAAAATGTTTGAGGGATCCAAAAGGGCCTTGTCCCCCAGAAAAGGTTTGGTAAAGCTTTTTCCATCCGATGACAGGGGCAGGGCAAACATCCAGGGATGATTCATGAATTTCCAGGAGCCCACATCCTGGTGGGAAAGGGGTAGCACAGCCCCGGCCCGGAGGGAATCCCGGGATCCCAGCCCACAGGCAATGACATTAAAGGGGGCACCTGCTGTGAGAATGGATTCCCACAGTCCCACCACTGCATCGGCGTTGATGAAAATCTCGAACCCGAACTCACCGGTGTAACCCGACCGGGAGAGCAAAATGGGGGTACCGTCTTTTAAGTTCACCCCATCAGCCAGGGGGCTTTTTTTATCAAAATGGCCCTTAAAGGAAAAATAGGGCATCTTGTCAAAAACAGCATCGGCATTGTCCAGGAGCAGTTGCAGAATTCTGGCAGCATTTTTGCCCTGGATATCCACCTTGCCAAGCTTTCCGGAAAGATCCTGGATATCCACGCTGGCGGTGTTGCCGTTGGTATCAGTGCTATCTGCTTTTACTTTTTGAATAACAGGAAGTTGGGATGTCAAATGATCGGCAATGGTGGTCCCCATGCCAGCATTGACACACACCATGTAATGATCTGCCTGGAAACGATAGACAATGGCATCGTCAATGACATGGCCCTGGTCATTGAGTATAGCTCCATACACACATCGGCCGTCGACCAGGGAGGAAAGATCCCGGGTGTGGCAATATTGCAGCAGATCAAGGGCCTGGTGCCCGGTGACCAGCACCGATGCCATGTGGGAGGTGTCAAAAATACCTGCTGACTGTACCACCGCCAGATGTTCCGCCTTTACGCCGGTGTCATACCACAACGGCATGTCAAAGCCCCCAAAGTTGGCCATGTTGGCTCCATGGGTTCTGTGCCATTGGTTCAAAGGTGTTGTTTTTGTTGTCGTTTCCATGTGTTTCCCCTTGTTATTCAATTTTCATATTTTTTTGTCAGGCCGGTTCCCGGTAAATCAGATTAATCTGAAAATTGAGTTTTATATACTGCCTCATCAGTTCTAAGCTCTCTGCCTGTTGTGTGTAAAAATTTGCTAACTCCTTGAAATTATAGAGCCTGTGCATTAAAGCTTGATTTGATAGATCTTAATAATTTCAATAAGTTATGAGAACTTAGGGTTTTTGAGATACTGCCACGGGCAGATATAACTTTTTACCTGGGGTTGCCCGCAACAAAGATAAAATTATACATCGCATAATGCCGATCCCGGCCCTGGCCGGGATTGGAGAGTCGGGGGTGTTTTTTATAAAACATAGGGAACCTTGAGATTGTAAGCCTTATATATCACAAAAGTTTCCACGGTGTTGATTCCCTGGACTTTGGAGATCTCGTTGGTGTAAAATTCCAGGAGTCCAAATCCCGGTTTGAACAGCACCTGTATGATAAGGTCATATCGTCCTGTGACCACGCTTGCCGAAATCACTCCCATCAGCTTTGATATCTCTTCGCCCTTTTCCACTAAGTTAGCAGCAGAAAGCTTGATACCAATAATAACACTTTGATGCCCGGGAAGGCAGGCCGGATCAAACAACCCACAGATATCGAGAACCCCTTCTTCCCTGAGCTTATTGACCCGGGTTCGCACCGTGTTCTCTGTGATGCCAAGTTTGTCTGCTATTTTTTTAAAGGACTGTCTGCCATTGCGTAGTTCTTTGATAATATCAATATTTACGTCATCAATTTTCATAATCGTTTTAATCTCTGCTCAAAATGAAGGAGATCTCAAATAAATCAAGTCTCAGGTTGTTGTTTAAATAATTATTGTGAAAATGTCAATTACAAATTGAAAAATTTATTTAATCATCAAATTAAAAATTGAATTTTTATGTTTTGCGTGTTTTAATCAACTCTATGCCTTGAGTGAAAAATTAAAAAGAGGAGGGGTTTTTCCCAAAAGACTGTAAAGTGATTAGAGTGTACACTTTTTGCAATATTGTCTCCCTCTCAGCTCTTAGAAAAGGGATAGAACGAGTTCTTAAAGAAGGGTACACTCAAGTGATTAAGTTATTTTGAGGTAATATGAAGGATGCCAAAAAAATACTCATCAAATATCAGAATAAAGTTAATGAATTGAGGAAAAAATAAATTCAATTCTATATTTTTATCAATCCTGTTAATTTTGTAAAGGAGAAAATGAGATGGTGGAAAAAATAGTGGTAATCGGTGCGGGACCCGGTGGATATGTGGCGGCATTAAGAGCTGCCCAGCTGGGGGGGGATGTTACGGTGGTGGAAAAAGAGTACCCCGGCGGTACCTGTCTCAACTGGGGATGCATCCCCTCAAAGATTATGAAAACCTCGGCGGATCTTTTTTCAAAGACCAAAGAGGCAAAGACCTTTGGCATCAAAATTGATGGCACCGTGGCCGTTGATATGGCTGGCATCATGGCCCGGAAGCAGCAGATTGTGGAGACCCAGCGCAAGGGCATTCTGGCCTTGCTCAAAAAAGCCAATGTGCAGTTTGAACAGGGGCGGGGATATATAAAGGAACAGGGTGTCATCTCCGTGGCCGATGACAACTGCTGGGAAAAGGAAATTCATTACGATCGACTCATTCTTGCCGTGGGCACCGAGCCTTTGAATATTTCTGATTTTCCCTTTGATGGGGAGCAGATTTTGTCCAGCAACGATCTGTTGAACCTTAAAACCCTTCCCCAATCTATGGTGATTGTGGGGGGAGGTGTCATTGGCTGCGAATTTGCCTGTATCCTTTCCGCCCTGGGGGTGGCGGTGACCGTGGTGGAGGCAATGGATCGTTTGTTGCCCCTGCCCTCGGTGGATGAGGCCTGCTCTAAAATTCTCCAGCGGGAGATGAAAAAACGGAAGATTAAATTCATCACCGATCAGGTGGTGGAAAAGGCTGAAAAGACTGGGGCATCTTTGACCATCACCCTGGGTGTCTCTCCCTTTGTGGCTGAAAATCGCAAAGGTCGTATTAAACCTGTTACCCTGACAGCAGAAAAGATGGCAGTTTGTATTGGGCGGTCGGCTTTATCCGGGGAGCTGGGGTTGGAAAACATCGGCCTTGATCTGGATGCCAGGGGGTGGATACCCGTGAATCAAGGCATGGAGACCGGTGTGGATGGGGTCTATGCCATTGGGGATATCCTGGGACCCCGGCACATTATGCTGGCCCATGTGGCCTCCCATGAAGGGATGGTGGCAGCGGCAAACGCCATGGGAGGGTCTGATGTCATGGATTATACCGCCGTGCCCGGTGCCATTTTTACCATGCCGGAAATCGGCAACGTGGGCATCACCGAGGCCCAGGCCCGGGAACAGGGGCTTTCTGTCACCTGCTCTTCAGTTAATTTCCGGACTCTTGGCAAGGCCCAGGCCATGGGGGAGATTGCTGGGGAGGCCAAGATTGTGGCCGATGCGGATACAGGGAAAGTTCTGGGGGTTCACCTCATTGGCCCCCATGCCACAGATCTGATTGCCGAGGGTACCCTGGCCGTTACCAAGGGTCTCACTGTCAAGGATATTGCCCACACCATCCACGCCCATCCCACCCTGGCGGAAATCATGTCCGAAGTCTCCCTCTGCGCTGACGGTACACCCCTCCATAATTAGGCATAATTAGGGGTCTGACCCACCTAATTATTTTAAATTTATATAAATATGTCGAGAAATCGTCCAGTATTACCCCTTAGAAGGCTCATTTTGCCCCCTAAAAATGCCTTCTAAGGAGTTATAAAACATGATCAGGCCAGCCGCCGGGTGGTCTAAGTAGCCGTAAATATTCGGCCAGCACCCCATCTTCACTCATTTGGGCCTGCTCACATAGCAATAAGTACCCACACATATGTTTTTCGGTATTCCACAGACATATCTCATTGATATTTATGAATTTTATTTTGAGGAATATATGCTCGGGTACTTAGTATGCTACGCAGTCCCAACTAAGCGAATATGGGGCACTGGCCAAACATTTACAGTGACAACCCGAATATTTACAAGTAGCCACACATATGTTGTTTTATATCAAGCCCTTGTCCGGATAAGACCCCACTTGTGTGAGATGCTTCTTGCCTTTGGATCTGAAATATTATATTTGTATAGTTTAGCTTACCCACCTGTCCATAGCCATTGAGCTAAAGGCTCAGAGGCTTTATTACCGATTTTTTATAAATACGTTAGCGGGTACTCACTATAAAAATATAAGGAATAAAAATATGAAAAAAACCATTATCAAAGGTACTGGCCGTGCCCTGGCTCCCCGTCTTGTCACCAATGAGGATCTGACAAAGATCATGGACACCACCGATGAATGGATACAGCAGCGAACCGGTATTAAGCAACGATACTGGATACCAGAGGATGGTCAGATGGGGGCCTCGGATCTGGGACTCACCGCCAGCCATAAGGCACTTGAAAAAGCCGGATGGCAACCGGAAGATCTTGATTTCATAATCTTTGCCACCCTGAGTCCGGATCTGTTTTTTCCGGGGTCTGGATGCCTTCTTGCAGAAAAACTGGGCCTGACCAGTACCCCGGCTCTGGATATCCGCCAGCAGTGCACGGGATTCCTTTATGGGTTGGCCACGGCCGATTCTTACATTAAAAGTGGTCTGGCCAATAAAATTTTGGTGGTGGGGGGAGAAGTTCACTCCTCGGGCCTGGACAAAACCACCCGGGGCCGGGATGTGGCGGTTCTTTTTGGGGATGGTGCTGCTGCCGTGTGCGTGGAAGGAGTGGAAACAGATGAAAATATAGGGGTTCTTGCCTCCTGTCTCCATGCTGATGGACGTGGGGCGGACAATCTCATGACCGAGCTTCCCTCTTCCCGGCTTCCCCACCGCCACCCCAAGGATTTGCCCCTTGATTCTGAACGGTATTTCCCCTCCATGAACGGCCCTGCCGTATTTAAAACCGCTGTGCGCAAATTACCCCAGGTTACCCGGGAAACCCTGAAAAAGGCTGGAATTACCCTGGAAGACATAGATATGGTCTTCCCCCACCAGGCCAATCTTCGCATCAACCAGGCCTATGCCCAGTTCATGAAAATAGATGAGTCCAAAATGTTTAATAATATTCAAAAATACGGCAACACCACTGCAGCCAGTATCCCCCTGGCCCTGGATGAGGCCCTGGAGCAGGGGGTGGTGGGTAAACCCGGTGATACCATTCTCTTTGTGGGCTTTGGTGCTGGCCTTACCTGGGGCGGTGTTGCTTACCGTTTTTAATTTGGGGTCAGGTGTCAATAAATGAATTCTAAAAATTGCATAAATACTTGTGATTGTTTGATAGCAAAAGGGGTAAAAATTCCCCTTCCCAATACGCTTTTGATTGGGCCGGAGGTAAATCCAGATCGCATCTCTGGACATGGGGTCACCCTTTACCCTGGCACTCGTATCACTGGAAAAAACACCCTGATCATGTCCGGTTCCACCCTGGGCCAGGAAGCCCCGGTTATCCTGGATAACTGTTATGTGGGCCCGGATACCCACCTTAAGGGCGGGTTTTTCCAGGATGCCGTATTTGTGGGTAAAAATTCCTTTGGCTCCGGCGCCCATGTCCGGGGGGGCACTATTTTGGAAGAAGAAGCCAGTGCGGCCCACACTGTGGGGCTCAAACAGACCATCCTTTTTCCCTTTGTTACCCTGGGCAGTCTCATTAATTTTTGTGATATTTTAATGGCCGGTGGCACCAGTCGCAAGGATCATTCTGAGGTGGGAAGCTCCTATATTCATTTTAATTACACCCCCAATCAGGATAAAGCCACCCCCTCTATGCTTGGCAATATCCATGAAGGGGTAATGCTGGATCAACGCCCCATTTTTCTGGGAGGCCAGGGGGGGCTTGTGGGACCCCGAACCTTGGCCTTTGGTACGGTTACTGCTGCTGGCACCATTTGTCGACGGGACGAGTTACGTCCAGATCGACTTATCCTGGGCGGTGGCATGAAATCTGCGAGCCTTCCCAAAGCCGGGCAAATTTATAGGGATGTTCATGCTGTTTTTAAAAAAAATTGCAATTATATCGCTGCTCTGTTCTCTCTTTTGGCCTGGTATCAACAGGTGCGGTTCCTTTTTGCCACCGATGATCTGTCCCGGGCATTGCTTGGGGGGATGCAGGATACTTTAAAAAAATGCATTAAAGAGCGTATTCACCGCCTGGATGATTTTTGCCTTGGAGTGGAGGCGTCTCTTGAGCAGCTACTTCAGGGTGGAGATGGAAAAAAGACACAGCTGGTGAATGATCATGAAACCCTCCTGGCCCAATGGCCTCAAATCCAAAAACGCATGGAAATAAAAACCATACTCAATTCATTGCCCGACGTCCCTGGTTCTTTTTTAAGGGCAGTGGAAAAAGAAATTGCCATTAATGGAGTTGATTATGTACGGGTAATTAAATCCTTGGATCTGGAGATGCGTCTTCTGGGGGCTAACTGGCTTGAAAAAATTGCAAAAGGTGTTGTCGATAATGGATAATCTGATATATGAACATGAGTGTATTTTTTTTTATAAGAAAGTCTCAGCAACGTATTATAATTAAAGGACTTTCATTTTTCGTTGTGGCTGGTTTTACAGCCATGTATGTTTATATGAAAGTCTCAGCAACGTGCTAAAATTAAAGGACTTTCGTTTTTCGTTGTGGCTGGTGCTTACAGCCATGTATGTTTATAAGAAAGTCTCACCAACACGCTGGAATTAAAAGACTTTCATTTTTCGTTGTGGCTGGTGGTTACAGCCATGTATGTTATATGAAAATGAAGTGTCCAAGCAGCCTCAGCAGAGCCCCCTCCGATGGGTAATAGGAACCGGCCAATTGGGCTGTCTAACAGTCCCGGGCCGGGCCCATTGCCCGTCGGAGGGGGCGGCATGATATCATTTGGCTCCGCGTCTACGACCCAATATTCGTTGTGTCCTACAGGACATGCCCGTTTATATTAAAGAGTAGACGTATCTAATATTCTTTTATGCTTCTTTGTGGGCAGGCCAAGGTCAGAATATGGTCTGCCCGTGGCAGTTATAGGAACTTGGTATGGAAAAACTTTTTGGAACAGACGGTATTCGTGGAGTGGCAAATCAGTATCCCATGACAGTGGATATGGCCATGAATACGGGGAGAGCCGTGGCCCGTTTTGTGAGACAACAGCAAGGCCACAGTGCGATCATCGGGCGGGATACCCGCCGATCCGGATACATGCTGGAGTCTGCTCTGGCTGCCGGACTTGCAGCAGAGGGCATCGACGTTTACCTTGCAGGGGTGATCCCCACGCCTGGGGTGGCCTTTCTGGTAGCCCACACCCCCGGGTCAGGGGCGGGCATCGTTATTTCTGCCTCCCACAACCCGTATCAGGACAATGGAATCAAGCTTTTCAAGGCCGATGGGCATAAGCTTTCCGAGGAAGAGGAAACAATCATAGAGGCCGATTTGCTGGAATTGATTTCCTTATCAGATCATGATGACGGGGTTGCACCCATAGCTTCCGCTGTTATATCTTCTGGGGCTGTATCATCGCCTCCAGAACCAGGGGTAATAGAGGTTTTGCCCCAGGCCCGGGAAAAATATGTTGATTTTTTAAAGGGATGTTTCTCTCCCAATAACACCTATAATCCAAGGCTGACCTCCATTGTGGTGGATTGTTCCAATGGTGCCGCATCCGGGGTGGCCGAAGCCGTGTTTTCTGATTTGGATTTTGAAGTTCTGTTTATTCATAATACCCCGGATGGACGAAATATTAATGAAGCCTGCGGTTCCCAACACACAGGGGATCTGGCAGATGCTGTGCTGGCAAACAAGGCAATGGCAGGCTTGGCGTTTGACGGAGATGCAGACCGCCTCATTGCCCTGGATGAAAACGGTGTTTCGGTCACCGGTGATAAAATCCTGGCCATCTGTGCCTGTCATGCCGCAAGCCGGGGAGAACTTTCCTGTAACTGTGTGGTCAGCACTGTTATGAGTAACATTGGTCTTGGACTTGCCTTGGCAGACCATGGTGTTAGGCATGAAATCACCGGGGTAGGGGATCGTCAGGTCATGGCTCTCATGCAAAAAACAGGTGCCGCCATGGGGGGGGAGGATTCCGGCCATATGATATTTTCTCAATATCATACCACTGGAGATGGCATTCTTACGGCTCTCCGACTTCTGACAGTGATGGCGGAAACAGGAAAATCTCTTTCTGATTTGGCCTCTGTGATGACGGTTTATCCCCAGGTATTGAAAAATGTTGCTATTAGTGCCGATCGTCCTGATTTTATGACCATTGGCCCCATTGCCCGGGCCATTGCTGATGCTGAGGAAGAATTATCAGGCCAGGGTCGTGTTCTGGTTCGCTACTCTGGTACCCAACCTCTTTTGCGGGTGATGGTGGAGGGACGGGATACAAACCAAATTCAAAAAATATGTGATAATATTTGTGCTGTGGTTCGTGCTTGCAAGGGGTGTTAGATAGGTAGCCAATATTCGTAATAAAAAAAGAGCGGCAGGAAAAGAATCGATTGATCAAGCTGTTGAAAAAAAGCAGGTATTGATCTGGATCAGGAGTCAGGCCCCAAAATAGAAAAAAGGTAATTTTGATGAATAATAGATCTAAAATAGCTGTTGTTGAGCTTGGTTATCGGGCTCCCCTTGGCAATTCATTTCGGTGAAAAATTTGATACGGTGGGATTTGATCTCAAGGAAAGCATTGTCAAAAATTGAGACCTGTGCGGGTGGTAATTATCCGTAGTGTTTGGCAAGGCAAATAGACCAAATTTAGCCTTCTATTTGTATCGTTAGATTACAAATAGCATAGAAATGATGCCTCAATCGGGTCAGCAAAGGTCTACTGCACAGGTCGAAAAAAACTGGTAAGAAAGCCCCTGAGTCTTTAGCTCAGGGGAGTGTTGACTGACTCATCACCCCAAATCGGTCAGTTGGATTCTTCCAGTTCGTGGATGTCCGGATGGGTGTGCATGGATCTGAGGAATTGCTCGGTTCTGAGGATCAAGCGGGTGTTCAGTACCCGGGCGGCCTGTTTCATGATAAAATACCCCATGGAGTGGTCTTCATCCATGAGGCTCAGCAGGGCGTTTTTGTGGATGGCATACACTGTGGCGGTTTCACTGCATATGGCCGTCATGAGTCGTCTGGGTTCATATAAAAGAACGGACAATCCAAATGATTCGCCGGGATCCACCGTTCCCACCGTTGCAATGATATCTTCGGAAATTTTTTGTTCCAGCAGGATTTTTCCCTTCTTTACCATGAAAAAGTTGTCCGCTGAATCGCCTTCGCTAAAGATGATTTCACCGGATTCAACGCTCCACTCTTCAGTCAGGGGTATAAATTTTTCAAGCATTTCATCGGTGAGGGATTCCAGAAATTCATCTTTTTTTAATTCAGACTTGGTTATCATATG
>Ga0307929_1001989_pt1 | contig 14068 bp, 15 predicted proteins | sample AceLakmetage1330_FD_203160 | JGI IMG/M metagenome (GOLD analysis project Ga0307929, IMG submission 203160) | Saline water microbial communities from Ace Lake, Antarctica - #1330 | ecosystem: Environmental > Aquatic > Non-marine Saline and Alkaline > Saline | place: Antarctica: Ace Lake...
AAAGGCGGCCAAGGCATCCTCAACTTGCGTTCCATTGCAAAATCAAACAGGTGGGACGCATTTTGGGGTGAATTCACAAATAGATACTATGGTAATTTAGCTGCGTAATATGGGAACTGCACCCATTATTAGTTAATAATTCCGACAAAAGATAAGGTGCTTGTCCCGGATACTTAATATAGGCATAGTTAAGGCCAGATCCTATTTCGCTAACCTGTGCGGCCAGATAATCGGTGAATTCGAGGTTTGCACCATCCCAATAGGCCATGGCATAAAACTCTCCGCCTTCGAAGGTGATATTCGGCACATCAATTACAATCCAGTCATCGTGAACCGTTTCGAAGGTTTCGCTTGAGTAGAATACATTTCCTTCCAAATCGATCAGATCGAGCCTAACGTTACCAGAGGTTTCGCCATACTGCGTCCAGAAAAGAGATACTTGAGTAATGGTACCGGCATCCATTTCAAAAATGTTACCCAACCATACTTCTTCACCAATTTCTGCAGAATAGCCATCATTAATTTCACAATCATAGCTTAACTGGCCAGCAACACCATCCGATGGCGAGATCCAGCTAACCTGCACCGTGCCAGGATTGGTTTGTACAGCCTGTGTATAGAATGGTGAAAGCATCAGTTCGTCCAGCTCCAACGTTCCTAAATCCAGATCACCGGTGGCTACATCTACGGTAGCGGTGTAGTCGGCAAAGCCGGTATATGAAATGGTGAGTTCGTAGGATTTATCGCCAAATACGCCGGGGATACTAAAAGTACCATCAGCACCAACAGTAGCAGCATAGCCATCGTAGCCTTCAAGACTTACTTCGGCACCTTCGAGGAAGTTCATCGGATCATCGTTACCAACAACCACTGCACTGACATTTACAACGGGGAGCAATGTTAATTCAAAATCTAAAACATTAGTCAGCAATTCGCGGATTATTATGGTCTGCGTGTTATCATAATAGCCAAATTTTGTGGCTTTTACTTCGGTTTCCCATGCCAATACATCTTCCAATACATAAGATCCATTGGTCAGGGTTTGGGTATGATTATCGAAGCCGATAATCTCTACCATAGCGTCTTCGATGGGGGCTAGCAAGGTATCGGTAACAGTTCCTGATAATGTTACTGACGCTACATCAGCAATATAGAAATCGGTGTTGGGCATTAAGTTTTTCCAGTTGGGATTTGCCTCACGCATGTTGTAAGGATCTAATGGCGGATTGTATGTGGTTGAGTAAGCAGAAATACTATCATCTTCCATCTCGGTATTGAGCCATTTTACACCGCGATAATATACTTCTCTTGGCTTAAAGAACATCACACATAAATTACCGCCCTGATAGTCGTAAGGCACAGTAAAGGGGATGTAGAGTTGCTGGTTAAGGCCTCTCTGCAAGTCAATGCGGGTTTCGACAACCTTAGTCATTTGGCTTCCGTTGATATAACCACCGGCCAGATTTTCTTTGGTGGTTTCGCCCACAAATAGCATTACAGGAACATCCAGCGTGGGTGCTGTGTTGGTGTTGTTAAACTCATAGCTGATACCGGTAATAAATCCGGTTTCATCGGTGGGATTAACAAGTTCAGATGAATATATAACTTCAGAAACTGCCCAGGCAGTGCCCAGGGGATTGGGAATAGTCGAGTTTTCAAACTCACCATTACCCACTTCTACAATGCTGGTGCCGTCCACCTGAACATAGATGGGGCGCATGATCGATTGATCGTTCTCCGGCTTCTCATCACCCGCAAGTACAACAAGGGCATAAACCTCGGTTGGGCCAATCTTGTCGAAGCTAACCGTTACCGTGTGTGCTTTCACTTGCAAATGATTACAAGCTATGCCGGGAACTGAGGCCATTTCAACATCGCCACCTTCGGTAACTTGCATAATTTTAACACTATAGTCGCCGTTAGCCATGGCATTGTGGCCATTGTTTTTAACGATAACCTCTAAGTCGGTGGGTGTATTCTTACTGGGTGTGGGTGTAGGGTTGAATTCGATCATTTTCATATCGTTTTCAAAATAAAAATAATCGATACCTATACCAATAATATGGTCTAAAATAACGGTTCCAGTGTAAGATGTCAAAACATCCGCATGATCCACAAATCCGAGATAGTTTTCGCCGGCTGCTGCCGAAACATCAATTTGGTAAGGCTTGAATTGCTGAGAACCGCCCAGGTCGATATATTCGATGGGATGCCATTCACCGGTTTCTCCATCTTTATAGACAATTTCCAGATTGCCGGGCCACCATAGCGAGGTAGCAGCGTAAAATGTTAGAATATCTCCTTCGTGGATTACGAGTTTGGGCGAAGTAAGGGTATCCTTCATCAGGGTAGGGATACCGCATTGTGCAGCACCGGTTCCGCTATAAGCATTCGTGGAACCACCCCAAAACATGCCCGGATCCCAATCTTCGGGAGGGAAGTAACCATCATCGAACATCTCGACAAACCAGCCATTTTGGTAGATAAAGGTTTCCCCGGTCATAAAATTATCCTCGGGGGTGTCGCCACCATCGGCAGGTACTGCAGCTTTGATAACAAAGTCACCGGCTTCGGCAAACTGATGAACATAACTTACGGTAGCAAATTCGGTAGGAAGGACTTCGGGAGTAGTTGCCGTTCCTATCGCCACTTCATTGGCATAAAAAGTAACTTCCTTGCTTTGAGGTAAATTGCCAATATTCTGGACAGTAGCAGTAAGTGTAATATCGCGATCGGTAAATACCAGCGTGGGGTTGATGCTAAATTCAGTTACCCTGAAATCATCGTCAGGCTGATCGTAGCAGCTAACCAAAGCCGTCCAGCCTTCTACCTCATCACCATAAGTGGCACGTTTGTAGCGAATGGTAAGTGCTCCGGTTTCGCCCAATGCTTTTATAAGACCAGGCTTCAAACCATAATCTCTGAAATCGTTTTGTGTCCATTCGCCCAAAAGTGGAGAATTAACATCGGGACCATCGAAAATCTGGAAGGGCTTTACGCCTCCAACCGGATGATAAATACCCCAGGGACCGAAGAAATCAAGTTTGATTTTCTTTCCTGCTTCGCCGGGATGGAAGGTAATTACTCCATTGGCACCAGGTAAAATCATTCCATTTACGCCGCCCATATCGGTAAAAGTACCCGAGCAGGTAGTTACGTCCACAGTATCGTTGTTAACCATAGGATAGATAGTACCATAGTTAACCATTTCAGCGGTCATTTCATCATTGAGCGGCTGCTCATCGCCGGGCAGCATGGTTTTAACAGTGATGTTATGGAAACCGGTTTCCGACAAATCGGCAGTAGCGGTAAAGGTAAATTCTGCGGTTTCGTCCTGATCAAGGCTAAAGGTTCCTACATTTTGGTTTACAAAGGCTCCACCATCAAGCGAAAAAGCAACATTAAAACCGGTTTGGGTATTTTTACCTTCATTTTTAATTTTGATAGTTACGGCTTCGTTGGCTGTAAGCACACCGGTTTCGGGGCTGTTAAGTGCCAAAACAGAAAGATCGTTGTCATAGGCTTCGCTATAGAGCGAAAACCTAAAGTCGTTGCTATAGCCAAAGGGTGTTACCGAAGTACTTGGTGTCCAATCGGGAAAATTTCCATTCAGGAAACCACCGCCTGGATTGCGCCAGTGCCAGGGCTCCCAATTGGTATTTGTTTTATCCTGCCATCCCCATTTGCCTACCTTATCGTAGCTGTCGCGAACCCGGAAACTAATCCAGTATTGTCCTTCGCTAAAGGTAATGGGCGTGGGGAAGGTGAGGTTGTAATAGCTTTCGTGCCCCTCGCCGGTAAACCATTCTTCGGCATAAAACTCGCTTTGCTCCTCGTAGCTGTAAAGCGTATCGCCCGGTTTGCCTTCATCATTACTATAAATATATACATCCACCATTTCGGGACCACCAGCCGACTCGGGCCACCAGGTACCCCAAACACCAAACGAACCCACTGTCCAGCTTTCGCCTTCAGGTACCACGAAATCGTCGGCACCCTGGCAGGTATTAGCCGCATTGGCTGTATCCGTAAAAAACTGCGAAACCATGTATCCACCATATTCCTCATCGGCCGACTGGTCGTAAATTACATCGCCCGAACGCACATTGAGCGTGTGTTGGCTGGCTTTTTCACGCTCACCATAATAGGAGCGTTGCGCCATTGTGCTGAGTGTAAAACCTACACCAAGCATCAATACAATTAGTAAATAAACCTTCTTCATAATTAATCCTTGTTTTTATTAATATTTAGTGACTTGAGAATTTTCTTGTACGCCTCCGATTTTGTCCGCGATTCATCGATCAATCGCTGCAATCCGGCCTCAGGATTTTCTTCCTGGCTTTCGTTTTTAATGCTGTTCGTATTTTTATTTATTTTTTGTGCTGACATTTTGCTGATAAAATTGATGCTGCAAATAAAATACATCCTTCTGGGGCAATGCCAGTTTTTGCGCTTACAAAACATCTACTTATTTAAATATGAGGCTTACATCGAGCATACAAGGCCCTTACATTAAACATACAGGAGTATGAAAATGTAAGCAGATCAATCACTTACAAAATGCTTTTTGTTGGGATAGAAAAATGGTGAGCCAGCAGGTGTGGAACTAAATTGAGACCTCCTGACCCAGAAGATTAAAATCAAATACTTATAACAATCTTATCGTAAAACTACATATCGTAAAATCACGCTGAAGAACTTAGTGTTTCTTAGTGTCTTGGTGCCTTTGTGGTTATCCCATATTCCTATGTCAAGAAGGCTCGAAGTATCACAAAGGATTATAAATGCGACACAGCAATTACGATAAGTCAGGATTTCGGGAATTACGAAGTTAGATTAGTAAGCCGTTAAATTTTTCTATACCAATGACAGATTTTTACCAATACCTGTTTTTCAGGAGATTTCTCCTGCCGCAGTTGCGACAGACCTGCCGTGAGTACGGCATCGAAACGACACCCTTGGCGCGGGTAGAGGAGGAGGTGAATTGGATTGGAATACTTACAAAGACTCCAAAAAGAAAATAAGATTCTCGTCCGAATCCAATTCCAGCTTTTTGCGTAGGCGCGAACGAGCCACGGTAAGGCTGTTGATGCTCTGATGGGTGATGGCCGAAATTTCTTTGGTTGACATATTAAGCCGTAAAAATGCACACAAGCGTTTTTCGTTAGCCGAAAGGTTGGGGTAACGCTCGTTGAGCTTATTATAAAAATCGTTGTGAACCTGCTGAAAGCGAATCTCAAACTCAGTCCAGATGTCGTCATCGGTGGTTAGCTTTAGGTCTCTGATGATTTCGTCGATGATTATTTGGTTTTCTTTTTTAAACACCAGCTTAGATTTGATCAGTTTTTCGGAAATCCGTGAGATCAGCTCGTTTTTCCTAATCATGTACATCACATTAGTAGCCAGCTCTTTGTTTTTAAATTCCAAATCTTCTTCCAGCTTTGTTTTTTCCAGCCCGAGGCTTTTGTTGAGCAGGGTGCTTTTTTCGGTTTCGAGTTTAAGACGTTTACTTTTGCTACTTTGAAGGTAAAAAAGCAGTACCACAATAATTAGCCCCGAGGCTATTAGTACGATTATCAAGGTATAGATAAGCTCGCGTTTGCGCTGCTCGCTTTCCAGTTGTTTTTGTTTCAGGCGGGTTTCGCTCATGCGGCGGTCAAATTTTTCCTGAAGCTCAAGCTGAGTAACGAGATGTATTTTTTCGAGGTTGAGCACGCTGTCGCTAAGGGCTTTGTATTTTACATGGGTATCGTAGGCCAGCTTGTGTTTGCCCAGGGTATCGTAAAGTATGCTTAATTGTTCCAGAGCAATAATAGCCGACTTGTCCGAACCATAATCTCTGCTTATTTCGAGTGCGGTATTGAATGATTCGAGTGCGTTGGCAAAATCGTTAATGTAAACATAGCAGTTGCCCAGGTTGTTGTAGCTCTGCGCCAGGCCACGCATAATGCCGGCACGCTTCCACACCTCGATGGCCTGCCTGTTAAGGTCGAATGCCCTGTCGATATCTCCTTTTTGTCGGGCAATAATCGATAAATTATTTAGCAGCATACTATACGACCGCAAGTCGTTTTCGTCTAAATATTGCAATGCCTTAGTAAAAAATAATTCGGCCTTATCAAATGCTTCGATTTTAGTGTAAACCCCTCCGGTATTTAAATTAAAACGAAAGTATTCTTTTGCAAAACTCACATCCGGGTACTTTGCATTAATTCCTTGCAGATATGTAAGTCCTTGCTCGAAATAGGCGAGTGCATCTTCGTGTTTTTCAGTGTTATAAAATAATACCCCAATACTGCTGATTACTTGCACGTAATCACTCAAATAGAGGGTGTCGTCGATCAGCCCGGGTTCTGATTCAAATTGTTTTTTGGCCTCGAAGAGTAATTGTAGTGCTTCGGGATATTTCCCGATATTTTGTAAGAAATAGGATTTTGCGGTAAGTACCTTGGCGTGGAGTGCCGGTAAGGATTTTTGCTTGTAAAAACTTTCTACATTTTCGAGAAGCGAAAATGCTGAATCGGGATATTCTTCGGCTATCGCATACGACAGGTCAACTATTGCAATAACCCGGGTCGAATCGCTGCTTTTGGAACTATTGATAATGCTTAGCAGCGAGTCGTTGGTATCGGCAAACAAGTTAGCCTGCACAACAAGCAAGGCAAAGCACCACAGCAGGAAATGCGAATGTTTTAAAATGTGCAGTTTCAATTTTGAATTCTTAAATCAAAACCAAAAGTACTTCTTTTTTGCAATGTGGTTTTTTTGTAAATCCCCCTAGTTAAACGGCTCTAAATTATTGCTCTATTGGAAATAGACCCCCTTTATTCTTTCACCATTTTAATATGCCTGATATCGGCCTCTACAAACTCATCTCCCACCTTAATAAAACCCTGCCGCTGATAATAATTTACAGCACTAAGCTGGGAGTGGAGATACATTTTGGCCGGGTTTCTTTCCAGCGACTTTAAAACAAACTGCAAAAGCACAGTACCGATATTCTGATTGCGATATTCGGGCAAAAGGGCAAAGCGTTCCAGCTTGATGCCACCGGTGGTTTTGCGCCATCGTGCGGTGCCGGCAGGCTGGCCATCAACCAAAAGCAAAAAATAAGTGGCTTCTGCTTCGTTTTCCACTTCCAGCTCGCGAGCAACTTTTTGTTCTTCGATAAAAACTTTTTTGCGTATGGCCAGCGATTTTTCATAGTTGGCCTGATTGCCCATGGTGAACGAAATGACTGTATTCATTTTAATATCAAAAATAAAAAAAGCAATCTCCGATGTAAAGATTGCTTTAGGGTTGATTAAATATTTTTATTACTAATGATTGCTTCCATCGTAGGCCCACTTTAGATAAATAGAGCCCCAGGTAAATCCGCCACCAAAGGCAGCAAGGATGAGGGTATCCCCTTTTTTAAGTTGGTTCTCCCACTCCCACAGGCAAAGCGGAATGGTGGCCGAGGTGGTGTTTCCGTATTTTTGGATGTTAATCATCACTTGTTCTTTTTTTATGCCCATGCGGCGTGCCGTGGCTTCGATGATGCGCATATTGGCCTGATGCGGTACCAGCCAGTCGAGATCGTCGGGACTGATATTGTGCTTTTTCATCATTTCAACCGACACATCGGCCATCCTGGAAACGGCAAATTTGAATACTGCCTGGCCTTCCTGGTAGATGTAATGTTCGCGGGCATCCACTGTTTCGTGGCTGGCGGGTTTTATCGAGCCACCGGCTTTTTGGTGCAGATGTATCCGCCCCGAGCCATCGCTTTGATGGATAGAATCGATAATGCCAATATTATCTTCGGTCGTAGGCTCGAGCAAAAGCGCACCGGCGGCATCACCAAAGATTACGCAGGTAGCGCGGTCGGTATAATCCACTATCGACGACATTTTATCGGCTCCCACGAAGACTACTTTTTTATAGTTTCCTGATTGGATATACATGGCTGCCGTAGTAAGGGCATAGAGTTGCCCGGAGCAGGCAGCGTTGATGTCGAAATGAAAGGCGTTTTTTATTCCTGCCTTATCGGCAATAATATTGGCTGTGGCCGGAAACTGCATGTCGGGCGTAACGGTGGCGCAAATCAGCAGGTCGATGTCATCGGGTGAGGTATTGGTTTTTTCGAGGAGTCCTTTTACAGCCTCAGCACCCATGTCGCTGGTGCCCTTGCTTTCTCCCCTGAGTATGTGCCGTGTTTTTATTCCTGTACGTGTGCTTATCCATTCATCGTTGGTATCCACCATGGTGGCCAGTTCTTCATTGCTTAGCACATCATCGGGTACATACCCGTGGATACCTGTAACGGCTGCTCTGAGTTTGATCATGATTAGATATTACTTAGTTACCGCGTGTGTTTATGCAGTGCCCGTTTTATTTTGTAGGAAAGTTTGGCTTCGTAGATTTCTTTTGACAATAAAATCATGTTTTTTATGGCTTTAGCATTGGAGATTCCGTGCCCGATGATTACCGCTGCATTAACACCCAAAACCGGGCTGCCCCCATAGTTTTCGTAATTAAAGCGGCGAATGTAATCGTCTTGCAGGTTGCGTTTTTCGAGCATCCGATACATGGCTTCAATTTGTTTGAGTACGATATTTCCGGTAAAGCCATCGCAAACAATTACATCAGCCTTGCTACGAAACAGATCGCGACTTTCGATATTACCAAAAAAATTAAAATCCTTGGTATCCTTCATCAGTTGGAAGGCTGACTGGCACAATAGATTTCCCTTTCCTTCTTCGTGGCCGATATTAAGAAGCCCTACTCTGGGTTTTTTAATATTCAGCACATCGCGGGCATAAATCGAGCCCAGCACGGCAAACTGATATAGCACATCGGGCTTGGTATCGGGATTGGTTCCAATGTCGAGGATAATACTTTCGCCGCCTTTTTCCTGGGGGACGTGTGCAATGGTTGACGGGCGTATTACGCCGGGGATGCTGCCTACGCTGTACATCGATCCCACCAAAATAGCACCCGAATTACCGGCACTGCAAAAGGAGTTTATTTTTTTGGCTTTAAGCAAACGAAAACCCACCGAGATACTCGAGTCGGGTTTTCCGCTCAAAGCCTTCATTGGTTTCTCGGCCATGCCCACCACTTGTTCGGCATGCACAATGTCGAAATTGTCGGCTGCAATAGATTTTTTTTGCAGAAGATCATTAATAATTTCTGCATCGCCAATAAGGACAATCCGCTCGGTTTGATTAAACGTTTCGCGAGCAAGGATAGCACCGTCAATGCATGCTTCCGGCGCGAAATCGCCACCCATAACGTCTAATCCTATTTTCATTGGCTTGGCCAGATCCTTGGATTTGTTTGTAAATAACCTGGTTTATTCAACCGTTGTTTTCTGCATTACCAGCTTGCCTTTGTAGTACAAATCGCCGTCAACCCAGTAAGCACGGTGATAAATATGCACAGTACCGGTGGTAGGGCAGGTAGCCAGGGTTGGAGCCACCGATTTGTAGTGGGTTCTTCTTTTATCCCTGCGGGTTTTTGATATTTTTCGTTTTGGATGAGCCATTTTATCTCAGCTTTATAATTGTTAATTTTATTTCTGTTTTAACTTTTTTAATACATCCCAGCGCGGGTCAACTTCATCTTCTGTGTCCAACGATGAGAGGCGTTGCAACATTTTGGGGTTGCATGTGCTGTTTCCTTTCTCATCATCAGGATGAATACGCTGCATGGGAAGCAATAGGTTGATGTATTCGTAAATGTAAGTACTTACATCAAAGGCATATTCGCCTTCTGGAATTATAATTATATCGTCCGATTGTTCCTCGTAGGCCTCACCAAAATTTACAATCAATCGTTGACGGCCTTCCAGAGTCTGCTTAAAAGCATCCAAACAGCGATCGCATTCTACCTCCATGTACCCGGTAAAGTCATAATCAAAAATCATCATTCGTTCCTGCTTTTCCAGATCCAGACTCACATGCACCAGCCCGTTTTTCAACTCAGCGTATTCAATAGCATCAAAGAACTTTCGGTCGATTACGAAATCAAAATGATGAGTATCGTTTTTCAAGCCGCGAAAAGGGATGACAAATTGTTTTAAATAATCCACTTATCTTCCTCCCAAAAATTGGGCGGCAAAAGTATTAAATATTATTTTGATATGCAAAATATTCGACATCATTATTCTAAATGGATGCTTTAGGTGTGTTAATCCATGAAAGAATCGCATTTGGGGAATTTATCTGTCTTATCCAATAAAACTAATCGCATATCAAATAATGTAAAATAAATTTACTTGTTTGGTTTGTGTTAAGAATGTGGTATAAATGCCGTAAAACCTTCTAATGATGTTTTATAGACTGCTTTGTAAAAAAAATATTTGATCAAGGCGCAAATTAAATGTAAATAAAACTTGCTTTAGCGTAAGCACAATGTCTATATTTGTTGCTCACAAGTTAAATATTTTACATTGAAAGCATCAAAGCACATATTCCTTTTACTCGCCCTGCTCTCCCTGTCGTTTTTTGTTGAAGCACAGTTAAGAGTTACCGGCCATGTATGTGCCGAAATTGTGGAATCTGCCTCTGTAAGTTCGGGAACCAACAACCTGCTTTCGTTAAACAAAGGACAAACGGTCGAGAATTTGGATTTGGGACACATCACGCTTAACGGTGGCCAACATGCGCTCTGTGCTTTAGTTGTTAAATCGGATAGAATAACTGGTGAAAACGGCTCCAATGTTGCTTTCATCGCAAGCTCTGAAAATGAAGGTAGCTCTGGGGTTATGGATAATCACGGTTCGCGGGTTTTCAATTTTAGCGGTGCTGCTGGGCAAGCCATCCAAAACAACAGCGACCACAACTACCAGGGGCAATACAATGTAACCTTTGCTTATAACTAAATCAAAGTATGGCATTAAGATATGCCACGACTTATCTCACCCCAATATTCTGTTTTACTTTCCCCGAAATTTTTTTCAGTAAAAATCCTAAATACTTCCATCCTTCACAATTTTCACTAACTCCTCAAAACTGCCCAAAAGCCGCTTATCGGTTTTATGGAAAAGCTGTTTGGCAAAACTGATCAAGGTTCTGCTTTCGTCAAAGCGTAAATATTCGGGTTTTAAATTGGTTTCGCTAATGCGGATTCTGTCCAGTGCATCGGCATCTTTAAGCAAGGCTACGGTAGGGTAATGGATGTGGCCGGGGGCTAATTCGTTGGCTTCCGAGTGCATGCTTGTTGCCAGATGGATGGCCTCCATTTGGCTGTTGGTGATACCCTGGCTTTTGAATAGTTCAGTAAAAAGTGGAAGTTTGTCCCTTGCAGCCCAATAGCCATGCCGGGTGCAATAGCCATCGTTGCGGCGTGCCATGTCGTGAATAAAAGCGGCACACCAGGCCGGAAGCACCGCATCCTTCAAGCCTGCATTAGCTCCGATGTTTAGCACATGGAACATCACCCGATAAGTGTGGTTGATGCCATGCCGCCGGCTGTGATTCTCGAAATCGGACTCTTTAAGTCTGAAAACCGTGTAATCGATAGGATATAGCAGGGCAGGGTTCATGGTGGATAATGTGCGTGTAGATTTATGATTAAACGGTTAATTCATTTTTCGTGATGCAAGGCCAAGTATCAGGATAATTAAAAGTGAAATGGCCATGTTTATCCAATCCAACGACTGAACATAAAATACCAGGAGAAGCAGAATTATGATTTGCGTGAGGGCAAAAAACCAGAAGCCCCGTCTTTTGAATTGCCAAAGCAGAATAAGCCCGTAAAATGAAAAACCAAAAACAAGGCCAGCACTTAGGTTTAAGATATAGGAAAGGGCAGGAGAGATGTACACCTGCTTGTAGTACTCTTGCATAATGGCGTGTACGTTGTGAGGGAAAAATAGTCCGGCGATGATGAGTATTAAACACAAGCCATTGTAAACCAGCGAGAAAATGAGTAAAACCGAAAGCCCTAAATTTCGCTTCTTAGGATCTGCTTTTTTTTCGACTGCTTCGCTTAGTTCTTCCGTTTTATCTTTTGGCATCGTATTCATGGCTTGTAAATTTAATTGAATAATCGATAAAAGCGGGAATACAAAAAGATAAAAATCGCTGTTATCAGGCCATCAACAAAGGGAATGGGAAAACCCTCGATATAAAACACCGGCATGAGTACCAGCATGATTTGCGCACCGGTGTAAAAATGAAATCCGGCCTTGCGCATTTTCCACATCAGCCGAACGCCAAGAAAGGAAAGTACGTAAAGTACAAAGCCGGTAACAAAAAAGCTGCGTTTTACCATGAGCAACCATTCTACCCCGGGAAATTGATCCACAAGTTCGCTGAGCTGCGGCAAAATTTCGTGGTAGGACGAATACATCATAAAATAAGACATGCCGGCCAGGCCGCTGCCCAAAAAGCTAATAATACATAAAACAGTCAGGCCTTGTGGCCGTCCTGCTTTTTCTTCTTCTTCAGTCATTTTTCGGTTTCCAATCGTATTCTTCAATTATTATTGATAAGCACTCAGATACATTTTGCGCCGCTCTACCAGATCGCGCAACTCGATGGCCATTAAATGATTTACGCCTTCGGCCATGGGATAAATGTATTGCATGGTTTGTTCAAGGTAGTTGGCCATTTTTTCCTGGATCATAATATCGAGATGCAAATCGGTGATATTGCTAATACGATCAGCCACCTTGAGTATCTTGGCTCTATCAGAGCCATAAGCCAAAATTCTTTCCAGATATTCTATTTTTGTTTCGCTGGTAAGCCGGGTAACTTCATCAACCAAAGCCACCACCTCATCGCCATGGTCATCGATAAGTTTGATGTTGTGCCGATTGGTTTCGGGTACATCCTCGAAAAGGTCGTGTATCAGCGCAGCTTTTAGCAGGATATGATCGGTGTAATGATAGTCGATAAGAATGGTAAAGGTAGCCATCATGTGTCTGAATTGGTTACCGCCCACCTTACGGGCTATCCCGATGAGGGCTGTTGCTTTTTGGATGTAGGGTGCTGCAATAAGTTGCACCAGGTCATCCCGTTCGATATTTTCCATAGTGTGTGATTGTAGATGTAACGAGCCTGCAAAAATATTTTATTTTTTAATAGTGGTTTATATCCAAAACCGCATAGGCGTGTTTTTAATTTAAAAGATGCGCTAAAAAAGGGTGAACTTTATGATAGTAATGTTCCGAAATCACAAGGGGCAAAATACCCTGAGTATAAAAAGTAAGGTATTGGATTTAGTTCCACCCAAAGGATATTGGAGAGATTTGGCTCTTGAAATCCAAAAGGAGTATATGGGCGGAAGTTTTTATTTGGGTGGAGGGAAAACGGGAATGGCTCGCCGAATAGGTTGGGATGAACCTTCGTTAACGCTTACATGTAGTCCCGCACAAAAGCAAACCGAAAGATGCCACCCCGACGAAACCCGTCCTTTTACAGTTCGGGAATATGCAAGAATTCAGACTTTTCCTGACGATTGGGAATTTGCAGGCTCCTTAGCGCAGCAGTATAAGCAAATTGGAAATGCCGTTCCTGTAAATCTCGGTCAGGAAATTGGTTTTTCCCTTGTGAAGTTTCTGAATTCGCTTTAAACAATGAATGCTAAAGTTTATCAAAACCAAGATAGTAACGATAATTCTCAAATGTGATTTGATCAAGAATTGACCGTTTTGAAAATGCGGTTTCTTTTTTTATTTCAGTTTCAATAATGCTTTCTTCATCAATCTTATTAAACTTCGCATCAAAAGTCAATTTTATGATGTCAATTTTATTGAGGTAGAACTTTTGCTTTGATATTTTCTCCTTTGCTTTCACATAAGAAGCATGCAGGTTCTCAATACATTTCGAAAAATGTTCGTCTGATACAAAATCGACATATTTATTTCCCATAGCTTTTTAAAATAGTCCTTCGCTTATCAAAGTCGAAAATATAGTAGTTTTCCGGGGTTCATTTACAAAGACCGCCAGGTTCAGACCTCCTGACCTGTGCTTGATTTCCAGATAGTTTAGGAGCCTTTGCTCGCAAAACAAAATGTCGTAGTTTTGCAACAAAATCTAACTAATATGCAAATGAAACTGCCGTTTTATCCGACCTC
>Ga0307929_1001990_pt1 | contig 14065 bp, 9 predicted proteins | sample AceLakmetage1330_FD_203160 | JGI IMG/M metagenome (GOLD analysis project Ga0307929, IMG submission 203160) | Saline water microbial communities from Ace Lake, Antarctica - #1330 | ecosystem: Environmental > Aquatic > Non-marine Saline and Alkaline > Saline | place: Antarctica: Ace Lake...
CCCTTAAGACCACCCTCAAGGCGGAAATCAACCTCGACGCATGGGCAACGCTTAACAGCGCCGTCTCCCGCCCATTCGCCAAACCGGCCGGCGGGCGCATCGCCGTAAAAGTCATCAACCACCTCGGCGACGAGGTCATGAAAGTGTTCCGGGTGTAGTGATGAGTCCGATGGTTGAATCATTCCTAAATCAACTCAAGTCCGAGGGGCGTTCCAGCCCAGCGGGAATGCACTGGAATGATTTTTACAACTTTCTCTGCTCGAAGCAGCAGCCCGACCAGCGAAAACCTCCAGTCCCGTTGATCTTGGCCGCCTCCGGCGAATCCGATGAATCCAAGCATCGTCGTCTCACTGAACAATTACGCTGGGCTGAAGAAGCCGGATGCCTTGAAGATGCCGCTGAACTCCTCACATCAATTCCTGCGGAGGATTGGAATACCTGCTCCTCTGAACAGTGGAATCAGGACAACTACTGGCAACCGGAGGATTTTGAATGAATTTTCTAATCGCAGACACATTTACAGACAGCCTCGCCAAACTGACCGGCGAAGAACAGAAGGCGGTCAAGACAACCTCCTTCGATCTTCAGATGAATCCTGCTCATCCAAGTATGAAGTTTCATAAATTGGATGCGGTGAAGGATAAACACTTCTGGTCACTCCGGGTCAGTCGCGACATCCGTCTGATCGTTCACAAAACATCATCTAGCCTTCTGCTCTGTTACGTGGATCACCACGACAAGGCGTACGCATGGGCGGTAAGGCGCAAGCTGGAAACCCATCCCAAAACAGGTGCGGCCCAGCTCGTAGAAATCCGCGAGACGATCAAAGAGATCGAGATTCCAAAATATGTGGAAGTGGAACAACCCGCTCCGCCAAAACCGGCACTGTTCGCGGATTATTCTGACGATGACCTGTTGAGCTATGGCGTACCCCCTGAATGGTTGGAAGATGTAAAAGCCGCTACAGATGACTCGTTGCTCTATTTGGCCGACAAGCTTCCCTCAGAGGCGGCCGAAGCACTTCTGGAGCTGGCTACAGGAGGAAAGCCAAAGGTCGCTACTGTGGCTCCGCCGGAAACCGATCCGTTCGAGCACCCCGACGCACAGCGCCGCTTCCGCGTGATGACCAATATCGAAGAGTTGGAGCAGGCTTTGGAGTATCCTTGGGAGAAGTGGACAATCTTTCTCCATCCGTCCCAGCGCCAACTGGTCGAGCAGGATTTCAGTGGCCCGGCCCGTGTCGCCGGTTCCGCCGGGACGGGCAAGACCATCGTGGCTCTGCACAGGGCGGTTTGGCTGGCTCGTCAGAATCCCGCTGCTCGCGTGCTACTCACGACCTTCTGTGAGCCGCTGGCCGATGCGTTGCGTATTCGCCTGCACCGTTTGATTCATAAACAGCCCATGCTGGCTGAGCGGTTGGAGGTTCATTCGATTGACAGCATCGCCCGCCGGATCGGCAATGCAAAGTTCGGCCGATTGAAGATTGCGGCCGACGAACAAATCAAAACTCTTCTGGAAGAGGCTGCTCAGAATGTGACCGAGTCTAGGTTTACTCGAAACTTCCTTTGGGATGAGTGGAGTAATGTCGTCGATGCATGGCAGCTCAAGACGTGGGAAGATTACCGTGATGTGAAACGCCTCGGACGCAAAACCCGTCTGGCGGAAACCCAGCGCAAGTTGCTGTGGGGATTATTTGAAGTTGTCCGAGAAAAACTTGATGAACAGTCGCTTCTCACGCAGGCCGATGTGTTCGCGAAAATTACCGAAGCGATCCAGTCTGATGGAAAGCTTCCCTTTGATTTTTCTGTAGTCGATGAGGCGCAGGACATCGGCGTGCCGGAGCTACGTTTCCTCGCCGCCCTCGGTAAGGATCGGCCCAACAGTCTCTTCTTCGCCGGAGACCTTGGACAGCGCATCTTCCGTCAGCCGTTTTCATGGAAAGCGCTTGGCGTGGATATTCGCGGACGATCAGCGACGCTACGAGTCAACTACCGCACCTCTCACCAGATTCGCCGTCAGGCTGACCGGTTACTCCCACCCGAGATTTCTGATGTGGACGGCAATGCCGATTCTCGCACAGGGACCGTTTCCATCTTCAATGGCCCGGAGCCCACCATTCAAATCGCTGACTCAAAAAAGGCTGAGATTCAAATCATCGCGGGGTGGATAAAATCTCTGATCAACGATGGGTTCCACCCGGCAGAGATTGGAGTCTTTGTTCGATCTGAAGCACAACTTGCCCGCGCAGAGTCTGCTGCTCAATCCGCCGGGCAGCAATCAGTCCTGCTCAGCGGGAATGTCGTCAGTAATATGGAGCACGTTTCAATCAGCACCATGCACCTCGCAAAAGGGCTGGAGTTCCGTGCTGTAGCCGTTATGGCCTGTGACGATGAAATTCTCCCGTTACAGGAGCGTATCGAAACTGTTTCCGACACCAGCGATCTTGAAGAGGTTTACAACACCGAGCGCCACTTGCTCTACGTCGCCTGTACCCGCGCCCGTGATCAGCTCCTGATCACCGGCGTTGCCCCTGCCTCCGAATTCCTCGACGATCTCCGTGCATAAATATCCGGTTCTATCGCAAAAAAGTCGCCCTTTGTAGGGCTGGAAAAAAAGAAAAAGCCACGGATATAGGAGCCGTTAGGCACTCACGGCGCGGGGCCGAATTTCATCCGTAGCGATGTGCGTATGGTCATACACACCGCCCTCTCTGTCAACGCCATGTTTTGGATGCCGGGATCGCCTGCACAGGATTCAAAGGCTTCGAATGAAAAAAGCCGCCCCTTCCGGAGCGGCTTTTTTGCTTGCCCGCCAGAGCCTCGGCGGCGGCGGGTTTTTCCAATGTTTGGAAAAAGTAGGGCCAACCAGCCGTCGCCAAAGGCTATGGCGGTCAGGAAAGTTCCAAGGGTTGGAACTTATTTTATTGGCGGGCGCGCCTGCATCCGTCTGAGGCGTTCGCGGGCCTCTTTTTTCTTCGCGGTCATGGTTTTGAGTGGCTTCTCATGTTTGAGCAACTCGCCGCCGACAACGGAGGCCCCGCCATCCACGTAGAGGGTTTGGCCGGTGATTTTCTTGGAGTAGTCCCCGAGGAGGAAGAGAACGGCATTGGCCACTTCCTCCTTGTCGTTGACGGCATCCCAAGGGAGCGGGCTGATTTTTTTCCAGGTGCTCGCCAAGTGCGCAAAGTGGGGGATCGACTTGGCGGCTTTGGTGGCAAGCGGTCCGGCGGAGACGGCGTTCACGCGAACATGTTCGCGGCCGAATTCGCGGGCCAGCGCACGGACGAGTGCTTCGAGTGCGGCTTTGTTGACGCCCATCCAGTTGTAGTAGGGGAAGGCGAGCTGGGAGGCGAACGAGAGGGTGACAATGGAACCCCCGTTGGGCATGTGTTCCTGTGCGAACTGGGAAACGGTCGAGAGCGAAACACAGCTGATATGGAAGCCCAACTTAACATCGTCGTAGGAGCTGGTGTACATTTGATTGCCTAGGCAGGTCTTCGGGTTGGCGAAGGCGACGGAATGAACGAGGCCGTCGATGTCGCCGATGTCGTTAAAGACGTCGCGGACTTCGTCCTCGATGGTGACATCGCAATATTTGATGCTCATGGAATCTTTAATTTCCTGCGGAAGGTCGGGACAGCCGCGGTCGAAGAAAACCTTTTTCATACGTTCATTTTGAACGGTATAGATGACGTTGCCTCCGAGACCTTCGATCATCCTTCCGGTTGCGTACGCAATTGAGTCGGTGTTGAGCAAGCCCATCACCACATAAGTTCCACCTTTTTTAATCATGATCTATCTCCTCCTGAATTAGACGGTAAAAGCGCCGGACAATGCCAGACTCCCCAAGGAAGAAAAGCCTTTATTTGACCAAAAAGCAATCCGTGAGGACGTCGGTCTGTTCATTTTTCCAAGGGTGGGACCTGAGGTATTCCGAACGTGCTTTTTGTGCCTCAAAAAGAAGCGTAGCGGCAAAAAGCAGTAAGCCGCCATGCAATGGCTTCCAAACCTTGGAAGAATTGTGGTAGCGTTTCCCTTGGTTTTAACGCGGGCGGCGTTATAAATTTCCAAGCCTTGGAAAATCGTCGGCATCGGAGCACAGAAAACTTCCAATGGTTGGAAGCCACGGCATGAGAGCGCAGAGCGCAGAGTATGCAGATACGGGATACAGATTTTCTAATTATTGGAAGCGGGCTGGCGGGCCTGACGGCTGCGTTGCGTTTATGTGCGCAGGGGAAGGTTCTGCTGGTTTCCAAACAAGCGGCCGCAGATGGAAACACCCATCACGCGCAAGGCGGTATTTCCTGTGTGGTCGACCCTGCGGACTCCATGGAACGGCATGCCGCGGACACGCTGCAAACCGGCGGCGGCCTCAGCGAAGAGTCTGCCGTACAGGCGATCATCGAAGGCGGGCCCGAACAAATTGCCGAGTTGGAAGCCCTTGGGGTTCATTTTGAGCGTCGCGCGGACAAGCCGGAGGAGTACGACCTTGGACAGGAGGGCGGCCACTCGCGCCGCCGGGTGCTCCACGCCGGCGACATCACCGGAAAGGAATTGATCGAAAAACTGCTCGCCCGTGCCGAGGCCGAACCGAACATTCATATTTCCGAGAACTGGCTTGCGATTGATCTGGTGACAACGGGCTGGATCGGACTTCCCGGCGAGAACGGCTGTGTGGGGTGCTATTTTCTCGATAAAGCCAACGGCGAAATTCTGGCGGTGCGCGCGCCCGTTACGGTTCTTGCGACGGGCGGACTGGGCAAGGTGTATTTGTACACCAGCAACCCGGATGTCGCCACCGGCGACGGCGTGGCAATGGCCTGGCGCGCGGGACTTCCGGTGCGCGACATGGAAATGGTTCAGTTTCATCCGACCTGTTTGTATCACCCGGCCGCAAAATCGTTTCTGATTTCCGAGGCGGTGCGCGGCGAGGGGGCGAAGCTGATCGACCGGCGCGGGCGCGAGTTCGTGTACGATTTCGACGAGCGCGGCGCGCTCGCTCCGCGCGATATCACCGCGCGGGCCATCGACTCGGTGATGAAACGTCACGGCGATCCCTTTGTTTATCTCGATATTTCTCATCGCGACGCCGATTTTTTGCAGAAGCGTTTTCCGACACTCTACAGCATGTGTCTGAGTTTTGGTTTCGATATGGCCCTGACTCCCGTGCCCGTTGTGCCCGCGGCGCACTATTCCTGTGGCGGAGTCGTCGCCGATGTCGATGGGCGCACCGCCATGCCGGGGCTGTACGCCATCGGCGAAGTCGCCAGCACGGGCCTGCACGGCGCGAATCGCTTGGCGAGCAACTCCCTGCTCGAAGCGGCGGTTTGCGGACATCGCGCGGCCGAAGAAATTTCCAAGGGGTGGAGAAACAACGATGTAGCAAAGATTGTGATTCCGCGATGGGAGTGCGGCGATGCGGTTTCAAGCGAAGAGGCGGTTTTGGTGGAACACGACTGGAACGAGGTGCGCTCCGTTATGTGGGATTACGTCGGCATTGTGCGTTCCGACCGGCGGCTCGAGCGTGCGCGACGGCGCATTCGCACCATCCGCGAAGAGATCCGCAGCTACTACAAGGAATATTTAGTGACCGCCGACCTGATTGAATTGCGCAACCTAGCGGCGGTCGCCGAGCTCATCGTTCGATGTGCGCAACAGCGCAAAGAGAGCCGCGGGCTTCATTACAACGAGGATTGGCCCGAAAAAAGCGGTCACGCGGAGCACACCGTTATTCAGGACAAGCCCGGCGGTCCAGTGAATGTGGACTGATTTCCAAGCCTTGGAACCGGCTGCGCCGGATTTCAGGGCTTCCGCCTTCGCATCGCTACGGCGCGACAAGAGGTTTGGAAAACGTGCGGGAAAAAGTTCCATCCGCCGTCGCCAGAAGGCTATGGCGAGACAAGAGGGTTGGAAAACGTAGTAGGGGTTTGGAGGCATCGGAAAGGGGCTGTGCCCGCGGTTTTTAAAGGCCTCCCCATAGCTTGACACCCCTGACCGCTTTGATAGCATGTTCCCTCTTTTTTGAAGAGAAAATTGCATAAAACGCTCAAAGAATTTGAAGAGCGAAACTCAAGGAGAAATCGGATGGCGAAGAACAAACAGTATGTTTATTTCTACGGACACGGTAAGGAAAATACCGAAGGCGACACCACAATGAAGGCCGTTCTTGGCGGCAAGGGCGCTAACCTGGCCGAAATGGCGAACGCCAGCCTGCCCGTTCCTCCAGGGTTTACCGTTTCGACGGAGGCGTGTGCGGTCTACAGCAAAAACGGCGGAAAATATCCCCAAGGGATGGATCTTCAGATGAAGAAAACTCTCGCTAAGCTGGAGAAGTTGGAAGGCAAAAAACTCGGCGACCCCAACGATCCGCTTCTCGTCTCCGTTCGTTCCGGCGCAGCCGTTTCCATGCCCGGTATGATGGATACCGTTTTGAACCTCGGGTTGACCGACAAATCCGTTCACGGGTTCATCAAGCAGACCGGTAATGAACGCACCGCATGGGACTGCTACCGCCGTTTCATCGACATGTTCGGAAATGTGGTGATGGGCCCGACCAGCGGCCTGACCCATGAGGACTTCGAGGAAGAGCTCGAAAAGCTGAAGAAAAAATATAAAGCCGCAGAAGACACCGACCTCACGGCAGAGCAGCTCAAAGAGCTCGTCGGCATCTACAAAAAGATTTACCTCAAAAAGGTTAAAACAGCCTTCCCGCAAGATCCGATGGTGCAGCTCGACCTTTCCATCCGCGCCGTGTTTGGCTCATGGAACTCGGAGCGCGCCGAGAAATACCGTCAGATCAACAAGATCACCGGCCTGCTCGGCACCGCCGTGAACGTTTGCACCATGGTCTTCGGAAACATGGGCGCAGAATCCGGAACCGGCGTGGCGTTCACTCGCGACGGGGGAACGGGCGACAGCGATCCGATGGGTGAATACCTGATCGACGCGCAGGGCGAAGATGTGGTGTCCGGGATTCGTACCCCGAAAAACCTCAAAGACATGCCGAACGAGAAATCCAAGGTGTGGAAAAAAGCGCACAAAGATCTGATGAGGATCATGGATAAGCTCGAAAGGCACTACAAGTACCCGCAGGACGTTGAGTTCACCGTCCAAGAAGGGACGCTTTACATGCTTCAGACCCGCAATGCAAAACGCACCGGTTTGGCCGGCGTTCGCTGGGCGGTTGAAATGGCAACCGGCGAAGACACCTACACCGGAAAGAAACTGTCCAAAATTCTGACACAGAAAGAAGCCTTGCTTACGCTGGAAGGCGAAGACCTCGAACAGTTGCTCTTCCCGATCTTCGATATTGCGGCTGAAAAGAAAGCCACGCTGATCACCACTGCACTTCCGGCCGGGCCGGGCGCGGCGGTGGGGCAGATTGTTTTCGAAGCCAAAGAGGCCGAAGCCATTCTCGCAAAAAACAAAGACGCGAAGCTCATCCTCGTTCGTCACGAAACCAGCCCCGAAGATGTCGGCGGCATGTGGGCCGCGCAGGGGGTTCTCACCTCGACCGGCGGCATGACCTCCCACGCGGCGGTGGTCGCTCGTGGTTGGGGCAAGTGCTGCATCTGCGGCGCGGGCTCACTGATCATCGATTACAAAAAGAAAACCGTTACCGTGGGTAAAAAAACCTACAAAGCGGGTGACTGGATGAGCCTCAACGGCTCGACCGGTAAAGTCTACGAAGGTCAGATCGGCACTCAGGTCAGCCCCGTGGTTGCTGCGGTGGTCGGCGGAAAACCTGCCGCCAAAAAAGACCCGATCTTCAAAATGTACGACCTCGTTTCGAAATGGTCGGACGCCAACCGTAAGATCAACGTGCGCACCAACGCGGACACGCCGAAAGACGCCGTTGCTGCGCGCTCCTTCGGTGCCGAAGGAATTGGCCTTTGCCGCACCGAACATATGTTCTTCGAAGGCGATCGCATCTGGGCGATCCGCGAGTTCATCCTTGCCGATGACGAAGCGGGCCGTAAAGCCGCGCTGGCCAAGCTGCTGAAGCATCAGCAGAAGGACTTCGAAGGCATCTTCAAAGCGATGGACGGCCTGCCCGTCACCGTACGCCTGCTCGACCCGCCGCTGCATGAGTTTGTGCCGCACACCGTTGCGGACCAGAAAGAAATGGCCAAGCGCCTGGGCATCCCTGCCAAGAAAGTTGCGGATCGTGTCAAACAGCTGCACGAGTTCAACCCGATGCTGGGTCATCGCGGTTGCCGTCTGTCGATCACCTATCCGGAGCTCTGCGTGATGCAGACCACCGCGATCATCGCCGCGGCCTGCAAAGTGACCAAAGCGAAAAAGAAAGTCACCGTACTTCCCGAAATCATGATTCCGCTGATCGGAACCAAAGCAGAGCTGGACTTCCTTGAAAAAATTTCCCGCAAAACTGCGGACGAAGTGATCGCCAAAGCGGGCATCAAGCTGAAGTACATGATCGGAACGATGATTGAAATTCCGCGTGCGGCTTTGACTGCCGATGAAGTCGCGGAAACCGCCGAGTTCTTCAGCTTCGGAACCAACGACCTCACACAGATGACCTTCGGGTACAGCCGTGATGACATCGGAACCTTCCTGCCGGATTACCTCGACGAGAAAATTCTTCCGTGCGACCCCTTCCAGCACCTCGACCAAACCGGTGTTGGCCAGTTGGTCAAGATGGGCGTGGAGCGGGGTCGCTCGACTCGTCCGACGCTGAAGTGCGGAATCTGTGGCGAACACGGTGGCGACCCGCAGAGTGTCAAGTTCTGCTGCAAAGTGGGTCTCGACTATGTGAGCTGCTCACCGTTCCGCGTACCGATCGCTCGTTTGGCTGCCGCGCAGGCCGCCATTCAGAGCTAAGAACGTTTGAATATCGAATAATGAACCGAAGAATGAAGAAGTTGTAGAGTTTTCAAACTTCGGAATTCAACATTCGTTGCCGTTCGCTTCGCTCTCTGCTTCCTTCGGAAGCCTCTGCGCGAATACGCTTGTGTTCGATGATCTTCTGTTTAAAAGCACTCCGGAGTTTCCGGAGTGCTTTTGTGTTTTCGGGGCACTTTTATTTTTCCCCGAAAGCGTAGCGATAGATAATTTTTCTGAAAGAAAAATAATGACCAAAGGGAATGGTTCACGGCTGGAAACTCTGCTAGAACTTCTTCCGATCCTTGGAGCAAGGGTTGTTCGCGCGAGGAAACTTGTCCCGCCGGAGCCCTGGCAAAGGAGGAAGCCCTGAAATCCGGCGCAGCCGGTTCCGACTCTTGGAAAATACAATGGCAGAAAACCCCGAAATAGAACCCCGTCCCGAGCTGAGCGATCGCGATCTCATTCGTCGATCGCAGATGGAGGATCTTCACGCCTACGAACAGCTTGTCCGCCGCTATTACGAGAGAATTCATAGCTTCACCTATGGCATGACCGGCAACCGCGAAGCGGCCGAAGAGATCAATCAGATTATCTTTTCAAAGGCCTGGAAGGCACTCGGACACTTCCGTGAACAAATGGAGTTCTCGATTTGGATGGATCGCATTGCCTTGCACCGTACGCTCAAGTTTTGCAAAAAGAGCAAGCGACGGATTCCCGCTCGCTTTGAGGATTTTGATCCAAGCATTAAGCAGTCTGAATCCTACAGGAAATTTTCTGCCAAAGGCTCTGTATTGAGGAAGATGAGCCTGAAAGAATTTCAGCGGGAAATGAATGAAGCCCTTATGGCATTGCCGAATGCGCAGCGGGCTACGTTACTCCTGCACGATATAAAAGGGCCTTCCTCGCTGGAGGTCGCCAGAGTCATGAGTGGCACCGAAGGCCCTGCCCGATCCCGTCTGGCTCATGCGCGGAAAAAGATAAAGAGAGAGTTCACGGCCCTCGAATCGGATCTGGCCGGATTGCTGGCACTCAAAGTCTATGAACGTCCCGGCAAAGACCGTGTAGAAAAAAATATTGAGAACGTGATGCGTGCCGTCCGCACCGCACACAAAAAACCATCCTTGCATCACTTCCCAGACAAGAGCATGGGCTGGATGTTTGCGCAGCCCCGTTACGGCGTAGCCGCACTGTTCCTGCTCTTTTTGGGGCTTCATCTTCTCGACCGGCCTCTGTCGGATGCACCCATCGGAACCACGCCGATCAAAATGGAGGCGTCTACGGAAATGGAGCTTCCACCGCTCTCGACTAATTTGCCACCCGCCATAACTCTTCCGGGAATAACGCCTGTCAATCCCGCGGAAGTCGACGAGCTCTTTCGGCGCTAAATAAGAGATAGCTCTTCAGAGAGCAATGGCGATTCCGCCGTCTTATGCCAGCGGGAAGCGGTTAGAGAAGGCAACGACCTGCTCACGGATTTCCGCCAGCTTCTTCTCGTCGTCCATATTTTCTGTCACCACTTTGACGAAGTCGGCGATGGTTTTCATATCCGCTTCTTTCATGCCACGCGTCGTAACTGCGGGTGTGCCGAGGCGCACGCCGGAGGTAACGAACGGGCTTTTTTTATCGAAGGGAATTCCGTTTTTGTTGGCGGTGATCGATGCTTTATCCAGCGCGTTGGCCACGTCCTTGCCGGTGAAGCCGCTTGCGCCGACATCAACAAGCATCAAGTGGTTATCCGTTCCGTCCGCAACTAAGCGGAAGCCATTGGCTTGTAGGGCCTCTGCGAGTGCGATGGAGTTTTTGACCACCTGTTGCTGATAGGTCTTGAACTCCGGAGTCAGGGCTTCGCCGAAGGCGACCGCCTTGGCGGCGATCACATGCATGAGCGGTCCGCCTTGAATACCGGGGAAGACCTGCCGGTCGAGATCGGCTGCGAATTTTTCTTTGCAGAGAATCATTCCGCCGCGCGGGCCGCGCAGGGTCTTGTGGGTCGTGGTCGTTACAAAATCGGCATACGGAACCGGGCTGGGGTGGCAGCCCGCCGCGACGAGTCCGGCGATGTGCGCCATATCGACGGTGAAGAGTGCGCCGACCGAATCCGCGATTTTGCGCAAGCGCGGGAAGTCGATGATGCGCGAGTACGCGCTGGCTCCGGCCACGAGCATGCGTGGCTTGTGCTCTTCCGCCAGTTTTTGGATGGCATCATAATCGATCTGCTCCGTGTCGGTGCAGACGCCGTAGGGGACAATATTGAAGAAGCGTCCGGAAAAGTTCATCGGGTGGCCGTGGGTGAGGTGTCCGCCTTCGGCGAGGCTCATCGCGAGGATGGTGTCGCCGGGTTCGAGGACGGAGTAGTAGACCGCCATGTTGGCGCCGGAACCGCTGTGCGGCTGAACATTGGCGTGTTCGGCACCAAAGAGTTCTTTGGCGCGATCAATCGCGAGCTGCTCGGCTTCATCGACACAGTCGCACCCGTTGTACCAGCGCTTGCCTGGGTAGCCTTCGGCATACTTGTTGGTCAGGCGCGAGCCCTGCGCTTCGCGGACAGCCTGCGAAACGATGTTTTCCGAGGCGATCAGCTCAATATTGTTTTTCTGGCGGATGTTTTCGTCGCGGATGATTTTATAGATCTCCGGATCGGTTTCGTAGACCGCGATGGCATCGCTGGTGCTCTTGCCGTAGGCCTTCATTTTGTTCACGCGCCGTCCGTGGCGGCCTTCCAGATCCGGCTCGTTGGCCAGCCAGGCTTCGAGGATTTCCAGAGACACTTCGTCGGAGACATTATTGGCACCGAGGCAGAGCACGTTGGAGGCGTTGTGGATGCGGGTGAGCTTAGCCATCTCGGGGGTACAGCAGACGGCGGCGCGCACGCGCGGAAATTTATTAGCAGTAATGCTCATGCCAATACCGGTGTTGCAAATCAGGATGCCCTGATCGGCTTCGGCCTGCGAAACGCGGCGGGCCACTTCCGCGGCGTAATCGGGATAGTCGGTCGACTCCGCGCTGTTGGTTCCGCAGTCTTCCACTTCCACGCCCTTGGCGTTCAGCAGTTCAATCAATTTGGCTTTCAGTTCAAATCCGCCGTGATCGGCACCCAGTGCAATTTTCATTTTTAAGTCCTTTTTTCCATTATATAAAGAATCAGGTCGGGCAACGCGGCGTCAATTTCGTCGCGCACGCGACGGTAGACGTCCAGCGCCTCCCCGACCGGGTCATAAATATCAGTCGCGCATTTTGCGATTCCGAACGATTTAAGCAAGAAAACTTTGCCCTCGCTTTCGGGGACGGCGGCGAGCACTGCCTGTCGGTGGCCCTGCGTCATCGTAACCAGCAGATCGGCGGCTTCAATTAGGTCGGGCGTCAGGGGGGTAGAGGTCAGGCCGGAGCCGTCAATTCCCTTTTCGCGCAAAGCCGCAACGGAATTCTCGCTGGCGGGCCAGCCGTTCGCGGCACAGACGCCCGCCGAAGAAATTTCCCAGCCGCAGTCGTCGGGCAGCAGGGCTTTTAGAAGTCCCTCAGCCATCGGGCTTCGGCAGGTATTTCCAGTGCAGACAAAAATTAGCTTTTTCATGATACTACCTTTTCAATTTCCTCTTTCGAAACCGCTCCCTCGCGCAAAACCTTCGTTTCTGTTTCAGTACAAATCAGAACGGTGCTTGGGCACGGCGACCTGTCCGCCGAAGCCTTGGCGAAGGAGGAAGCCCTGAAATCCGACGCAGTCGGTTCCAAGCCTTGGAAACATTCGAGAAAAAGCGGCACCGCCGCTTCCAGGGTTTGGAAAGCTTCTTGAGCATTGGTTGCGTCGGTGCCGCCGCTTATATTGGCGCTGGTGAGTGCGATGGGTTTCCCGAAGGCGCGCGCGAGCGCCAGGGGTACTTCGTGATCCGGCACGCGGAAGCCGGTGGTTCCCTCGGGAGTTTCGAGCACGAGGGTGAGCGGGCCGGGCCAGTATTTTTTTGCCAGCAGCTTTCCGTGCTTTCCAAACTTCGCGCCGAGCGCTTCGACCTGTTCTAAAGAGGCGGCGAGCCTTGCGATCGGTTTGCCGCGGTCACGCTCCTTGGCGGCGTAGAGTTTTTCAAGATGCGCGGGATCGCAGGCGATGCCGTAGACGGTTTCGGTCGGCACCCCCACCAGTTCGCCCGCCTCTAAAAGCATACAGGCCCGCTGAATGATCTCTGGATCGGGTGTTTTTGGATGGACTTGGATCCGTTCGCTCATCATAAAATCCCTAGTTGGTTTGCTCGAAGAGCCTATGCTATTTTTCTCGCCCTTATGAATGACCATTTTCAACAAATCGTACTCAACGCGACGGGGGCAGAAAGCCTGTCTGACGCCGGGCTGATTCAGAGCCTCTGGAGCGGCTACGGCAAAATCATCCGCTGTCGCCTCCACGGGGCAGAGTTCGATAGCGTCGTGGTCAAACACGTTCATTGGCCTGATGCGACGCACCACCCGCGCGGCTGGAACACCGACTTGTCGCACGAACGCAAGGTGCGCTCCTACCAAGTGGAAACCGCTTTCTATGCCGAATGGGCTGCCCGCTGTTCCGAGGGGTGCCGCGTGCCCAGATGCTACGCGCTCGAAACGCACGGCGACGAAGTGTTCATGGTGCTCGAAGATCTCGACGCCTCCGGCTACGGCGAACGTCGGACGTTTGTGAACGATACGGATATCCGCGCCTGCCTGTCGTGGCTGGCCCATTTTCATGCCGCGTTCATGAATGAGTCGCCCGGTGATCTCTGGCCCATTGGAACCTATTGGCATCTCGCAACGCGGCCCGACGAACTCGCCGCGCTCGACGACCCCAAATTGAAAAATGCGGCGGCGGCCATCGATCGCCGCCTGAACGAAGCCCGCTTCAAAACGCTGGTTCACGGCGATGCCAAGCTCGCAAATTTTTGTTTTAACGCCTCCGGCGTCACAAGTTCCAATGATGGGAACAATGTCGCGGCGGTTGACTTTCAATACGTCGGCGGCGGATGCGGCATGAAGGACGTTGCCTACTTTTTAGGCAGCTGTCTCGACGAAGACGAATGCGAGCGGCAGGAAGAAGAGTTGCTGGATTACTACTTTCAGACTCTGGCAAAATGTATGGGTGGAGGCTCAGCCTCCTTGGAAAAAGAGTGGCGCGAACTCTATCCGGTCGCCTGGACCGACTTTTTTCGTTTTCTGCAGGGCTGGAGCCCGGGCCACTGGAAAAGCAACAGCTATTCACAGCGCCT
>Ga0307929_1001991_pt1 | contig 14058 bp, 17 predicted proteins | sample AceLakmetage1330_FD_203160 | JGI IMG/M metagenome (GOLD analysis project Ga0307929, IMG submission 203160) | Saline water microbial communities from Ace Lake, Antarctica - #1330 | ecosystem: Environmental > Aquatic > Non-marine Saline and Alkaline > Saline | place: Antarctica: Ace Lake...
GCTGAGAAGTCGATCAAGAATAATCGAAACTGCCGAGCGAACAGAAAGATGATTATAGCCAGTATTTGCTCCGACGGGTGGAAGACAGTAATCTGTCATTTCCATAACCTCCGGAGCAAGTCCATGTGCTGTTCCAAAGAGAAGAAGTATCGACTCTCGGGAACCTATTCTAGCACGAACATCTTTATAACTTAAAGTCTTTTCCTGCAATCTGGCACTTGTCGTGAGCAACAGCGGCCTGTGGCCACGTTTTTCGGTGACCATCTCGATGACACCTTCAATGCTGCTTGCTAGTTGTACAAGTTCCAGTGCTTCTTTACGAGTAGGATTGTATTTAGCGCCGTGGCCATTCTTCCAATGCTCGAGTATTTCAGTAACCAGTGTATGCTGGTCTTCATAGGGGGTCACAATATAGTAATTGTCAACACCGTATGTCTTACCAGCTCGTGCAATATCATGGATATCGAGATTGGTTACTGCCGATCCGATAATCTCTCCAATTTTATTGACCACGGGGTGGTGAACAAGGACAATATCTAACCCACTTTGGTTTGTATTCATTGCCCTTCTTGTAATGCCTTAATACGATCATAAAGCTGATTGCTGCGAAGCAGTTTTGCTTCCTTTTTGCTAAATGATCCAAATTCTTTTTGTAATAAATCGGGTCTGCGCTCAAGAGTTCTTGTAACGGACTCTAAAAAGCGATACTCCTCGATTTTGGCATGATCTCCTGAAAGTAAAATATCAGGGATTGCATTGCCTTCAAAAACTCTTGGTCGTGTGTATTGTGGATGCTTCAGTAAGCGCCTGCTGAATGTATCTTTTTCGGCAGAATCTGCACACCCTAATACCTCTGGTAACAATCTGGTCACCGAGTCTATAATAACCATTGCAGCAAGTTCACCACCGGTGAGAATGTAGTCCCCAATGGAAATCTCATCATCAATACTTGCGGCTCTGAAGCGCTCATCCACTCCTTCATAACGACCACAGACAAGGATAAGATGTTCTTCCCGGCTGAGCTCTTGTGCCACTTTCTGATTGTACGGTCTGCCCTGTGGAGTAAGAAGTACTACTCTTCCCGTTCCATTTTGATCTTTGACAGCATCGAGAGCTGCGGTGAGTGGTTCCGGTTTCATAACCATTCCCTCACCACCTCCAAATGGCCGATCATCGGTCATGGAGTGTTTATCCGTAGCAAAGTCACGAATATTGGTAATGCCTATTTGAATCTGATCAGCTTCCCTGGCTCGGCGAATAATAGCTTCACTCAGTGGTGAATCAAGCAGGTCCGGAAAGATGGTTAGTATATCAAATATCATGGGGGGCAGCCCCCTTGTCACTATCCCCTGAATTTATCTCAAGTAGTCCCGGGGGTGGTGCTATAATCAAACAGCTCGTATTCCGTTCAGTGATCATCCCTGGAATAAGAGGTATCAAAATTTCATTTTTGCCTGATTTGACAACGAGGATATCCTGCACTCCGTTATCAAAAAAAGCAATCACTATTCCGATATCCTGTCCGTCTTCGGTTTGTACCTGAAGCCCTTTAAGCTCATGAAGATAAAACTCATCAGCGTCAAGATCCGGAAGATTCTCTTTAAATACCAGCACGCCCTTACCGCAGAGTTCTTCGGACTGGTTCCGGTCGGTCACTCCCTTAAGAGAGACGATTGCTTCCTTGTTTCCAGTACGTGCTCGCACGACATGAAAAGCAGGAGAGACGTGTCCATTTTTAGAGACCAGTATCAACTCTTTGTGCTGGGTAATGCTTTGTAATTCACCGGAATAGGCACGTATCTTCAGCTCACCTTTAATACCGTGAGCCTTCGTTACCTTACCGATCAACACATACGTCTCGGCCTCAAAAGGAAAACTGTCTGCCATTATTTCAGGGGGACTATTCCAGAATGTTCAGCCGGGACTTTTTATCTTCCTTTCCTGCAGCAGCAGAAAGCAGAGAGCGCATTGCCCTTGCTGTTCTGCCCTGTTTACCGATCACCTTTCCAAGGTCGTCTTTGGAAACTGCCAGATCTACAAGAATGGTATCATCTTCTTCAGTGACAGTTACCTGCACGTCATCGGGGTTATCCACCAGTGATTTGGCGATAAAGGTAATCAGTTCCTCCATAATAATTTACTCGGCCGCAGGAGCTTTCTTAAGAATGCTCTTTACAGTTGTTGTAGGCAGAGCGCCTCTTCCGAGCCAATCCTGCAGCTTGGTGTTGTCAAGTTTGATTACAACGGGATCCTTGAGAGGATCGTAGGTTCCGATCACATCAAGAAATTTTCCATCACGTTTGCATTCAGCATCTGCAACAACGATACGATAAAAGGGCTTTTTCTTTTTGCCAAGTCTTGTTAAACGAATTCTAACTGCCATTCCGGATTTTTCCTCAGGTTTATGTGGGATACGTAATTTGATCCCATGAATCTGGCATTATGCCATATTCTTTTTTATCTTCGCATGCCTTTAGGCATTTTTCTCCGCTTCTTACCCGTCACCAGACCGGGCTTGCCGCGCATATTTTTCATCATTTTTAGCATGGCCGAGTAGCTTTTAATTACCCGGTTTACTTCTGTAACGGTGGTTCCAGATCCAGCCGCTATACGTTGTCTGCGACTGGCATTGATGATCTTATAACTCTTCCGTTCCTTTTTGGTCATGGAGCGGATAATGGCCTCTGTTTTGGCCAGCTCCTTCTCATCAGGCTTTGGAGCGTCTTTTAACTGCTTGAGTTTGTTGATCCCTGGGATCATTCCCATAATCTGATCAAGCGATCCCATCTTTTTGATCTGCTGAATCTGATCCAGAAAGTCTTCCAGAGTAAAGGTGGATTGTCTCAGCTTTTTAGCAAGTTTTTCAGCTTTCTTTTTATCAACTACAGCTTCTGCTTTCTCGATAAGGGTAAGCACATCGCCCATACCAAGAATTCTTGAAGCAATTCGATCCGGATGGAAAATCTCAAGTGCATCTAGCCCTTCACCGATACCAACAAATTTAATGGGCTTTCCGGTAACATTTTTAATAGAGAGAGCAGCACCGCCACGGGCGTCACCTTCCATCTTGGTGAGAACCACGCCGCTGATCTCAAGGTCCTGATTGAACTTATCAGCGACCGTTACTGCATCCTGGCCTGTCATAGAGTCAGCAACAAACAGGATTTCAGAGAGTTGTATTGCACTCTGAATTTCCTTCAGTTCACCCATCAGTCCTTCATCAACATGCAGGCGTCCTGCAGTATCAAAAATCAGAGTGTCATAACCATTCTTATTGGCGGCAACCATTGCCTGACGACAAATTTCAACCGGTTTCATGTCGGTGGTCGAAGGGTGGACAGGAACATCCAGTTTCTCGCCAAGCACTTGGAGCTGCTCAATAGCAGCAGGTCTATATATATCAGCAGGAACAAGGTAGGGCTTTCTGCCTTTATCCTTTAACATCTTGGCAAGCTTACCAGATGTGGTTGTCTTACCTGATCCCTGGAGACCAGCCATCATAATAGTTACAGGCTGACGTCCATCGAGACGAATCTGCTCTGTGGTACCACCAAGGAGTTCAACCAGTTCATCGTGAACAATCTTTATAATCTGTTGTCCGGGGGAGAGTGCTTTTGTAACTTCCAGGCCGACAGCTTTTTCGCTAATCTTGGCAATAAAATCTTTAACGACTTGAAAATTAACATCTGCCTCAAGGAGAGCCATGCGGACTTCACGCATGGATTCTTTGATATTCTCTTCGGTGAGTTTACCGGTACCGCGAAGTTTCTTGAATACTCCTTCCAGCCGGTCTGTCAGATTGTCAAACATGGTTGTCGTTTTACTTTGGTGTTAATTATCGGTAATGCCTTGAAAATATACCAATAAAAATAATATTTAACCCTTGGTGACGTATAGCTGCGTCCATCAACAAGGAATAGCGTATAAAATATAATAAGAAAAACAAAGAAAAATACTTAATAAATAATATTCTGTCAAGCTGTGAACGAGGTTGCTTTAAAAAAAAGCACTATTTGTCGTGAATTTCATGAAAATATACTGAGGAGAAAGGGAATATTATTTAGCAGATGCCGTGGAACGGGTTTTAAACAGCTCAATAATCTTTTCGATCTTGTCAGCAATTTTGCCGATTGCGAGGGAAGCTTCAGCATTGGGTGAGAGTTCACATACTGGCATATAGGCTTTAAGGGAATCGCGTATTGCTGGATCTTCAGGAATTTCGCCAAGTAGTGGAATATCAATTCCCAGGTATTTGGCTACAAGTTGTTTGAGTTTGGTCTTATTCACCTTAGTATTCTTAATATCCCTGTTTATTACCAGAAGAGGATGGAAATAGTGCAAAGCATTTTGTGCCTTCTCCCTTGCTCCAGCCTGTGCTGTTTCAGCAAGTTTAAAAACCTCTGTAAGAGACGAAAAGTTTTGTTTTTTGAGAGTATTTCCGACTTCACTGTGGGAGAGGAAACTGCCTAATACCTTACGAATTGTTGCAAGTTGCAGGAAACCGTAGAAATCCATAATGGATGTTGGCTCCGGGATGGTTACACAGATCTGTATGTCACTAAACATAAAGAAGTCGAGAGAATAGTAGCTGGTTCCTGCTCCGACATCAATCAGCACAACATCCACATCGAGTGCTGATATACTACGCAGTAATCGTTGTTTTTCCTGAAAGGTCATATTGGCAGTTTGCAGTGTATTTCCGGTTCCAGGGATGATTTGCAGGCCATTGAATGCGTAAAAGGTATGAATAACATCTTGCAGGGATTCGACTTTCCGGCTCAGGAAATCGGTGAGTGAATGTTTTGGCTCAAAGAGTCCAAAGAGGAGATGGGCATCTGCTCCTCCGATATCCAGATCAACAAGACAGACCTTTTTTCCTCTTTTCGCAAGGAGGAAAGCAAGGTTGCACATAAGCATTGTTTTGCCAGTACCTCCTTTTCCTGAGCCTATTGAAATTGTAACTGTCATCGTTGGTCGTTGTCGTTAGAGTTATTTAAAATAGAAAATCAGGGTTTCTTTTTGCGTTTACTTCGGATTTTATAGATCAGTTTTGCTGATTTCAGCATTGATTTAAGCGTTGTTTTGCTATCCATTGGTGCACTCCAGAGTTGCCAGCCTTCCTTGGAGCTTAGGGTGATTTTTCCATTTTTTACTGAGAGTATGGATTCTGCAAGTAATTCATCACCCTCCTGTGGGGGAGTCGCTCGTATTGGTTCCGGTTCTTTTTTATGTTGGACACAGGACGAGCAAAGGTCCGATGTATCGTTTCCAAAAAGATTGAGAACTCCTCCGCAGTCTTTACAGAATTGCATTTAGTGCTCTTTGGTAACTCTGGATAGAAATTGCATAATTATCCGTCTGAAAAATTCAGTTTTCTTTTTCTTTTCGGTCAGGTGCGAGTGATTGTTTAGTGTTTTAGGGGAGCTGCTGCTCCCTATTAACTGAAAATAAACACAAGTACCCGCAAAGGAGACTTTTTTATCGGCTGAATTGTTTAAAGCTTAGTAACTATTCAGCGTAACCTTAAAAACGTGGGTAAACTTGGAACCGTAACTGTTCAGAAGTGCCCAGTTTCGTTCTGGCTGGTCGTCGTAGTGTACGATTTTGTACATGAGGCGATCAGATCGGACGAAAATGGGTGCTTCTGAATAGTTACAAAGCTTATAGTATTTTTGAAGATTGAAATAAAGAAAAGATGGTGCCGGTGATTGTTCTGATGGAAAACGCCAAATTATTTCTGGGAGGGCTGGTCTTTTTTACAGAAGGGACATGTAGTTGCTTTAGCAGGAATTCTTTTGCGGCAGGAAACACATCGTTTTACCTGAGGGACCAGGTTGAATATTGCAATCAATATAACTAGACCGCCAAGAATTAATGGCAGGGGAGATGAGGCGACCTCGCTGTCATAATTTCGAAGTCCTGAAATTATGGCTATAAGTCCAACAAGAAAAGCAATAACTCTAAAAAACATTGAGGCTCCTTGGTTTCCCACGTTTACAAAAAGATAGCAGGTAGAAGAAAAGTGGCTGTGTTCTGGCTGGGATTAGAGACGTCACTTTGTCGATGATAATCTTCCACCTAGCCTTGTCTAATGTACCCTGTTCTTGAAAAATCTGCTACAGCAAGGATTCTTTTATCTTTTGCTCGCTGAGGATACTTTCTGAGTCTGTCTTGAAGAGTAATAGCACATAATTTCTCTAACGCCACACCTATCCACAAGGATTGCAACATATCTGTTGAAGGAAAACTACACAAATCTGACCAAATGCCTCACAAGTGCTTTTTGCTGCACTTGGTAACAACGAAAGTGTGGCAGGTGGAGGATGTGGTGTTAATGCATATAAAATACCATTAAACCAGCTACGTAGAGTTGTTTTTCATGGGAAAAGCATAAGGTTCTGTGAAGTGGCATGGTTGATGCTATATAAGAAGCATACAAACTAAACGATAAGTTAAACCAACCCTATATGGAGGACACCATGACTACTAATACAAATACAACTACCAGAACTCAAGTTGAAGCTGGATACGAAACTTCTAAGTTTGCCTTAGGCGCAGGAATGACCATGGCTGCTCTCGTTGGTATCTGGGGATTTGCCTGTTTGACAAGCGCACTGGTAAGCATGGGACCTTTGAATGTAGTTAAAGGGTACTTAACCGCAGTTATTGGCTAATAAAATTCAAATAAGACAAAAAATTAATACGGATAATACGATGAAAGAAAATACTTCAAAAACAGGATCAAGAATAATATTAGCAGCTGGTTCAGTAATGTGTCTCTGGGTTGCCGCAGCTCTTACAAGCGCACTTTCTTCAGTTGGTTGGTCCGTAAGTGAATTGGCAGGACAATACATGGTATCAATCGGAATGGTAAAACCTCTGCATACTCTGGTTGATTACTACACACACATCAAAGGTATTGAATATCTGCTCTGTGTAGCCTTCTTCGTAGCATTCCCAGTATTCTTTAAATATGTAAACAAGGCTCCAGCAAAGGTTACAGCTGCAAAATAACAAACGGTCAATAAGGGTATTAACCCTGCATCCATAACCTCTTGTTAATCGAATTTTACATTCGGTAAACGGGAGGTTTTTTTATTTGTTGTTAGTCAATAATGCTACCCTTGAGGCTTATTTCTTCAGCAAGATCCTGCATGCGACTGATTGTGAGTAAGAAAAAGGGGGGAAGTATATTATCCCAGAACTACAGATTAGCTTTGAAATTAATTACCGGCCGGAAGACAAAGCTACAGAACATAATATAACACCGTGAAGTACTGAATGGTACTCCCAGCCAGAACAAACAGATGCCATATCCCATGAAAGTGTCGGACTTGTTCATCGTAAACATAGAAAATAACCCCAAAGGTATAGGCTAAACCGCCAAGAAGTAACCAGCCAAAACCTGCCATACTCAAGGATTGAATCAATGGCTTGATGGCTATAATAATCATCCAGCCCATGACTAGATAAATAATCAGTGGCACAAGTCTGCTTTCTTTGTGAGAAAACAATTCCCAGAGTATTCCAAAAATTGCCAGGCTCCAGACAATACAAAATATACCCCAGCCCAGTCCCTCCCCCAGAGTAACTAAGACAAATGGTGTGTAAGTTCCGGCAATCAGGAGATAGATTGCGAAATAGTCTAGTTTTTGAAATACTTTTTTTGCCTTCCCACGAAAGCCGTGATAGAGGGTTGAAGCAACATACAAAAGAATGAGCGTAGATCCATAGATGGTAACACTGACAATGGATAGTGTGTCTCCCTGGTGACTGGCCATAACAATCAATACAACAAGGCCGATAAGGGCTGCCACAGAACCTGCAAAATGAGTAATGGTGTTAAATCTTTCGCCTTTATACATGAGAGTGCCTATTTGTAAGAGCTTAGAAAACTGATTGAAAACAAGTATTGCTCCTGTATATTGTACTGCGGTTAAAAAGTAATGCTTGGCAGTTTACGACAATCGCTTGGCAGTTTGCGACAGAGGGATGTGTAAAGTGATATGGTGATTTCTAAAGATACGGTTGAGAAATCGATATCTTTACTTTAGAAATTACACAGCAATGCCCGGTAGTCGGAGAAAGGTTTGTAATGATTGTAGATCTTGTAACTGGCTGTCAATCCATGACAGGCAATAACAAGACAAGGGGGGAGGGGGAAGCTTATGAAATTCGCCTCCCAGGCTAAGGGTGCCTGGGGGGGCATATAATCAGGCCATGATATCAATAGGGCGTGACTGTTGCTGTTCGGTCTGAGTCATCATTTCTTGCTGCTGTTTAACCGAAGACTCACGGAGCTCTGATTCACCTTGTCTCTCTTCGGTTCTGTCCTGAGCAGCGACCTCTGTGGGTTGGCTAAGGGCACGGGAGGCTTCCAGGCTAGCCGCTGAAAAGCTGGTTGTAACGTCGGGAGAGGCCTGGCTGCTTGGGCCGGCTTGTTCCTGTGAGTTGCTTTTTGTCCGGCTTGTGGATGCCACTCCCGAAGTTGTGTTTTTTACATATGATTGTAAGCCGCCTTGTAACGTTGCTGCGGTGGATTGCTGTATCATTCTTTACCTCATGCCTGTAAAATATATTAAAAAAAACGCTGATTGTTTTGACGAGAAATAATACTTATGATTTACTATAACGCCGCTTTTTATGATAGCAAGAAGAAATTGAGAATAGTTACTGAAATTTTTAATCAAGAGGTATACCATAAGAAATAATTATTGATAGTTTGGGGAGGCACCTGAGGGGTGGTTGCGTCCTCTTTATATACAATGAACCCGAATTTGGAGATTCTCTATGAGTATTGCAGGCAGTACCAGTATTCCCTCGACCATGAACCAGTCAATCCTCAAATCCGCCAACAAGCAACCCGAACTGGCTTTGCAGCTTTTGCAGAAATCTCTTGAGGGACTCACCTCTCAAACCAGTCAGCCATCCTCCAAGGCTGCCTCTCCTGTCACGTTAGAGGCAAAATCACTTATCGATATACGAGCCTGAGATCATTCAGCCATTAATAAAACTGAACTACTGTAATGCCTGAATGGCACGTACCACAAAGGGATAGGCCGTTTCTGTTATAATTGTATGCCCATCTTCGTTGGGATGTATGGTATCGGTCTGGTTGAGAGCAGGTTCGCCAGCCACCTGCTGCAAGATAAAAGGAATCAGGAGACAATCCCGTTCGTGGGCTACTGAAGGGTAAATTGCGGCAAACTCTCTGGCATACTCCTCCCCAAGGTTCTGGACTATCTGCATACCGGCGAGTATCACGGTAATATTGCTTTCCTGTAGTATCTGTACTGCATTGTTTATGTTTTTCCGTATAACAGCGGGAGGAATACCTCGAAATCCGTCATTGGCACCTGTTTCCAGGATAACAACTGCCGGTTGCTGGGCCACTATCCACTTTATTCTTGAGAGCGTGCCGCTACTTGTTTCGCCGCTTACCCCTGCATTGATGACTTGCCAGCGATGCCCGTCATTTTCGAGTTTTTTGCCTATAAGAGCCGGCCAGGATTCTTCTTCCACTACGCCTTGTCCCGCAGTCAGACTGTCGCCAACAGCAATGATGGTTCCATCGTATAGGGGAGTGGTGCTTAGCTCCTCTGTTTTTGGTTGTGCCTGTTGCTGGTCACAGCTGAACAGGAGAAGGGAACAGAGCAGGAAGGAGAGCGCTGTAAGCAAGTGAAACATGTTCTTTTTTGTTATTTTATCCATTGTCACTTCCTATTTTTCCTCTCGGAGATATACAATCGGTTTTTGCCGTATAATGGAAATTGTGGCACCCAGCCCCACCCCGATAACCAGGATAAGCGTCAAGGCAATCATAACAACCGTACTGCCCCATGATGGATCATAGGCAATGGTAAAGATCTGCCTGCAGATTAGCCAACTTCCTACGTGGGAGATAAGTGTTGCCAGTGAGGCGCTGAAAAGTGCAATAATAAGATTTTCATAGGTGAAAACCTTGAGTACAAAAGATCCCTTGGCCCCCAGTATTTTAAAGTAGACGGCTTCACGGATCCTGGCCAGTCGAGTTGCGAAAATGGAGCTGATAATGATAAGTACTCCGGCAACAATTGAAAACGAGGTAAAGAACTGAATAATGGATGACATCTTGTGCATGATTTCGCCCAGGAAATGAGCCGTAGCACCTATATCAATGACACTGATATTAGGCAATTTGACAGCAAGTGTGTTCTGTATTGTGGCCAACTGTGTAGCATCTATTTTGACGGCACTAAAAAGCGTTTGCGGTACGTCTTTGAGCGATTTCTCTTGAAATACGAAATAGAAAAATGGCCGTATCATTGATTCTGCTCTCGTACGTATACTCGTCACCCGTGCTTTCATCGGGATGCCCTGCACCTTAAAGAGCAACAGATCGCCAAATTTGATATTTCCTCTTTTTGCCACCGTGTCCAGTACTGAAACGGGCTGTTCTCCACGACTAAGCAATTCATTGACCCTGTTGCCAAAAAGAGTTTTTCCTTCTGCTAGCTGTTCGTCCTGAAGGAGAAAATCACGGTAGGTAAGATTAAACTCACGGGTCATGTTGTCTCCCCGTTTTTTTTCCTTCCCACTGTCCCTTTTTATCGGGGTGTCGTTAACTGCAGTCAGTCTGGCCCTGATAATGGGAAAATATTCTGCATCTATCCCAAGAATATCACTAAACTCTTTTTTCTGATCTGTCTGGATATCCAGGAAATAGGCATTTGGCAGATGAGCTGGAAAGGACTCTACAAAGGTGGCTCGCAGGTTTTGATCAATGAGGTAAATGGAGAAAATTACAGCCAGTGCCGTACTGAGGGTAGTGATAATAGATCGAGTTGCATTGTTTGGCCTGAACAATCCCCGAAAGGCCTGCCGGAGTGCGAGAGAGCGTGGTGTGGTTCTTTTTACAAGAAAGAGCAATCCCTGTGTGAGCAGTGCTGTTAGGCCAATAAGGACGCAGAGTCCCAGTACGAAATACAATCCTGTCTTGACCTCTTCAAGCTGCCAGATAACCAGAGCGATAAAGAATATGATGATGAGCAACAACGCGCCGTAATGGAGGACCCCTCTTGCTTCGTTATAAATTTCTTGGCGAAAAATAAAAGACGGTTTGAGATTCCTGAGGCGTTGTAGAGGAAGAAAAGAAAACAGACTTACTACAATTGTACCCAAAATGAATCCTTCTAAAACTGAGATCCAGGATATATTCAGACTGATATTGGCCGGCAGAATAGTGGCAAAAAGTGTGGGGAAGTATAATTGCAACAGGACACTCAAGATAAGGCCAAGGAGTGTTCCGGCTATACCAAGCAGCATGACCATGGCAGTAAAGTGGCCACTGATAAAGCGGTTTGTTGCACCCACCGATTTCATGATTGCAATCGTATACTCACTCTCACGAAACAGGGCATACAGAGATGTTTGGATGCCGATACCGGCCAATACCAGGGTAAATAGACCTATAAGGCTGAGGAAAAAGACTAAGTTATTAAAAAAACGTTTAATACGCGAGTTACTGGTCTGGAAGGTGTTGACACTCTCCTGTGGTTTCAGGGCTCTTGCAGAAAAGTCTTTGGCTAGCTGTTCAACACGTTCAGGGTTCTCCACTTTAAGAAGATAGGTGAAGCGTATCCTGCTTCCTTTTTTTATAAGATCGAGCTTTTCCAGATCGGCAGCTGCTATAAAAATTCTGGGGCCAAAGGAAAAAAAGGAAACCGGTCGATCTGGCTCCAGGGTCACAATATCAGCAATGGTCAATGTCGCGGAACCGATCTGTAACGTATCGCCAATTCCTGCCTGCAAGCGATCCAGGAGCGACTGTTCGACAACAATAGATCCTTCCGTCAACACTTCTGAAAATTCCCGGCCCGAGAGCAGTTCGACCTTGCCATAAAAGGGATATCCCTTTTCAACCACCTTTAAATTGCTGAGGATAGATTTTTTCGTCAGGGGACTGCTGGCCATGCTGTAAAACGTATTTACCAGAGCACCTTGCACCAGCCCTTGCTGCTTATGGTCCTTAATGGTTTTCAGTAGCTGTTCAGAGAAGGGGTAATTGGAATGCAGGGTGATATCTGCCCCGTGCAGCTGCCTGGCATCGTTGAGCATTGAGTTGCGAACACTGTTGCTGAAACTCCCAAGAGAGGCAAGGGTCAGCAGGGACAAGGCAACACAGAAAACAAAAATAACTGCCTGTTTACGGGAACCATTTATTTGTCTGAAGAGGAAGCGAAAGTGCATAGTTTCCTCAGTGTCCCTGCTCTGACACGTTCTCCATCCTGCCATCAACCAAGGTGAAGACATGGTCTGCCTGGCTGCTTATTTCTTTACTGTGAGTGGCCAGAACCAGTGTCGTTTTGAACTCCTGGCGCAGTTCCAGGAGTAGTTGCATGATGATTTTTCCATTGGCCGAGTCCAGATTACCGGTGGGCTCATCGGCAAAGACAATTTTCGGCCTGTTTATCAGAGCCCGACAGATGGCAATACGCTGTTTTTCTCCCCCTGAAAGCTGGTGCGGAAAATTATTCATCCTTGAACTGAGATCGACCCGATGAAGCAATTCCTGTGCCTTTTCTACAGCCTGTGGGTCCCGGTTTAATTCAGCCGGAAAACTGATGTTTTCGAAAGCGGTCAGGGAAGGGACGAGGTGAAAAGATTGAAAGACATAGCCGATTGTCCGGTTGCGAAAGGGGGCGAGTGCATCCTCGCTCAAGTGGGTTATATCGGTGCCAGCTAGAGTGATAGTCCCCGCATCCGGCTTGTCCAGCCCAGAAAGGAGACTCAGTAGGGTTGATTTACCGCTGCCACTTTTTCCTTCAATAACGACAAATTCACCAGCCTGAACCGTTATGTTGATACCATTAAGCACTGCTATCTGCCGGGAATCCACTTTGTACGATTTACTCAACTGAAGAGCTTCCAGTCCATTATCCGACATATATTTCATCCTGTCTTTATTGTTTCTGATTATGTATAAAACTCAGCCAATTTTTCAGGGGATATTCACCCTGTGAGAAAACGAGAGATAATTATGATTAAAAATAAAATTCCAATAAGGCCTTAGTTTTCAGGAACTTATATCGCAATATGGTCCCGAGTAGTAATGCCGCAATAAACTATTTTAATGGTGATGGTCTCATGGCTTTAGGTGCCCTGAATGGGGCTAAAACATTGAAAATGATGAAAAAAGGCATATGCAACTTTCTAATTCGACACTACTGATTAAGAATGGTGATATGGAAAATTAAAAACGTATTGATACATATGAATACGTAGCACAGATTTGAGAATTGAACCAGCGGCAAGGTAAACAAGAGCAGTGCTGTGTGAGTTTAAGGTGTTTACTAGCATATTGCTAGGGGACATTGTATTACCCGACAATACGTATTGCTAAATACGGGACAATATTAAACAGGAATATACATAACTTATAGAACATCATGCCCTTGTAATGAATTGCATCAAACCTCTCCTCTGTCAAATTGAACCACTTACCATGAAACCGATATATACAAAATCGTGGGCTAGTATTAAAAATAACCACCACCACAGTAGCAATCCCATGTTAAGTATTGAGCACCATGCGAGAACGTCACGAACTGTTTCAACTGTCATATTTTTATCCTTCCTCTGGCTCTAACTGTTTTTCTGATATCATTATCGTGTCATGTTTATAGATCTGGCAACATTAACACAGACACGGATGGGAGCAGCAAACATTTTCCAGATTTTACTTTGAAGAGCAATAATTCTTCCATTGCCACACCTATCCGGAAAAATTGCAACATAACCGTTGGGCCAATGCTACACTTTTTCATTCGAATGCCACATAAATGTTCTTCGTCTTGTTTCACAACAGCATAGGTGTAGCGACAGTATATGGGCAATAATATTATTTAATATGGTGTAAATACAGATTGTTAGGTGTTGTGTGAGGGGTGTTGAATCGTAAAGTAATAAAAGTGGCATGGTTGATGCTATATAAGAAGCATAGAAACTAAAAGAAAAGTTAAACCAACCCTATATGGAGGACACCATGACTACTAATACAAATACAACTACTAGAACACA
>Ga0307929_1001994_pt1 | contig 14053 bp, 3 predicted proteins | sample AceLakmetage1330_FD_203160 | JGI IMG/M metagenome (GOLD analysis project Ga0307929, IMG submission 203160) | Saline water microbial communities from Ace Lake, Antarctica - #1330 | ecosystem: Environmental > Aquatic > Non-marine Saline and Alkaline > Saline | place: Antarctica: Ace Lake...
TTTTCATGAAATTTATATTTACGATCTTTAAACCATTTTCTCATACCTTTATACAATTTATCAAGATCAAAAACACCAGAACGTTTAATTTCAAATGATACAACTTTAAATTCTATAGTAGTCATAACCTATTAAACTAAAAAGGAATTATTTAAATGTTTCTACTCACAGCTTCAACAATTCTTTATTTTTTTGAAATGCTTTAACTAATTTTTCAATTTCAGCTTCAGCTTTATCATTAGAAAGATTCTTAGTCTTATCAAAATATATTGCCAACCAATTTAACCAGGCCACTTTTAAACCCATTATGGATTGATCGTTTAAACTTTCATATACCTTTTTTGCATAATCAGATTCATCAGAAATAGAATTTCTACTTAATTCCTTATATGCTTTAATTGAAATAATAACTTTTTTAGGCATTTGAGTTTCAAATTTACCCAATTTTTTAATTTCAAATTTTACTTCTTTTTTTATACTTGCCTTATAATACCTTATCAATTGAATAAACTCTCTTAAAACTTGATTAAACATAGGCATTATACTATCTTCTGGTCTAGCATATTTTTTTGAAGATGCGTGGTCTTTAATACCTAATTTTACTTCAGCAAAATTAAGATTTTCACACAATCCGGTAAGTGTAATAAAAATATCCAATCCTGAATCACTTGGAAAAAATTTACTATTTAATAAGTTCATATAACTTTTCTTTGAAATACAAAATTCTCCCGCCATAGGATTTCTTAAATTAACATTAAATAATGTTTTTGTAAGCGGATAAATAAGATGATTAGATATTAATGAATCATTTTTATCTTGTATATAATTAGGAACAACAATGTCTTGTTCGTTTTTAAGCACTGGATCAATCATTTTCTTAATCCATTCTTCTTTTAATGATAAATGATCACCATCAATAAGTAAAACAATCATTGAACCATGCATTTTAGCTCTTTGAATAATAGTTTTTACAGCAGATCCTTTTCCCCTTTTACCTTTCTCTGTAAGAAACTTTTTTTCTGTTATAGTTTTAACGTCATTAAAGGCAGTTTTAGTTTTGTCAGATGAAAAACCATCTGAACACAATATTAATGATGTTTGTTTAGAATAATATTTTGATAAAGCGTTGTCGATAGTTTTAACTACTTTAGCTATAGTCTTTTCACAGTCTTTACTACTAACCCCCACTATAATTTCATAGTCCATTATATGTTATATGTACTTGAATATACATATTTAAAAATCTTTTCTTTTATAAATGAACAACTATTTAAAAAGCTAACCTATATTGATACCAGAAAAAGCATGTTTATCTTCTTTTTTTTCATATACGGCATAGTCATCAAATAAGGGTACTTTTACAGGGACAGCAAAGGGTGAAAAATTAGAAGTAATTATGGCCTCACCTTTATCCAACGATGCAATATTTCTTCCATCATCACTTAAATCTTGGGATGCAGAGTCTATTATTGCTTGACGTTCAGGCTGCATTTCAATACCTAAAATAATCTTAGTATTCATGTTTGCTAGAACTTGCCTAGGAATTAACGAAGGCAATTGTGTTATTGCAATTAGTCCCACTTGAAATTTTCTTCCTTCCCTTGCAATTGTTGAAAATATATTAGAACCTTTTTCTAATACTTCTTTTCCTAAAACACGAGGTGCTTCTTCCAAAACAATAGAAATAACGGGTTTATCGTCTAAATTTCCAGACATTTTATAATTTTTATATCTTCTAAATACTTCAGTAGTAATTAAACTTCCAACTAAAATTTCTTGCCTTCCAGAACAAGATGAAGTATTAATAATGACAGTTTTTCCACTCTCCAATTCATCCGAAATATTTGAAATGGTAGTTTCTCCAGCATATAAATCAAAAATTCCTTTACTACTAACATTAACGTTGTCTGAAGAAATATTTAAAATATCCATCAACCTTCTTTTGACTACATTTAAAGTCGCTTCTTGTACATTACTAACAACTTTATCTAAAATTAAGGATTCAACCCACAATTCACCATGCTCTTTATATGCTAAAGATAAACATTCTTTTTGAGGAGTGGACCACTCAGCTACCCCATTAAAATGGTCTGGTCTTAAAATTTTCATATTTATTTTTAATGTTTTTTGACCAACAGGAACATTAGAAGGACTGTAATAACTAACTTTTTCTTTACTGGGATGATTCTTTAATCTTTCATAATATTCGTTATGAGGGTCTAAAACTAACATGCCAGCATAATCTTGTTCAGTTAAATTCCACAACATTACTGATGTTAAATTAGATTTTCCTCTACCAGTTGTAGCAGGAATTAAAATATGATGAGATAAAACATCTTTACCGTTTAAATTAATTGGAACATCTAAAACTTTACTGCCAGAACGCAAATTACCGAAAAAAATAGGATTTTTTGGCATAGCAAATGATAAATCTTCTTTTTTAACTTCTCTAACTTGTGAAAAGAATTTTGGTAAAATTTTAGCAGATTTAGCTTTTTCTTTTATTGTTAAAATACTTTTTACTGTTGCCAGATTATATAGTCTTAATTCCGGATCCATAAAATCAGCACTTAATCCCTGTTCAAGATTCATCCCTGAAATTAATTCTAGATTAGATTGCGAAATCTGACTTCCAAAACTTAAATCTGTTACTTGAAGTAAAACCCTAGTATTATTACTTTCAGATATTAACAACTCTCCAATTTCAAAATCTTCATCAGTTTTTTGTCTAACAATAAGATTTCCAAAACTTCCACTTATTATTTGTCCTTTCACAATAATTTTACTAGCATACACATTTAAAAAGATTTATATTTTAAATAAAATAATGACAATTATAAAATAATTAATTTGACAAAGAAACTAACGTTTTTTCTTAATAATTTTATTTTTTACTTTATTTCTTACTTTAATTTTCTCTTTAGATTTTTTATTAAATTTACAAAGGATTTCTCTTTCTTTTTTCTTAAGAGTTTTATTACCATTTAATACTTTTTGTTCCATTAACTTTTTTACATGATCGTATTCATCATTTAAATGAAAATGTTTGTTAATAAATGCCGAATAATTATAAACTAAAAATACCAATAAAGCAATTAAAACTGAAATAATGAAATAAATAAATGGTGATATTTTGTTGTTATAACTTTTAAATTCAATTTCTTCAATATTATCTACAAAACTTATTTTTAGAAATCTTAATTCAGAAACTGCTCTAAAATAAGTAAATTTATCATCAGATTTTGTAATGGTTGGTTTAACATAACCTTTATCAGTAGAAATCAATAAATCATTTTCTTCTAATAAATCATTAGGAATTTTTAATAAATATACAGAATCAAAAAAAGAACCAGGTTTAAAATCTATGACTTGAGAATTATTTTGAATTTGAGTTTTAATATCAATTTTAAATTCATCCAAATAATAAGAAGGAGACACAGTTATTGATTCAATATATCCTTCATTTAAATTAATTTTAAAACTTTCATTAATTTTTTCTTTGATATACTGATAACCCTCATTTGTTTTTTCTAATAATTCGATAGGTTCTTGTGTTTCATATATTGATTCTAATTCCATTGATACATCAGTTTTTTTAAGTTCATCCAAAGTTTCAATTTTTTCTTCAACAAAATATTTTATCCCATTTAAGTGTAATACTGCATCGTCTAATTCAACTCTTATAAGATAATTATCAGAATTAAATTCATCTTCATTGTAAACAAATTCTTGCAGCTCACCTTCATCTGCAAATATTGCAACTAAACCATCATAATTACTATAAGAAGTATGAGTACTATTATAAAATACCAATCTTGATAAAACTATGTTTCGATTTGAAGAACCTTGATTTCCTTTTACTAAAACATAATCTTCATCCCATTCATCGACTGAAGAGGACAACCCTAAAAAATTACAACAAGAACTACTTCCATAACATACTGAATTAAAATCTTCAGTTTCAAAATTAAATACTTCCCACAAAGTACAAAGACTTTCTTTAGACAATAATGAAAAGAATATAGGTTTTATTTTAAAATCAATACCATCTTTATAAGATGCTAAACCATCATTATTCTCGTCCCAATTACCGCCACCATATTCTAAAGTTAAACCAATATTTGTTCCTTCAGGTAATTCAACATAATCTTCCACATTTATTATTTCGTCTTCAATATATCTTTTTAATAAAACTACACTTTTTCCACCATTTATTAAACTCACTAATACATCACCAGTTCCAAATATATCTGCATCTAGTTCTACATTTTTAATATTTTTTTCATCAGGATTCCACACATAAACACCAGATTCAGTAAAAGATTCGTCCACAGAATGATATAATTTTTTAGTAATACTTTTTGTTACCATTCCAGTAATGTCATTGTGACCTACATCATTAATTAGAAGTAGAACTAGAATAAAGATTAAAACGTACAGATAAAAATGTGGATGTATGTGTTTTTTATTCATTTTATGATAATAAACGGGTATTGTACCGGTTTCGACGGGTATAGAAATGGTACAACACCCCCTCAAAAGAGCGCTAAAGTTTTTTCTTTAATTCCTCAATTTCGTTCATTGTGTCTTTTAATTCTTTTTCTAAATTTTTGGATGCCATATTTTTAATCTCTTTACCAGTGTTTTTAACTTCCTTTCCTAGATCTTTCAAATAACTCATTGAAAATGATCTTCTATCTACATATCCTTTAACAACTTCATAAAGTAATACAAATATTACACCTAAAATAATTAATGCTAAAATATATCTTGTTTTGAATATGAAATCAAATACGTTAAAACAGGATTTACAAACTCCTCCACAATCAATTCCGTTTTCATTTTGATTTTTAATCCCATCATAACAACTACCATCAGTTTTGTAAATATCACACAAGTCATATTGATCTTTTTCTTCATCAAATTCTTTAATTCCTGAAACATAAACTTCACTATTAGGTTGACAACCAGGAATTGAAACTCGGATATATTTTTTACTTACAATATCGATTTTATCTAATCCAACTTCATTTGCAACAATCATTCCAATTAATTTTCTTGCTTTTTCATTGTCATTAAGTTCAGTATGTGAAAGATATAATTCCCAATAGTCCACACAATTAATTGCTGATTCTTCGCCACCAATTGTTCTTGCATTCTTAGTTGTTAATAATCCATCATTTGTATCTGAAAGATTAAATAATAATGAAGATGAAACTTTTATTGGACCAACTTGGAAAGTGTAGGGTTTAGTTCCTGCAATGACTCTATAATTAATTCCAGGGACTCTTTCTATTTCTACACCGTTCCTTAAATCATTAATTGAAGCACTATCTAAATCAAAAAATTGATATACAGTTTTTATATTAGTTAACATCGTTGCCAAAGAACTTAAACTATCCAATGAATCAATACCTTCATTTGGTACACCAAGCAATACAAATTCATTTATTTTTTCAATATAATCCTTTTCTTGATAATCATTTGCAAAAGCAACTTGAGAAATTACTCCACCTAATGAATGAGCTACAACAATAACATTACTGTAAGGCAACATATTTGTCTGCATTAAATTTGAAAATTCTTTTGCCAATTCATCAATATGTTTATTACCAGGATATCCAAAAGTCCAAATATCTATTGGTTGTTCAGATAATTTAAAATCATTAACTAATGCTTGATATTGAGCAGGATTACTTCCAAATCCATGAATTAATACTAAAGCCACATCACTATTTTGAGAATATACTTTATTCATACTTGCTTCAAAACAATCAACACAAATAGTTCCAATAACAGCAAAAGTAATTTCATCTTCAAAATACTTTGATGCATCATTTATTTCAATACTTATTGTTTCAGTTACTGAATCTCTATTACCGCCAAAATATATCCATTTATCATTAACAAAACCATAAATCGCAAGTGAATCATCATAGATTCCTAAAGCAGTATCGTAAGGCATTGTAACTTTAAAATTAACGTCTTTATTATTTCCTGTTTTCAAAACGACAGGAGATCCTGTAAGTCTTAAATTTTCATTTTCAGGTTGTTTTATTGAACTTCTTAAAGCATCAAGTTTAACTTTAATTCCAGCAACATTTCCTGAAAATTCAAAAACATTATCACCATAAATTAATATAGTTTCATCAGAAGTTAAAGATTTTTCAATCAATGCTAATTCAGATGCATCAGGGTCATAAAATTGCTCAGTTCTTAAGTATTCTTCAATAAGTGAATCGTCACATAATAACTGATCTAAATCTCTTGTCTCAACAATATCACATCCATCTGGTGAACAAACATTAACTTCAAAACTTCCATAATTATAAGGAACTGCAACGCTTAAACTTACTAAACTATCTTGTTGACATTGTACTCTAAATGGATCAACTACCATTTCTCTTCCTTCATCCAATTCAAATTTGAAATCTTTAATTTTAGTAACACTTACTTCTGAAACAGACTCATAACATGGAACAGATGTATCATTAGTTTTTGATTCATTAAAAATTGCAAAAACAAAATCTTCTGAAGTTCCCTCGCCCTTATTTAAATCATCAATTACATCTTGAATATCTTCTTGCTCAAATTCACAAGCTCCACAATCATCTACACAATTTGAACAATCTTCATCACCATTACAACTACCATCACCACAAGAAAAACAAGATTTTGTTTCTACTTTAGTATTATCACCACAAGAATTAACATCTACACATTCTCTTGTTTGAGATCCATCTTCACAATCACTCCACGAATTACAAGTCCAAGAAGGGCTACATTCTGAACATTCTCCACAATCTGCTTCACAACTTGAACAATCTTCGTCGGAATCACAAGTACCGTCACCACAAGAAGCTTCATCTCCGCCTCCTTTATTATGAACTAAAATTCCATCAGCATAATAATTATTTTGTAAACCTACTTTTTTAGGGTTATATGTTATAATTCCTTTTGAAATTTCTTCATAAACTATTGATAATAATTCTTTATAACCTTCTTTAGTTTTGATTATATCACCAACTTCTAATTTACTAACTTTTAAATTGTGATACTCTAAACTTGCAATTGGATTAACACTACTCCATCCTTTTCCTTTAACATAAATGGGATGTTCTTTTGTAGTTTTTAGTGTTTGATCTCCAAAGTCTAAATGATATAAATGATAATGAATAGGAGTTTCCATTTCAGAAACTATTGCATTTTCAATAGTATCAGTATTTAGATTATAACTTAATACTTTATCACCAACATTTAAATTTTCAATATTTTTCAAAGTGCCATCTGACATTGAAATTTTAGTTCCAGCAGGAAAACAACTTCCACCAGGAGATGGAGTTGAAGGACTATTAACAGTAAAATAACCATTTTCTGAGTCTGATAAAGTTAAAGTATTTGTAGCAGAAACTGTAATGTTATGTTGACCAGTTGTTGTTGTAGTGTGGGAAGCAGAGTAATTGTTACTTTCATTTGACATATAATAAAGCACACTTCCACCAGCATATGATATGTTTACTGAAACATTATTCACACCAGTAGAATCCGATACATTTGCAGTTATTGTTACAACATCTCCATTTGTAAAACTTGAACCATTTACTGGCAAAGTAATTATTATCGAAGGAACATTTGAGCTATTAATGTTTTCATTTACACAATTATAATTTGTTTCAGTTATATCTCGAACAGTACAATTTGTATTATTAGAATTAACTATAGTCATATCAATTTTTACCGAATCATTAATATTGGAATCAGTACAAGTTACATCTGTTTCATTTGAATCATAAACATAACATCTTGTATTTTGTGAATTAATTACAATTGAATTAACTTTTATTGAATCTAAACAAGTACTATTAATCATTGTAGTATTAATTAAAGTACAATTAGTTAAGTTTGAATTTTCAACAATTGAATTATTTAAAAATGATAAGAAAATTCTACTTTCTGTTGAATTTGAATCCTCTAAAGTTGTATTGTAAACTGTTGAATTTCTAATATAAACAGTGTTGTAATAAGTGTTATTTTGAGCATCACTTGGATCAATAAATAAATAACCATTAATTTGAGTTGAACTTGTATCATTTGAATCATAACAATCAACATTAGAATATTTCACATCAATTAATGTACAATTACTTATTACTGAATCATCTACTACTGAATCGTTCATTAGCGAATTTAATTCAGTAGTTAATGTTAAGTTTGAATTATAATTAATCGAATTAACAATAGTAGAGTTTACTATTTCACATCCAATTTTAGTTGAACTGTTTAATGTTGAATTATAACAATTAGTATTTATTTCTGTACTGTCATAAGCATCACAATCTATATTTGTTGAATTAATTGCTGTAACGTTAATTTTTTCAGAGTTATTACAAGTACTGTTAAAGAGATTAGAATTTTCAATAGTACAATTAGTAATATTTGAATCTGTAACATTTGCAGTTGTAAATACATTAACACTTATAGTTTCTAAAGCAGTTTCATTTAATCCTGAATTATCATTTGCTTTTGAATATAATATATATTTGCTATCTTCTACTGGAGTCCAAGTATAATTCCAGGAAACATTACCAATTGTTAAGAATGCTGTATCATTAACAAATAATGTAACATTATCTACTTGAACATCGTCTGTTGCATTACCTGAAACTAGATAAGGTATGTCAGATTGTCCAATTGCTTTACTATCTACTGGGAAAATAATTTCAGATAAAGGAGGAGATGAATGATTCATCAAATATGTTTTGTTTATTGAAACATTACAATTACTGTAGTTATCACAAGCTTCACAACCCCAAGTATAAGTACCAAGTTGTAATTCTAATGTGAAATTTGTTTCATTAAATTGATTAATAACTAAAGTAGTATTACTTAATGCAAAATTACTATTGCCTGAATCAGTAATGTATAAACTAATATTGTTTAAATTAATATCATCAGTAGCATTACAGCTGAAAGTTACATTAGCAACATTATCAGTGTCATTATAATCATTATCATTAGGGAAAATTGATTCTACATTTGGATAGAAGTCCAATATAGTTAAGTTCCACGTTTCGCTACTTGCAGTATAATTTTCAGATTCTTCAATTATTACAGTATAGTTATAGAATCCAGGTGCTAATATAATTGGTGTTGAATTTTCACTAGTTATATCTGAACCGTTTCTAGACATCACAATAGTTCCATTTTCTCCATAAACAGATGCATTTACTGGACCGTATGAAGTTACTAAATTATCTCTTGAGCCATTAAGATATAATTGTACTTCTGATGAAGCTTTATTTACTGTAAATAATGATGAAGTTGAAGCATTAGTATAATTTTGTGAATTACTAACATTACATACATATTCATAATCTCCAGCTGCTAAAACAACATCCAAATTATTTTGAGCAGTAACATCAGTATCATTTCTGAATAATGTTACAGAATCAGAACTTGTACAACTACAAGAAGCATTAACACTAGAATTGTATCCAATTGGAGATGCGGGGTCAAATGATACTGTACAACTACTTATTTCTGGAGTTACATTAATGAAATAAGTTTCAGTCATGTCCGGACTATGATTATTATCAGTAATTAAATCTGCAGTTATATTATAATAACCAACACCATAAATTTGTTCAGATGCATTTTCAAATAAAATATCAAAACCGTTTTTTTCTAATGTAATTGTACCATTGTCTCCGAATACAGTAATATTTACTAAAGCACCATATTCAAAAGTTAAATTTTGACCAGTTCCATTGATTAATAATGAAAGTTCTGTACTTGCACTTTCAATTGTAAAAACATAAGTATCAGTTACATTCCAATGATTAACAGAATCATTTGCCCATGATTTCCACGAATAAGTTCCCACAGGAAGTTTAATACTGTAATTATAAATATTACCTGAAACAAAATTCATTGAATAATTAACATCTGTTCCAGAATAGTTTGATTCATAATAAACAGTATCAACATTGAAGAAGTCTGCCCAGGACACATTAAATAATGATTCTACGTTTGTATATGTTGAAGGCGTATCATTAATAGCATTATCCCAATTAGGGAAGGATAAATCAACATTTAATATTCTTGTTTCAGTTGATGCATTATTTCCTGAAGAATCGTTACAATATCCAGTGTAATTATTAATTCCTTCATCAAAAATTACAATTTTCCAAAAATTATCATCAGTTTGACTTAGTCCGTTTTCAATAATACCGTTAATAACAAGCCATGCAGAATCAAAGTTATTATCATTACATGTAAAATTTAATACTTGAATAGCTGTATTAACATAACTATCATTTAATGGAGTTGGACTTTCCCATCCAGTTCCAGGAACTGTTGGAGGAACATCATCATAAACAAACCAAGTTGTACTTGTTCTGTTATTACCAATGGTATCATTTACAAATACTTCAGTAGTATAATTACCTTGTGATATTGTTGAAACATCAATTAAATCAGTATAATTAAATTGTGCTGTTGAATGATTGGTTGCATTAGTATAAATTACATGTGTTGAATTGTAAATTGTTAAATTTGAATAATTCAACATAGTATTAGATAAACTTATTTCTAAATTAAAGTCATTACTTACAAATATTCCATTACTTGGTGGAGTTAAAAATTGTATTGAAGGTTTAGTATTATCTAAAGTCCAAGATACAGTATCATTATCCAGATGATTTAATGAATCATTAACAAAAACAATCATTGTTAAGTTTGTACTATTTAATTCAGAGTTATCATAAGGCCAAGTTGAATTTGTGACTAGTGTACTACCATAAGTATTTCCAGAAATAAAGGTCATGTTTCCAGTTTCAATTACTTCATCGTCAATAGTTCCATTTCTAATTTCATAAGTAATATTACTTAGTTCATTTGAAGTGTTTAAATCTGCTCTTAAATAAATTGTCCAACCTAGGATTTCGTCTTCCAATGGTGCAGTTATTCCAACTTGAGGATATGATGATCCATTGTAGGATTCATCATTACATTCGAAATTATTTTCAATCATGTTTGAAACTGTACAATTAATATTAGTTGAATCTTGCATAGTAACATTAATTTTTACTGAATCATTAATATAAGAATCAATACAAGTTGTATCAGTTTCATTTCCATTATTAACAGTACAATTAATGTTAACTGAATTGATTATAATTGCATTAATTTTTGTTGAATTTATACAAGTACTATTAATAAAAGTTGTATTGATTAAATTACAATTAGTAATGTTAGAGTTGATTATATCTGAATTATTAATTAATGAATCCTGAATAATTGTTGAATCATTGATATCTGAATTTTCTAAAATAGAATGATTAATTTTTGAGTTGATTTCTGTTGTGGTAGTTAAATTTGAATTATAATTTATTGAATTGTTTATTATACTATCAATTATTATTGAATTTATTTTTGTTGAATTATCGATAGTGGTATTTGTTATCGTAGTTTGATTTAATGTAGTATTAAAACAAGTAGTGAATAATTCTGTTGAATCTTCTACATTACAATTAATATTTGTTGAATTGATAATTGTTGAGTTAATCTTTGTTGATTGATTAATAGTAGAGTTGTGACATGTAACAAACTCTTCAGTTGACTCATAAACATTACAATTATCATTTGTAGAGTTGATTGCAGTAACATTAATTTTAATTGAATTATTACATGTACTGTTAAATAAATTAGTATCTTTTAAAGTACAATTGAATATTGTTGAATTGGTAATGTTTGCTGTTGTAAATATTGTTACAGTTATATTTTCTAATGCAATTTCTAAATTATTATTTTCATCTTTTGCTTGAGAAGATATATAATATTCACCATCTTCTGTTGGTGTCCAAGAATAATTCCAAGAACTATTTCCTAAAACTTCATATCCCGTTGCATTAATATACAAGGTTACATTATTTATTAGTGCATCTCCAGAAGCATTACCGCTCACATTAAAAGGTAAATCCGATTGACCAAAGAATGAATTATTTGCAGGGAATAAGATTTGTGAAACAGGAGGATTTGTTTCTGCTCCTTGGAATGTAGTAAAGTGAGTAGTATTAAATATTAATGTTGAACCATCGTAGCTAAATAATGTACATGCAGGGTCTGTAACTTCAGTACAATCTTCAAACGTTCCATCATCTTCTAAATCATATTGAGGTTTTGCTCCAGATAAAGAAAGATCTTTTAATGTTAATATTGCAGATTTATTAAATTCAGTTTGATTAGTAGAATTAACAAAGATTGAATTTTCATCAATTGAAATAACATCAATTAAATTAACTAATTCTTCTCCAAATACAATATTTTCAGTAAAATTAATTGTTCCATTGTTATTTTCTAAAATAATACCTTCTGATAAAGTCATATTTGCAAATGATTGGTTGAAAATTTTATTTTCACCATTATGAGTCATTGAAATTTTCATGGAATCTCCATCAACGTCAATTAAACTAACATTGATAAAGGTATTATTAGCTGATAAATATTGTAAATAATTAATTATGTTTATAGCAGGTCCATTAGTATTGTTAATTAAATCATCTTTAATTAAATTATTTGATGAGACATAAATATAGTAAGTTCCACCTTCGTTTGCAATGCTATTATTAATTGAATTTTGAATAAAGTCGTTGCTGTTTGAGTCATACAGATAATAAGTTCCACCATTTGCTTGTGCTCGTGTATTTACAATTGTATTTTCTTGAATAATATTTTCTTCAGAACTTTGCATAAAAAAAGAACCACCATTGTTTAAAACACCGCTAACATTAATTATATTGTTATAGATACTTGTATTGTCAGAGGAGTATAAATAAGCAATACCACCATCACTTGCATTTGTGTTATTAATTAAATTATTTCTAATAATGTTGTTACTTGATGTCCATAATAAATATGTACCTCCACTACTTGAATTAGTACTTAGTATTGTATTGTTTTCTAAAATATTATTATATGAATTAAGTAAGTAATATGTTCCACCATAAAAAGTTGATTTTGACTCATGAATTAAGTCATTACTTATTTTGTTATAATAAGAAGCTTCAATAGCATAACTTCCTCCAGAATGTGTTGAAAATGATTGATTGATTTCATTATTATCAAAAGTGTTATTTCTTGACCCATATAAATAATAAGTTGCTCCAAGGTTTGCAATACTATTGTTTACATAATTATTAACCACAGTATTATTATTACATACTTCAAAATTAAAAGCACCACCATTATTTGCGGCGTAACTGGATAAAATAGCATTATTATCAAATAGATTCAAATTTGAATAAATTAAATAAAATGAACCACCACCATTAGTTGCATTATTATTCCATAATGTGTTTAATGTTATATTATTTTCATATGAATTTTTGAAATAAATTCCTGAACCTAAAGCCGCCTTGTTATCATAAATACTGTTATTATAAATTAATGAATCATTTGTTTCACTAAACCAAATTGCATTAGTCCAGTTATTGATATTACAATTCTTAATTGTTAAATTAATTATTCCAGTTGCATTAATTCCAACATTTGTTAATTGTCCAGTAATTGAATTACCTTGACAATCTAAAGTTATATTATCATTTGTGATGTTAAAACAACTTCCTTCTGAAATCAAATCTGCTTCTAAAGTATACGTTGTTCCTGCTTCGGATAAAATGTCACAACCCGCAATATCTTGAGTTGATGTTTCATTTGTTAATGGCAAATAATCCAAACCAGAACCAATCACATAAGGTATTAATTCATTACCAATCCCATCATTATCTGTATCTTTACCAATATAATCATGATAAAAGTTTCCACCTGTACAATTACCACCAATAATGTTGGTTATTCCAACTTGACATTGTTTTGTTAAATTCCAATTGTTAGTTCCCGTGTCTGACAAGCTACTGTTTAAAAAATAGTTGTTAAATATTGTATTTTGATTTACATTATTTAAGTTAATATCTAAATCTGTATTATTAGAAAATGTACTATTCGCAATAATATTTTGATTTGAATTACTCATTAAAGTAATTCCATTATAATT
>Ga0307929_1001995_pt1 | contig 14052 bp, 19 predicted proteins | sample AceLakmetage1330_FD_203160 | JGI IMG/M metagenome (GOLD analysis project Ga0307929, IMG submission 203160) | Saline water microbial communities from Ace Lake, Antarctica - #1330 | ecosystem: Environmental > Aquatic > Non-marine Saline and Alkaline > Saline | place: Antarctica: Ace Lake...
TCCCGTTCGCGGCGTATTTTTTTCTTAAATAATCTTATGATTTTGTTTGGATTTGAACTTTAGTTCCTTTGGTTCCAAAAATGTTTATTTTTGCGAATAAATCTTTTTCGCGGCGTATTTTTTCACAATATAATTGTTGATTTTAAGTGATTTTATACTGAGGGGTTACATTTATAAACTGAATCGTAATCTTTTCAGTATATAAATAGCGTAATGCTAAAATGAGGAAAAAATGAGAGAATATAAAGAAGGAAATGCAGGTAGAGACCAAAGCGGTCCAAGAAGAGGGAGTTCAAATAGAGGCAGTAGAGGCCCTAGTAGAGATGGAGATAGATCAGGTTCCCGTGGTGGAAGAGATAGATTTGGTTCCAGTGGAAGAGATAGATCCAGTAATAGTGGCGGAAGAGAAAAATTAACATTTCATACAGTAAAATGTGATAGTTGTGGCGTTATGTCAGAAGTTCCTTTTAAACCAAGAGGAGACAAACCCGTTTATTGTAGTGATTGTTTTAAGAAAGAAGGAAGATCTAGTAATTCTGGTAGTTCAAATAGTTCATATGGTTCTGATAATAATCTTTTGAAAGAAATCAATGAAAAATTAGACAAAATTATGAAAGAAATGGATCTTTAGATTCATTTATTTTTTTTTCTTTTTTATAAGCTTTTAAACAAACTATTCTTTTTAAACCAAATTGTTTTTTGTATTGACAGTTTCCTAGTTTTTGACATATATATAATTCTAATTTTGGTAAAATTAATTCTTTAATTTTCACATCGTTGCATATATCTGATAATTCTTTTTCACATAGCATGTTAATGGAATTTTTATAAAATTAATAAAGTTAATTTATTATAATGCAAATATTTAAAAAAAAGTAATGATTTCCTGTATTATGGAGGATAAAAAATGTCAATTGATAAAAATGTTAAAAGTTGTGAAGTAAATAGTGTGGGTAAACCTAATTTTACAGGTAATTATGAAATTGCTCTTAAAAAAGTAAGGGCAGATACTGGTTATAATGGAAAGTTTGATGGACCCCAAAGAACAAATTTTTTTGAAGAATTTGATGTAGTTCCAAGGAATGTTGATGGACGTCCTATAGGGGTTAAAATTAATTATAAAATAAGACGGGAAGAACCAAAAGAGCAACCAAAACCTGTTAAATCAAAATCTGTTTCAGGACCTACCTTAGAAAGTATAACTTATCGTTTATGATTCCTTACCAATCAAGGAATTTTTTAGATAATTTGTGTGAAGATTTTCCTAAAACTCCTCACCGGGCTTGTAAAGCAATTCAAGGTGTTCTTTTTAGTTTTGGTTATGGTTGTGATGAAAATCTGATGCAAAAAAGATTTGCAAGATGGCCTCATCAAGTTGAGAAGTATATTAATTGTAATGATGCTGGAATTTTTTCTTATTTAATGGCAAAAAAATTAGGTTTGGATTGTAGTTTAGCAAGGATAGAAAATTTTCAAGATACTGGACAATCCCACTTAACGACTATTGTGCGTTCGTCAACAAAAGATTATTCTATTCATCGAGACAATGTACAAGAATTTTCATTAGATCCTTCTAAAAAAGTTTTTTATTTAGATGAGTTAGACATTGCAAAAATGATTAAAACTGCTACAATTGAAGATTTTTTATCAACTGGGCAAATGCTTAGTGCTTGTGTAAGATATGAGAAGGCATTTTCTTATCCCTTTTATTTTTATATTAATCGAGCACTTAAACTTACAGGGGATGGATTATTAAGAAGGAAAACATTTGAGTTGCCTGGATTGTTTGTAAGCTATGAATTTCAGAATGATGAACATAGGATTTTTTTTCATGAAGGAATTAATAGTCTTAAACTTATTAAACCTAGACTTATTGAAAAATTGATGGATTATGAGCCATTAGATATTGCGCAATTGCCCAAAACCGTTTCTGAAAAGTATTATCGAGCGTTTATAAGAATTTGGCAAGTTGCTACTATTGTAGATGATAATGCTCCCTTAAAGTTTACAAAGAAATTTTTGGATTGTGTTAAAAAATCAAGGTCTGGATTTTCAGAAGAAGAAATAATGCATTGTAATCATTTTGATGGTGCTCTTGATATTAATTATCGAAATCGTAAAAAATTAGGTTATATGTTTCGTAATGCACATTATAGGGAGACAATTATGGGAAATATGAGTTTAATTGATTATGCAACGGGTTTTATGAGTAAATTGCAAATTGGTGATGTGAAACATAAAAAATCAAATTTGCAAAGAAGATTAATTCGGAAAGTAGAAAAATGGCTTAGCCAAACATCCAAGTTCTAATTGTTTTATTAATTTCTCTTGTCTTAGTAATATTGACTAATTCTGTTATATTCATATAAGTTATAACTGATGAGTTTTCAAGAACAGGTACATTATAGGTTGAAACTATTTCTTTTGTAATCTGTGGGAGTTTAGTGATGGTAATTACGTAATAGTGGTCATCAACATCTCCAACATAAAGTTCTTTTAAAGTGAAGTCTTCTATTTTGCTATTTTTAAAACAAACTTCGCCTTCCTCATCATTAACTTCAACATCATCATCAAAAAATTCATATTCATATTCTACACAAAATGTATCTTTTTTTTCTAAAACTAATATGAAATCTTGATTTGCAAATTTACTGCTTCCCAAAGTGGTTCTATAAATATCATCATCAAATTCCAAAGTATAATTCATATTTGTTGATACAGTTGTTCGGTTATTGATAGAAATGTTGGTTATTTTTTCTTCTATTGTCTTAATTGATTTTTGATTAATTTTTTCTTCTTCAACAGTATATTCTTCAAGATCTGTTATTGTTTTTGATTTAATTGGACTGAAAATTGTTATTAATGCTATGATTAATATTATAATTAAAATTACATGAAATGAGTTGTTTCTTTTAATTCTGTACATTACCATTATGATTAAATTTAATTAGCCCTTTTTATTTTTTTCTATTATGTGAAGCATTGTTATTCTAAAGTATTTTTTTGACTATACATATATTTATATATTGCTTATTATGCAAATTTAGTATGAAAATATGTAACGAATGTGAAAAGAAGTTTGGCTTTTTAGAAAAAATATTTTATACTGAAAGTGGCGATATGTATTGTGCTAGTTGTGTTAGTAGATTAAGAAAAGACAGAGAAAAAGGTGATGGGAAGTTTGTTGAATTAAAAGAAACACAAAATCAAACTCCTCCTGAACAAGAAAAAAGTGATTATTATGTGAAAATTCCTTCTGAAAATCAACACTCTAATGTTACTACAACTTCTGGTAAATGGGAATTTAGAGTTATTAAGTTATCTTCCGATTCTATGCAAAAAACTATGGTTACAATTGAAAAATTTGAAGATGTAATTAATAAGATGGGTGAAGATGGGTGGGAACTAGTTTCAGTAATACCTTTAAATATTTTATTGATGAAAAGTTCAGCCCGAGAAGAACCTGCAATGGTATTTAAAAGACGGAAATAGTATTTTTACTTTTTTTATTGTACTCGAAAAGTTTATAAACTGCCTATATTTTCTCTAAACCATACAGCGGGATAGAGCAGGCAGGAGTGCTCGTCGGGCTCATAACCCGGAGGTCGGTGGTTCAAATCCACCTCCCGCTATATATTTAAATTCTTAAAAAATTGTAATTATTTCATAAAACTTAATGTTTTTTGAAAATATTCCCATTTTATCGGAAATATTAAGCCCGACGAGCACTCCTTTTCCGGAAATCACGTGATACACTTAATTAATAATAAAAATTAGTAAATATTATGATAATAAATTTATTCCAAGATTCAAATTTACGTGGATATGCAATGGAATATATTTGTAGAATTCTTTTAAGAAGGCAAAATAATAATAATTTTATTTTTCAATTAAATAGATTTGATGATATTGATGAAATTATAATTAAATATAAAATAAAAGTTCCTGAATATTTTAAACCCGTAATTGAATTTATGAAAAAAGAATGGAATCGTTGTGATTTAATTGAGTTTATTTTTGACAATAAAATAAATCGAAAAATTATAGATTTAAATTTTTATGAAGTGAAGAGCAAAATTTATTATGTAAAAAGAAATTATTTTGAACAATGTTTATCAAATTATAAATTTATGAATAAAATAAAAAATGAATTTAATCTTAAAACATATATTATTTCAGTTTTTGTTTATGATAGTTGGAGATTTAGTTTTAATATAATTTCTTATGAAAATCAAAAAATTCGTGTTTATTCAAGGTTCAATAAAACTACTTCTTCTTCTTATTTAAATAAACTGCAAAAGAAATAATTATTGTTGCATCTATTATAGCAAATATAAATTTAGTAATGTCATTTGTTGAGCTCCATCCTCTAATGAATCCATAAACGATTAAGACAACTCCTGACATAATTAATCCTGAACTAATGTTAATCATAGTAAGTGTGAAGAATGCAATAATAATTACTAAAATTCCCAATGTGGCTGTTATTAAGAATAATGTTCCTTCATAATCTTTTCTTGCTTCATTAAATGTATCATAACATTGTGTTCTTGCTTGTGCTCTACTATCAATAAAAGATTCATTATTTAAGTCTAGACACTCTTTTACAGTAATGTTATAATCACAACCTTCTGTCCAGACTGGTTTAGATTCATAAGAAGTGTTATTACAATATTCTTCATAAACTGGTTCTGGATAAAATGCTTGAATTCCTAATATTAGAACTAAATAAACAACTACTGCTACTGCAATTCCAAATATAGCGTTTATTCCTTTACTCATTTTGTATATATTTATTCTAGTCTTTAATAAATTTTTGGCTTAAATGATGAATCTGTTTATTTAAAGAAGGTTTTCGTTTTTTTAAATGATTTTCATCTTTCTTTGATATTTTTTTAACTTGTGTTTCAATATCATTGAAAGCTTTATGGATTGTTCTTGATAAATCCCAATCTGATGCCTTGGTTGAAGTAATTATTCTTCCAGGATAATCTACTAATATATGAATTGAAAATTTATGTTGTTTGTCAGCTTTTCCTGCAGTTCCATATTCTTTTAAGTTAACAATTATCTTGTTAGAATTATTTAATAAATAATCTATTTTTTTTGCATAAAAAGAACACAATTTTTGTGCATAGTATTTTAGATAATTTTCTTTTAATTTATTAAACCCTTTAAAGAATATATTAAAATTAACTTCTGATTCGACTTTCATAAATGCTTCTAATAAATCACGTTTTGAAATAATGTATCTTGGTGAATTTACATCTTTTATTATTACATTTGAAACTCTGTTATCTGTCATTTTTTTAGCAATAGTTTTAATGTTGTCAGATAATTTTGCAGTTATAATCTCTGTATGTGGTTTTGCAAAACTTATTGCTGGCATTGATAGAATGTCTGGTTGATCTATTCCCACAGTATTAATTTTAGATGAAACTTCTCTTGTATGTGCAGATAATAAGTACATATCCATTAAATCTACTGTTGTAATTATTGATGATAAATTTCCATACTTATCAACAATAGGAAGTTGAGAAAAACCATTCTCAAACATTATTTCAATAACTTTTCCAACTCTGCTCTTTTCTTTTACATTTACAACTTTGGAATATCTTATATCTTGTCCTTTAAGTCTAGTTAATTCCTTATATTCATTAGCATTTGCAATTATGTCGGAAGCCTTAACACATCCAATTATTTTTTGATCTTTTTCAACAGGTAAAATAGGTACTTTTGCATGAAACATTAATGCTGCTGCATCAGTAATATCAAAATCATCTCTTAATTTGGGAACATTTTTAATACAATTTGATACTTTTTCTTTATTAACATCTACTTTACTTTTAATTATTGATCTTTTATCAGTAACACCTAGAAATTTATTTTTTCTAAAAACAAAAGCATAACCAAGCTTCTTTTTTTTTAATAATCCTAGTAATTCAGAAATGGAATTTGATTCATCAATGCTAAGGAATGTTTTACGCATAATTTGTTTAACTTTCATGCTTTTTTTAATCTAACTACTGGTTTATATATTTTGTGATTATTAATTATTTCAATGTTGCTGTCAAAAACTCAATAATCTTTATAAGTTATTTTCTGTTATTAATTTAAATGGATAAATGCTACAAATTACAATTAAGAAATAAGAGTTTGAAAGCTAAATTACTAAATAAAGATAATGTTATAATTCTTGAAAATATATTAGAAAATGAAATTAGAAAATTTGAAAGATTACAAAAACTTAAAGTAAATGAAAAATTAAATTTTGGAAAAAAACTTTCTTCAAATGAATTAAATGAAATATTTCCAAACATTTGTTCTCAGGTTGATGATTTTTTAGATATTCAATACGGATCTGTTCCAAGATGTAATTATTTTAATCTTTTTAGTAATGATGGTATCGAAAAAATGACCCTATTAGGTTATGGTGTAACTGCATCTTTATTTGCTACTTTTTCAACTTGTTATTATATTAATCCTAATGCTGAATATTTGTTGAATAGTGGTGTTGCTTATTTGGAATTATTTCTGGTGTCATTAGTACATACAACTTTAAAAAACAATTCTTATTTTATGGGTGATATTTTTTTAAAAAAAAGTCGAAGAACGGATTTAATTCCTGTTGCGGGTCATGAATATGCTCATCATGTTCAATATATGAATGATATTTGTTCTTGTAATCACGGAATATTTGAAGAAGGAGTTTCAATAAGAACTCAAAATTATTTAGCTGAAAAATATAGTGAAATTGAAGATAATGAAGCCTTTATTTATTTTACTTCTTATCGAAATGTTAACGATTTTAAACGTGTTTATCGTTGGATGTGTAAAACATTAGATATTAATTCAAATAAAAATTTGATTAAATGCAAATCTTATTTTGATTTACTGGATAGTGCTTTTTTTCAACCTTCAAATCATGCTTTAGGGAATTCGCTTTTTTCAATTTATGAAGCTGTTAATGGAAAAGAAATATATAAAGATGTGTTTCAGGGAGAATTTTCATTTATATTATAAGTTTTACTTTAAATTGTAAAAAATTATTTTGTTAGTGTATTATTTATCAAAAATAAAAACCTTTATAAACACCTCTTAAATTCTCGTGACTATGTCAAAAATATATAATGTTGAAACAAATGAGTTCATTGAAAATTTAGCTACTGAATTAAAAAATGTTAAAGAAGTTGAATCTCCTGAATGGGCAAAATTCGCTAAAACTGGTGTGCATAAAGAACGTCCTCCAGTAAGAGATGATTGGTGGCATGTAAGAGTTGCTGCTGTATTAAGAAGTGTTTTCAAATTAGGTCCAATTGGTACATCAAAATTAAGAGTAAAATATGGCGGTAGGAAAAACAGAGGAGTTAAACCCGAACATACATATAAAGGATCAGGTTCTATTATAAGAAAGTCTTTACAACAACTTGAAAAAGCAGGATTAGTTAAGCAAGTTGAAAAAGGAAAACATAAAGGAAGAATGGTTTCTGAAAAAGGTAAAGCATTATTAAATAAAATTGCTGATATTAAACCTGTAGTTAAAAAAGAAGTTCCAAAACCATCAGTTGAAGTAAAAAAACCTGAAGTTAAAGTTGAACCTAAAGTTCAAGTTAAAACTGAGGTTAAAAAAGAAGTTTCAAAATCATCAGTTGAAGTAAAAAAACCTGAAGTTAAAGTTGAACCTAAAGTTCAAGTTAAAACTGAGGTTAAAAAAGAGGAATAAAATGGCACGATTTTTACATTTATCAAGAAAAAAAAGATTAATCAAATTGGGTAGACAGACAAGATGGGCTCCATTTTGGGTTGTACCAAAGATTAATGGATTAGGAAGAAGAGTTCATCCAGGCAGATATACTGCAGGTAAAAGAAGTTGGAGAAGAACTAAAACTAAGGCATAAAAATGGCAGATATAATAGAAAGAACATACAATGTACCATTAAGAAGAGAATATCTTAAAACTCCTTTATATAAAAGATCTAAAAAAGCTGTTAAGGCTTTAAGAGAATTTATTATTAAACATATGAAATCTGAAAATGTTAAAATTTCTAAAGATGTTAATGATTTAGTGTGGAAACATGGTATTAAAAACCCTCCACATCATATAAGTGTTGATGTTGTAAAAGACAAAGAAGGATTAGTTAATGTTTATCTCGAAGGTCAAAAACCAGCTGTAAAGGCAGATAAAAAAGCAGCTAAGAAAGCTAAAGCAAAATCTGAAAAGAAAGATGAAGCTAAAGTAGTAAAAAAAGCTGAAATAAAAACAGAAGAAACTAATGCAAAACCTAAAGAAGCTGAAGTAAAAAAGGATGCTCCTAACGTAGAAGCTAAAGAAGAGAAAAAAACAGTAGATGAAAAGCCTGAAGTTAAAAAAGAAGCTAAGTCTGCTGATAAAAAAGAAGAAGTTAAACCTGTTGAAAAAAAGGAAGTTAAACCAGAAGTTAAGAAAGAAGCTTAAGTAAATATTCTTTATATTCTAATTGTTTTTTTATTGTATTTTCCATTTCTAAAACTATTGTATTGCTAATCATTTTTTTGGGAATTTCTTTTAGAAAATTAAATTGGGACTTATTTTTTATAAAGTGTGAATCTTCTTGAGTTTTTGTATTAAATCCATTTAAATGATTAACTTTTACCTTTCTTTTAATAGAATATTCATATTCTTTTGCATTTCGTATTTTGGCTAAATATAAATGAGTTAAGTCAACACATAATGCAGTAGGTTCTATGTTTGTTTTAATTACATTATCTGCATTAAGTTCCATAAAAATCAGTTTTTTGTATTTTGCAAATTTTTTATAAAAAGAATTAATGTGTTGTTCATGACAATTAAATAATCTTGTTTTAAATTTATTAAAAAAATAATTTATCTCTTCTTCTCTAAAATCGTGTCTTAAATGAATTAAAACAATTTCATTAACACAAGATTTTTCTAATTCTTTATACAATTCATTTCTTTCATTAAAACCAATTCCTGTTAAGAATAATCCTATTTTTTTTATTTTAAATTTATTTACTTCTTTAAGTTGTTTTTTCCAGTGTCCCTTCTTTCTTTTTATTTTTGTTGTTATTATTGCTGGAAAAATTTGCATATTTTTTTAAGAATTTAACTGTATATAAATTTTATCTAATACATTAAAAAAATATTAATAGTTGTATTCTTTAGCTAATTTAAATAATCTTTTTTCAAACATTTGATATCTTGGAATTTTTAAAACATCTTTTGGTGCGGTTTGATTTTTATATGCATCTTGAAACATATTAATTGCAGCTTCACGAAATGTAATAGTTTTTCCAACACCAGTAAGCATAATTTCATTAAGAATTTTTACTGATTCATCAATTGAATGTGATTTATTGCCAAAAACGGCACCATCCATAATTGCAATGTCAACATTATCTTGACTATATTCTCTTCTTGCTTTATTATTATTTGGCCATGTAATTAAATTTCCATCATAAACCGCAGTAACTCCTTGTTCTATTCCTAGTAAGTAACCTTGTGAAAGTGGATTAATATCAAATTCGTGTGCTAATGATTTTGCAAACCAACCTAATTCGCAATCTTGTGCTTCATTTTTTACTAAATGATTGTACGTTTTAGTTGGATCTTCTGACTTTAAAACTTCTCTAATTAGATCACATACTGGATATATTGGAATGAAACCGTGACCTCCCAATATTGTAAAATTTGTAAAATGGGATGAAAATTCAGTTCCACAATTATAGCCATCTGAAACTCTAGTATTTTTTAAAATTGTTATTGCATTTTCAATTGTTTTTTCTGTAGGTTTAGGAATTGTCATATTATAATTTAAATATTTTAATTTTTAAATATTTGTATTCAGAATTACAGGTTATTAACTTCAATAATTAATCTATCATAAGTTGGATACTCGGTAACTATTGCTGATTTTTCTTTTAATTCTTTATAGATGTCTAATAAAACCCAAGACGCAATAAGAACTTGTTTTCTATCTTTGTCCCATTCAATTAATTGTTTTGGTATACCAAATTCTTTTATTATTTTATTCATTTGTTCTTTATTGGTAAAAATTACTCCTCTAACTAATAGTCCCTCTTCATCAATAATGTCTAATCTTTTTTTAACTGATTTTGCTCTAATTTTGAGTCTATTTGCTAATTGGACTGCGTCTTTTAATTTGGCTGTGCAGTAATGAACTTTTAATTTAGGAAAGGAAAGTTTCATCCATTTTAATAATTTTAATGCAAGTTCTTCGCTCCCTTTAATTGCATAAGATAAATTAGTTTTACATTTATAATTTTTTTCTAATAATTTATTTGAATTAGTGTCAGACATTTCAAGTTCATTAAGGTTAAGAAAATCAATGTGTGGTGAAATAAATTTGATTAATTTTTTAGTTTTATTTTCGTAGCTAGGAATTATGGGAATTTCAACACCTTTTTTCCAAGGTAAATTTGCATATTTAATTCTATCCCATAACTTTGAATCATTAAAGTCGGGATGGAATCTGATTTCGTCTAATCCTGAATCATATAATCTTTTCATATTTTCTTTAGTTACTAAATTTAAAGAAGTATACAGATGAATGTGAAAGTTTTTATCTTTTTTAAGTTCTTTAATTAATTTAATTGTTCTGTCTAAAACTAATAATGGGTCTCCTCCAGTTATTCCTGCACCGTTTGATTTAGAAATTTTAATTTCATCGGTAATTTCTTTTAAGTCTTTACAAGGTCTTTCATTAGCATACATAACGTCTTTTTTATATTTTTGATCTGATAATGGACAAAAAAAACAACTTCTTGGACATAGTCCAGTAATAAGAACAACTGTCTTTTTACCTTGGACACATAATCTGCATCCTTTACATAACGGATTTTGATTAAATGAGTGAAATTTATTTTTCATTATACTTCATAATTTTTCTTTTTTTAAAATTGTTTCTATTTTCAAAACATTTATATTTAATTAATTTAGTTTAAAATTTAATGAATGAAATTTTGCAAGCAATTATTTTAGGAATAGTTCAAGGAATAACTGAATGGTTACCTGTAAGTTCATCCGGACATTTAGTTATTTTTCAACATTTTTTAGGAGTTACTGAAAGGATTGGTTTTGATTTGATGGTTCATTTTGGAAGTTTAATAGTTGTTCTTATTGTTTTTAGAAAAGATATATTTAATTTAATTAAAGGTGTATTTAATAGAGATAGAAAACAAATAACTTATTTGATTAATTTAATTGTTGCATCTATTCCTATTGCATTAGTTGGTTATTTTTTAAATGGTTTTGTTAAAACTACTTTTCAAGATATTAAATTGGTGGGTATATTTTTGTTAATTACTTCTGCATTGTTATTTGCTACAAAAAATCATAAAAAAAAGTCTAAATTAACATCACATAATACTTTTTTTATGGGCTTAGCCCAAGCATTAGCCATCTTTCCTGGTATATCTAGGTCTGGATCAACAATTGCTACGGGAATGATTAATGGTATTGACAGAAACGAAGCTGCAAAATTTTCTTTTTTAATGTTTATTCCTGCAATTTGTGGTGCAATATTCTTAGAATTTGATAATTTTGTATTTAGTAGAGTAAATATTGTAGGGATGATTACTTCGATAATTGTTGGATATGTTTCGCTTAAATTTCTTTTAGAGTTTGTTAAAAAAGGAAATTTGTATATGTTTGGATGGTATTGTTTAATTTTAGGATTAATTGTTTTTATTATTTAACTTTTAAGGCATCTATAAAACAATCTGTTATATTTTTTGAAGCTCTTCTTATAATAAAGTCATTTTTTTGTTCTTTAGTTAATTCTGAAAAATACCATTTGTCTATTACCATTCCACAAATTGTGTCTATTTCATCTTTATTATATGGTTTTAATTTCTCAATTAGTTTTGAAAATTTTCTATTTTTAATTAAATTTTCTACTTGAGTTACGGCAGTTTTACCTACTTCACTAACTGCTCCAACTGATGCAGCTATATTTAAATCGGCATTGACTGGAGAAACCATATTAAAACCTAGGGTGGCTGCCCCAAATTTTAAAGCACCATAGATTGGACTTAATAATTTTTTAAATAATTGTTTTTCGTCTTGATTTTCACCTTCTTTAACTAAGGTGTATAAAACATTAAGTCTTGCATAATCTGTAGGACTTTTTAAAATGTGTTCAGATATGATTTTGCTTTCAAGACATTTTTTTTCATAATCTCTATTTTCATTAATTTCAACTGGTTTATCAGGTTTATTAGAAAGTGTTTTATAACCTATTGCATATGTCATCAATTGTAATGAAGACATAATTGTACCAAATAATGCTCCGTATTTTGTACCATATGTAGTACCTTCTGCAATATCTCCTCCAGTAAATGCAGCACTTGCGGCTCCAATTAATGCACCACTAACAGTTGGAATACAAAACTGTTTAGTAATGTTGTATGAAGCTTCTAAAATGAAATTTAATGTTATATTTAATTCTACTGAATTATTATCAACAAAATCGTCAACTAATTCATAAAATCCTGTAGCTTTTAATCTATTGTCTAAGTTCTTATTTGGAGCTTTATTTGTTTGATCTCTAAAGTGAGAATAAAAACAACTAACAATTTTTTCTCTATTATTTTGATTTTCTGATTCCATCTATGGTAGAAACAATGTTTAATTTATAAAGATATTCAAAAGATATCACTTACCAGTAGTTATAGTTTGGCTTTTTTGAACTTTCTTATTATTTGTTTTGTTAATCTTTTTTTATTATCTTTACAATTTTTACAAAAAAGATTTTCTTTGTCAGTATGTGCATTTGATTTGATATTATAACTTAATAAAATTTATTTTTTACCTTTTTTTAAATAGTTTTAAAATCAATCCTATTATTTTCATAATTTTAAATTCGAGCTTTAAAACTTGAATTTTAGATAAGATTTATAAACATAACATTAGTTTTTCTTGTTATGAAACAAATTGATTCAGGCGCAGAAGCAATCATTAAATCTGATGGAGAAACTGTAATTAAGGAAAGAATTAGTAAAGATTACAGAATAAAACAAATTGATGATACTCTTCGAAGACAAAGAACTAGAAGAGAAGCTAAAGTTTTGGATAAATTATACGGATTGAATTTTTCAAGTCCTAAACTAATTGATTTTTCTGATAAAGATATGACTATTAATATGAAGCACATTAAAGGTAGTAAATTAAGAGATGTTTTGTACAAAGATCCATTAGGTTTAGGAAGAGAGATGGGTCAAAAAATTGCATTTATGCATAATAATGATATTGTTCATGGAGACTTAACTACAAGTAACATGATTTTAAATGATAAAATTAATTTTATAGATTTCGGATTAAGTATTTTTTCTAAAAAAGTTGAAGATAAAGCGGTTGATTTGCATTTACTTAGACAAGCATTAGAAAGCAAACATCACGATTGTTGGGAAGATTGTTTTAAATGCGTTTTAGAAGGTTATCATGCTGAAAATAAAACTGCTGCGGATGTTTTTGCACGTTTAGATAAAGTTGAATTACGTGGTAGAAACAAGCATTAAAAATAAACTTTAAATTCTTTTTTTTGTGCTATACGAATTAATTGAGTATAGTACTTCGGGAGCTACATACGAAACTGTAGAAATAAACTTTAAATTCTTTTTTTTGTGCTATACTAATTAAATTATCTTAATTCTATATTTGAATATTAATTATTTAATAAAATAAGAAGTTTAAAAGATTAAAAAAAATAAAAATTATTTTTTATTATTAGCAATTACCTGTAGTTACTGTTACTTCTGTATCAATAAACTGATTACATCCTTCAGGTTTTTCATCATAATAGCCACACATTGCTTTTAATAATGAATTAGCATCTCTTTGTCCATTATATTTATCTCCTTCAATAAATAATGTAGGACTTCCTGAAACGCCAAGTTTATCGCCAATTTCTTTATTATCAGTCATTAATTTATTACCTTTAGTTTCTTCACAAGAAGAAATTTTATCAGCATCTAATTTAAGACTTTTAGCAACATTAGTCCAACATGTATCTGCATTTCCAGCATTACATTTTG
>Ga0307929_1001997_pt1 | contig 14035 bp, 16 predicted proteins | sample AceLakmetage1330_FD_203160 | JGI IMG/M metagenome (GOLD analysis project Ga0307929, IMG submission 203160) | Saline water microbial communities from Ace Lake, Antarctica - #1330 | ecosystem: Environmental > Aquatic > Non-marine Saline and Alkaline > Saline | place: Antarctica: Ace Lake...
GTTTGGCGCAATTGGGGCGTTGATTGGGGCAGGAGGCCACGAGCGATGCAAGCGGCGCAGGTATCACCTGAGAGTTGTCCGGCACTCGTGCTGAACGCTGACTATCGCCCGCTGAGCTATTACCCGCTGTCGCTCTGGTCCTGGCAGGACACCATCAAGGCGGTGTTTCTTGAGCGGGTAAACATTCTCGATCATTACGACCGTGCCGTGCACAGCCCGTCCTTCGAGATGCAGCTGCCCAGCGTTGTGTCGCTCAAAACCTATGTGAAGCCGGCGCGCTATCCGGCCTTCACCCGGTTCAACGTGTTCTTGCGTGACCGGTTCAGCTGCCAGTATTGCGGCACACCTCGCGAACTGACCTTTGATCATGTGATCCCGCGTTCACGCGGCGGGCTGACCACATGGGACAATGTGGTGGCGGCGTGTAGCCCGTGCAATTTGCAGAAGGCCAACAAGCTGCCCGCCGAAATCGGGATGATCCCCTATGATTACCCGATCCGGCCGACGGTGCATGAGCTGCATCACAATGGCCGCGCATTCCCGCCCAACTACCTGCATGAGAGCTGGCAGGATTATCTCTACTGGGATAGCGAGCTCGAGCCGTAGGCCGGTTTGTGCATTTGCAATTCATGTCATCCCGGCCTTGAGCCGGGACCGGGTGCGGCGTTTAGCATTTTGGTATGGATACCCCGGTCAAGCCGGGGCATGTGACGCTTCGCGTCACACCTTTTCCGACACGCGGATGGCTAGTCGGCAGGCGGCTTTGATGGCGCCTGAGAGGGCCGGATAGCCGGGCGCCTGTTCAGCGCCTTCAGCCAGCGCCTTTTCCTTGTGCTCGACTTCTTCCAGCCGGAATTTTTCCACCATGTCGCGCAGTTCGGCTTCGCGAGGTTCGGTGCCCAGTTCGCGCACCTGCGCCTGATAGTGCTCGTCGATGACTTCTTCGACGGCTGCCGTGCAGGCATGCGCCGCCTTCTCGCCCATCAGCGCGGTGATGGCACCCATCGCATAACCGGCGGCACCCCAAAGAGGGTTCATGAGGGTGGGGCGGACGCCACGGGCGGCGACGACCTTGTTGAAGGCGTCCAGGTGGACTGCTTCATCTTCGGCCATGTGCTCAAGATCACGGACGATCTTGGCGCGTGGATTGGCGGCGCGGAATACGGCCAGCTGGCCTTCATAAATGCGCACGGCCCCGGATTCGCCCGCATGGTCTACGCGAATCATTTCGTGCAGGCGGCGCTGGACCACGCTGTTGCCGGCCAGATCGGCGCTGTTCATTTTCTTGTCCTTGGTCGTCATTCCGCGTGCCTTTCTTTCCACTGGGCAAAAGCGGGGATGAAGGCAGCCACCGCGAGGACCAGCGAGATAATGAAATTATATCCCGCCAGCGAAATGCCAAGGAAGGTCCATGCAGCTTTGTCGCAGGGCACGACAATGGCACCTGACAGCGCTGAATTCAGGGCATCGACTGAGCCTGAGAGCGCACCGGCACCGCTGCCGCAGTCCGTCGGCCCCTCCCACCAGTCCCATTCAACGCCCATATGGCGCAGGCCGAGTGCCGCGCTGACCAGAAAAATCATGCCCACAAGTGACATCAGCCAGGTTGGCCAACGGCCAAGATTTGCTTCGCGCGAGACGACGAGCGTGACGAGGGTGAGGGGGATGGCGATGTAATATGGCCAGCGCTGCTCAAGGCAGAGGTTGCAGGGGATGTAGCCGAGCACATGCTCAAAAAACAGCGCGCCGCCGATGGTGGCGATCGACAATGCGAGCACGAATAACGGGACGCGGCGCGGCGGCATGATGGTCATGAGGAGGGTCATGGCGCTCAACTTCCAAAAGAGTTGACGACGGCGGAGATGATCGAGGCCGCGCCGCCGGCTGCCGTCAGGAGAACGAAGGTCCAGATGATGCCAAGGATTGATCCGGCCAAGACCAGAAGTCCGTCGCGTTCAATGAAACCCAGTGACGCAATGGCGATGGCGATGCCCGGCACGGTGTTGGTCAGGGGCAGGGGCACCATGATGGTGAGCGAGAACAGGACGAACAACAGGCCGACAACCAGTTCCATCGGGCTGTGAATGAGACTGTCGAGGCGCGGCTTGCTGACCCGCTCCAGCCGCTCAAGCCAGGGTTTGGCGCGGGCGACCACATCTTTGAGGCTGGATTTCTTCAGGGTACGGTTGCGCAGGGATTGTGGCAGCCAAAGCGTGTGTCGGCCGGTCGCAAGCTGGACGGCGACAAACACCATCGGCAGCGACATGATTTGCGGAACACCATAGAGAAACGGGATGGCGCAGGGGAGCGCCAGCACCAGCAGCACCATGCCGAAGGCGCGCTCGGCCAGCACGTCCAGCAGCGCGCCCAGCGTCACGGTTTCGCCTTCAATGGAGGCGATTGCGTGTTCCAGAAGCTCTGATGTGTGCTTTTTGGGCTCGGGGGCGATGGTGCTCTCACTCATGGGTTCTACGCTAACAGGGGGGTGGGGCGCCGTCGATTGACCATATGCCGCATAAAATGGCGGATTGACGCACGGTTTTGGACACCTATGATGCCGCTCCTTTCGTGGCGTCTTTATGATCCAACTTTCTTGGGCCCCTGTGGCGGAATTGGTAGACGCGACAGACTCAAAATCTGTTGGGGGTAACTCCGTGCTGGTTCGAGTCCGGCCAGGGGCACCACGAAAGCGCTTAACCCCTTAACGCCATAATTGGGGGTATGATCGGCGGATTATGAACATGCAGTCCCCGGTGGGAGACCCCTTTGGCCAGCGATAGCCAAGCCGACACACCAAAAACAGCTGAAGTGCACGATGCAGGTGATGGGGACGCAGTCTCCGCCACGCCGCTTGTGCCGGCCGGTGCCCCAGCGCCCCAGCCCGCTGCAGACGGCCTGACTGCGACGAGCGGACAGCTCGCGCTGCGGGTCTGGCGCATGTGGCTTAGCCCGCAGCTCAAGCGGGTCATGGGGGCTTTTGTGCTGATGATCCTCGTTGCCGCAACGACGAGCGTTTACCCCATTTTGATTCAACAGACGCTTGATCTGGCGAATGACCGTAACCCGCTTGTTTTTTATGTGCCGCCGCTGGTAATCGCGATTGTGGTCATTAAATCGTTGGGGCTCTATTTCCAGACCGTCGTCACCAGTTCGGTTGTTCTGCGTGTGTTGCAGAAGATGCAGATTGCGATGTTTGACCGTCTGCTGACGGCCGACCTGGCCCGCCTCAACCGGGAAGCCACCGGGCGGTATCTGTCGCGGTTCACCAATGATGTGAATGTGGTGCGCGAAGGGCTGATGCGTGTGCTGACTAACTCCGTGCGCGATGTGCTGACGCTGGTCGGGATCATCGGAGTCATGATTTACATGGACTGGTTGCTATCGCTGCTGGTGCTGGTGATCTACCCCTTAGCTGCGATCCCGATTTCTGCACTCGGCAAACGTATGCGCAGAGTATCTGCAGATGCGCAGGCCTATCTTGGCGATATGACGGCGTTGTTGAACGAGAGCCTGTCGGGCGCGCGCATGGTCAAGACCTATGGGCTTGAGGATTATGAGCGCGAACGCTCGGGCACGTTCTTTGAAGGGCTTTATGGCTGGACCATGAAGCTGGTCAGAGGCCGCGCGCGGGTTGATCCGACCATGGAAATTCTTGGCGGCGTGGCCATTGCGGGCGTTCTGGCCTTCAGCAGTTGGCGCATCTGGGAGGGCACGGGCACGGTTGGTGACTTTGCCGGCTTCGTCACGGCTTTGGCGATTGCGGCCCCCTCTGCGCGGGCGCTGGGCACGCTGCATGTGGTGTTTCAGGAAAGCATGGCTGCGGTTCAGCGGGTGTTTGAGCTACTGGATGAGGAACCCGAGATCAAGGATCGCGACGATGCCAAGCCGCTTGCAATGGGTGAGGGGCATATCGCGTTTGACGGGGTTGGTTTTGAGTATGAAACCGGTGCGCCGGCGCTGATGGATTTTGCGCTTGATGTGGCGCCGGGGACGACGGTGGCACTGGTCGGGCCGTCGGGTGCAGGTAAGACGACAGTCATCAATCTCATTCCCCGGCTTTATGACGCCACACGCGGTGCCGTGTGGGTGGACGGTCAGGACGTGAAGGATGTGACGCTGGCCTCCCTGCGCGCGAAGATTGCCATCGTCAGCCAGGATGTGACGATGTTCAACGATACGGTGCGTGCCAATATTGCCTTTGGCCGGTTGGATGCGAGTGATGCGGATATTCGCGCGGCGGCCAAGGTTGCCGCAGCGGATGAGTTCATCGCGGCCATGCCGGAAGGCTATGACACGGTGGTGGGGGATCGCGGGGTCAAGCTTTCAGGCGGCCAGCGGCAGCGCATTGCGCTGGCCCGCGCGGTGTTGCGGGATGCGCCCATATTGCTGCTGGATGAAGCGACAAGTGCGCTGGACGCAGAGAGCGAACGCAAGGTACAGGACGCGCTTGAGACCTTGCGGAAGGGGCGCACGACCATCGTGATCGCGCACCGGCTGGCGACCGTGCGGCAGGCGGACAAGATTTGCGTGATGGAGCAGGGGCGCGCCGTTGAGCTTGGCACCCATGATGAGCTTGTGGCCGCCGACGGGCTTTATGCGCGGCTGTGCCGGATGCAGTATTTTGCCGATGACAGCGCCAAGGGTGGCGCAGCGGCGCAGTAGGCGCTTTGCCTGTTGTGCCTATTCGCGGCGCAGGATGAAGTCGACCAGCACGTCGGCTGTCTTCATGTCCTGGAACCGGTCATTGAGGGCTTCACGGTCATATTCCGTGTTCACCCATGTCATGAAATCGATGGGGTCGCGGGCATTGCGGGCGTCGTATTCGTCCAAGAAAGCGTCAAGTACTCCGGTCTTTGCCTGACGGATATGCCCAAAGCGCAGCGATAGCTGTTTCTTGGCCTCACCGACGGGCCGCTTTTCTTTCAACATCAGATACAGCGCCGCGCCGATCCCGGCCCGGTCTGCGCCGGACTTGCAGTGCAGCAGTACCGGATAGTCGATCGAGGCAAATGTCTCGGCAGCGCGGTTGAGTCGGTCCACCTGCGGGGCGGAGCGGCTTTCCAGCGGCATGTCGATGAGGGTGACGCCGTACTTCTCACACGCCTCACGCTCCAGCACATAGGCACCGCAATCACGCGCACCGCGCAGATTAATGATGGTTTTGACGCCACGCTCCTTTGCCAGCCGCACATGCTTGGGCCAGGGCTGGCCTGACCGCCATGCGCGGGAGGTCACCGGCGTTGCCACGTTGATGAACAGGCGGAAGATGCCATGATCAACAAAAAGCATGTTGATGAAGGTGCGCAGGCGTTTGCCGAATGACGACGTATTGTCCTGCGTGCGGTCAATGGCCATGAGATGCTGTGCCGGAAAGCTCTGAAGGTGGAAGGCGGATTGTTGCGGCGCATCATAGGGATCATGCGCCAATATGGAAGCCATGCCTTTGCCGCGTGGTTGATGGCGCAACTGTGATTTGCCGTTGACTGCGTATCCGCCCAGGTTGCCGTGGAGGAATTCCGGAACCCAGTCACCGGGAATGTGGGGAGAAGATCATGAAACCTGTAAGTCTGCTTTTGCTGCGTGTCAGCCTTGGCGCGCTCATTATCATCTGGGCGATGGTAAAGATCGCAGCCCCGGACGCCGCCATTGGCGTGTCGGACAAATATTATGGTGGGTTACTGAGCAATGGCACCGTGCAGTTCGCACTGGGCATCGTGCAGCTCACGCTAGGGGTGCTGGTCGTTGGCGGCGCGTTCCGCCGTATTGCCTATCCGTTGATGATCGCCTGGCTGGGGTTGGGTGCGCTGGCGGTCTGGAAATCCATAATTGACCCGCTAGGGGTGATTTATGGGCAGGACAATGTGCAGATATTGTTCTTCCCGTCGCTGATCGTCTTTTTCGCAACGCTGGTGGTCTATGCGTTCCGGGACGACGATACGCTTTCCATCGACGCAAAACGCGGTGCCTGACTTACGTTTCTGACGCGCTATCTGAGGCGCGGATCCATCAAGGCTTTGAACCGGTCGCGGAAACTGGCAGCCGCATTCGGGTCGTCACCAAGGCCCGCGGCGCGATACATCTGCTTGCCGACAATCGCTTCACCGAAGGCGGCCATCGCCGACAGCAGGATGAAGAAGCGGGTTTCTGCCTTGTCAGGCACCGGGTGGCCCTGTTTGGCCGCTTGGCGGGCGCTGAACTCGTGCACAAGCTCTGTCAGTTCGCTGAGCATTTCGTGGCCGTCACCCCTGGACTCCGGGTCGACGCGGCCAGTCAGAATGAGCCAGGCCAGCAGGCGTGCATGGCCTCTGTCGGACAGTGTTGAAAAAACCTCGTCCAGCATCGCACCAGTATCAATTTCACCGGTCTGGCCACGGGAGATTACGCCCATCAGCGCGTCACGCAGATGGGCCATTGTCCGCTCGACGAGGGCGGCGACAAGGCCTTCGCGGTTCTGGAAATGATGCAGAATGGCCGGGTGGGAAATGCCCACATCCTTGGCGATATCCTGCAGGCGGATGCCTTCGGGGCCGATTTTGGCCAGCCTTTTTTCAGCCGCGTCCAGAATCAGCCTGCGGGCTTCTTCGCCGGTACGCCTTACCCGACGCGCGGTTTTTGGCGGTGTCGCCTCGGCGGGCGAAGCTTTGGGTGTCTTTGTCAGACCAGTCATGGTGTGCAGGGTATCCTGAATGCATGGTTCAAAGGGGTTATGCCTTTGGCGGACGGTCATTGGCAAGTTCGCGGCGGGGAGGTAGCGTGCGCGGCTGCTTTCAAGGGGATTCTGCGCACACTTATGACATCGACATCTGAAAAGCCGAAAAAATCAGCCGACGCCGCCTCCGAATTTCCATTGCTGGCGTTGCCTCTGCGCAGCCGGCGGCTGGTAATCCGCGATTTCATGCCCGGCGATCTGGGCTCGCTGCATGCCTATGCGGAGCGCCCGGAAGTGACCAGGCACCTGCTGTGGGGCCCCAATACGGTGGAACAGTCGCGGGCCACGCTGGGTGAGTTCATCGCCCAGCAACAGGTGCGCCCGCGGGTGCGATATGATCTGGCGCTGGCGCTGCCGGGCGGCAAGGCAATTGGTGGTGTGTCTTTGCATCTGGACGATATGCGGCTGGGAAACGCTGAAATCGGCTATGTGCTGCATTCTGACTATTGGGGCGGTGGATTTGCCTCAGAAGCCGCTCAGCTTGTTGCAGCGGTCGCATTCGAGATCTGGCCGCTCAACCGGCTGTGGGCGCGCTGCACGGAAGGCAACCGTGCTTCCCGCCGGGTACTGGAGCGGCTGGGGATGCGCCACGAAGGCACATTGCTGCGGGCCGAGCGGCTGGATGGCGAGTGGCACAATGTCATGATGTATGCGCTTTTGGCTGATGAATGGCGTGCGCAGGCGGATCAGGCCTAGCTGCCGCATTCCACCAGATAGTTGAAAACACCATCCGCCTCGCTGGAGGCTATGAGTGTGTGGCCGGACTGGTTGCAGAAGTGCGGGACGTCGATGCGTGAGGCGGGATCTGTGGCTGCAAGGCTTGCCAGATCGCCGGGCTTGAGCCCGCGGAGGGCTTTTTGCAGCTTCAGCACCGGCAGTGGGCATTGCAGTCCCATGGCATCAACATGTAGCTCAGCCTGCGGATAAGCCGTTACATCTTCTATGTATTTTCCGCTGGTGTTCACAGCCAATTCCGCCCGGTTCTGCTTGACCGCATTTCAGTGAACCTTTTATACCCGGTCTTCGTCTTGGGAGGACAATGCCGTGTTTAATCGTATCGGAAAAGAAGTCGCCTATCTGCGCAGTGCTGTGCGGACGCTTGGCCGACTCAAGGATATCAACAAGAACCCGGATCGCACCTGGGCGGATATCATTGAGAATCTGGCGGCGACCAAACCCAACAATGTGGCGATCTATGGGGAAGATGGCACGGCTATCACCTATCGCCAGCTTGATGAGCGCGCCAACCGCTATGCCCGCTGGGCGCTGGCGTCCGGCGTCAAGAAGGGCGATGCGATCGCGCTGTTGATGGAGAACCGCCCGGAATATCTGGTGGCGTGGCTCGGTATCGTCAAAATCGGTGCGGTGGCTGCCCTCATCAATACCAATCTCACCGGCATGGGGCTGGCGCACAGCCTGAATATTTCAGGTGCCAAGAACATCATTCTGGGTGCTGAACTGGCTGAGAATTTCTTTGCCGCCAAGGACCAGCTGGAAAGCGACATCAAGCCGTGGGTTGAAGGCGGGCAGTTCCAGGGCGCAGATGATCTGACGGCAGCGCTGCCACTGTACTCAGCCGAACCGCTTCCTGCGGGGACGCGCAAGGATCTGAAGCAGACGGACAACGCGCTTTACATCTACACGTCAGGTACCACGGGATTGCCCAAGGCGGCCAAGATTACCCATTTCCGCCTGCAGACAATGGCCGGCGGTTTTTCAGCGGCGACCAATGCCAGCGAAAAAGACCGCATGTATTTGGTGCTGCCGCTCTATCACTCAGCCGGTGGTGTGTGTGCTGTCGGCTCGGTGCTGACGGTGGGCGGTTCTGTGATCGTCAAACGCAAGTTCTCGGCGCGCGAGTTCTGGGATGACTGCGTCAAGTATGACGCAACGCTGTTCCAGTACATCGGCGAACTATGCCGTTATCTTCAGAACACCGATCCCAGCTCCGCTGAAAGGAAGCACAAGATTCGCCTCGCGGTGGGCAACGGGTTGCGGCCGGAAATCTGGGAGCCGTTCCAGAATCGTTTCGGCATCAAAAAGATCGTTGAGTTTTACGGTGCGACCGAAGGCAATATCGCGCTGATGAATTACGACGGTTCCGTTGGTGCTGTGGGCCGCATTCCCGGCTACGCCAAGAAAACCTTCAACGTGGAAATCGTGAAGTTCGACGTTGAAAATGAAGAACCTGTGCGCGGTGCCGATGGCATGTGCATCAAGTGTGAGCCGGGTGAAGTGGGTGAAGCGATCGGCAAGATCGTGGATGATCCCGACAAGCCAACGGGGCGGTTTGACGGCTATGCAGACCCCAAGGCGACGGAAAAGAAAATCCTCCGTGACGTCTTTGAAAAAGGCGACATGTGGTTCCGGTCAGGCGACCTGCTGAAGCAGGACAAGCGCGGCTACTTCTATTTCATGGACCGCATTGGCGACACGTTCCGCTGGAAGGGCGAGAATGTGGCGACGTCGGAAGTGGCCGAAGCCATTTCCGTGTTCCCCGGCGTCAAGGAAGCAAATGTCTATGGTGTGAGCATTCCGGGTACGGATGGCCGCGCGGGCATGGTTTCGATGGTCGTTGCGGAAGAGCCAGACTGGGACAAGTTCAAGCAGCATCTGACCGATAATCTGCCGGTCTATTCGCACCCGGTCTTCGTGCGGTTGCAGGAGGAGGTGGAAATCACCGGCACCTTCAAGCACCGCAAGGTGGATCTGGTGAAGGAAGGCTTTGAGCCGGACAAGATCAGTGACCCGATTTTCTTCTTTGACCCGCGCGAAAAGAAATATGTGCGGCTTGAAGAGAGTGTTTATCAAGACATTCAGTCCGGCGGCCTGAAGCTTTAAGGCACGCAGCAAGACAAAAAAGTGGGGCGGCAGCCGATTGGCTGCCGCCCCTTTTTTTGTTCTGATGATGAAAGCTGCTGCTTATTCAGCTGCAGGCTTGGCTTTCTTCTTTTCTTCGTCTTCGTAGTGCTGCTGGATCGTCGTCATGGCGGCGCTCATGGCCTGGCCGATGAATTCTTCGGCGTTGGTGGTGGCCCAATTGAAGCTGTCCTTGCGGGCTTCATTCATGTTGGAAATTTCCGGCGTCACATGGCGCTGCCACAGCTCGTAGGACTTCTTGGTGTTGTCGAAGTCCGCCCAGTTGTGTGCCAGCTGCAGGAAGCAGCCGAAGCCCGGCATTTTTTCGTCCAGCTTCTTGATCTGCGCAATGGCATCTTCCGGCGTACCGATGATGCCCTGACCACTTTCAATCATGGCCTCGAGCGGATCTTTGTTCTTGTCCGCATTGGGGGCAGCCATCGGGTTGATGGAGTTGAAATAGTCGGACCATTTGTGGAATCCGTATTTCACGTTTTCCATGGCCTTTTCGCGGGTCTCAGCGATGTGGATGGGGCCGACAAGGCGCATGCAATCGGGGTCCATCTCGCGGCCGTTTTCCTTGGCAACCTGCTGGGCGACTTCCCAGTTGATGGCCAGCGCGTCATAGCCCGACGCATTGGTGGCGGCGACGCACAGCATGCCCAGACCGTATTTGCCGGCCAGCTTGCCGCCTGATGGCGTGACCGAGCTGGCAACCGCAACTTCAGGGTGCGGGTCGGAGTACGGCTTCAGCTGCAGGCGCGCATTGGTGAGCTTGTACCATTCGGTTTCCTCGGTGACGGTTTCGCCGTTGAAGAGCCGCATGATCACGTCCAGCGCTTCCACCATGCGGGGGCGCTGCTTGGCTACTTCGATGCCAAGCATCATGGCGTCTGACGGCAACAGGCCCGGACCGGCGCCGAACATGATGCGGCCCTTGGTCTGATGGTCGAGCTGGATGATGCGATTAGCCGTCGTCAGCGGATGGTGATAAGGCAGCGATACAACGCCGGTGCCCAGCTTGATGCGGCTTGTGCGTTCAGCAACGCCTGCAAGGAAGACTTCCGGTGAGGCGATGATTTCATAGCCGGCCGAGTGATGCTCACCGACCCATGCTTCGTCATAGCCGAGCTTGTCGAGATGCTCGATCAGCTCCATGTCACGCTGAATGCAGAGCGTCGGGTCTTCATCCAGCGGGTGAAAGGGAGCAAGGAAAATACCGTTGCGTTTGCGAGCCATTGAGAGTTCCTCCGTATGCGGCTTTTTGTTGGTTGTTTATGAGGTGCGCGGCGTCAGGCCGCCCAGTATCAGTTTCAGTAGGTCGTTATGCAGTTTGGTGATGTTTATCTGGGTGCCGTGTCCGGACCATCGGGCGGTAAAGGCACCCCAGGTTGAAATAAGGGCTGTGGCGGCAAGCGATGGATCGGCTGACGCTGAGAACTCCCCGGTCGCCTGTCCATCCGCGATGATGGTTTCCACAAGATCAACGATCTCGCGGTTGGCGGCCTCGGCGGCGGGCACGAGAGCAGGCTGGTTCACAAATTCGCGGGCCATTTGGCGCATAACGCCGGCATTTGCCTCCCACTCGGCGACAAGGGCCGTCACGAACATGCGCAGACGTGTTTCAGCGCTTGTTGGTGCGGATTTCATGTCGTTGGCGAGACGGGAGACGAGCTGGGCGTTGAACTCCTCGATGAGCGCGGCCTTGCTGCCGAAATGCAGAAAGAAGGTCGCCTTGGCGATCCCTGCTGCCTCGCAGATTTCCTCGATGCGAACTTCATCAAAGCTGCGCGCTGCAAAAAGCTGCATCGCCGCATTGTAGATGTCGCGCCGGGTGCGGGCTTTGCGCTGGGCGCGCTTGTCGCCGGGGATGGATATGGTCTGGGAGGAAGGGATGGTGTTTGTCTCCATGTGGCTGTGTTCTCGCTAGACTCCAGTCTAGTTTTTGCGCCAAGCTGGAGTCAAAGCCGCAAATGAGGCTGTCACAACAAAAAGTATGCAGGGAGTTTTTGAGTATGAAAGCCGCCATTTTTGAAGGTCCTGGGAAACCTCTGTCCATTGGTGAGATCGCCTCGCCGGACCCGGGGCCGCATGAACTGGTTTTGAAAGTGAAGGCTTGCGGCATTTGCGGGTCGGACCTGCATTGCACCGAACACGGGCCGTTTCAGCTGCCCGAGGGCACCGTCATGGGGCACGAATTCTCCGGCGAGATTGTGGGCCTTGGGACTGAAATTGCCGGCCGGTTTGCCGAAGGCGACCGGGTCACGGCGCTGCCGGTCATCATTCCGCCGATCCCGCCGATGGGCCTTGAAAATGCCGAATCATGGATGCGGCCTGACATGAAACCGATTGGCCTTGGCGTTGTGCCGGGGGCCTATTCTGAATATGTGCTGGTCGGCGTCGGGCAGACGAAGCGGCTTCCCGAGCAGGTGACCTTCGATCAGGGCGCACTGGTGGAACCGCTTGCTGTTGGTCTGCATGCGGTCAACCGTGCCCAGATGCGCTCCGGCGACAATGTGCTCATTCTCGGTGCCGGGCCGGTTGGTCTTGCCTGTACGGCATTTGCCCATCGTATGGGGGCGGCCAATGTGGTTGTCAGCGAGATGACCGATCAGCGGCGCACGCTGGCTGAAAGCGTCGGCGCAACGGCGACAATTGATGCCAAGGGCAATGTGCTGGAGCAATTCGCTGAAAAGACCGGTGCCATCATGCCGGACGTGGTGATTGAAGCGGTTGGTATCCCCGGCATGGTGCAGTCAGCAATTGATCTGGTGAAGCCCAATGGCCGCGTTGTGGTTGTCGGCGTCTGCCAGCAGCAGGACCAGATCATGCCGATGATGGCCATCATGAAGGAAGTGAACCTGCAATTCGTGCTGGCCTATGAGCCGCGTGACTGGGACACGGTCATCACTTTCTTGGCCACCGAGCGTTTGAAGGTGGATCATCTGGTGACGCACAAGGTTGGTTTTGATGCCTTCCCGGCGGCCTTCGAAGCGCTGCGCAAGCCCAGCGACCAGTGCAAGGTGTTGTTGCAACCGTAATAAATACCGGACAAATGCAAGAGATTGAGTGGGACGATTTTGCGCGCGTTGACTTGCGGGCGGCAACCATCATTGTGGCAGAACCGCTGGAAGGCGCGCGCAAACCTGCTTACAGGCTGACACTTGATGTAGGACCTGAGATCGGCACGCTGCACTCAAGCGCGCAAATCACAACGCTCTATACGGTGGATGAATTGATCGGGCGGCAAGTTATGTGCGTCGTCAACTTTCCGCCAAAGCGGATTGCGGGTTTCAAGTCCGAGGCGCTGGTGACGGGCTTATATCGCGAAGATGGCGCCGTTGTTCTGGCGGTGCCGGATACGCCGGTTCCCAATGGTGCAAAGCTCGGGTGAAAGCAGGCGCTCCGATGCAAAACTTGCTTCCGTTGAGGTTCGGGAGTGTAGTTCTACGTCTCTCATAGAAGGGTAATCAAACAGGAGGACATTCAATGGATGTGCAATATGTTGAGGATCAGGCAGAGGCAGCTGAAGGCTACGCAAAATTACAGGCCGAAGGCGCGCGCGACGGGGGGGTAATTCTCTGTGAGAGAAAAGGTCATCCTTGCATTTTTATGTGGACTGATTGCGACGGAAATCAGCATCAGGAGAAAGTGCAGCCGGGCAAATCTCTCAATGTAAAAATCAAGAAGGTCGTGTTCGAGAAGGGCGGGGTTTCGGAAAAATGCGTTTCCGAAAAATGGAAATGTCCCTCGAAGGAACCTGCCTAGGCGGGCAGCACCCAGAAGCCTGCGCGCGGGAAATGCACAACGACTTCGCCGACGCGCTCGTCGTTGCGGGCAATGGCGATCTGGTCGGCTGTCGACATGATGAGGCGGCCCGATATCGCATCGCGGCCATAATCGTCCGCCATCACCTGTACCTGCATGCCGGGCTTGAGGCCGTTGGGCTCGTCTTCGTCGTGATAAACGGGCGTCGTGCTGTTGGCCTTGAGCGCAATGGAAATTGCCTCGTCCGTGCTCATCGCGTGGCGTGTGCCGTGGCCCAGCGCTTTGACGCGGGCCTCCCACTGGGGGAGATGCTTGAACGTGTCGAAGACGGCGCTGCATGCCGGGTTCACGGTGCGGACAAACCAGATGTTGTAATAGGCGGCAGCGTCCGCAAGGCCGGGCTTGTCGCCGCCCAGATAGGCGCGGCCATCGGCAAGCATGCTCTCCAGCATCGCCATATGGGCGCGCAGCTGCTCGGTCATGATCGGCACGGCTTGTTTCATCTGGTCGGTATCGAACGGGCGTCCCGACAAGGCTTCGCGGTCCTTCTTGAAGGCTTCGTCCACATGATCGCCGATGCCGCCGAAGATGACGGCGACCGCTGCCTGAAATACTTCGCGATCGGTCCAGAAACCAAGCGCTGCACCAAGGCCGTTGCTGTCCGGCAGATGGGTATCGGGAAAGCGCTTGTCGAGTTCG
>Ga0307929_1001999_pt1 | contig 14021 bp, 15 predicted proteins | sample AceLakmetage1330_FD_203160 | JGI IMG/M metagenome (GOLD analysis project Ga0307929, IMG submission 203160) | Saline water microbial communities from Ace Lake, Antarctica - #1330 | ecosystem: Environmental > Aquatic > Non-marine Saline and Alkaline > Saline | place: Antarctica: Ace Lake...
CGGAATCTTAAAAAACTCCGCAATCGCTTGTCCGAGCAAATCCTTGGTAATGAGACCCTCGGTCATCAGATGCTCTACAAGTGGAACGTGGCTTTTCTTCGCGACTTCTTCTGCAGCCACAGCATCTTCCTCGGATATATAATCCTGAGAGAGGAGAATGTCCTTTATCTTGGCATCATCTAGTTGCATAGACTTTTGGTTTTTATTTTTGTTTTTTGGCGCGGGTTACACTGCGCCTTTTACGTAATCAACGATTTCCGTAATAGGGGTATCTGATTTCACAAAGAAATTGATCGCTCCCAAATTTTTTGCTTTCTCGGCATCTTCTTCTTGCCCGAGATTTGAAGTGACCACGATTTTTGTTTTCTTTCCAAGTTTGTTCACTTCTTCTAGTACTTGGAACCCATCCATTTTTGGCATGACCAGATCGAGCAGTACGAGATCAAAACTTTCTTTCTTGAGAAGATCCAATGCTTCGGCTCCGTCAAAAGCTGTTGTTGTTTCGAATCCAGCGTGGTTAAGCTTTAGTTGAAGGGCTTTTGCCAATGCTTTTTCATCATCAGCCACAAGGATTTTCTTCGGATTTGTCATTCCAAATGGGATTTTAATAGACTGGGTAAAGTCTATCACAAAGGGAGGGGAAAGGAAAAATTCTTATAAAAAAGACTACAAATATTTTTTAAATGGAGTCATTCTTGATATTGAAGAAGCGGAGGATTTCAACGAGCCGATGATATAGAGGGCGAAGAATGTCTAATTTTTAATTCATTTAATTCAAGTCCGGACTTGAATTCGAGTTGTTCTAATGATAGAGCAGAAATACTTTTGAATTACACGTTAATGAATGCCCTTATAAAAAAGAGTGACCTTCACGAGATCACTCTATTTCTTTTCTTCGAATTTACTTGTTTACTCAAGACTCTCTTGTTGTTGAATAAGTCGATACATGACTTCTGAAAAAGCTTCTCGAGTCATTCCTTCTGCTGGGTCTACGTTTTCGATATCCAACAAATTATTATCAATAGCATATTGCAAGTATGGAGCATACCACGCATCCATATCAGAAGCAGTAGGAAGATCGGTGATTGGATAATCAGCTAAATCAATACCAAAGCTTTCAAACGCTACTTTTAACAACTCAACTTGATTTACTGTTTTTGCTGGTTTAAATGTTCCGTCCTCGTATCCTTTTACGATTCCTTGTCGTTTTGCTTTATTTACATAGCCGGCAAACCATGCATCCGCTGGTACGTCTGAGAATTCTGTTTCAGTGATTTCATCAGGTGATTCCCCAAGTGATTCAAGAAGTACTTTCAAAGATTCAGCTCGGTTGATTGGGTTTTCTGGACCGAACGTTCCGTCTTCATATCCGTCCAAAATTCCCCGTTGTTGGAGAAATTCTACGGCAGCTTTGTTTTGAATTTTTGCTTCATCTTTAAATCGTTTCTTTTCTCGAAGTTGTTTTGTGAATTTGGTGTAATTTTCAGCTTTTTTTGCATTGTGTGTGAATCGATTTTGTGCCTGATTCATTTGTCCTGAAGCATTTCCTGCATTGGTATTTTGGTTTTCTGATTGCTTTGCCGCTCGAAAGGCTGCTTGTTCTGCTTCGGTCATATCATCTTCCATACCTTCAGGTCTATTCTCATTCATGGAACGATTCTCACCAGCTTCCATTCCTTGTGATTGCATGAATGTCTGCCGTTCTTCTTGGGACATTTCCATCCAGTCGTCAGGACGTTCTATTGTGGAATTTTGAGATCCTTGTCCACCGCCACCACCACCACCACCACCTTGTCCTTTCATTTGCGCATGAATAGGTCCTGATACTGTAAGTGCTGTTACGAAGGCAACCGTGAGCCAAAATTGTTTATTGGTTTTCATTTTTAAAGGGGTTATGCAATGAAAATAAATTCATTATTTGTTTCCGTTCGTGAAGTAATACGCATTGTAAAAAAGTTTCTTTCAAAAATTAAAGATTTCCCCCTGATAATTCTATTTCATTATCATTCATAAATGTCTGTCGTTCTTCTTGGGACATTTCCATCCAGTTATCTGGCATATCTATGCCAGCTTCTTCAAATCGAATTTTCATACGATCATTGTTTCCACCGGCTCCATTTCCCATTCGTTGTCCCGTTCTTCTTTCTTGAGATTGCATAAATTTAGTTTTTTCCTCCGAGGACATTTCTTCCCAATTACGGGGCTTTTCGATCCCCAACGATTCTAAATTCGATTCCATCCGTTGTGTTGCGGTTGCTGATTCCGAAGATGACGATTCTTCACTACATCCGGTTACACCGAGTGTTAATAAAAGAACTCCGCTGACAAGTAATCCATTTTTAAAGTTGTTCATCGTTTTAAATATTAAAAAATACATAATTATTCGCTCCGAAGAGCGTCCACAGGGTCTAGCTTTGAAGCTTTGAGCGCCGGATAAAATCCAAAGAACACTCCTACCAATACAGAAAACACAAATCCTAAGAACACGGCTGATAACGAATATTCTGCACCATATTCTTTGAGTAATGGAATTGTTATTTGTCCCAAAATAATCCCTATCATCCCTCCAATGAGTGACAAAATAACTGATTCGAGCAGGAATTGTTCAAGAATATCTTTTTGTTTCGCACCGATGGCTTTTAGTACTCCAATCTCCTTTGTGCGTTCTGCAACCGTTACAAACATTACGTTCATAATCCCGATTCCAGAAACGATTAATACAATTGTTGCTACAGCTGTCAGAAGGAATGACATAGTGTTAGTGGATTCTTTCGCCGAGGCCACCATGGATCCTGGGTCTCTCACACGAAAATCGTCTTCTTTTCCTTCTCGGATTTTATGTTTTTCACGAAGCAGTGCTGTGATTTCTTCTTCTGCAAAAGCAAGTGTTTCGACATCCCGTCCTAAAAATACAATTCTGATTTGAGCCTTATCTCCCAAAACGCTTTTTTCGGCGGTTGAAAAAGGAGTATACAAAGAATCATCATACGAAATTCCAAAAGAACTGGACCCGTTTTCGGCCAGTATCCCGATTATATCAAACTTTCGACTTCCAATAGAAACCATTTCCCCTACGGCCATTTCAGGGGTTCCAAAAAGAGTTTCTGCCAATGTGTATCCCAAAATAACGACTTTTGCACGACTTGAATTTTGTTCTTTTGTTAACAATTCTCCATAAGCAATGTCTAAATTTGAAAGATCAAAAAAGTTTGAGGTCACGCCTATTAATGAGGCTCCTTCACTTTCTTTTCCCACAGAAATGGTGATATTCCCAGAAATGCTTGCCGTTCCGTCTTCTACAAATTGAGCATTCGTCAATACATGTGGCAGATCATCAATAGCAAGTCTTGAGGTCACCGTTCCTCTTGCAGGAAATACAAGAATTGATGTAACGCTTAGGTTTTTGTATTGTTCTTCAATTTGTTTCTTTGCTCCAACGCCGATCCCGATAACTGAAATCACAGTAGAAACTCCAATAATAATTCCCAGCATAGACAACAGTGTTCGAACTTTATTCGAAACCAAAGCACTCCATGCCATCGTTAACATTTCAAAACGTATCATTTGATTTTATAATTATGATCTGCGATTTTCCCATCTTTCATAAAAATAATTCGATCTGCATACTGTGCCACGTGAGCATCGTGCGTTACCATGATTACAGTTTTCCCCTTCTTTTTGAAATTTACAAAAATATCCATGATTTCTTTTCCAGACACAGAATCCAATGCCCCCGTTGGTTCATCTGCCAAAATAATTTCAGGATCATTCATTAATGATCGAGCAATCGATACACGTTGTTGTTGTCCTCCGGAAAGTTCGGTTGGCTTATGTTCCATACGATCGCCCAACCCCACAGATGTTAATAATTCAGCTGCTTTTGTTTCGCGGGCCTCTGTTGACATTCCTGCATAAAATCCAGGTAAAGCGACGTTTTTTAAGGCGCTAATTTTAGTGAGTAAATTAAATTGTTGGAAAATAAATCCCACCTTTCGGTTTCGAATAAATGAAAGCGTAAAATCATCTTGAACATGTCCAATATCTTCTCCTTCTAAGAAATATTTACCCGAAGAGAGAGGATGCAAACATCCAATAATATTCATCAGGGTTGATTTTCCGCCTCCTGATTCTCCCATAATGGCAACAAATTCATGAGATAAAATATCTACAGAAATACCTTTAAGTACGGGGATTTCTTCTCCGTTGGAAAGATAATAGGATTTATGTACATTGTTGAGTTGAATAATTTTTTCTTTTGAAGAAGTCATGTTTTTGTTTTTTTATCGGCCTCCTCCCATACCTCCGAACGTTCCGGTTCTTCCACCACTTGACGTTCCTGACTGCTGCATTTTTTCTCGCATTTCATCAGTCATTTCTCCTTTTTGAATTTTTGCAATTTCTTCGTCAGTAAATCCAGCTGTTTTTAAGGTCTCGATTCGTTCTGGTGACATTTCTTTTGCCCCTCCTCCTGAGCGAGCCCCTTCTTCTAATGTTTTTAGAATAACATCGCCTTCTTTTAATCCTTCCTTAATTTCAATATAAGTGCCATCAGAAAATCCGGTTACTACTTCACGCCGAGAACCATCGGCCATCATAACAATTTTATTTTGACGTACTGATTGTACGGGAACGACTAATGCGTTTTCTACATTTCCTAGAACAAAGTCTACATACGTTGTCATTCCTTCACGAATAGGGGCGTCTTTTGTATTCAAGATATCAATGCGTACGAGATAGGTTACAATTCTGTTTCCATCCATGGTTGAAGTACTCGAAATAAAAGTCACGGTTCCATCTAACTCTAAATCTTCAATAGCATCCAAGGTGATAACAACATCTTGTCCAAGTGTAATCTTCGCAATATCTATTTCTTCTACATACACCTCTGTTGTGAAATTAGAATCACTTAGAATTTTAATAAAGGCACTCTCACTGCTGGTGGTATCGCCCTTAATAGCTTCTCCTTCGTTTCCATTTACCTGGATAATTTCCCCATTGATAGGAGCTCTCAGTGTTGCTAATTCGAGATTGTATTCTACTTTTTCTACTCGCAATTTTGCTTGTTCTAATTGTGCATATTGAATGGAGATTCCAGCTGATTTCGTTGTTTCTAATTTCCCCTGCGTTTGTTGACTATTCTCGAGTTTTACTTGTGCGCTTTGGACTTTGTTTCCAGCATCAATTATATTGTTCTTTCGAGCTAATAGAACAGATTCAATGTTTTGTTCTGTATTTGCAAGTGTCAAAATTTGTTTATTTATTTGACTCAAAGAACTTAGAATTGTTGCTCGTGCAGCACTAATATCACTTGTAGAAACAGAGATTGTTGCTCGAGCATTTTTCATAAGAATAACCATTTGATCGAGTAAAATTTTTGTTGATTTCGACATATCTATTACTTTTTGAAGATTTTGAGTAATTTCAGTTGAAGTAGTTCCTCCGGCAGAGTTTCGATATGTACTTAATGTGCGACGCAATTCTTCATATTGGTTTTTTGCTGTTGTTTCTCCAATAGAGTCGTTCATTACAGAAACAATAAGAATTTCTCCTCCATAATTTTTTTCTATTCCCAAAATTTGATCGACTTCTTGAAGAGCAATTTCTATTTCAGGAACGGCTGTTTCGGTTTCAATAAAAGCTAAATCATATGATTGTTCTACTTTTTGATTTACATCTCGTTGTGTCGCATTATAATTTTCTTGATTTGTTAACAGATCATTCTCTGCCACAAGTAACTCAGTATTTGTAAGTTCGGCTTGTTTCGATTTAATATTTGCCCAAGCAATACTCACATCGCTTTGAGCACTTTTGAGATCAAATTCAAACTCTCGTGTGTCGAGCTCTGCTAAAATATCTCCTTTTTTAACACGAGTTCCTTCTTCAATAGCAACAGTGTCAATAGTTCCGTTTACCAAAAAAGAAAGATTCACAATGTTTGGATTCATTATGTTTCCATCTGAAGACACAACAGAACGTAAATCCATTTTTTTCACAACGACTGTTTCAGGAGCACTTTCTTGCGTGTCTGTATTTTGAAATATGTTCCAAGACGCTCCGACTCCTCCCAGTATAAGAATACCGGCTATCACCATCACAATAAAGCGTTTGTTGCTTTTTTGTTTGTTCAGACTTTCTGCTAATACCGATTTTGTTGTTTTATTCATTGTAAAATTCTGGAGAAAAGACGGTTATAAATTCAGCAGTAAGATTTTCTCCCTCTTGGAGTGGTTGCACCCAAACGGATACAATATTACTTGCTTCTAGATTGGATATCGAAAGCCGTTTGGCATCTCGACTCAACCGTTTTGTTTTTTTATAGATAGAAATATCTTTTGGGAGTTCAACTTTTATTTCTTGGAGCAAACTTTGTTGCATTTTTTCTCGAAATAATCGTCGTTCTTCTTGTGAAAACGATGCCATTTTTGCTCGCATCTCTTCTCGAGAAAGATTCTCAAATGGGGATGCTGCTCTATCAAAGGGAGTAATGATGATTCGATCATTTTGAGTTTCCCGTAGAACACCTCTTATATCAGGGCGTCGTTCTGGAATTTCTGCTTGCATGGACTGATAGTCCGAAAAAAAGAACATTGCTGCACAGAAAAGTCCTGCAAGAATAATCAAACCAGAAAGCCAAATAAATATTTTTTTCATGTCAAAGAAAAGCATAGGTCAATTAATAATACGCGCAAAATAATTTTTTCTTTCATTTTTTTAAAGATTTTTTGAATAAATATGATAAATATAAAAAATCCCCTTTCGGGGAGTTTTATATATTCGCTGGTGGCGCGAGGTAGAATTGAACTACCGACACATGGATTTTCAGTCCATTGCTCTACCACTGAGCTACCGCGCCATGTCGTCAGCACGGACTTCATTGGGCTCGTCCTTCGGACATCGCCATATTTCGTCGTGCCTCCTCTCCCCATAAAAACTTCGTTTTTTCGGGGGCCCCTAATGGGAATGTTAAATAACGATCGAGATTGTACGAATAAAGTTTATCTCGTCAAACCGGCAAAATCAATGCTTCGCTTTTTTCTTCACTGAGCGTTGCTTGAGAAATCACAAGAGGGTTCTCTTCAGCGATACGAGCACCTGATTCAACCATCTTTGGAAAGAGTGACTGATCACCCCCAATAATCATGTATCGAGGATCAAATGTTTCGAGAAGCTCTTTCGCTTCCTTTACTCCAAATTTATCATTCAGTGTTACGAGAACGACATCCACATTTTCTCCAAGCTTAGCGAAGAACTCTGTACTGGGCTTAATCTCCAGTGATCCGAGGTGTACGATGGCGACGCCATCCATTACGATCTTGAAGACCACGTTTTCTGGTCGAGAATAAAACCCTCGCACGAGAATATTAGAAATTTCGTATTCCCCTGGGAGATTGAGTGTCTTTTTCGCTTCGAGTTTTTCACAGTTTTCTGTAAATGTTCCTGAGTTGGTTACAAAATCTGCATTTTTTACAGATGCTTTTTCGTCTGGATCGCAGACCACAGTGGCATCCTTGCCGGTAAGTACAAATCCGTTTTGTCCGAGAAATTGAATTTTCATTTTTTTACGCTATAAAGTCGGGGCAGATTCTAGTGCAAATCGAGAGAAAATGAAATTGATTTTAAAGAAAAAAATTCCGAATCAAGAAGCGAGCAAAGAGTTCGCGAAAAGCTTTTATAACGATTTCTTAGCATCAGAACAGAGCTTCACCGTGTTCTTCGAAGGGGGACTGGGAGCGGGAAAGACCTTCCTGATTCGAGAAATGCTTCGATTGGCGGGAGTGAGGGACGAGATTTCTTCGCCGACGTACATCTTTCTCAATGAATACACGGTAGGGGAAAAGAACTTTGCCCACTTTGATTTTTATAGATTTAAAGATCCGGCGGAATTTTTCGCACGAGGATTCTCTGAGATTTCAGAAGATAAGAATATTTCCAAGTTTGTAGAATGGCCAGAGAAGATCACTCCAGAAACGGAAAAATCTTTCTGTGGAAAACGGTATACTATAATTATTAAACACGGCGTGGGCGTAGGTATGCGCGAAGTAAGAGTTATATCTGATGATTAAAAACTGTATTTTACTGACCGGTGAAGATGATTTCCGTTTGAGAGAACGGGCGAAGTTTTATCGGACGGCTTTTCGAAATAAATATGAGGATGGAGAAATTACAACTCTGGAAAGAGGGGACTCACTGCACGACTTGGAAAATATCGTGATGACACCCAATCTCTTCGGAGGACGACGACTCGTTCTGCTCGATGGATTCTGGGATACGGAGAAATTTGAACAAGCAGAGAAAACGAAGTTCTTTGAGAAATTGCCAGAATTCGAAAGTCAGTGTACGGCACTTATTATTGATCCGAAGCTGGATAAACGAACCAAATATTCGAAATTTATTATCGAGCAAGCAAAGGTCGAAACCTTCGACCAGTTCGAGGAAGCGCAATTGATTCAATGGATTCAGAATTATACGGAGAAGAAAGGTGGAAAGATTATGCGGGGAGTTGCACAAACCTTGCTCAAACGATGCGGGGAAAATCTGTGGAACCTGTCGCGTGAAATTGAGAAACTTATTCAAGCGGACGACGGGACCATTACCGACGCTTTGATCAAAGAACTGACCATTCCACACCCGAGTGTGGTGATGTGGGACTTCTTAGAAAGCTTGAGTAAAAAAAGTGTTCAACTATCCATGAAACGATTCAAGGACCTGCTTGATAGCGGTGTTTCCGTGCATGAGGTGTTGTCTATGATTTTCCGAGAAGTGCGGATTCACGCACAGATTCGTTCGGGAATTGACCAAGGAATGAGGGCGCAACAAATTGCCACGGAAACAAAATTGCACCCATTTGTGGTGAAAAAAACATACGCCCTCTCACAACAATTTTCGAAAGAAAAAATCGAATACATGTACGAGATGTTATTTCAAATTGATAACAAATTAAAAACCGGAAAACTCGCTCTTTCCACAGATGACACATCCGAGTTGGAATTGGCTATAGAAAAGTTTATTCTGTTCGCATGCAAATGATTCCACCGAGCTACGTTATTACCCTCTCGACCATTATGGGAGCGGTTCTGGGGAGTTTTACGACAATGTTGGTATGGAGACTCCACCACGATCAGAAGCGTATTTTTTGGGGACGGAGTAAATGCCCTTTGTGTAAAAATAAACTTGGGCCATTACAACTGGTGCCCATTTTTTCGTGGCTCTTTCAAAAGGGGAAGTGTTCCTTTTGTAAGGAAAAGATTCCAATGTATTACCCCTTGACAGAACTCGTATTTATACTGATGTTCTTTTTCTTCTCGTACAAGTTTCACGGCACGGTAGAATTTCTCCCCGTGATGGCGATTGTATTCTTTGCACTCGTCCTTTTTATCTACGACACGAAGTTTCAGGAAGTTGATCGACGGATTTCAATCCCTGCTATTTTTATCGCGCTGATTTGGGCATTCTTCCGAGAGATTCCATTTCCAGATCTTCTGATTGGAGGTGTGGTTGGATATTTATTCTACGCGATTCAATACTGGGTTTCTCGTGGACGATGGGTCGGGGCTGGAGATGCGGAACTCGGCGTATTTATGGGACTGGTGCTTGGATGGCACTTGCTGATTCCAGCGATGTTCTTTGCCTATATTCTCGGTCTACTCGTCGCGGTTCCACTGCTTCTCATGGGAAAAGCGAATGGAAAAACACCACTGCCGATGGGAGCGTTTTTGATTCCTTCGTTGCTTCTGTTTTTCTACAATGGACAACCAATCCTCGATTGGTACATGGGATTGTTGGGATTGATTTGAATTTGAGCCAGCGACAAAAACACGATACCATATCATCATGTTCAGAAACTTATTCCTCATGGGCGTACTCTTTCTCCTTAGCGGAATTATTTTTTATACAACCGTCATAAACCTTGATCCACTCGGAGCACAAAAAACGATATCACTCATCGTCTTTTACTTCTCTTTGTTGTGCGGAGTGTCATCATTTTTCACCTTCCTCTTTTTCTTTGGATCGGAAGTTGCGGCGGGAAAGAAGCTCAAAACACAACATTTTTTGATTGCGATTCGGAGAGGAATTTTAGTAGGACTGTTTGTTGCCATCCTTTTGGTACTGCAGATGTTTCGACTTTTAGGACTTTTTGAAATAACACTCCTTGCCATATTTTTATCATTGGTGGAGTTCATCGTTTTGTCAGCGAAAAAAGGCGGGCGTTAGTATGTCTTTAATAGTACTGTCATCCTGAACTTGTTTCAGGATCAAGTGTTTTGGAGTTATGAATTATGAGAGTGAAACGAGTGCAGGAATTTGAGGTCTGATCCCGAAATGAATTCGGGATGACAAAAAAAAGAGAAGGTGGGGAGTGAACCATTTTTCTCTTTTCCAAAATTCAGATACAATAAATCCATGAGAAGAACAAAAATCGTTGCTACCATCGGTCCAGAAACAGAGAGTCTCGCATCACTTGAAAAATTAGCCGCTGCGGGAGTGAATGTTTTTCGACTCAATTTCTCACATGGAAATCATAAATGGCACGGAGATGTGATTGATCGAATTAAGAAATTGAATAAAAACACGGGTGAAAATTACGCAATTATGCTCGATACAAAGGGACCGGAAATTAGAACGAGTGATCTTAAAGTTCCAATTCGTTTAAAAAAAGGAGGGACACTAATTCTCACCGTCGACCATTTGGCAGACCACAGAGAAAGTAAAAAGGTAGTTGTGAACTACGATGCTTTCATCGACGATGTGGCCGTAGGGGACAAGATTCTCGTGGATAATGGACTCATGACATTGAAGGTTCGGGAGAAGAAAGGAAAGGATGTAATTTGTGATGTGCTTGATGGGGGAATGCTCGGATCACGACGGCATTTGAATTTAACAGGAAAGAATGTGTCGCTCGATTCCATCACGAAGAAAGACTGGAAAGATATTGATTTCGGAATTAAGAAGGGCGTGGATTTTATCGCGCTGTCTTTTGTACGAAAATCGAAGGAGGTGCAGGAAGTGCAGGATTATCTCGTTTCAAAGAAAGCCGATATTGGAGTTATTGCGAAAGTAGAAACAGCAGATGCAGTGAAGCATTTGGGATCTATCCTTGAAACATCAGATGCGGTGATGGTTGCACGAGGGGATTTGGGAGCGGAGATTCCGTTCACGCAGGTTCCGCTTGTTCAATGGGATATTGCACAGATGTCCGCGAAGTTTGGGACACCAGTGATTGTTGCCACACAAATGCTCGAATCCATGCAGGATCATCCAATGCCAACCAGAGCTGAGGTGTCAGACGTGTTTGCGGCTTCTTGGCAACGAAACGATGCCGTTATGCTATCGGGAGAGACAGCGACAGGAAAGTACCCTGTGAAGTCCGTGGAGGCAATGCGAGACATCGTACTTGAGACAGAAAAGAATTACCTTCAAAAGCGATCGATTCGAAAAGTAGAACCAACAGATGAACGGAGCCAATTCTGTAAGAGTGCAGGAGCAGCGGCGGAAGACTTGGAAGATATTTGCTCTATTGTCGTGATTACACGGACAGGATATATGGCAAAGCTTATGGCAAACTTTCGACCGAAAGTTCCGATCTTTGCGATGACAAACGAAATTGCAACGTGTCGAGAATTGCAGTTGATGTGGGGAACAAAAGGATTCCACGTGCCATTTTCTCCTGATCCAGAAAAAACAATCACCCGTTCTATAAGTAGACTGGGGAAAGAATTCCCAAAGTTAAAAGGAAAGAAATTTGTCCTCTTGTCGGACATTTTGACGGGGAATGGAAAACTGCCTGCATTGCAGATACGGGAGTTTTGATATTCTAAAAAAGACTCATCCTTTGTCATCTCGACCGAAGTGGAGAGATCCCTTTTTGTTTGATATGAGGAAAGGATTCCTCGGCGGAGCCTGTCCTCAAGAAATTGGGGGCTCGGAATGACAAGGGGGAGGCTTTCTTACAAAAAAAAGCCCGATCTATCGAGCTTCTCCTGTTAACAGCGAGAGAATCAAAGCCGTAGCTGGTGATCATCCGTCGAGCCAATCATACATTTAAATAACAAAATCTGTCAATAGTTTTGACTATCCATGTTATTAAGAATATGTGAAATCTAGGGAGTATTTAAGCCTCCTTTTTCACTTCAATGGTATCAAACCCACAGTACGATTGGAGATTTTTTGGAATATTTACAGAACCATCCTCATTTTGGAAGTTCTCATAAATCGCAACGATAGCTCGTTGAATTGCGATGGCCGTTGCATTGAGCGTGTGCACGAATTCTTTCTTCCCTTCGTTATTCTTAAACTTCGTTTTCGTTCTCCGTGATTGAAAGTCCGTACAATTAGAACCACTCGTTACTTCTCGATAGGCGTCTTGAGAGGGGAGCCAGGCTTCAATGTCGTACATCTGGGCATCTGACCACGCGATGTCGCCTGTGCAGTTCTCCACGACTCGGTATGGAATCCCAAGATCATCCCAGATAGATCGTTGCAGCTTGAGGATTCTTTGATGTTCCTCTCGTGATTTTTCTGGATCTGAGAAGATAAACATTTCGAGTTTTTCAAATTGATGCACACGGATGATTCCTCGTGTGTCTTTTCCGGCAGCCCCCGCTTCCCGACGGAAACAAGAAGACCATCCACAGTACTTCACGGGTAGTGTCGCACTGTCCAAGACTTCTTCTCGGTGAAAGCTACACAGCACATGTTCGGCAGTTCCAATCATTGAGAGATCATCCTCAGGAAAGGTGAACTTCTCGGGTGCATCCAGAGCGTGCTCAAGCGTGCCCGCAGATTTCCCAGCCTCGTGCACGGTTTGCCCACGAATCATCATCGGTGGAATCACAGGAATAAATTTTTCTTTCATGAGTTTGTCCAAGACGAATTTTTGCAATGCCCATTCAAGCAATGCGCCTTTTCCCTTTAACACTGCGAATCGAGATCCGCTGGTTTGACGAGCTGTTTCAATATCAATAGTGTCGGTACGTTCGCCTATTTCTACGTGGTCTCGGACTTTGAAACTGAACTTCGGGTGACTTCCGAATTCTTGCATAACCTTGTTGTCGTCTTCAGTTGCCCCCATTGGTACCTCATCAAAAGGCATGTTTGGAAGTGAATACAAAATTTGTTCAACACCATTCTTTTCCACAATTTCTTCAGCCTTTTTTCGTTCCTCGGCAATCTTTTTCATTTCACCCAATACTTTTTCTTTCTCAGTACCCGTAAGTGTTGGTATCTTTTTAGAAGCTTCATTCTGCTCTGCTTTGAGCGACTCAGCTTTTTGTAATGATTCCCGATGGGCTTTGTCAGCTTTGAGAAGATCATCAATCTGCGAAGCTTCTATGCCTTTTCGTTTCAAGGCTTTCTTAAAGAGATCAGGATTTTCGCGAATGGCTTTAATATCGAGCATGTATTTCTTATAAGACGGTCGGATTGTAAAGGAATGAAAAGGAATCTTCAATTTCTATTTGTCATCACCTATCCTCGTCTTCCCGGAATCCCGAAGGGATATCCGAGATCTAGCTAAAAAGAAATCAGGAGTGTTGTTTATGGCTGGATCCCGGATATTCTTGCAGAATTCCGGGATGACAGGGGGGAGGGGATTCCGGGATGACAGAGAGGTGGCGGTGGAATGAGGAAAGGGGAGGAGGGATAGGTTTGAGGGGAATTCCTTGACAATATGTTTGACTTATATTTTAAAATAACTTATAATAACCTCTAAATTTGAAAAAAAACAAAGTCCACACATGAACACCACCCCAAGAGAACAAGCCGTTAGCTTCCTGCACCGATCACAAAAAATCCTTATTGTAGCCCCACAGCAGTGGCACGAGGATGAAGTGGCTGGAATGTTAGCATTGCAAAATGTTCTTCTTGCGGCAGGAAAGGAAGCGGTGGCAATCGCGCCCTCTGATCTTCCCAAAAACCTGGAATTCATGGGTGGGGCTGAGAAGTTGAGCAAGGATTTGGGAGAACAAAGCGACTTTGTGATTTCCATTTCCACAGCAAAGGCGAACGTCGATAAGGTGAAATAT
>Ga0307929_1002000_pt1 | contig 14012 bp, 12 predicted proteins | sample AceLakmetage1330_FD_203160 | JGI IMG/M metagenome (GOLD analysis project Ga0307929, IMG submission 203160) | Saline water microbial communities from Ace Lake, Antarctica - #1330 | ecosystem: Environmental > Aquatic > Non-marine Saline and Alkaline > Saline | place: Antarctica: Ace Lake...
TACCTAAAATTAGGTGTAAATTATTAATTGTTTTTAGCCTTTAAAATGTTAGTATATTGACATATGCAAATACGCTTAATTTTGCGATGAATAATGCAGGTTAGTGACTGTCTGACTTTGTTTATGCATGGTTTATTTTTGTTTGTTGTGAGTGTCATGTAGTTTTAAAAACGCTGATTTTCAATCAACTTCAATGACAAGGTATCTGGAAGTTGCCCAGAACTTTTCAGGACGTGTAATAATCAGATTGTTATAATACCCAGCCGGCCCGTCAAATTTGTAAGCTTGTGCCGGGTGTGTACTAAGAACACGAACTTTTTTTGATTTTAAAGGGATGCGCCTTGTTTCATTAATATTCAATTTTTCAAACAAATTAGATTCAAAATGTTCATCAATTTGAGAAATACTGCCGATTCCTGCAAATCCACCTTTGCGAGTAGTAATTCCCAAATTGTATAGTTCACTACTGGTGCCAATAATGTAATATCCGGCACTTAAAATATCTTCCTGAGATTTTATCTTCTTGTACTGTAATCGATTGGCGAGCATGAGAGAATCTAAACTGTCATTAAGTGTCTGCATTTCAAAACTCATATTTTCTAATCTGTTTCGAAGCTGTGAAATCTGTTTGTTTTTCCTGTCAACGGAACGCCCCAGTAAATTCACAGAGCGCTGCATGTCTTCGTTAATCATGTCACCGGCTTCCATTTTTGAGCGTAGTTCTTCCACAGTTGCTTTGTTTTCTTCAAGTAAATCATAAATTAACAAGATATCCGCTTGAATTATATTTGCACTATTTTGTCCGAATTCCATGTTTTTAGCAGTCATGGAGATGATGTCTTCTTTACGCTTAATTTCTTCGAGATTTTGATTTATTTCATTAAATGCCTGCATGAAGTCGCTGAGTGATTGCTCCGCATTTTCCGCTTCATCATGCAAATTTTCATTTTCCGTTTTCAGTTCTGAAATAAGTGCTTCTTTGGCTTGTTCCGATTGATCCTTTTTGTCTGAATTGCAGGCAAAAAGTGTAATCGCAATAAATGTGAAAAGGAGTATTAGTCGCTTCATGTTTTAATGATTCTTGTTGATTGTTTTATTTGAAACGTAAAACTAGTTAGATTGTTGAATGATAAAGTAAAAAATCTTAATTTTTTCCTGCTACGACAACAACAAATTCTCCTTTTGGTGGATTTTCATTAAAATGCGTCAATAATTCGCCTAAATTCCCTCGGACAGTTTCTTCAAAACGCTTAGAAATTTCCCGACTAATCGAGGCCTGGCGAGATTCTCCCAGTATTTCAGCTAATTGTGTTAAAAGTTTAACAATCCGATGCGGCGATTCATAAAATGCGATGCTTCGGGTTTCTTCTTCCAAAGCCTGAATTCGTTTCATGCGCCCTTTTTTATGCGGCAAAAAACCTTCAAAAACAAAGCGGTCATTCGGCAAACCGGATACCGCCAGCGCCGGAATTATTGCAGTTGCTCCGGGAAGACATTCAACCTCGATACCGGCATCAATGCAATGCTTAACAAGCAAATACCCTGGGTCGGAAATGGCGGGTGTTCCAGCATCTGAAATGAGTGCAAAATGTGCTCCCGAAAGCATTTGCTGAGTCAGGCTCTCACTGGTTTTATGCTCGTTGAATTTGTGATGTGAGATCAGTTTGTTTTCAATTTCAAAATGCTTAAGAAGATTTCCGGAAGTTCGGGTGTCCTCGGCAAGAATTCCATCCACAGACTTTAAGCACTCAATCGCTCTGAATGTCATATCTTGCAAATTCCCGATAGGTGTTGGAACTAAACTTAGTTTTCCACTCATAATTGATCAGAAAAATTAGTGATTAGTTTAAAAATCTCATGATATGCAGCCAGACTTACGCTTTGTTGAATATCCTGAGGATTGTGATAAAAGGTGTTTCCGCCGCGACTATAAATGAAAATCCCTCGCACAGCTTGCTCGTTAAACGGATGGTGATCAGAATTTGCAGAGATTCCTCTGGCTCGCAAATTTAATTGTAGGGAATCCTGACTGTTGATTTCCTTGAACATTGTAAAAACATCCTGATAAGTACTGTCTTTGGCATTGACAATTGTAATCCCTTCATCACCGGTTCCTACCATATCTAAATTAATCAAAAAATCAATCTCTGACAATGGGAAAAGCGGATTCATATTGTAATATATTGAGCCCAATAGCCCGGCTTCTTCTCCTGTAAAAAGCATAATAACAATGCGATAATCTGTAGGATTTTTAATGTAATATTTTGCAATGTCGAGGCATGTTGCAACTCCCGATGCATTATCCTGAGCACCTGGGAAGAAAATGCTGTCCCCAATGCCCCCAAGATGATCATAGTGGGCAGAAAACACAATGGTTTTTTCTGTTTTCCCTGGAATATAGCCAATGAGATTGCCCGTCTCTACATATTCTTTTTTCGATTCAACATGTAGTTCGAGTGTTTTTGCCGATTCCGGGAAATGAGATTTATCAAAACGAATCACAACAGCATCACTTTCTGACGCACTAATACTCCATATTGGATAAACTTCCTGTACTAGAATGTACCCGCGAGCTTTCAGGAAGTTGTCTGATATTTTTGTCCGAATAAAATTGCGGTACTTTCTATTGGAGATCTCATGCAAATGCAAAACAACAAATTTGTCTTTTACTTTTTTAGGATTGATTTTGCAGAGTTTAGCCGAATCGTTTAGAATCCGTAAAGGAATCTCATATATTTCAAAATTGCCTTTGATACTCCCACAATCGGGACTAATAATATATTCAGTTCCCGGTTGATAGGTTTTATCATCAAGCTTTAGATTGTATGCTCCGGGAAATACATTGACAACATAGCTCAAATCTTGTCTGTATTTGTCATTAAAAGGAGTTAAGCCAATGCTTTTCATTTCTTGCTCCAGAAAATCTGCTGCGAGTTGAACGCCTTGTTTTGTGTAGCCACGTCCGAAATATTTTTCTGAACTCAGTGTTGTTACAATTTTACGAACATAATTTGTATCCTGGGCCTGCAGCAGACTTTGGAAACAGAAAAAAACACATATTGCAATTAAAATCCGCTTCATCTTGTTTTTAGTTTTTGGGAATATACTTCCGCTGAACAATGCTGATGAAATAATTAACTGTTTCGTTTGAAGTATCCCAATTGTATTTGTTTAAAATCTCCTGTGCTTCATCAAAACTCTGTTTTGCATTAAGCGTGTCGATTGTTTGATTAAATTCATCTGAATTTCCGTTAAAAAGTTCTTTGATGAATAAAAAGCGGTCGCCCAGATTAATAGCAGCTCTGATGTCAGCAATTGGTTTGGCATGTAATTTATTTGCCAAGGGATTGTCTTTTTTACCAATACTTTCGTTCATGCTTTTTTTGTCTTTTCCAAGTGTTTCACCAAGACTTTCAGCCATTTTTTTTGCTTCACTTTTAAAAAGACTGCCTTGATCCTGAACGGATTTCCCCACCGGATTTGGCGTTTCTGCTTTTTGTTCGACTTTTTCAGGTTTGGGAGGCTTCGTTTCCTTCACGGGTGCTGAATTATGATTGAAAAGCTCATTGGCATCCAATCCGATTTCTTCATCTGCCGGATTTGCAGAATCCGTTTTCGCTGTTTCCTGAATAGGTGTTTCTGGGTTCGATTTATGTTTCTCAACAGGAGGTTCTACCGTTATTTTAGGTTTTTGATGTTGGGTTGATGCAATGATGGATTCATCTGATTTTTTTTCATCCTCATTTTCATGCTTTAATATGTGCACATAAAGTTCTCTGATTTGTTGCAGCGCAGTGTCAACATCTAATTGATGAGCATTGTGTTTTTCAATGCGTTTTAGCGTTTTTCCTAATGATTCCCAAAGATTAATTGTGTGTTTTGTTTCCATAAACGGGTTTTGTTATTCAGATTTTATAAATTTGTAAAATTAAAACAAATTAACCGGATTTAATAATCTCCCGGAATGTTTAATGAAAGTAAAGAAAAACGCAAAGACCGTGCCGGCTGGATAGAAGTTGTTGCAGGTTCGATGTTCTCAGGAAAAACTGAAGAACTAATTCGTCGTTTACGGCGTGCGCAGTATGCTCGTCAGCGGCTTGAAATTTTTAAACCTGTTATTGATACTCGTTACTCCAATGAGGAAGTGGTGTCTCATAATGAGAGTGCTATTCATAGTACACCGGTCAGTTCTGCACAAAATATCCTTATGTTGGTGCAGGATGTTGACGTGGTAGGAATTGATGAAGCACAATTTTTTGATGATGGCTTAGTCGATGTCTGTGTTGAGCTTGCAAACCGTGGTATTCGTGTGATTGTGGCAGGCTTGGATATGGATTTCAAAGGACGCCCTTTTGGCCCAATGCCTGCATTATTTGCAGTTGCTGAAGAGGTGACAAAAGTACATGCAATCTGTCTTCGTTGTGGCGATTTGGCACAATATTCATATCGTACTGTAGCTGGTGAAGAAAAGGTCTTGCTTGGGGAAACAGATTCTTATGAACCCTTATGCCGCACCTGTTTTATAAAAGCGACAAAATCTAGAGATGAATGAAGTATCATGTTTCACAAATTGCGAATATTTGTCATGCAAAACAGCTTGGTAAGGCTGATTTGTATGTTGAGTATTTGTTGACGGATAGCCGAAGTATTATACATTCCCGCTCTGCTTTGTTTTTTGCCTTAAGCGGACTTCATCACGATGGGCATGAATTTATTGACGATTTATACCATACTGGTGTTAGGGCTTTCGTTGTGCAAAAACTTCCTGAGAAAACTTATCCTGATGCAGTTTATCTGCGTGTTGATAGTGTCCTGAAGGCATTGCAATCTGTCGCAAAAGATTATCGCCGGAAATTTGATGTTTCGGTAATTGCCATTACCGGGAGTAATGGGAAAACCATCGTAAAGGAATGGGCAAATCAAATTGCATCTGCGCATCGAATGCTAGTACGAAGCCCAAAATCCTATAATTCACAGATTGGTGTCCCTTTGTCTGTTGCACTTTTGCATGAAAAAGCAGAATACGGAATTTTTGAAGCCGGAATTTCTCAAAAAGGAGAAATGGCAGCTTTGCAAGCGATAACAAAACCTGAAATTGGCGTTTTAACAAGTTTTGGGGCTGCTCATCAGGAGAATTTTAACTCTGCTGAAGAAAAACTTCGCGAAAAACTTCTGCTTTATAAAGACTGCAATATCATCATCGCACCTGCGGATATTCCTAACTTGAAAACGAATTTGAATGATTTGTTTCCGGGGAAAACGAAAGCATTAATTACCTGGGCTATTGAAGGACAGGCAGATTACCAATGCTCGTTTCAGGTTTCCGATAATAAAACTCAAATCACCTTGGATTTTGGCGGCGAGAAAATTGAATTCCGCATTCCTTTCGTTGACAGAGCCTCCATAAATAATGCAATTACTTGTTATATCCTAACAAAGACAATGGGGCTCACTGACCGGGAAATTATCCCGAAAATTGAGCATTTGGAACCTGTTGCTATGCGGCTTGAAGTATTAGAAGGAATTAATCATTGCACAATTATTAACGATACTTATAATTCAGACGTTAACGCTTTGCAAATTGCCTTAGAGTTTGCCTCAAAGCAGTCCGGAAAAATTATCGTCGTGCTTTCTGATATTATACAATCCGGACAACCTGAAAAGCAGTTGTATCAAGAAATTTCTGGAATGTTAACTCATGATGAGTTTCAATTAATTGGTATCGGAGAACGAATTACTGCAAACAGAACCCTTTTTAGGGAAAACGCACGTTTTTTTCTGTCCACAGAAGAGTTTTTGGACAGTCGTTTATACCTTGACTTTCGGGATTGTGTGGTTTTGTTGAAGGGCGCTCGAAAGTTTCGTTTTGAAGAAATAACAAGAGTTTTAGAAAAAAAATTGCATCAAACCGTGTTGGAAATTCGATTGAATGCAATGAGACAGAACCTCGGATATTTCCGGAGTTTATTGCCGGGAAAAACTAAAATCATGGTGATGGTTAAAGCGTTTTCCTATGGTAGTGGTTATGTTGAGGTTGCAAAATTATTGCAGGAGCAGTCTGTCGATTATTTGGGTGTTGCTTTCGCCGATGAGGGTGTAGAATTACGAAAAGCAGGAATTAGTTTACCGATTATTGTCATGAATCCGGAAAATTCTGCTTTCGACCTGATGATGAATTATAATTTGCAGCCGGAAATATATAGTCTTTCACAGTTGCGTGCATTAATGAATCGGATGAAAAATTATGCCGGCGAAAGCCTGCAAATACATATTAAATTAGATACCGGAATGCATCGGCTCGGATTTCAATCGCACGAAATTCAGGAACTCCTTTCATTGTTGGACTCTGGAATTGTTCATGTGTCCTCGGTTTTTTCACATCTTGCGGCAAGTGATTTGCCTGAGGAAGATGAATTCACAGCGTTGCAGTTAGCCAGTTTTCATGCAATGTATCAAGAGATTGCCGCAAAATGTGACATGCCACCTTTACGACATATTGCAAATACACATGGCATTATTCGGCATCCTGAAACTCATCTTGATATGGTTCGTTTGGGAATAGGACTCTACGGACACAGTAGTCAGGATAATGGTTTTTTAGAGACTGTCATTGAGTTGAAAACCAGGATTATGGACGTAAAATCAGTGAAAGCCGGAGAAACGGTCGGATACAATCGTTCAGGGAAAGTTGCCAGAGACAGTAACATTGCAATTGTACCCATTGGTTATGCAGATGGTGTTCGCAGACAACTTGGCAATGGAAATTGGAAAGTGTTCATTGCCGGAAATCTATATCCAACCATCGGTGATATTTGTATGGATATGTGTATGATTGACGTAACCGGTAGCAAAGTAAACCTGGGAGATGAAGTGATTTTCTTTGGCGATAAACCGAGCGCAAAAGCCATGGCTGATGAGCTAGAAACTATTGTTTATGAGGTTTTTACCGGAATCCCGCAGCGGGTGAAACGCATTTACACATCCGAGTCATGAGGAAATTTTCGATTGTCATTATTACAAAAAATGAAGAAAAAAATCTCGGCAAATGCCTTGAGTCTGTTAAAGGTTTAACGGATGATATTGTTGTGTTTGATTCCGGAAGTACCGATAATACTGAGGCGATTGCTAAATCATATCATGCCAATTTTTTTACACATGATTTTTTGAATTTCTCAGATCAAAAGAACCGTGCAAACCAAACAGCAAAATACAATTGGATTTTGTCACTTGATGCAGATGAGGCCTTTAGCATAGAGTTGAGAGAATCTTTTTTGAAAGCAGTTTTAGAAAAACCCAATGTTGTATTATCGATGAACCGTTTGACAAATTATTGTGGACATTGGGTGAAGCATTGTGGATGGTATCCCGACTGGAAATTGCGTTTTTTTAATCGTCAAAATATACATTGGGAGGGGAGTATTCATGAGCAATTAGTGTCTGAAAGTGCATTTGATGAGATGAAATTAAATGGACATTTACTGCATTATTCATATCACACGATTGCGGATCACCACAAGCAGGCTCGCCGATTTACTGAATTAAAAGCACAGCGGATGAAGGCAAATGGGCAAACAGATAATTGGAGTCTCTCGTTTTTCTCAGGAGCATGGAAGTTTTTTCAGATTTATTTTCTTAAAAAGGGATTTTTAGATGGCAAAGCCGGATGTCAAATTGCAAGAATTTCTGCAAAACACGCCATGAAACGTTACCAGTTAAGCAGCGACAAATGATTTTATTGTCAGGATTATGCAATCAAATTGCAACCATCTTGTGTGAATTTTCATCTTTGAACAAATTGCTTAAATGCGCGAGTTGTGTGATGTGATATATGAATTGCGCGATTTACAATAGGAGCTCCTTATTTGTTGTGTCTTTGTGTTTGTTTGATGTGATAAGCACGAAATTTGTGGTTGCTTTTTAAAAATTATTTTTAATTTAAGTAATAATGATTACATTTGTGATGAAATTATAAAATGAGTTTTTAATTTAAATTTTGATATTATGAAAAAATTTACTCTTATGATGTCTTTGGTGGTATTAGCAAGCATTGCTTTTGCACAAGTAGTTGGTGTTCATGCTCCTACTAAAGATAAAAAACAAACAGTGAAATACAACCAAGCCAAAGGTGGCGAGGATGTTGTATGGGAAGTTACATTTGAAGAAGATCCAGCTGTATGGACTATCGCTCACGATGAGGGAGACGCTGATTGGACAGTTTCTGACACGACCGTTACCGGAACGAACTTCGAAAACGGTGTGGATTTTGAGGATGACGACTTACCAGTAGGAACTTTAGTAAGTTCAATGTGGTATTATTGTGGACGCCGTGATTTAGGAGAATTCTCAGAATCAGGTGGTAATTTTGCTTGGATTGACGGTATCACAGATTTGTTAGTCGGTACTGAAGAAATTAAAAATGCATGGGTTCAGTTTGACGGACTTGATATGTCAACTGTTGACAATCCAAAACTTTCTTTCTACCAAAACTACAAAGCGCTTAACACTGCATTTTCTTATCTTGACATAAGTCTTGACGGTGGTACGACTTGGGCACATGAAATCATTCTTAATGAGGATGTTGAGGGTAACTCATATGGAGTCACTCGCTATGAAGTAATTTTAACAGACTATATTGCCGGTGAAGCAAACGTTTCATTGCGTTTTCGTTGGCAAACTACTGAAGCTGCTATTGGTGGATATGGTTATGGATGGGAAATTGACGATGTTAAAATCGTTAACAATCCGGACGTTGACATGGTACTGAAAAAAGGAGTGATGAACTTCTTCGATTATGTTGATTATACAAATCCTGCGGATGCTGATTATTTTCACATTAGCTCACATTACGGAATGCTTCCTGAAGAGCAGTTTGATAATGCTGCTGCTGTAATGGTATTCAATGGTATTGTTGAAAGTAAAGGAAACTTGGATGTTGTTCCTGATTTTAATGTAACCGTTTTAGATCCTGATATGGATGAAATTTATAATGAAACTGTTTCAGGTGTCAACTTGATAACTGCTCAAAAAGATACCATTGACTTATTGCTTGAATTGAGCCTTGATGGTGATCCGTATCCTGCACTTGGTGAATACACTGTAATTTATAATGTGATTGTTGCTGATGATGCATATGAAGTAGATAATACTGATACAACATCTTTCAATGTGACTGATGCCACTTTTGGTCGTGATCTTGGAAATACTGTTTCTGGAGTTGGTCCTAGCCAATGGTTAGATGTTGGTAGAGATGGAAATATGCTTGCAACAAATTATATATTCCTTTATGAGACAACCGTTGAATCAATGGATGTTTATATTCACGAAAGCTCAACTACAGGAACTGTTATGATTGCTCACGTAATGCAATATGACGACGTAGCTGCCACTTGGGAAGATCTTAGTGCTAGTAATCCGATTGTAATTGAAGACGATATGCTCGGAACATGGCATTCATTTACTTTCCTCGATCCAATTACTATCGTTCCTGATTCAGAAAGTGGTTCGTTTGAAGTAAAAGCTGCTGCTGAGTTTTATTACAATGATAATGAAGATAATGAATTATTAATTGGTTATGATCCAACTGTTAATGTAAGTATTTGGGGCGCTAGCTGGTATTTTACTGATGGCTCAAATGCGAACTCTTGGATATCACTTTCTAACTGGTCAAGTGGTGGTGTTGGTATTCGTTTAGTAACTCCTACTTCACATGATGCAATTGCTCCAATTAACGCTGATAACGTGAATGTTTATCCAAACCCATCTACCGGACATTTCACTATCGAAAACGTTCGCGGTGCTGATGTTGAAATATTCAACCTCGTTGGACAACGTGTTTACTTAGCTCAAAATGTTGATCAAAACATTAATGTTGATTTGAGTAATCTTTCTGAAGGAACTTATATCGTAAAAGTAAGCGGTACAAATACCTTCAAAACTCAAAAAATTAACATTGTAAAATAATTCATGTTAATCGAAAATAATATTAAAAAGACCGGTTCTGCCGGTCTTTTTTTTGTTTTTAGCACTTGTTCCGTTACAGAAAAGCAATTTGATATGTTTGAAAATCGTTAACGCATGGTTAAATCCTGATTATAAATTCGATAAAGTGATTTTTTATTCTAAATTTGAGATATGATAATTTTTCGTTTATTACGGGAAAGTGTAAGTTTTGCATTTCAGTCTTTACGGGTAAATAAACTTCGTACGCTTTTGTCATTGCTTGGAATTACCATTGGTATTTTTGCAATGATTTCTGTTTTCACAGTGATTGATTCGCTGGAAAAGCAAATACGTGACTCAGTTTCCAGTCTGGGTGATGATGTGATTTATATTCAAAAATGGCCTTGGGAATTTTCTCAGGACTATGCATGGTGGAAATATATGAACCGCCCTGTCCCAACATTGGAAGAATATGAAATGATCCGGGATAATGCTAAAAATATTGCTGCCTGCACCTATATGGGTAGTGCCATGCGTAATGTGAGCTATGAGGCTGTAAATACAAATTCACCAATTTTAATTGCAACCCATGATTACAAAGATAATCGGGCATTTGATATTTCTAAAGGGCGATATTTTAGTGAAAAGGAGTCGCTTATGGGAAGTAATGTTGCCATTATTGGATATAATATTGCAGAAAATTTATTTTCCGGACAAAATCCGATTGGGAAAGAGCTTAAAGTGGACGGACATCGGGTTACTGTGATAGGAATTTTTGACAAAGAGGGTTCCAGCATGATGTCAACAAGTCATGATTTTCTGATTATGCTGCCAATCAATTTCGGGAAACGAATTTTTCGGCTCAATTCGAATGAGTTAAATCCGATGATTATGGCTAGTGCAAAGCCGGATGTCAGTATCGAACAAATGAATGATGAATTGGAAATATTACTTCGTTCGCATCGGCGGTTAAGTCCGCTAGAGGAGCCGAATTTTGCTTTGAATCAGGCAAGCATGATTTCACAAGGTGTAGATAAAATCTTTGCAACAATTGATATTGCTGGGATAATAATTGGTGGATTTGCGATTTTAGTCGGTGGATTTGGGATTGCCAACATCATGTTTGTATCCGTAAAGGAAAGGACGAGGATGATAGGTATTCAAAAAGCAATTGGAGCAAAATCTGGGTTTATTCTAACGCAATTCTTGTTTGAAGCGGTTGTTTTGTCATTAATGGGTGGTGTACTTGGTCTGATTTTGATATATATTGGAACTTTAATCGGCTCAAGTCTCGTTGATTTTGAGTTTGTTTTGAGTATTAATAATATTTTGACAGGATTAATTATTTCCGGTGTTATCGGTGTGATTAGTGGTTTTTTGCCGGCAAAACAAGCAGCAGGTTTAGATCCTGTTGTCGCAATGAATCAAGCCTAGATGAATCAGACACTGACTAAATTGGACGGACACTAATTAAAACATCATATTAAAAAAGACCCGCGCAATTGATAAATAAATTAATAATCCCATAATATCGTTTGCCGTAGTGATAAATGGTCCGGTTGCAAGGGCAGGGTCAATTTTTAGTTTTTGTAAAATCATTGGAACAAAAGCCCCGAACATAGTAGCAAAAACGATAACAATCATTAACGCAATACTTACTGATATTGCTAAAGCAAAGGTGTCTGAAAACAAGAGGTTGTAGGCGAAAATCAGGCTGGCACAGATCAATCCGTTTAATGAGCCAACAAGAAATTCTTTTATGAGTCGTTTTCCGGTGTTATTAAGATTCATGTTTCCGCTGGCAATTCCTTGCACAATGATCGAGGAGCTTTGGACTCCGGCATTTCCGCCCATCGCAGCAATAAGAGGTAAAAACAGCGCAATGCTGGCATATTTCACCAAATCTCCCTCAAAATATCCGATGACCAGGGCACCGAAAACTCCACCCACCAATCCGATGAGTAGCCAGGGAATTCTGGATTTTACCTGCAACCATACTTTATCTGTGGGTTCGACGTCGTAGGTAATCCCGGAAACCAATTGATAATCTTTTTCTGCTTCTTCGCGAATTACATCTACAACATCATCAATCGTAATTCGTCCGGTCAAACGATTGATGTGATCCACAACCGGCAAGGCGACCAAGTCATACTTTTCCATGATTTGGGCAACCGCTTCTGAATCAGTATCTGTTCGAACTGAAATAATATCATCTTCGATTAAATCAATGATTTTAGTTGTTGTGGGCTTAAATAATAAATTTTTTAATGAAACAATTCCTTTGAGTTTATTGCCATCATCAATCACATAGAGATAATAAATTTCATCCATGTCCTGCGCCTGGTCACGGATAGCTCCAAGCGCATCTTTTACCGTCAGATTTTCATTGATGGCAATGAGTTCCTTGGCCATCAAGCCCCCTGCGGTATCTTCGTCAAAATTCAGCAAGTCAGCAATATCGCTGGCCTGTCCGCTGTCTTTAATGAATCCCAGAATATCATCCCGTTTATCATCGTTTAGGCTTTGCATGATATCGGCGGCATCATCCGAATCCATGTTTTCGATGAACTGGTGCGCAATTAATTCACTGGGTATCACATTCAGAAAACGAACTCTGTCGTCGTCTTCGAGCTCTACCAGCACATCAGATGCTATGGAGGGTTCAAGCAGGAGATAAGTGTAACGTGCTTCGTCAATGTCAAGTTCATTGTATATAGAAGCAATGTCAGCCGGATGAAGATCGTCAAGGATTTTGAGGATTTTTTCGTCTTCCTGATTCGAAATGAGCGTTCTTAGCTCTTGGATGAATTCATTACTAAGTTCAAATTGCATAGTTTCTGTTAACTTAGTTGATTACTTATATCAATAAAATCACGAACTGAGCATTGCTCGGGTCTAAGATTTAACCATTCGGCATCTTGGGGCAAAGATAATAAAAAGCCTTTAAGTGAATTTCGCATGGTTTTTCTGCGTTGATTAAATGCTGCTTTTATGATTTTTTTGTGTAAAACCGGGTTTTCTGGACTCGGTAGCTCTCTGTTACGCTTTAATTTAAAAACTCCAGATTTCACCTTCGGAGGTGGGAAAAAAGAGCCTTCATTGACTGTAAACAGATATTTTGTATCGTAATAGGTTTGAATCAGCACGCTTAAGATACCGTATACTTTGTTGTTGTGGTCAGCACAGATTCGTCGTGCGACTTCTTTTTGAAGCATAAAAACAGCTTCTTCTACGATGTCTTTATTATCAAGGATTTTAAATAAAATCGGACTGCTAATATTGTAGGGTAGATTTCCGATTAAGCAGAGTTTTCCGGTAAAATGAGTTTGAAAATCAAATGTTAAAAAGTCTCCGTGAATTAGTTTGTCAGATAGCTCAGGGAAGTGGGAATTCAAGAAAGGAATGGATTCATCGTCGGTTTCAATTGCCCAAAAATCTGATTGAGTAGCCAGAATTTCTTTTGTCAATATACCTTTTCCAGGTCCAATTTCCAGCACCGGGAGCTTCTCCTCATTGCTTAGCCCATTTGCTATACGCCTGCTAATACCGGGATCCGTTAAGAAGTGCTGCCCTAAATGTTTTTTTGGTTTAACCATGACAATCCTGATTTTTAAGATGATGCAAAATACGAAAATCGTAGTAAATAATCACTATATTTGTCACAAATGTATTTAGCCTTTTAAGGAATGAGTAAGCAAATTAAGAATATATTGAAGTTTGTCTTTTTTGCAGGGATAGGAGCTGTTATGTTGTGGTTAGTTTATCGCGATCAGGATTTCGGTGAGTTACTTCAGAAAATGTCAGAAATACAGTGGGAGTGGTTAGTGCTTGCAGCTTTTGTGATGATGGCAGCCCATGTAAGTCGTGCCTTGCGGTGGAATTTGTTATTGGAATCTGTTTCAACTAAAAAGCCCCGTTTTATTAATACTTTTTTTGCGGTATTGATAATGTACTTTGTTAACCTTGCCGTTCCCCGTCTGGGTGAGGTTACCCGAAGTGGCATCGTTTCTCGGTACGGTAAAATCCCATTTTCCAAAGTGCTGGGAACCATGGTTACAGAGCGTGCAATGGAT
>Ga0307929_1002002_pt1 | contig 14004 bp, 8 predicted proteins | sample AceLakmetage1330_FD_203160 | JGI IMG/M metagenome (GOLD analysis project Ga0307929, IMG submission 203160) | Saline water microbial communities from Ace Lake, Antarctica - #1330 | ecosystem: Environmental > Aquatic > Non-marine Saline and Alkaline > Saline | place: Antarctica: Ace Lake...
GGGACATCTTCTCCATCGCGCTGCAAAAGAAGATCACACTCGGGGCATGCGCTCACGCCTTCGAGAGAAAAGTTTTGCAGACTGTGTTGAAGCCTTGTCATCGAATCTCCCGGACCTACCGGTCAGGCGTTGTCAAATAATCTTACAATCATATTCACCGTGATAAGCCATATCGATAAGTCTACATAGTTTTGTTTTCGCTTCCGATACATTAATAATCATTGGTCACTCCTTGTTTCAGAAAAACAATTGGTCAAGTATAGCCATTTGGACGCTGTTGATCAAGCACATTACCCAGAACGATTACTTGCATTTAAAAATTAGCTATAATATGAATGCATCATGAAAAATATCAAAGCTATAGGTTTTGACCTTTTCAACACACTCCTTACCGCAAAACCTGATGCCCTGACTACAGCGGTACAACGATTGGTCCATAGCCTTCAGAACAGCGGGATATCTTTCGACCCGGAGGGTTTCAAACGGGCCCACAGGAAAGCAGCTCTTCGGTTCATTAAGGAAACTCGTACGAAAGGAAGGGAAACCCACAACCGCTTCTGGATAAGTGCAGCTTTAGAAGATCTGGGAATAAATATCTCCCCTGAAGATAATCACATAACTAATGCAGTAGACGCCTATTTCTCCGCCTTTTTCGAATATGTTGTTCTGATTCCCGGGACCCTCCAGATGCTGGAAAATATGAGAACACAATACAAACTGGGTCTCCTTTCTAACTTCACCCATACCCCCGCCGCAAAAACAATTATCGAGACACTCGGTCTTACCCCCTATTTTGACCCCATCATCATTTCCGGGGAAGAGGGATATTGCAAACCCCACCCGTTCGTCTTTGACAAACTAGTCGAGAAACTGCAGGTAGAAAGAAGTGAGATCCTGTTTGTTGGAGATGACCCGGATGCGGATATAGGAGGGGCATTAGACGCAGGAATCAAGCCGGTTTGGATAACCTACGCAAAGAACAAAGAGATCCCCTTTGCGTCATCGGACGCAGACATGGACAAGTACAGTTTTCTGAAGGATGTGACAGAAATCCGTGACTGGGATGATTTCTTAGCCCTTTTTGAAAAAAATAGTGACTCGGGTTAAACAAGAAAAGCCTGGCAAAAAAAGGTGGCCTCCAAAGGTAAGAAGCAAAAAACCGGTCCATTTCAAGAAAAAAGGGTCTCCACCAAGGCTCGAGTGGACTAAAAAAATCATTTTAACGCCCATATAATAGACAAGAAGCAGGCAGGCCCCCAAAAACAACCCTTGACAACCCGCAAGAACCATAGGTAAGAGATGTAGTCTGATTCTTTAACAAATGGCGATTGGACTGGTTTTGTAACAGAAACTATCGAAATCTGCCGTAGGCTACTCTTTCTAATACTGCCTGAATAAAATGAAAATATCATCTCAAAAAATTAGTTATTTACTTCCTGATCGACCTGGATTTGCTCGGTTTATCATCTGGGAACAGGCCTTCGTTACTTTTCCAAACCCACACAGACTAGCCCCCAAAAGAAACACTAGCCTGCCTGTGTTTTGAATGCATTGGATTTTTTACGGGTGCATCAACAATAGTTAAACCGGTGATGCAAGACAATTGAATGCTCACACCAAACACAGTATGACCTAACATGAAGGAGGAAAGGTTAAATGATTATGAAATATGGTAGAAAAATTTCACTCGTACCTCTGTTGACCATATCCACAATGTTGATGGCATGGGCTACGTCTGGATCGATTCTGGCGAATGAGATGAATGCCGAACAGGTGCAGAGCCGGATCAATCCCGACACCCTCAGTCGCTTGGAGCCAGAAATCCGGAAAAAGATGAATGCCCTCTCAGCCCAATTTGCGTCAGGAGCGCTAACTGTTTCGCAACTTCCTGAACGAATTGATACCCTGATGCGCCTCTCCCCCGGTACCCATGAAATCGAACAGATTATAAGAATCCGAAAAGGGGGTGGTTTGATGATTTCCGGCGGCACCAAACTGTTGTTTCATGCCGGTGCCGGTTTTGAATTAAAAAAAGGGAATCTTCTTGTAACAGGGCGTGGACCAGTTGAATTTTGCGCAGCCAAGACCGGTAGCGGTTGGCAAGGCATTAAAATGACACGCAAATCAAGGGCGTGGATCGAAAATGCCTCTTTTTCCGGTATTAATGGACCGGGCATTGAGCTGAAAAACTCAGAAGGTCTTTTTGTCAAAACCCGATTCATCGGAAACCAAAGTACTGAAAGCGGCATCGTGTCGGTCATGCGTGAAGGACGAGCAGCCTTGGTGGATTGCGAATTCAGCGACAACCGCTCCAAGAACAACGGCGGCGCGCTTTCCGTTTGGGGTCTTGGTTTGGCCAACGTGCGGGAGTGTATATTCAAGAACAATCACAGTGGGGGGGATGGCGGTGCGGTGATCGTTCGCACCGCTAGCGGCGTCCAGATCGTTGAAAGCCTTTTTGAGGGCAATATTAGTGACGGCAATGGAGGGGCCATCGCGATCGTCAAAGATTTTTCACTTGGTCTTCTTGGCAAGATTCAATTCCGCAGCAATAAGGCTCGTAAAGACGGGGGGGCTGTCATTGTTGCCTATCAATCCAACATGCTCTTGACAAACAGCGATTTGCAGCAAAATGAGGCCAATCTGGGTGGTGCTGTGATGATCCGTGAATCCCGAGCGGTCATACAAGGCAATCGTTTCTTTAACAATAATTCCACCTACAATGGCGGGGCCGTGAATGCCAATGCCGATGCCTTTGGATTGGTCATGGAGAATCTGTTTTCCGGCAATGGTGCGGGTGCTTATGGCGGTGCAATTATGCTCCGTAGCACAAATCAGATGGCCCTGAAGGACAATCAATTTAAGAACAATCGCGCCCAGGAGATGGGGGGTGCAATCATGTGTTTCCAGGCGAGCGCGGAGAATACCATCACGGCATCCACTTACAGTGGAAATTATGCCCCCGATGGCAAAGATATTTACCAGCATGAATCAAACGTAACGGTTAAACCATAATTTCAAGCTGAGGATTGTGGTATGCGCCTTGTTTTTCTATTGTTTATTTTTTTGTTCTGGGCAGTTACAGACATCGGATCCGCACATGCAGAGACGATCAGATCACTGCAACAACAGGGGGTAAATGCCTTTGAGGCCAATCGTTTTGATGAAGCGGTATCTTTCTGGCAACGTGCGCTGAGCCGTGCGGAGGATCAGGACAACGATCAGGCCTCTGCAATGCTCTTCCGGCTGCTGAGCCGGGGCCTTCAGGCGATCAACAGAACTGACGATGCCCTTCGCCAACTAGAAGAGGCGTTAGAGATATACCAGGATCTTGAAGAACCCGACGAGGTAGGAATCGTTCTCAAAGAGATGGGTGAACTGGATCTTGCGACCGGCCGCTATGATCGGGCTCTCACCAGACTACTCCGCGCCCTCAATAAGAATCCGGATGATGTGGAACTTTTGAGAGCGGTAGGATTGGCGCACTATAAACTGAACAATAACAACCAGGCTCTCCAGTCATATCAAAAGGCTCTGGATTCCGGTGATGATTCCTCGGAACTCCATAGTGGACTGGCCAACGTTTACAACGTGCTGGGCCAATATGATCAAGCCCAAATCCATTACCGAAAGCTGCTTTCATCCATTCCGATATCAGATGAGTCAGCTAGAGCAACCATTCTGTCTAACATCGGTGTACTCCATGAAAAAAAGAAGGCGTGGGATGAAGCAATGGCGCTTCACCAGGAGGTAAATGCTATTTTCACCCGTCTGGATCAAAAACAGAATATGGCCAATAACTTGAATAATATTGGAAATGTATTGTCGGGCCAGCATGACTATTATCAGGCGCTCAAGTACTATCAACAGGCACATGACATCTATAAGGGATTAGCACCGAATCCACTGATCAGATCAGACTTATTTATGGTGTCGGGCAATATTGCCTGTGCTTTCCGAAACATCGGTCTCTATAAACAGGCGCTCAACACTCTTGAGCAAGTATTAAAACACTTTACCGCAGTTGATGATCGTAGAAACAAAGCCGGAGCGCTGGCCAACCTCGCCAATATCCACGAGGACCTGGGAGACTATCAGAGAGCACTGGAACGAAATAAAGAAGCGCTGAAACTGCTTGATGATATTCGTGACATGGAAGGGCAGGCAAAAGTCCTGAACAGCATCGGAGTTGTTTATCAAAAACAGGGTAACTGGCCTGAAGCACTCAAACAGTTTGAACATTCCAGCGAAATCTACCAGCAATTGGGAATCCCCGCAGGCTACGTTGACGCTAATATAGGTGATCTCCTTCTCGCACAGGGAGAACTGGAACAGGCACGGATCATCTTTGAAAAATTGAACGATCAGCTACGGAAAAGTCGATATCTTCTGCTCACAGGTGCTTTCAAACAAGCCCGAGAAGGATTCACCCAACGTCTTAAACATGCCCGAAAACTTGGATTGAACAACCATATTCAGGCCTGCCTGATCGGTCTTGGTCTGGCCTGCGAACAAATGGGCAACCCAACCCAGGGAGCGGATTCGTTTAAGCAGGCAATCATGGCGATGGAACGTCAACGGAGCAGTCTGCCGTTGCCTGCCCGTGTACGCTTTCTATCGGGGGAAGTCGTAGGATTCAAGCGGATCGAAGCTTATGAGGGTTTGATCAGGACCCGCCTCGCCCAGGGTCGCCCCGCTGAAGCACTGAAATGGTCGGAAGCGACCAAATCCCGAACCCTTCTGGAGCAGCTAACCGAACGTGGCAAGATTGGTCATGCCATTCTGCCTACCACACTTCAAACCGAGGAAGATCAATTAACCCGGAGGCTATCCCTGCTTTTCAGGAAACGGGAACAGGCGTTTCGCGATGGTCTGCATGACAGGGTTAAGCAGCTGGATAAAGATATTGAACAGGTTGAGAGCCAATTGAACAGTTTTGTTGAGCAACTCTACCGAACTCATCCAGTTTATGCTGCACTGATGTATCCGCGATCGGTCACCCTGGACCAGTTGGCAACAGGAGAACAAGAGACTCTCATTCTGTATGAGGTCACCGATCCACAAACTATTGCCTTTGTAATCAAAGACCGGAAAATCCTCAAAGTGATCCGTATTGATGTCTCCCGTGAGACTTTGGAACAAGAGGTCGAACGTTTCCGTATTCCATTGACGTCCGATGAAATCCCATACCCCGATTACGATGCAAAAACCGGATCCCGCCTGTTTAAGATTCTGCTTTCTGAGGCGGTGGAGGACATTCCCGCAGGAGAGCGGCTGACGCTGATACCGGATGAGTGTCTGGCATTGCTTCCCTTCGAGGCCCTTCTGGTTAAATCAATGGGTAAAACAGTGCCTCCCAAAAAAGCCATCCCTGTTCAAAACAAAAGAGGTATTGTTGATCGGGCAACCATTCTTCAGGCCCTGCAACCCCCGATAATTAGGCGAAGGCTCGAGATCGCCCCCAGCACCCAGCCTTCGGTAAACATCCCTATCAATTTTGCCTATGATTCTTCGACGTTGAAACCAGATGGCATTCTACAGCTCCAGGAATTAATCGCGGCTTTGAGTGACCCGATTCTCAAAGGGGGACGATTCCGTATTGAAGGGCATACCGATTCAAAAGGACCGGCGGCCTATAACCGTGGTCTCTCAAAGGCGCGAGCAAAACATGTGCTTGATCAACTGATCTTGGCCGGGCAGCCAGGAATCAACTATTCTACCGTCGGATACGGGGAGAGTTGTCCTATTGCCGATAATAGTACCCAGGAAGGAAGACGTCAAAACCGGCGGGTACAGTTGGTTCGTCTGGAAGTGGACAAGGCCATGACCTCACACACGTTCCCTTCGGACAAAGAGCTGGCCTTCATGCTTGATCGTAATCGGATTAGTTACTACCCTTCAGCAACGGTGATGCGATTTCAACGCCTGCTCCAGAAGCATCATCCGTATAAAAACCGACTGTTTGCGTTGGGGGATCCCATTTTGAGCCTTAATGATCAACGCGTCACCTCCTCAAAAGATGGCCCCTCTCAAACTGTTACCGTTGGAGATTTCAGGCTGGCTCCACTTCCCGGAACCCGAAAGGAAGTCACATCCGTCGCCCGTCTATTTGATAATCCACTGCTTCTAATGGATGAGGAGGCAAGGGAATCAGCGGTCAAAGAGGCAAAACTGGATCAGTTTGATTTGATCCTCTTCGCCACCCATGGCTTGTTAGGATATCAAATTCCTAACATTAGGGAACCATCCCTGGTGATGACCCTGGTGGGAAACCAACATGAAGACGGCTTTTTGACTCTGTCTGAAATCTTGACTCTCGATATTCGAGCTCGTACTGTAGTGCTTTCCGCTTGTCAGAGCGGCATGGGTGTTCGCATCGCCGGTGAAGGCATGATGGGGCTCTCACGCGCTTTTTTATCAGCCGGTTCCCAATCCGTTGTGGGGACTTTATGGAGCGTGGCAGACAAATCCAGTGCCAATCTGATTATCAGCTTTTTCACCAAACTTTGTGCACGGAAGGACGCTGTGGATGCACTCTATGAAGCAAAAAAAGAATTACGTAAAAGGGGTTTTAACCACCCGTTTTTCTGGGCCCCTTATATCCTTATCGGTGAAACTCGATGATACAAAAGATGAGTGATTTGAATATTTGAGAAGCCTTTATAAGGCCGTCAAGAGCAATATTGAAACGATTATTTTTTACTACAGCGGTCACAGCATAAGCGATGTGTTGACGCCCGTTTGAACAAGATAAACAGCACGGTTTCCTAATGCAGACACAAGGGGAAATATATGGAAAAGATTACCTGGTTGCTCATCTCCCTCATTATTCTTTGTTGGAGCGGTGGCCCCGTCGGCCCCGTTTTTGCACCAGGCCAAACCACCGATTCCTTTCACGTGGTCAGTATCAAAGGCCGGTTTCTGGGTCCAAAAAACAAAACGATGGAGGAATACGATTACCTTGAATCGGGGCGCGAGTATCGTATCCTGCCTGAAACCGAAATCCAGCTTTCTACAATCGATGGTAAAAAGACGTTCGAAGCAGTGGGCCCGGGAGTTGTTTTCATTGATTCCTCCGGTTCCGTCTTATTGAACGGAAAGGCCCTGAAACCGAAAGAGCAACAATCTTTGCTCGGGGGGGTAACTGTCGCCAAGGTTCCCAGTCGGGATTTAGCGGGATTAACTTTGCGGCGTCTTCAAATCGTCCCGGATCAGGAAAAGCGTTCCTCCATATATGAGGTGGACGGCTATGCCTACCTTGGGAAAAAGACCACTCTCGATCAAGCGCGAAAAACAGCGTTGATCAATGCCAAGAGACAAGCCCTTGAAATGACCCGGGCCTACATCGAATCCAATTCCATGGTGAAAGACGGGAAACTGCAATATGACCTGATAAAGGGCGGGGCGGAAGGGTTGTCAGTGCTGGAACAAAAAGATTATGGGCTTGAGGATAACCGCTACCATATCTGGATTCGGGCGGAGGTGAAATACGATCTCAAATCTTCAGAGAGCGGGGAAGAGGGAAGGGAGCAAATCCTGTCCCCCGAGGCGCCGCTGACCGTACGGGTCTGGACCGATCAAAAAGAATATCGAAAGGGCCAAAAGGTTGTGGTCAATATCATCGGAAACCGTGATTTTTATGCCCGGATCGTAAATGTAGACTCAGAGGGAAGCATTACCCAGCTTCTCCCCAACGACTATAGAAGCGAGAGCCGTTTCAAGGGGGGTAAGCTTTACAAGGTCCCCGACACAGGCGATCGTTTTGCCATCAAGGTAATGGACAATTACGGGGAGGAAGCGATTGTGGTCTATGCCGGCGAGTCGCCCCTGGGACAGGTGAGGATGGAACCTGCTGGGGCCGGTTTGCACGCCTATGGTGGTTCGCTTGGGCAACTGGGGCGGGACACACGCGCCATCAAGGTCGTACCGGTCAGTGCAAAACCCGAATTGGCCGCCGGTTTTTACGAAAACACGTGGAAATTTACCACAAGGAGATAAGAGGATTGCCGCGGTGTTGTTCCCACGCAGAGAGTGGGAACCAGATGAAACCAGTCATTCCCTTTCACCTTCCTCCCTGCTTGTTCCCCCCTACTGGCCTCATGAAAAGGCCAGCCGGAAACCCAGGTTGCTGCTCCAGTTGCCCGGCCGGCTCCAGTTTCGATACGCAGAACGGCCGTACCTGGCGAGATTTTCCCAGCTACCCCCACGACATACCCGCTCCGAGCCTGATGAAGGGCCTGCAAAATCGGTCACATCGCTTGAAGGATAGACTCCATACCAGTCCTCGCACCATTCCCATACATTGCCATGCATATCGTAAAGGCCCCAAGCATTGGGCGTAAAGCTTTTGACCCTAAGTGTTTTTCCCCAGCCTTCTCCCTCGGAGCATCCAGTATAGGGATAACTCGCATCGTAGTTTGCCTGATCCGTATTCAGGCATCTACCGGTATTAAATGGCGTTGTCGTACCCGCTCTCGCCGCATACTCCCACTCCGCCTCAGTGGGTAAACGGAATCTGACTCCGGACACCATCCCGTTTAGCCTACGAATGAAATCCTGACAATCATCCCAGGATACCCGCTCCACCGGGCAGTCGTCACCACAGCTTGAAGAATGAGACGGTTTGTTCCCCATCACCGTCTTCCACAGACCCTGTGTCACCTCGGTCTCCCCAAGCCGGTAGTCTTTACTTATCCTCACACGATGCAGAGTCTCATCATTTTTCCGACCCGTCTCGCTGGGTGGGCTCCCCATCATGAACTCCCCGGCAGGTATTTTTATCATGTTGAAAGACACACCATTTACAGTAAAGCTCGAAGTATCACCGGAAAGTATCAATTCAACGGTTTTTCTTAAGGTACCTATGGCCTTTTTTGCCTTGTCCTTTTGAAGGTCCGGACAGGTTTTTTCAACCGTTTTCCAGGCCTCTATCTGGGCCTTTACCGCAACAGTCAATTTGCTGATATCCTTGCTCAGAATAAGCGATCTGATGTTGGCATAATACGCGTTGGCGTCATCCCAGGATTTATCACACTGGATATTCTTTACTATCTCCTTTTGTGCCTCAATCAGTCTCCGGATATCCTTCACTTGATAGGCACCGGCATATTTGGCGGCCTTTTCCAGCAAACCATTGGATTCCACCAGATCCTTTGCTGCCTGTTCATATCTTTTTTCGGCAAGGTTTTTGCTGGATCGCTCGCTCCGGCGGACGGCCTGATCACGGTAATATTTTGCGTACGCCGTATAAAATTTCCCCTTCATTTTCCGGGTGTTCTTTATTGCCGTTTTAGCCTTTGCTCCCTGGCAGTATTGCGATGCGGCCCGCCGGAGGCCCAACGAACGGTCAAAGGCCTTAATCGATCCGGGTATTTCATTCTGTGAAAGCAAACGTTCGGCTTTGGCGGCCTCTATCCGGGCCTGGTTCATGCTGGCATCGCAATGGTATGACTGGACCTGGGTTTTCAAGATTGCGAGTGTTTTAATTAAATCCTTCTCACCCTTGCATAAGGCGTTGGCGTTGTCCCATTCGGATTCCAGCCTTTCAACGTTTTCCAAGACCCGGGACCACTTTTTTTGCTTAACAGCAGTCTTTTCTTTTAAATCCAGTATCCCCACAAGGGCGCCTTTGCACCGGGCATAAACCAGGATTTGTTGAACAATGGAAGCAACCTTATTTACCATGTCTTCAGAATCCGTCAGACCACCACAATGCTTCAAGGACTCTTTAATTTGCGACAATATGTTATGGATACTGTCTTCCTCGGCCCGCCAATCAACCTTTCCCTTCTTTTCGATCAGCTTGACTTTCTTGGCCAGGGCGGAATGGATCTCTTTAAGCGCCTTGTTACAGGCTGTTTCCTTCATCCGCTCCAGCCGGTTAAGTCCTTTTTTGACTCTGACATCCATACTGTTGACGAGGCCTTCAAGAGCCTTTTGATCCTTGCCCTTAAATGCCAAAAGCGAACGAGCAGTCTCCTTTGCATTTCTAAAAAGATTCTCTGCGCTCGCCCATTCTTTATTGTTTGCGGCGGAAATACCCTGTGTTATCAAAAGCTCTACATTTGAATAGACTGTATAAAAATTTGCCGTATCAAACATTTCCCGCGCATTATCCGCCACTTCTCCCGTACAGCCGACAGCCGCTTTTTGAAGAGCTGTCTTGGCCCGCGCGTAATGGTCATAAGCCTGATTGTAATCCTCACTCTCAAAATAACCAACCGCCTTTTCGTATAACGCCGCCCCATCATAAAGATTGTGATAGCACCAGGCGACTTTTGCTTGCTCACGCGTTGCTCCGGCGTTATTCCGTGCGTTCTGTGAATTCTGGCCGGAACAGGAATTTCCGGCGTTGTTCCACGCATCAGCGGCTTCTTCCAGGGCCGTTGCCGCCTGTTTCCATTCCTGTTTCGATATATAAGCATCTGCCTGTTTTGTCAGACTTGTGGCCCGATTCCAATCGCTTTCGCACCCTGCAAACGCCATGCGCGCAAAAAGCACGAGAATAAAGCACATCACGCACAAAAAGACAGCCCGACCCATTCGACAGCGCCTATGTAATTCAAATATCAAATAATTATTCCTTTTAATGTTCATACTGACTCCCTTTAAAGGTCTCCGGAGGTTCGCACCAGGCTTGAGTGGCAATTTCGGCTACAACTTCTTTTAGATCCCTCATTGGTTCCCACGCAGAGCATGGGAACCGGATGAAATCAGCCATTCCGTTCACAACGGAGAAGAGGAAGCATTCGACCTGCACTCCATTATATTCGTCCCTCTCTCCATTCCGTTCCGGTACGAATCCTTCCTTTCTCCTTCCTCCCTGCTTGTTCCCCCCTACTGGCCTGAGGAAAAAGCAAGCCGGAATCCAAGGTTGATACTCGAGACGCCGGGGCTGGTCCAGTGCCGTTTGGCCGACCGGCAGCCCCAGACGAAGTTGTACCAGCCGCCGCCCCGGTACACGCGCCCCGAAGCCGTTGAAGGCCCTGAAGGATCGGCCACATACCGGTCTTCGCACCATTCACATACATTGCCATGCATATCGTAGAAACCCCAGTCATTGGGCGCGAAGCTTTTCACCCTGAGTGTTTTGTCTCTGTATTCTCCCTTGGAACATCCAGTATAGGTAAAGTTCCTCCCATTGTAGTTCGCCTGATCCGTATTCAGGCATCTGCCGGTATTAAACGGTGTTGTCGTACCCGCCCTCACCGCATACTCCCACTCCGCCTCCGTGGGTAAACGGAATCTGACACCGGAGACCATCCCGTTTAACCTGCGAAGGAAATCCTGACAATCATCCCAGGATACCCGCTCCACCGGGCAGTCGTCACCACAGCTTGAAAAATGAGACGGGTTGCCCCCCATCACCGCCTTCCACAGGCCCTGTGTCACCTCGGTCTCCCCAAGCCGGTAGTCTTTACCTATCCTCACGCGATGCTGGGTCTCATCACTATTCCGATCCCTCTCGTTTGATGGGCTCCCCATCATGAACTCCCCGGCAGGTATTTTTATCATACGGAAGGACACACCGTTTACAGTGAAGCTCAAAGGGTCACCGGCAGGCAGTAATTGAGCAGTTTTCCGCATGGTACCTATGGCCTTTTTTGCCTTCTCCTTTCGAACATCCGGACAGTTTTTTTCAACCGCTTTCCAGGCGTCTATCTGGGCCTTTACCGCAACACTTAATTTGTGGATATCTTTGCTCAGAATAAGCGATCTGATATTGGCATGATACGCGTTGGCCTCATCCCAGGATCTCTCACACTGGATATTTTCTGCTATCTCTTTTTGTGCCTCAATCAGCCCCCGGATCTCTTTTAATTGATCGGCGGCGGCGTATTTGGCGGCTTTTTCCAGCAAGACATTGGCTTCCGCCAGATCCTTTCCTGCCTGGTCATATTCTTTTTGGGCAAGGTTCTTACTGGATCGCTCACTCTGGTAGGCAGCCTGATCACGGTAGTACTTTGTGTACGCCCTATAAAACTTCCCCTTCATTTTACGGGTGTTCTTTATTGTCGCTCTACTTTTTGCTCTTTCGCAGTATTGCGTTGCGGCCTGCCACAAGCCCAACGAACGGTCAAAGGCCTTAATCGATCCGGGTATATCATTCTGTGAAAGCGAACGTTCGGCTTTGCCGGCCTCTATCTTGGCCTGGTTCATGCCTGCATCACAATGGTATGACTGCATCTGGGTTTTCCAGTTTGTAAGCGTTTTAATTAAGTCCCGTTCATCCTTACATAAAGCGTTGGCCTTGTCCCATTCGGATTCCAGTCTTTCAACGTTTTCCAAGACCCGGGACCACTTTTTTTGCTTAACAGCGGTCTTTTCTTTTTCTTTTAAATTCATTATCCCCACAAGGGCGCCTTTGCACCGGGCATAAACCAGGATTTTTTGAACGATGGAAGCAACCTTGTTTACCATGTCTTCAGAATCTGTCAGACCGCCACAATGCTTCAAGGACTCTTTAATCTGTGACAAGATGTTATGGATACTATCTTCCTCTGCCCGCCAATCAACCTTTTCCTTTTTTTCGATCAGCTTGACTTTTTTTGCCAGGACAGAATGGATCTCTTTGAGGGCTTTATTACAGGCTGTTTCCTTCACCCGCTCCAGCTGGTTAAGTCCTTTCTTGACTCTTACATCCATACTATTGACGAGGCCTTCAAGAGCCTTTTGGTCCTTGCCCTTAAATGTTAAAAGCGAATGAGCAGTCTCCTTCGCATTTCTAAAAAAATTCTCTGCGCTCGCCCATTCATTTTTTTCCGCAGCGGAAATCCCCTCACGTATCAGATTCTCCGCTTTCGACAGAGTTGCAAAAAAATTGGTGCTATGGAGCATCTCCCTGGCCTCATCGGCAAGTTCTCCCGTACAACCGACAGCCGCTTTTTCGAGCGTTGTTTTAGCCTGTGTATAATGGTCATAGGCTTGGCGGTAATCCTCACTTTCAAAATAGCCTTCCGCCTTTTCGTATAACGCCGCCCCTTCATAAAGGTTGTGATAACACCAGGCTGTTTTTGCCCGTTCACGCATTGCGCCGGTAATTTTCCGGGCGTTGTCTGAATTTTCTCCGGAACAGGAATTTCCGGCGTTGTTCCACGCATCAGCCGCTTTTCCCAGGGCCGTTGCTGCCTGTTTCCATTCCTGTTTCGATATATAGGCATCTGCCTGTTTTGTCAGACTTGTGGCCCGATTCCAATCGCTTTCGCACCCTGCAAACGCCATGTGCGCAAAAAGCACAAGAATAAAACACATCACGCATAAAAAGACAGCCCGAGCCATTCGGTTGCGCTTATGGAATCCCAATATCAAACAATTATTCCTTTTCATGACCATGCTGACTCCCATTACAGCCTCTAATCCCCGATGAAGACAAAAGGCGCCCAATAGTATGGATGAGATCGGGATATAACCATTTCCGTATCCCCCGTTTTTTCTATTCTCAAACTCCTTGTCCGTCTTCCTGCCGAAAAAGAACTGTTTTTCAGATTCTTTCGGGATAAACCCAATGCTTCGATGGGTGGTTTCCCACTTGCCATGTACTTAAAAGCGTCTACCATAAGATTTTTTGTGGATTCGCTTTCGACGCTCCAATGGCTCACAATCAATCCCTTGGTCCCTGCATACATAAAAGCCCTCGTCAGGCCCGCGAACCCCTCACCATTTCGGGCTTCCGCTGTCTCGCCTGCCGTATTGCATGCGGACAAAACAACCAGGTCCGAATTGAGGCGCAGATTTTCAATAACTTCTTTCATGGTTAGGAAACCATCTTCCCCCTTCAGATCTCCCACCAGCGTAAGCGCCAGAGCGGGTTGGCCGAATTGTCTGACAGGGGCATAATCAGAAATGGGGTCATTTATCAGCGGGTTCGAATCCTCATCGTTCACCATGATAAATTCCCCCCCCAACAGGCCATGGGTTGAAAACACCAGGTAGCGTGCAAGGCTCAAATCAATGGTTTTTACCAGATATTCCTGGGCTTTTTCGCCCAAATAAAGGTTCGTATGG
>Ga0307929_1002005_pt1 | contig 13992 bp, 10 predicted proteins | sample AceLakmetage1330_FD_203160 | JGI IMG/M metagenome (GOLD analysis project Ga0307929, IMG submission 203160) | Saline water microbial communities from Ace Lake, Antarctica - #1330 | ecosystem: Environmental > Aquatic > Non-marine Saline and Alkaline > Saline | place: Antarctica: Ace Lake...
TTTCTTTCAGGTACCCCTGCACGGCCTCTACCACCTTTGGATTGGGAACCGGTTTTTCACCGCTATAGTCAAAATAGCCGGAGCCGGTTTTTCTGCCGTAGCAACCCGTATTGTAAATGACTTCCGTCAGGGGATGCACCGTGTACCGTTCGCCCAGCCTCTTTTCGAATGTTTTGTTTACATGGTAGTTGATATCGATTCCTGTAAGATCAGCCAAGGTTGCGGGGCCCATGGGCATTCCGAAATCGATCATGGCCTGTTCCAGGAGTCCTCCATCGACACCGTTGGCGCTCAGGAAAACGGCCCCCCCAAAAAGCCCACCCAGCTGTCTGGATACATAAAAACCCGGGCCGTCATTGACGACGATTGGTATTTTCTTAATGGCTCTTCCAAAGGCAACGCTCGTGGCCAATGTCTGGTCGGAGGTTTTCTCCGCGCAGATGATCTCTAAAAGCGGCATCCTGTCGGCAGGATTGAAAAAATGGAGCCCGATCATTCTTCCTGGATCGGTCAGGATGGTGGCCATTTCCGTAATGGGGAGTGCGGAAGTGTTGGTGGCGAACACCACGTCGGGCCTGCAGATCCCTTCGAGCTGTTTCCAGATCCCCTGCTTCACGTCCATATTTTCCAGTACGGCTTCGATAATCAAGTCCACGTCTTTCAGGTCTTCCAGGGAGGTGGTCGTGGTCAACTGGTTTTCGATCATTCCATCAAGATCTTTCTGCTTCATTTTCCTTTTCTTGATAGGGTAGGCGAAAGTCTTCCGGATCGCAGCCACGCCTTTTTCGATGGCCTCGTCGTTGATGTCCCAGAGCACTCCTTCAAGGCCTGCTTTCAGGAGCAGGTTGATGATGCCCGAACCCATGACCCCGCCGCCCAGCATGGCGACCTTTTTGATCTTTGCCGGTTCCAATCCTTTGATCCTGGGGAGTTTGCCTGCAGCTCTGGTGTTGAGGAAAATGCCGATCAGGTTCTTGGCCACATCAGATATGGCACAATCCGCAAAAAACCCGATCTCTTTTTTAATATCTGCCTCTATGTCGTAACCAAGGCCCTGTTCAAAGGCGTCTATGGCCTTCAAAGGGGCGATATACCCTTTGCCTTTCTGCATGGCCATGAACCTGGAGTAATTGAGCAGTGCTGTTTTCTCAGCAGCGCTTGGCAACCGCTCATTGATGTTCCTCGTCACGTGAAATGCGAAGGTGAGTTTGCCTGATATGAACTGGCGTGCTGCGTCAAAAGCCTTTTCCAGAAGCTGGTCGGCGGGGACAACCTGGTCCACAAGTCCTTGCAGGAATGCTTTTTCCGCTTTGATCGGCTTGCCGGTGGTAATCATCTGGAGGGCATTCGGGAGACCGATAAGCCTGGGCAGTCTCTGGGTTCCCCCTGCTCCCGGGATGAGGCCGATCTGTACCTCGGGCTGTCCCAAGTTGACCCCTTCCGCCGCAACACGATAGTGGCAGACCATCGCAGTCTCCAGACCACCCCCAAGGCAATTTCCATTGATGGCTGCAATAACCGGTTTGGGGCCGACCTCTATGCTGTTCAGGAACAGGGCGGCCCGGAGTGCAACCTCGTATACCTCTTCCCTGGTTTTCACAAGCTGGAGCTGCGTGATATCGGCGCCGGCGATGAAATTTTTTCCCGTGCCCGTCAAAATGATGGCTTTCACCGCATCTTCTGAAAAGGCTTCAGCGATGGCTTCCCCAAAGTCCTGTCCCATCTGAGTCGACATCTGGTTTACCGGAGGGCTGTCAATGGTCAGGACGGCCACACTGTCTTCAATGGTTACCCTGATGGTCTTATATTCTTTCTTCATAGTCTTGCACTCCTCTTTTCCTGGATCTGTTTATGTCTCCATCGTTCTCTCTGAAACCCTGAAATCCTGTGTCAAGTATTAGTGTAGAGCATTAATACACATTACATTCTTAAGTCAAGAGAATAATGAACGTTTTTTGTTGACATATCAATTTTTCTGCATAATACTTACGTCCAGTTTCCAGTTTCCAGTTTCCAGTTTCCAGTTTCCAGTTTCCAGTTTCCAGTTTCCAGTTTCCAGTTTCTGACTTCTGACTTCTGACTTCTGACTTCTGACTTCTGACTTCTGACTTCTGACTTCTGACTTCTGACTTTAGACGTAGGACATCGGACATATAGCATCGGACATTACTCGTGTGAAACTTCATCTGGTTATTGGTTTTTGAACCGCAAAGTCGCGAAGGCCGCAAAGCCTTTTTCGAATCGGAACGGACGATTCGAAAAAACAGCCATTATTGTTTTTGTGTGAAACGTAAACATTCTCCGAAATGCCCGAAGGGCTGATTGCTTTATCGAATCGTCCGTTCCGATTCGGTAAAAAAACAAAATCTTAGCGTTCTTTGCGTCTTGAGCGTAGCGGGCGGTAAAGATTTATGCGCTAGTTTCTTTCTTGATCAGACTGACCATCTTTCCCGGTCAGAGGTGCCGCTCATATGAAAATTAGCGAACTTGCCAAAAAGACGAATGTTGCTAAAGAAACCATTCATTACTATGTGCGCGAAGGGCTGATCCCGCGACCCAGAAAAATGGGCAGGAATGTGGCGGACTACAGTGGAGTGCATGTAGAACAGATTCTGTTGATCAAACAGATTCAGGATAATTTTTATCTCCCCTTGTCTATCATTAAAGAAATTGTAGAACATCTCATTCACTCACCCGAACTCAGGTCTCTTCTTAAATTGCGAAGTGATTACTACAATCCACTGGATCAGCTTCTCGAAACCGAGACGGTCGGCGAAGAGGCGTTTCAAAAGGAGACCGGCCTGGGAGCGAAATGGTTGGCCAAATTTGAAGAATGGGGAGTGATAACCTGGCAAAAACGTGGGGAAGATAAGATCTATTCACAGGATGATGTGATTATTGGTAAATTACTGGTTGATATGGATCGGGCTGGTTTTGGACCAAAAGACGGATTTGATATTGAGAATGTAAAACGTTACGTAGATCTTTTTCGTGAAATCGTGCTCATGTCCCACACGGGTTATTTGCAGGCCAATCTGGAAAATTTCACGCCCGAAGAGAACCTGGAAAGAGGAATCAAATGCAGAGAGCTCATGAGTCTGTTTTTTTACCATCTTTATCGGAAATTGATACGGGATGAAAATAGACGTTTTCAAAGTAGTATAAACGAGGAAATATGAAACAGCAGGGAAGGTTGGAGGGAAAAGTCGCTGTCATAACCGGGGCTGCCAGCGGTATCGGCCGGGCAGTGGCGGAAATCTTCGCAAAGGAAAAAGCGAGAGTCGTCCTGGGGGATGCTAACGAGGAGGGCCTTCGTGAAACCCTGGAGCTTCTCAAAAAAGAAGATGCCCACGTCACCATCAAGAAGACAGATGTAGGGGTTGAGAAGGAAGTCAAAGAGCTTATAGATCTGGCCATGGTGAAATACGGACAGGTGGACATCCTCTGTAACAACGCGGGCATAATCTGTGGCATGGGGGACCTTGAAGACCAGGACGAAAATGAGTGGCACAGGGTGTTTCAGGTAAACGTCATGGGTGCCGTATTCGGGGTCAAGCATGTGGCGAAACACATGAAGATGAAAAGAACTGGCGCTATCGTAAATACGGCATCTGTAGCAGGAATCCGCTCGGGGGCGGGCGGCAATGCCTACAGCGCCAGCAAGGCCGCGCTTATCAATTTCACCCGGACCGCTGCCTGCGATCTCGGGGGGTACAATGTACGTGTCAACGCCGTCTGTCCGGGACTCGTTGAAACGGGTATGACCAAACCTGTTTTTGATTACGCTAGAGAGAAGGGAAAGGAAGACAGGCTCGGATACCGCTGTGAACTGAGGCGGTATGGGAGGCCTGAGGAAGTTGCCCGGGCCATCCTTTTCCTGGCAAGTGATGATGCGAGCTTTATCACGGGCCAGGCCCTTCCCGTGGATGGCGGCAATACGGCGTCTCTTAATCTGCCCGGAATGAAATTTTAACTATAAACGATCTAATCTTTGGATTTCCATTCAGACTTTTAAAAACCTGCTTGACATTTTTTCATGGATACGATTATGTGTTGAAAACGGTGTGGCACAATCATTTTATGTCCATGCCAATACCATCCTGTTTGTTCAAACGGGACTTCCTGCCGAATTACAATACGGGAATTTGGAATTGATCTTGGTAAAAACCGAATATTTTTCAAAGATCTAGAAACCGGCTTTAGAGAACATCTTTTGCAGCAATTGCTTTCTGTAAATTTCATATCCAATTCAAACCGTGGATGATCTTGTTCATCCCCTGTTTTCCAGATTCGACTTTTCTTACGAATTACAACGACTCCCGGCGCTGCCGGCTACCGATAATCCATCGTAACTTTGAAATAGAATCTTTAAAATCTTTCCATTCCTAAAATCTGTTTTCCTGTTTGTATAGCTTTTTTAATAGTGGCTTTTCATTGGGCGGTTTTTAACAAATCAAACCCTATTATGAAGGAGGCTGGAACTATGAAAAAGAGGAATCTTGGATGGAGCATTTTGATGGCGGTCTTTCTTGTGGCGAGCATCGGTTTCCCCGCCTGGGGGGCAGACGAAATCAAGATTGGTGTTATCGGTCCCATGCAGTTTACCCAGGGTGAGGGTCATTGGAATGGCGCAGTCATGGCGGCGGACGAAATCAACGCCAAGGGAGGCGTCCAGGTTGGGGATAAGAAGCTTCTCATCAAGGTGATGAAAGAGGATTCCAACGAGTTTGTAAGCCTGCCGGATGCAACCAATGCCGCGGAACTGGCCATCAGCCGCCATAAAGTGAATTTTCTGGTGGGTGGATTCCGGACCGAAGCGGTCCTGGTTATGCAGGACATCGCCATGGACAACAAGACGATCTTCATCGGTTGCGGTGCTGCGCACCCGAAACTCTGTGGAAGGGTGAAAGAGGACTATGACCGGTATAAATACTGGTTTCGGGTAACACCTATCAATTCAAGATACCTGGTCAAGGTGGATTTTATTTTGCTGGGAATGGTGGCCAAGATCATGGCCAAGGAATTGAATATCCCCAAGATCAAGGTGGCCATAGTGGCTGAAAAGGCGGTTTGGTGCGATCCCATCGTGGGGATAGCCCAGAAGAATCTCCCCAAAATGGGAATGGAGGTGGTGGGTGTATGGAGGCCTTCCCCCGTAGCCACGGATGTGACGGCGGAACTGTCCGCCATTCAGAGCTCAGGGGCCAACATCATCTTTACCAGTTTTTCATCGTCGGTGGGGATTACCTTTGCAAAACAATGGGGGGAACTCAAGGTCCCGGCTGCGGCGGTTGGCATCAACGTGGAGGCCCAGAAGGATGGTTTCTGGGCGGCTACGGGCGGGAAAGGGAATTACACCCTGACCATCAATACCTATGCCCGCGTCAAGATTACGGATGCGACCATTGCCTTTTTTGACGAATATCGCAAACGCTTCAAAGAAGCGCCCAACTACACCGCAGGTACCTACGAGGCTGTTCACATCCTTGCCGATGCCGTCACCAAGGCAGGATCCCTGGATCCAGACAAGATTGTTCCGGAGTTGGAAAAAACGGACCGAAACGGTTCTGCGGGTCGTCTGGTCTTCACCGACACCCACGATGTCACATGGGGGGCCAACTTCGTTACGTCGGTCGGTACGCAGTGGCAGGATGGAAAAAACATGTGTGTCTGGCCCGTCAACTGGGAAGGGATTACCTATGAGGGTTCTGTGCCTTACAAAATTCCACCATGGGTTGTGGAGTACTATAAGAAGTAAATCGTAAAGGAGGCCGTAATTCAATGTTGGATTGCGGCTTCCGTAGGGGTTGCGGAATGCAGAATGCGGATTCTGAAAAAACAATCTGATTAGATTGAAAATTCATGAATATCTGACCTCTGACTTCTGACCTCTGACTTCTGGCCTTTGTCCTTTAACCACGGGAAACACATGATCCAGAATATTATCATTAATGGCCTTATCAACGGGAGCATATACGCCTTGCTGGCCATCGGGTTTTCCCTGGTCTTCGGGGTGGCCCGTATAGTGAATATCGCCCATACCGCCTTCTATATGCTGGCGGCATACTTTATTTATATCGGTTTTCATTATTTAGGGCTCTCTCCGTATGTGGCCATGCCCTTAGCCATTATCGCAGCGGGCCTCTTGGCCGTCATCTGTTACAAAATTTTCATCAAACCGATAAGGGAGCATGAAGCCGCTGTTCTCATCGCCACTATCGCTCTCGCGATGGTCATTCAGGAATCGCTTCTTATTGGTTTTGGAGGCCATTACCTGGGGGTGCCGCCACTGGTATCCGGGTATTCCACCATTGCAGGCGTCAAGGTGACCAATCAGCACATCCTTGCCCTTGTGGTTGCTCTTCTGTCGCTTGTGGGTGTCAGGTTTTTTCTGATGAAGACGAGGCTGGGCCTTGCCCTGAGAGCTACGGCACAGGATAGGGAAGTGGCCAATTTGATGGGCATGAACGAGTCTATGGTGGCCATGCTGACCATGGGGATATCGGTCATGCTGGCAGCCCTATCGGGGGCCATCGTGGTTCCCCTGTTTGTGCTGGATCCGCATATGTGGATGCATCCCCTGATCATGATGCTTGCTATCGTGGTCCTTGGCGGGCTGGGAAGCATCAAGGGAAGTTTCGTAGGTGCCTACATCCTGGCCTTTGCGGAAGTCCTGGTAGTCTTTCTGATGCCCATGGGTGCTTACCTGAAAGGTTCCGTAGCCCTCTCCATTATGATTCTGGTGCTCCTGATCAGGCCCGAAGGCCTGTTCGGGGTTGCTTTTGAGGAAGAGAGATAGAATGGGAGTCATCGGGTTTTATTTTCGAAAGGTGTATACCCTTTTCACGGGCGAAGTCCTTGTCTTGCCGAGTCGGATCGCTGTGTTCGCGTTCACGGTCAGTCTCTTATTACTGCCCGTTTTCACGCAGGACTCGTACCTGCTTCGCATCCTGATCCTGACCAATATTTTTGCCATTCTGGCGGCGAGCTGGGACCTGTTGTCGGGATTTACGGGCCAGATGAATTTCGGACATGCTCTTTTCTTCGGTGTAGCTGCCTATTGCACCGGCATTCTGAATTTGCGTCTCGATATGCCGCCCTGGATAAGCATTCCCCTTGGGGCATTGGGGGCGGTTATCGCAGGACTTGTTGTGGGTATTCCCTGCCTTCGACTGCGAGGGACCTACCTGGCTCTCACGACCCTTTCCTTCCCCATTATCCTTCTGGGGCTTGTTTTTGCCATTCCCGATTTGACCGGAGGGGAGCTTGGCATATCAGGGATCGATCGTCTTTCGGGTTCCCGCCTTGGGGATTATTATATCACCTCCGTCCTGATGCTGGGACTGGGTTTTATCATGTGGAAAATCACCGATTCCAACACCGGTATCATCCTGCACGCCATTCGGGAAGATGAAGTGGCCGTGAGGGCTTCGGGCATAAACACGACGCGTTACAAACTCCTTGCTTTCTGTCTCAGCGGGTTTTTTGCTGGGATTGCGGGGGGGCTGTACGCCCACGTCATGAGGACTGCCGGGCCTTCCACCCTGGAAGTAGCCCTTTCTTTTCAGATCGTGATCTGGGCGGTGTTTGGGGGGATGGTATCCATTTATGGGCCCATAGCAGGTGTTTTCATCCTTTTTCCACTATTGGAATTCCTGCGTTTTCTTCCAAAGGTGCGGATGCTTGCTTTTGCCTTCATTGTATTGGTGACCCTGCTGTATATGCCGGAGGGCCTGGCGCCGTGGCTCCGCGACAAAGTAGAAAAGGAGTGCCCCAGGTGTAAGATCAGAAATGTGGCTTTGAGAAAGTCGTGCCGTGTCTGTACTGCGGAGTTGGATTAAACGGGAATCTTGTTAAGTGGTTAAACGGTCGAATGGTTGAGTGGTGGTGACAGCCAATTTTTCAACTCAACCACTCAACTATTCGACAATATCTTAAGAGGAGCAAAATAAGGATGAATGCGAAGGAAACCTACGCAGCAAAACCCTGGTTGGAGCACTACCCCGAAGGAGTTCCCGGGGAAGTGGATGTTCCGGATATATCGGTTCCGGAGGCATTTGACTTGATGGCGGATCGGTATGCCAATAATATCGCCCTGGTTTTTTACGGAAAAAAAATTACTTATCAGAAGCTGAAGGAATTAACGGACCGTTTTTCGGCTGCCCTGGCATCCCTGGGCGTGGTGAAGGGTGATACGGTCGCCCTGTATCTCCTGAACTGTCCTCAGTATGTGGTCGCCTATTTTGGCGCTTTGAAGGCAGGGGCCAAAGTTACTCCCATCAGTCCGGTTTATACCAGCCAGGAAGTGAAGCACCAGATCGAAGACAGCCAGGCAAGGACCGTTGTCTGTGAAGAAATATTGTATGACAACGTGGAAAGGTCAGGAGCGGAGCTGGATCATGTTATTTTGACGGAGATCGGGGATTATCTGCCCCCATTAAAAAAACTGTTTGGGAAAAATGCCTTGAGCAAGGCCTACAGCGGAATGGCCGCGCCTACCGCTAAACATATTGAAGAGGCAGGGCTGCATCGTTTTCAGGACCTGATCAAGAAATATCCCCCCAATCCACCTCAAATCAGTTTTGACCCCGGAGAAGACATTGCTGCCCTACCTTACACGGGAGGCACAACCGGCCTGCCGAAAGCCGCCATGATCACTCACCGCAACATGATAGCATTACAGAGGCAGGCTACCTCGTTCTGGCCCATGTTTAAGGAAGGGAAAGAAGTGGTGATTGCCTTTCTTCCGTTTTTTCATATTTACGGGCAGGTCGTGGTCATGTTCAACAGCCTTGTTCAGGGTTCCACTATTGTTCTTTTCACCACACCGGACATCGATGAAATATTGTCAGCCGTGGAACGGTATCGGGCGTCGGCTTTTTTCGGGGTCCCGACCCTTTTTGAATACCTGAAAGACTACGAAAAAACCGGCCGCGTCGATTGGAAAAGGCTCAAAATGATCGCCTGCGGCGCCGACACGCTTCACGAGTCCACAATCAAAGGCTGGGAGAGAAGGACCGGGTCGAAAATCATGGAAGGTTATGGCATGACCGAAACCACAGCCGTGAGCCACTCCACCCCATACCACAGGCTCAAGCCCGGATCTTTCGGGGTTCCTCTCCCGAGCGTGGAGGCGGCCATTATTGAAGTGGAGGGGACGGAATGCGTTCCAGTGGGCGAGGACGGAGAATTGATCCTCAGTGGCCCCAATATCATGCAGGGGTACTGGCGCAGGCCCGAGGGAACCGAAGAAGCTATGTTCGAGATGGATGGAAGAAGATGGTTGCGGACAGGGGACCTGGTCAGGATGGATGAAGAGGGGTATTTTCATTTCTTTGACCGAAAAAGGGATCTCATTAAATTCAAGGGGTATTCGGTTTTCGCGAGGCATGTGGAAGAAGTCCTGTACATGCACCCCAAAATAAAGGCTGCAGGAGTCGTGGGTGTTCCCGATCCGAAGGTTGGCCAGGCTATTAAGGCCTACGTGGTCCTTCAAAGCGAGGCCCGTGGAAAAATCTCCGAAGAGGAGGTTATGGAATTTTGCCGGGAGAACCTGGCCCATTACAAGGTCCCCCGGATCATTGAGTTCCGTGGAGAACTTCCAAAGACCGATGTGGGAAAAGTCTCCCGCAGGGAGCTGAGAGAAGAAGCGGGGGAGGTATAACGTGACAGGACCTTTTCTGGAGATAGAGAAGCTCAGCAAGGGGTTCGGTGGTCTCAGAGCGATCAATGACGTGGGATTCACCATGAAGCGTGATGAAGTCCTGGGCCTGATCGGGCCCAATGGCGCCGGGAAGACCACCCTGTTGAGGCTCATTACATCCATTCTCAAACCCGATGCGGGCAGTATCCGTTTTCAAGGCAAGAACATTGTGGGGCTCAAGGCCTGGGATATTGTAAATTTAGGGATCGCCTGTACCTTTCAAAACATGAGACCTTTTCGCAGACTGCCTATTATTGCCAACGTGATGGTTTCCTGCCTCTCTCCACGAGCCATGAAACGCGGAGAGTGGGTGAAAAAGGTGGAGGCCAAGGCTATGGATGCCCTGGAATTTGCAGGGATCTCCGATATGGCCCTCGAAAAAGCATCTACCCTGTCCCAGGGTGACCTGAAGAGGCTGGAGGTTGCGAGAGCGGTGGCAACGGAACCGGAGCTTCTCCTTCTCGACGAGCCATTCGGAGGGCTGAGTCCCGCAGAAACGGATCTTATGGCCAAATCGATTCGAAGGCTTCACAAGGGGGGGCGGTTCGGGAGGCTCCACAGTGAAGGTCCGGCCATGATCATTGTGGAGCACAAGCTTCAACAATTGATGAAGATCGTGGATCGCATTATTGTACTCAATTTCGGCGTCGTCATTGCGAATGGAACTCCCCAGGAAGTGGTGCAGATTCCTGAAGTGATCGAGGCGTACCTCGGTGAAGGAGGCAGTTTTGCTGCTTGAAGTTGCCCATTTGACGGTTTGTTACGACAGGGCCATGCTCTTGAACGATATTCATATGAACGTGGATACGGGGGAACTGGTCAGCCTGGTGGGGCCCAACGGGGCAGGTAAATCTACCTTGTTGCGGGCTATTACCGGACTGGTGGTTTGGGAAAAGGAGATCAAGCAAAGATCTACCGGCGAAGATATCACCATGGAAGGGACCGTGACCTTTGACGGGGAGAGAATTGATCAGGTCCCTGCCCACAAGATCGTAAAGAGGGGCTTGGTTCATTGCCCGGAACGCAGAAGACCTTTTCGCGAAATGACGGTCCTTGAGAATCTGGAGGCCGGGGCCTATCTCTTGAGAGATAAGAAAGTTATCCAGGAAACCCTGGATCAGATCTATGTCCTTTTTCCCATTCTTGAAAAACGTGCCAAGCAGATTTCAGGGACCATGTCCGGTGGGGAACAGCAGATGCTTGCCATTGGACGAGCCTTGATGTCCCAACCTAAGCTGCTCTGTATCGATGAGCCTTCTACCGGTCTCGCCCCCATATCAAGAGCAGAGGTGTTTGAAAAGATTACGGAGGTTTCCGGTCTTGGAATCACCGTGTTGCTCGTTGAACAGGAAGTAAGCACCGTGTTCAAAATGACGGACCGAAATTACGTCCTTTCCTCAGGCAAGATCATCGCGGAGGGAACCGGTGATGAACTTTTCAAGGACGAAGTGATCCGCAAAACCTACCTGGGGCTATGAGAAAAATTTTCCACCCTGTCAAAATACCCGGGCTTGGTTCTAACTTCGCCCACTTGATACGACCATCCAAAAATACGTTCGACAGTTGATAATTTTAATCCTAATCGTAATCGTACTCCTTTTAACCTATTCCAGGGCTCTTCGATTATGATTACGATTATGATTATGAGTAAGAAAACAACTCTGATGGCCGACGGTAGGACCAAGCCCGAATACCCTCACTTAGAAAAGAAAAATACCGCTTTCGAAATAGTGAATTTCCTTGAATAATCGATCTTTAAAAAGGTAGGCTTTGTTGCTCAGGTTTGTTCGCATGAATCCTGTATGAAATATCTGTGACGGTGGAATGCTGGTTTAGGTGTCTCTCCAATAATTGGTCTTAAAAAATGAGGGAAATCCCATGTGGGTTAAAATTCCCTGCAGATGAAAGCCGCCGACTACGAACGCTGGATCATGGGAGTGCAGAGGCTGCGGACAAAATATTTGCCGGAGCAGTAACCGTTTTCGACCGTGAAGGATCGAAGAACAGTGCGAATTGATACTCCCCCCAAATGGGTCACCCGAACCGATAGTCTTTTACTCGATGGCTTTGTGGACAATCCCTACGAGTGTCCCATTGTCATCGACAGGGATGGCATCGTCTGCTTCATGAGCAGGTACAATACCAAAGAAATGGGCTACTTGGTGGAGCCCGAAGAAGCCGTGGGAAAGCACATCACTGAAGTGGTCAAAAAGACCCGGATTCCGGGGATCCTCGAGACCGGAAAGGCTGAGATCGGCAAAACCTTTTTTAATGGGGATCGGCAGAGAATTATTGCAAGAATTCCCTTGAAAGACCCGCAGGGAAACGTAATCGGGGTGTTGGGGAAGCTCATGTTTCACCAGACGGGCAAGATCAAGGACCTGTATCGCCGGATAGAAATTCTTGAGGGACAAGTGCAGTATTACCGTTCGGAGGTAACTTCCTTTGAAGGGGGCCGTCATGCGTGGGAAAAGATTATTGGTGAATCCAGGGCCATGGATGAGGCAAGGAAATTCGGGGTCCAGGCGGCGTTCAGCGATGCTTCCGCACTCATCACCGGCGAATCAGGCACCGGCAAGAACTTTTTGCCCACGCTATCCATCAGAACAGCCGGCGGGCCGACGGGCCATTCATCCAGGTAAACTGCGCTGCCATACCCCACGAACTGATTGAGAGTGAGATCTTCGGATACGAGGGGGGGGGCGTTTACCGGAGCGAGAGCCCGGGGCAAACCCGGCAAGTTTGAATTGGCGGACCATGGCACTATCTTTCTGGATGAAATCGGGGATATGCCCCTTCCCATGCAGGCGAAACTGCTGCGCGTACTTCAGGAGCATGAAGTGGAGAGAATCGGCGCCACAAGATCTATGAAGCTGGATTTCCGGGTTATTGCTGCCACAAACCAGGACCTGGGGCGCATGATTAAGGAGGGGCGTTTCCGTTCCGACCTCTTCTACCGTCTGAATATCTTTCATATCCCGATCCCCAGCCTTAGGGAAATGCAGGATGACATCCCAAGAATAGCCTACTATCTGCTATCCCTCCTGAGGGAAAAAAGACGCTTGATCCCCAATCGGATTTCCCCGGAGGCCATGGCTCTGTTCAAGCAGTATTCCTGGCCGGGCAACGTGAGGGAATTGAAAAATGCCTTGGAAAGGGCCATGAATATTGCCGAAGGCAACCAGATATCCGTAGACGATCTGCCCGGGCGGATCAGAAAATTCTACGGTGAGGTAGAAGGGACTGCGGACCGTGTGGGCCTTTTGCGGAACATCCTTGCCGATGCCGAAAAGAGGGCGATTGTGGAGGCGCTCCGATTCACGGGGGGCAACAAGGCCAGGGCTGCCAGAATCCTGGGGATGCACAGGACCGGGTTGTACCAGAAACTGAAAAGGTACGACGTCGATGTATAGACTACAACAGCCGCGATGGAATCATCATAGGCGACAGATGATTCGTTTCTTATTCTTGCTTTACAAATTATTCAAAACAGGGCTACATTGACCAAAAGGCCAGGCAAGAATGCACGCATTGTTTCCCATCGGCTCGATAAGTAGCAGTCTGATCAACTGCTACATGTTGTGGTTGGTGAGAATCCCCTATTGGCTTTATGGGTTTAACCACAATCCCGGATACGTAAGGCGTATGTCAGTCTTTCGCGGCGCTGTTTTTTTGTGTATACATGAAATATAAAAGAATTACAGAACCGTGGAATTTGGCACTTGATCCAAGGCTACCCAATCCCCCCGAAGCCAATATATCACACGGTTTTTGAACCTGCCGATATGCTGTACCTTTGTCAAGTTATGTTGCGGGTCTGGTTATGTTGTGTGATTTAATTCCTTCCATATAATTCCTAAGATTCCTTTTGTAAGGAATCCTTCTAATTTTTTTTATTCCATATTATTTTCCGGATTCCAACCGTTTAGCCTCCGATAAGAACCAATTCGCAGCTGTTTCGTCAAACCCCTCATTTGTCATGGCAAAATGGTAGGCTTTTCGATAGTGTTCTGCCGCCTTTCTTTTTTCACCACGCGCCTCATAGACCATAGCCAACCGGTTAAAACCACCAATCTGGTCGGGGTATTCAGTGAGAAGTCTGTGTGATACAGCTTCTGCTTCATCCAGATTATTTTGTTCTATGAGATCTACGACACTATTTGATAAGGGTGCGGCTCTTTTCGATAACGCATAAAAGTCATAAATAATAGTAGGTTGGGTCATCCAGTCGCCAAGATACTAAGGTTCGTTGCGGGAATAACATTTCAGTAAAAGGCTATGTCCGGGTT
>Ga0307929_1002006_pt1 | contig 13985 bp, 13 predicted proteins | sample AceLakmetage1330_FD_203160 | JGI IMG/M metagenome (GOLD analysis project Ga0307929, IMG submission 203160) | Saline water microbial communities from Ace Lake, Antarctica - #1330 | ecosystem: Environmental > Aquatic > Non-marine Saline and Alkaline > Saline | place: Antarctica: Ace Lake...
TTCAGTTAATGTCAAAAAGGGTTGTCAAAGACTGACAGCAAGAACCACAACTATTATACAGGAGGTGGCAATTCCTCCCCTACCCTAAAGGGATAGGGGTTTCCTTGCCACAAAAACATATGAAAATTGAAAAAACCAATGAAAACGATATACTGATAATTAAGATTGCAAGCAAGATGTTAGATGTTCCCAAGGTTTCTGAATTCAAGGAAGCCGTCCTTCCCCTGATAAAAAATCAGAAGAAAATCATCTTTGATCTTGAGGAACTCTTTTTTGTGGACAGCTCCGGCTGTGGTGCCATTCTTTCTTGCATCCGTCAGGTAAATGCCGATGATGGGGAGATAAAAATATGCAACACCAACAAACGGGTCAGAACCCTTTTTGAGCTCATCAGAATGCATAAAATCGTTGACATTTACAACACCCGGCAAGAGGCCGTGGACAGTTTTTGATCAGCACCAAAAATTGTTTATAACACCCATGCCTAGCGGACACAACGAATATAGGAAATAGCTGTATGCCGCCCCCGGGGAGGGGTAATGGAAGCGACCCGGAACTGTTAGACAGCCCAATTGGTCTGTTCCATTACCCCTCCCCGGGGGCTCTGCTGAGGCTACTTGGACCGTCTACGGTTCCGGCCGGGCCCATTGCCCGTCGGGGGGGGGGCGGCATAATGCCATTTTCCATATTAGTTGTGGCAGTGGTGACTGCCATGGGGTGCAATTCAATAATTTAGATTTCAGAGGATTCAATGATGAAAATAATTTTTGCAAAATATGCCTTCAATAAAATCAGTAGGTTATAGTTATATAAATTATACATTAATGGTTTTATTATCGGTATTTTGCAAAAATCTAAATTATTGAATTGCACCCACTGCCATGTATGTTTTATAAGAAAGTCCTGGCAAATCTGACGGACTTTCATGCTTCGTTGTGGGTAGGCCGGAGCCAGAATACGGTCTGCCCGTGGCAGTTATAAGAAATAATAATCTTAGGTATCACATAATTTTCAGGACTAATGATGAAAACATATACCCGAAAAGAACTTCTTGATGAAATGACCCGGCGATATGACCGTTCGGGATCCCAGAGATCGTTCAAATATCTGAGAAAAAAATATGCCTGGCTGGCCGTTACCCGGGCCGCCAATATGGTAAAACGCACCATGGATATTCTGGTGGCGACTATTTTGCTTGTGGGACTTTCTCCGTTGCTTTTTCTGGTTGCACTTATCATCAAAGCCATTGACAGAGGCCCTGTGATCTACACCCAAAAACGGGTGGGACAATGGGGCCGTGAATTTTCTTTTCCCAAATTCAGATCCATGGTGGTCAATGCCGATGAGATCCGCCAGACAATCCTGGATCAGAGCCACCACACCGACAGTGTCACCTTTAAGATGGCAAAGGATCCCAGAATTACCTGGATCGGCAGAATCATCCGTAAACTGAGCATTGATGAACTGCCCCAGCTATGGAATGTTCTCAAGGGAGATATGTCCCTGGTGGGCCCCCGCCCCCCCCTGCCCGAAGAGGTGGCAAGGTACACCTTGAAGGATAGACGACGACTGGATGTCACCCCGGGTCTTACCTGCACCTGGCAGGTGTCCGGCCGTTCTGACATCCCCTTTGATGAACAGGTCAAACTGGATGTGGCCTACATTGAGAGCAAAAGTTTTATGACGGATATTCGCATTTTATTCCAGACCATTCCGGCGGTACTTTCCGGGAAAGGGGCCTATTAATGCTGAACGGCACCGCGAAGTTCCCACTCAACTACGTAAATATTCGGCGTGGTAATGTAAATGTTTGGCCAGTGCCCCATATTCGCATAGTTGGGACTGCGTAGCATACTAATGTTATGTGAGCAGGCCAAAATAGGTAAATATGGGGTGCTGGTCGAATATTTAACTTCATACGGGTTGTAAAGGAAAACTTACCCATGAGAGCCATCATTGATGCAAGTATGTCTTTTGAAAACAATGAATTGTTAGGCAGCCGTATCCCCAGCACCCTGGCATTTTTGCTGGATCGTCCTTTTTTGCAACACGTCATTGAAATGTGCGTCAATGGCGGCATTAAAAAATTTGACGTTCTACTCTCTGCCCACCCCGAAAAAATAGAGGCCGCACTGGGAAACGGTAAGCGATGGGGGGTTGAAATAACCTACCATCTTTTCAAAGAGCCCTCACAATTCATTCGGATATTTGAGACCCTTACGGCAGAACATTTTTTCCTGTTTGCCCGGGGAGATCGCCTCCCTGCCATAAATTTTGATGCCCTTATTAAGACCGACTCCCCTCCTCCCTTGTCCGCCATCTGCACCCAGGCAGACACCACTGACCCCTGCTGGTCAGGCTGGGCCATCTTACCGGCCCATGAATCTCCAAAATTTTCTATGGATCATGGATATGACGGATTTTTCCAGTGGCTTAAAGACAACAATGCCCACACCATCTCCACTCCAGAGGTTCTTTCCTGTGAATCCTGCACTGCCCTTCTTAAAGCCAACCGGGCGGTACTTTCCCATGATACGTTTAACTCGCTCATGCGCACCGCAAGCCAGGTGGAAAAAGGGATCTGGATCTCCCGGGATGTGGCCCTTCACCCCGATGTCACCATTATCCCTCCGGTATACCTGGATGAACAGATCCGCATAGAGGCAGGCGTGACATTAGGGCCCCATGTGGTCATGGGCAAAGGAACCATGGTGGCCCAAGGTTCCACCCTGAAAAATGCCGTTATTTTTCCCAACACCTATGTGGGAGAAGGGCTGGAAATCATCAACTCTGTGCTGGACAGAAACTGCCTTGTCAACACGGAACTCGATTCAGAGACATTTATTTCAGAACAGTTCATCCTGGGGGACATGAAGGAAAAAAACATAAAAAAATGGCTGACCTCCCAGGTGTCACGTATGACAGCCCTGGTGCTGAGCCTGATATTCCTTCCCCTCACAGTAATGACGGCCCTGATGTTAAAATTGTTCAGAAAAAGAGACCTATTTCACAAAATATGGGCCATACGCCTACCCACCGCAGCAGATCCCTTTTCCTGGAACAGTGTGGAGCTATCTTTTTTTGGATTCCCCCATGACAATAACGCCCGGGGAATGGGATTTTGGTGGAAAGACTTTCTATTACGATTCCTCCCAGGTCTTGTCAATGTTATCAAAGGCAAAATGGCCATCACCGGGGTATCTCCAAGGAGCCGGGAGGAGCTTGAATCCCTGGATCAGGACTGGCGGGAAATATACATCCGGGGGGAACTTGGCCTTATCACCGAAGCCATGATCCATTTTGGAATTGATCCCAACCCCGATGAACTTTACTCCGCCGAGGCGATTTACATCTCTTCCCCTTCCGTTTTTCGTGATATCCGGCTGGTGATCAAGTATTTCATCCGGCTGTTCTTTCCATCCAAAAGGCTTCAGGAGAAATGAGTATGAATATTGATTGTGTGATTATTGGTATCAACACAGAAAAAACCATTGAGCAATGTATCACCCATCTCCTGGCCAGCCATTACACCAGGGGAGAGATCCACATTTATTATGTGGATGGCGGCTCCACGGACAACAGTATCACCAAAGCTCAAAAATTTACCGGGGTAAATGTCATTACCCTTCATCCGGAATTTCCCACCCCGGGACTGGGTCGCAACAATGGATGGAAGGCCGGAACCTCTCCCTTGGTTCAGTTTCTGGACTCCGATACCATTGTAGATCCCCACTGGCTGGACAAGGCTATGGATGCCTTCCTGGCAAACAGTAATATCGGTGCCGTCCGGGGAAATTTGTATGAACTTCACCCCCGGGCATCGGTGTTTAACTGGATCGGAGAATTAGAGTGGAATGTGGAGCCTGGCATGTGTGACTCCTTTGGAGGCAATGTGATGATCCGACGGCCCATTCTTGAAGACACCGGCGGATATGATGAGATACTGGTGGCCGGAGAAGACCCGGAATTTAGCCAGCGTGTCCGACAAAAAGGGTGGCAGATACTACACATCAATGCCATCATGTGTGGTCATGACCTTGCCATGATGCACATGGCTCAATACTGGAAAAGGGGGCACCGCACGGGATATGGGTATGCCGCTGTCACTGCCCGATGCGGTCTTTCTGCCGGGGGGTTTTGGCTTCATGAGTTATTCCGCATCTCCATCCGGGGGGGAGGGTTTACAGGCTTTACCTTGGCGGGTCTGCTCCTGGGCGTGGTGCATCCCCTGTTTCTGCTACTCCTGTTTCCCGGCCTGGTACTTTTGTTTTATCCCTTTTTGTTTAAAATTTCCTGGTTCATGAAACATAAACACCTGAAACGGGAAATGGCCATGATATATGCCCTCCACTGTTCCCTGGTGGTCATTCCCCAGTTTTTCGGGGTCAAACGTTTCTTCTGGGGGAAATTGCTCAACCGGCCCTTGCGGAACAAACCTTCTGTACTGAAAACCGGCGTTTCAGAATAGGGTTTTCTATATTCGTTGTGTCCGTTAGGGCATGGGTGTTATAAAAAAGCTGCAATTTAAATTTGAAACAGTTAGATTTACTCTGTTTTGATGCAATAAAATATATTATGAGGGGAAGATGAACAACCCATTAAAAATTGCCTATCTGGCCAGTGAATACCCCGGGATATCCCACACCTTTATTTTCAGGGAAATTGCCGTTCTCCGGGAACTGGGAATAGATGTCATCACCGCATCCATCCGAAGACCTGCCAACCTGGATAAGATGACGGCTGCGGAAAAAAAAGATGCAGAAAACACCCTTTATATTAAAACGGCCAATGTCAAACGCATTGCAGGGTCTCACTTTGCGTTGATGACCCAATCACCAGGCCGGTATTTTGCCATGCTAAAACAGGCCATTGTCCTGTCACGCCAGGGCCCCAGGAATCTGTTAAAGGGCATTGCCTATTTTGTGGAAGCCGGGATATTGATAAAATGGATGCAGGACAACCACACCGATCATGTCCATGTCCACTTTGCAAATCCTGCTACCACGGTGGCCATGATCGGTGCCGTCTACGGAACCACCACCTTCAGCATCAGTGTTCATGGACCCGATATCTTCTACAATGTGGACACAGGTCTTTTGGCAGAAAAAGTTGTCCAGGCCAAGGCCGTTCGCTGTATCAGCCACTATTGCCGGAGCCAACTCATGAGGCTGATTCCCCACCGGTTGTGGTCTAAGCTTGACATTGTCCGGTGCGGCATTGACAAAGAAAAATTTTCCCCCCGGCCGGAACCCGCCAACGCCGTGCCTGAAATTTTGTGCGTGGGACGATTGGTTCCCGCCAAAGGCCAACATATTCTTCTGGATGCCTGTGGTATTTTAAAAAAAAGAAATATCGATTTTACCCTTACCTATGTAGGAGATGGGGAGGACCGGGACTCCCTGGAAACACTCGCCCAAACCCTGGGCATTGCTCAACAGGTGACCTTCACCGGTGCCATTGGCCAGGATGAGGTTCCCGGCTTTTATGACCGGGCAGATATCTTTGCCATTGCAAGTTTTGCCGAAGGGGTTCCCGTGGTACTCATGGAGGCCATGGCCAAGGAAATTCCCTCCATATCCACAAGAATCACCGGCATCCCGGAACTCATTGATGACGGTATCAACGGCCTGCTCACCGCCCCCTCGGACACAACAGACCTGGCAGACAAACTACAGCAGCTCATTGAAAATCCCTCCCTGAGAACTACCCTTGGTAGCAAAGGGAGACAACAGGTGTTGGAAAAATATGATCTCAACGAAAACTGTAAAATCATGGCTGATTTTTTCAAAGGCTTTCTATGATACTCATTGATTTTCTCTTCTACCCCATTGCTGCCTATATCCTTTTAACCACGGGTTACCTGTTTTTTTTAACAGTGGCCGCCTGGTTTTTCAAAAAAAAGACCACCCCCCGGGGCAGCATCTCCAGCGTCACCGTGGTGATCCCAGCCCACAACGAAGCCTTGGGCATTATCCAGACCATTGAGAGTATCCAAGGGACTGCTTTTCCCCTTGACCAATACCAGATTGTGGTCATTGCCGACAACTGTGACGATGACACCGCCAGGGTGGCAAAAGATGCCGGGGCCAGGGTCATGGAGCGATCAGACACTCAAAACAGGGGAAAGGGCCAGGCATTGGACTGGTTTTTCAAAAATCACAAAGACCAATATGATACCATGGATGCCGTGGCCATCATTGATGCCGACACCCTGATTCATCCACAATTTTTCACAGAAATCTGCAACTCCCTATCCCATCCGGATGTACAGGTAGTCCAGGGATTTTACGGGGTTTCCAACCCCAAAGAGAACTGGCGTACCGCCCTTTCCGCCGCAGCTCTTTGTGTCTTTCACCACATTCGACCCGCTGGTCGCAACCGGGCACATGCCACCGCCGGTCTCAAAGGAAACGGCATGGCCTTTGAAACAACTATTATTCAACGCTTTGGCTGGCCGGCATTTTCCATAGTGGAGGACATTGAATTTTCCATACATCTGCTCTTAGAAGAGATCCTCGTTCACTACAATCCCGATGCCATTGTCTTTGGAGAAATGGCCTCAAAATCGGATCAGGCAAAGACCCAGAGAAAACGCTGGGAGGGCGGCAGGATACAATTGCTCAACCAATACACCGGCGCTCTTTTTCTGGCATTTATGAGACAACGAAAATTCATGTTCATGGATGCCTTTATGGAGCTGTTCACGCCTCCCCTGTCCCTTGTGGTGGCAGGACAGGTGTTTTTATTCTCCATCTCTTTTGTTTTTTATCCCCACACGCTTCTCCTGTGGGGCCTGTGCTTCTATGTCACGGTTCTGTATGTTTTTTCAGGTTTGATCTTGAAAAAAGCCCCGTTTTATATATGGAGATCTCTTTTTTGTGCCCCCTTCTTTATTTTATGGAAAATTCCTGTATATTTTAAGCTTGCAGGTAAACAAGGAATCCCGGGATGGGAAAGAACAAAAAGAGCGGCAGAAATGAAAGAGGAAACAGACAAATAGTGCCCAATAACCATCATCAACCCCAGTTAGTGTCATGTTCTAAACTGAAAATTTTCAGCAACGCATGGCCTTTATCACAACAACGGCATTTATATTTTGGGGAAAAGGATGCCCAAAGAGTGATCCAGTTGCTCCAAGAAATGGAACACGTCAAATGAAATATGCCCTCAATAACACCGTTCTTTTTCTGCTGGCACTGCTGTGTTGCTTTTGTACCGCCTGCGCTGACATTCAGCCAGAGGTTCAGGCTCCACCGCCCCCGGATCCTGTGTTTGAAATGGATGACATCCAGGCCAGCACAAAATTTGCCACCCCAGATGAGGTAAAACAATTTTCCCACCAGTCCACATATCAGTCCGATGATGCCATTATCTTCCCCAGTCCGGCCCATGAGCCCCCTGCTACACCTTTGCTGCATCTTTCCATGATTAAAAAAAATCAATATATCATCGGCCCCGGTGATGTAATAAGCCTCTCCGTGTGGGGACGTTCCGATGCCTCTTCCCCCAAAATGATCGTGGGGCCGGATGGGGTTATCACCGTGCCCAGAATTGGTTTTGTCCATACAAAGGGACGCACCCGGGACAGCGTTGCAGAAGAGATTAAAGGTAAGCTCCAGCTCTACTACAGCAATCCGGAGATCAGTTTTTCCATTGATGAATACCACAACAATAAGGCTTTTGTGCTGGGTCGGGTGGCAAATCCCGGGGTGGTCACCTTCCCCGGGGAGGGAACTTTGCTTGAGGCTCTGTCCATTGCCGGGGGATATTCCACGGAAGCCGAAGATACCTACCTGACCAAGTGTTCCATCATCCGGGGCAATGACACCATCATCTGGATTGATCTCAACGAATTGCTCCAGAATGGCAACATGGCCTTAAACGCCCGCATCATGAACAATGACGTTATTTTTATACCTGAAAGTCAGTCAGAACTGGTATATGTCATGGGAGAGGTGATCACCCCCGGGGCTTATAACATGACCGGACGTCTCACCCTGCTGGACAGTTTAATGATGGCAGGAGGTCCCACGGATGACGCAAAAAAATCAAAACTATACTTAGTCCGGAAAACAAAAGGCACTAAGGGAGAGGTTCGGGAAATTGATCTACAGCACCTCCTGAAATCCGCAGATTTCAGCCAGAACTATATCATGAAGGACAATGATATCCTCTATGTATCGGAAAAAGGTATCAGCCGATTCAATTATGTCCTCCAGAGTATATTTCCGTCCCTGGAGATCATTGAACTTGGCACCAATGTCATGGAAAATTTTGGTGCCATGCAAAAAGTTCGTGACAAAATATGGGGAAAGGGTGAATAAAAATGGATAAGGAACAACAAAAGAACCTGGCAAAGGTGGGAAAAAAGGCAGGTAAAAATGCCATGGCTGGCATGGTGGCCACAGCCATTTATTTTTTAAGCCGCATTGCCCTGACCCCCATTATTTTGACCTACATTTCCCTCACAGAGTTTGGTCTCTGGTCCATCTGCTTTGTGATTCTCTCCTATGCGGCGGTGGGGGCCGTGGGCATTAACACGGCTTACGTTAAATTCACAGCCCAATACCATGCAGCGGATAATTTAAAAGGTCTTAACAGCCTCTTTTCCACGGGTATGCTGTTCATGCTCCTGTTTGCCCTGCTCTTTTACACCACCATTCATTTTATCCACCCCTGGCTGTTGGGCCTTTTCCATGTGGAACCAGAATCCATGGCCATTGCAAGCTTCATGGTCATGGGAACCACTCTTGTATTTTGCATTGATTTCACCATGGGAGGGTTTCGCTCCATCCTGGATGGCCTCCAGGAGATCGCCTTTACCAAAAGCGTTAATGTGGGGGCATCGGTGTTTGAGGTGATTCTCATTGTGAGTTTCCTTCCCCTGGGAATGGGGGTCAAAGGGCTTTTATATGCCTATGGCATCAAAACCGTTGCAGAAATGCTCATCTGTACCCTGTTTGTGTTTAAAAAACTGCCTGGCTTTTCCATTGGCATATCCCTCATTAACACATCGGCGTTTAAAGAACTCTTTGTCTATGTGGGCAAAGTTCAAGTACTGGGGGCTCTGTCCATCTTCAACGCATCTCTGGCCCGCTTTATCATTGCCTCTTTCATGGGGTTGGCTGGCACGGGTCTGTTTGAGATTGGCCAAAAATTTCCCTTCACCGGCAGAAATATTTCCCGGGCCGCCTTTGGCCCTTTTTTCCCGGCGGCCTCCTATCTTGGGGGCCAATGGAAGCGAGGAGAGATCGCCCCTGTTGGGCTGAGAATAAAAAAATACCTTTTTTTGTTCATGGTATCTGTGTTACTGGGCATGGTGCCGGTGCTCATTGTCTATATAGTTACTCCCCTGGCCCACACCTTCCCCACAGCGTTATTATGTGCTGTCATCGGGCTTATCATCGCCACAGCCACACCGCTTTTAATATGGCTTCACCGCAGCTTTAAAGAGGAGGATCAACTCCTTGCAACCGAACTTCAATCCTTTTACCTTAAGGGTTTGAGGCTGCTGGCCATGCTCAATGCCACGGTCTTTGGTTTTTTAATGGCCGTTGCCACACCGCTGATCAGCTGCTGGGTGGGGCAGGAGTATCTGGGGGCTGTGGGGGTCATGGTGATCATCAGCCTGTCCAACATGATCCATCTTTGTACAGGCCCTGCCACCCTTGTATTCCGGGGGATCAACCGATCGGGCCGGGAGTTTGAATATCTTATCATTCAACTCATGACAGCCCTCCTGTGGATTCCAATGGGCACCCACTTCATGGGTATCCTGGGGGCATCACTGGGGGTGTTTGCCAGCGCCACCCTGGGAAGTCTCTTTTTATTCTGGAGAACCAACCAGGCATTTAATATCACTTTCAGACATTGCTTTGAAACGGTGCTCACCCCGACCCTGGCCCCCCTGTCTGTGGCCATGCTCGTATATGGCATCACCCTTGTTTTACCGGTGCAGTCAAGAATAATGGCCGGGGTGGAAGTTATGGTTCTGGGACTGTTTCACCTGGCCCTGACCGCTTCGCTTCTTTGGAAATGTTTTCTCACCACCGATGAGACCACCCCCCTGATGAACATGATAAAACGTCGGCTTCCCAAAAAGTACAGGGGATAACGAGACACCGCCATGGATACATCCTCAAAAGAACTACTGCCAGGGACAAAGAAGAGTAAACCCCTTGATATTTTCAGGTTTCTAAAAAAATACACTATCCTGATCATTGTAATGGGCAATTTTATTTTCACTCTGCTCATCCCCTTTGCCCTCATGGCCATCAATCCCTATTACTTGGCCTCTGCCAAACTCCAGATAGATCCTGTGGTGCAGACCATCATCGGAAAGGGCCAGGACGACTCCATTCTCCAACAATATTCAGATTATTCCAGCACCCAGGCAGCCAGATTAAGAAGCCATGATGTCCTGGAAGAAGCCATTAAACGGCTGATCCCGGAACATAAGGATGCCCTGTTTTTTCAAGGAGCCTCCCTGGAAAAATGTATTCTTCTACTCCACGCAAGGCTATCGGTGAAAATTGTTCGCAACACCCATCTCATTGAGCTTGAACTCCAGTCAGGCCATCAATCCGGGCTTGCCCAGATACTCAATAATATCATGGAATCTTATAAAGAGGTCGTGGATTCCGAGCAAAAACAACAAAACCAGACTCGACTTCAGTATCTGGAATCGGAGCGAACCAACCTCCGTGAAAATATAGATAATAAAATTATCACCTTAAAAGAGATTGCAAAAAAAACTCACACCAGTGAATTTAGTGAAATGTATAATTTTTATTATAAAAGAGCCGAACAACTCCAACAGGCAAAGGTTAAAATAGACCTCATGCTCATGGATGTTCAAACGGCGTATAATCAAAAAGTCCAGGAAAAGGAAAAAATATCCAAACTGGACATGGAACCCTTTGTGGAAGAGGTGGTTGCCAATGACTGGGGGCTCGACTCCACCCAGTCCTGGACCTACCAGCAACTACAGGAACTAAGGGCAAAACTGGATGGACTGAGCAAAAACAGCGCAGATAGAACCTATATTGAAGAGCGCATGAAAGCCATGAGCCAGTATGAAAAAAAAATGACCAACGAGGTGCGTGAACTGGCTCACATGACGGTGTATGGAAAACGAGATTATGAACTGACCACCAATTTGATTCAAGAACAGAGTCGATATGATGCCCTCAAGGATGCGGGCAAAAATATTTCAATCCAGTTGGAAGAGGCCAGGAAAGAGGCTGGCATCAATTCAGAACGGCTCATTAACGGTGAACAGACCCAGGCCGAACTGCGGCACATGCGAGAATTGCTGTTTAAATATGAATCCAGGATCAACGAACTGGGGGTACAATCCCATGCCCCCAGTAGAATTTCCTTTGCGCTCAGGGCCTATCCCCCCATCTCTCCTGCCGGGAACAACGCTAAAAAACTGATCATGGTCTGTGTGGTGGTTCCCTTTGGGTTCATTGGATTTATCTGCCTTGTCCTGGAATTTCTGGACAATCGCATCACCAACCCCATGAACATCACCCATGCCCTGGGCCATCCGTCCACCTGGCCCATCTCCCGGGCCATGCCCCATGTCCCCTTTGCCAGACTTACCCTTGAATCGCCCACCGCTGTGACATCCAAAGCCCTTCGCAGCCTTGCCTTAAGAATTTACAAAGAAAATCAGACAAATGATTCCCATGTTTTTCTTTTTAACGGCGTCAACGACACATGCGGCACCTCGGAGATTATTCTCAACGTGAGCCATCTGCTGGGGCAAATCCATCCCAATATTTTAATCATTGAGGCGGTCACGGCAAAACCGACCATTCGAAATCTACTCGATATCCCCCCATCCCAGCCGGGCATCGCAGAAATACTCAACGGCAAGGCAGATTTTAACGAGTGTATCTACACCGATGAAGAGCGAAATGTGGATATTCTGCCCGCTTCGGGAACTGAAGAAATCCAGAATGCCACCCTGATGTATGGTATGATTATCACCATGGCCAAAAAAAATTATGACATTGTTCTCATCGACTCCAGCCCGGTGATGCAGAATGATTTCACCGAATATCTCACTGTTTTTTCAGATGTCCTGCTTCTGCTGATCCAGGGTAACCGATCTACCTACACAGATCTTAGACGAACGGCGGAACTTTTTATACGACAACAGATACCGGCCATCATTCCGGTATTGAACTGGGGGGGAGCCCCCTATGTGGGAAAATTTGAGAAACGCATGGAAAATTCATTTTTATACCCCTTCTTGATCCGAATCAGGCGGGCACTGGAGTAAAAGATACCATGAAAGGAAATTTTGTCTGCCTGTTTGCCCTTATCATGGTCATTCCTGCCTGCTTTTATTTTTTTTCCAAATATGGAGGTGCCAAGGCTACCCTCATCGTTTTTTTCGGTGCCGTCTTGTTCCTTCCCATGGAAGAACTCCATGTTCCCCTGATTCTATATAACAAAATGACGGCAACGGGTATTGGGGTTCTGCTTGCCATAAAAGCCATGGATGGAGAATCCCTTGAAAATTTTTCATTACACCCAGTGGATTTTCCCATGATTGTATGGCTTTTTTCCGTGGTGTTTTCCTCCATGGTCAACGGTCTCGGGATCAAGGATGGCCTCCAGGAGAGCTTCAACACTTTTACCTTGTGGGGGGTTCCCTACCTGGCCGGACGTCTTTATTTCTCCGATTCCAAGGGGCATCGCCTGTTGTGCCAGGCTCTGTTTCTATGCGGACTTATCTATATTCCCTTTGTGGCATTTGAATTGATCATGAGTCCCCAGGCCCACAATATTGTTTACGGATATATGCAGCACTCCTTTGCCCAGGTGATGCGAGGAAACGGCTACCGCCCCATGGTGTTCATGCAGCACGGCATCATGCTGGGCACCTTCATGTGCATGGCGGCCCTGGTGGGAATATGGTGTACGGCAACCGGTGTGTTTCCCAAAAAGCAATGGGGCCTGCCCAGCTGGCTGTTATCCCTTGTCATGCTTTTTTCGGCCATTATCTGCAAATCATCTGGAGCCATTGGGCTTATGTTTCTGGGACTCATTGCGTTATTTACCTCATCCAGACTTAAAACAGCCCTGCTCATCTGGTTGATGCTGTTAATTCCCCCGGCCTATATTTCCACCCGGGCCACAGGGTATTGGGACGGCCAGAATGCCATTGACCTGATCTCAGAAAAATTTAGTGCAGATCGGTCAGCATCACTGGCCTTTCGGCTTGACAATGAAAATATTCTGGTGGAAAAAGCCCTGGAAAGACCCATTTGGGGTTGGGGAGGATGGGGCCGCTCCCGGGTGTATGATCCGGATACCGGGGAAGATCTGAGTACCACGGACGGATTTTGGATAATCACCCTTGGAAGCCGGGGGTTCATAGGGCTGATATCCGTCTGTCTTATTCTCTTTCAACCCATGTTCCTGTTCATCCTGAAAAACCATCCCAAAACCTGGACCCGGCCAGAAATTGCCCCCAGTGCGGTCATTGCCATCATTCCGCTGCTCTTTCTCATTGATTGCACTCTTAATGCCATGGTCAATCAGATGTATATCATTTTTGCCGGGGGGATCACTGGCATGATCACACAGAAATCATCCCATCGGGATTTGGTGGATGATCTGAATCAGGAGGAGATCACCAGCGTCAAATCATCCTCTTTGCTGCCCCACCCCATGGCCGCTGGCTGTGCCAGACAGACAAAACCATGGGCACCCACAACTCGATTTGTCTTATCACCCAGTTACTCCGGCCCCCGATTTGAACTTATCAAAAACAATATAACCGCCAGTGGCGAACCTTACTCTGAGCTTGATCCGCCCGCAACTAAGCATGAAAATCCGTCAGGTTTGCCGAGATTTTCTTATAACGGGCATGTTCTGACGGACACAACGAATATTGGGTCGTAGACGCGGAGCCAAATGGTATTATGCCGCCCCCCCCCGACGGGCAATGGGCCCGGCCGGAACCG
>Ga0307929_1002007_pt1 | contig 13978 bp, 7 predicted proteins | sample AceLakmetage1330_FD_203160 | JGI IMG/M metagenome (GOLD analysis project Ga0307929, IMG submission 203160) | Saline water microbial communities from Ace Lake, Antarctica - #1330 | ecosystem: Environmental > Aquatic > Non-marine Saline and Alkaline > Saline | place: Antarctica: Ace Lake...
TAGAATCTGATTTTTTTGTATTTTTGTGCGGTAATATAAAGCCCATGATTTTTTTTTTTGAAGTTTGCGCTGCAAAATTAGGAATCTTCGGGCTTTTTTTGTACTTTAAACTTCCGGACACTTATGGTCTTTTTCATAATATTTGTTTTATCATGTTAGAAATTAACTTGTTATCATTGTTCGAGTATCTTTTTGTATTTCAGGCTGTAAACATAGTTTGATCTCTGTTCAAAGTCAATTCCCCAATTGGGGTATATTTTATACTAATCCTACCTCCTTGGCAAAGCAAACCAGCGTAGCAATGTTGGGGAGGTTGAGTTTCCGTAATATGTTTTTGCGGTGTTTGTTTACCGTGTCGGGCTGTATGTGGAGCTGGGCGGCAATTTGAGTGTAGGAAAAGCCTTTGGCAATGAGCTTGATCAGACCCAACTCGCGATGGGTGAGTTGTTTTATGCGCTCACTGTTTTTAAGTTTTAGGGTTTCTTTTGCCAATGTGCTTATCTGATCCTCGTTGTTGAGGCTTAGCGAGGCATCCATCATCATCCCGTTTAGTTTGGGAGTACCACGCGAGTTGAGTAGCGTAAGCTTTGTGAATACCCACGCCCAATGGCCTTGTCGATGCCTGATGCGGTATATGCCCATCCAGCATTTTAAATCCCCATTCCTGAATAAGTGAATACGCTCAGTTATTAAATTGCGATCCCTGGGGTGAAAATAGGCTTGAAGGAATCTCGAAGAAGTAAGGCCTTCCTTTTCCGCATCAAATCCCAAAATATTATCCAGCTTGCCCCAGGATGATTCAATAATCAGAGTTTCCAGATTCATGCTGAAAAGATAGATCTGAAGTGTGTTTGTTAATGTTTTTAGAGTCTCCATTACCATTTTGCAATTTTATACCTATCTATACAAAACTCACCAATGAAATCGGAATGGAATCAGGAATTATTTTTAAATTTTTTTTTGAAAAAACCAGCTTTTACCACAAATATTTTCTGTGTCTTTTCGCCTTTATGGGTGAAAATCCTTTGATATATGTTATCGTCAAGAATCGGTTTTTGGTTTTTAGAATGTGCTTGATAAATTTTTTAAAAAATTAACATACAGCATATTATGATGTCTTTATCGTGGTGATTTTACTCCAATATTTAATCGCGGAATAATAATTGGCTTACTGATTATAGTTATTTAACATTTTATTCTAAACTAAAAATAATAAGTCATGAAAACACAAATTGTACTTTTTTCAAAGATTTGTTTGTTGCTAATCATCTTTTTGGCAGCAATAAATTTGAAAGCAGAAATTATGGGAGATACACTTTCTCCGGCTGCTCTATCCTTCCTACAGGCTCCGCCTGATGCTTTGCTGAAGCCGCTGCCCGCGCAAGCGAAACCTTTGTTGATCTCGAATGTGGGCTATGGACATAATGCACAAGTTGGCGAATTGTACGACATCGACCCGCAAGTACCTGAGATTATGAGCGCGATCGCTCCTTTTCCGATTATTACTTCCAGTGGCGACTTTGCGCCCGGCGATCCGTTTAACATGTATATGATGAACATGACAGACAATGCGCTGATGAGTGTGGATATCAACGATGGGACAATCCTTAATACGGTGTTGCTGCCTTTGCCTTTTGAAGGTGGTAATTGGACAGTTTTGACCATCAATAAAGAAACGGGTGATTTTTATGGTATAGCTACTAATGGCGAAATGTCCAATTTATACACTATCAACGTTATTGACGGAGCTGTTGAAATCGCCCTGGTAATGCCAATGGATATTCCGGCTATAGTCAGTGGCTCGTTTGATGAGGGCGGCATGTTGTACCTTTTTGATATTGCCTTGGATAATATCTGGAGGCTCAATACCGACCTTCCTGGTGATATGCCTCAATTGCTGGGACCAGCGGGTTTCGATGGAAACTATGCCCAGGGTATGGGCTATTGTCCGTGGATGGACGAAGTTATTCTGGCCGCTTACAACAACACTGCCGGCCCACAAATGCGCCTGCTCGATTGCACAACAGGCCTCATTACGCTGGTAGCTGAGCTGCCGGGCGAAACCACAGCCTTTGCATTTCCCTACGAAGTAGAGCAAGAAGATGATTTCCTGATGGCTGGTCAGGATCTTTATACAATCCCGATGGCGACAATGCTTCTTGGCGAAGATTTACCGTTTATTCCCGATGGCTTTTTTGGCCCGGGTTCGGAGCCGTTTTTTGGTAATATTTCACTAAAAGGTCAAAATTCGGATGGGGGGCAATTCCCGCGCGAGGATTTGAATATCAATCGTACAGGTGATTTGCCGCTGTCTGCATCGCTTCCTTCGACTGGTGAGGTGCCCATAGAAATTGTTCAATTAAGTCTTAGCAGCACAACGCCTATCATTGTTCAGACGGGAGCTGACCCAAGTTTTTGGGATGTTGAACTACATCTTGTACCCTCATGGCCTCAGCAGGGAAATTTGATGGCAAACAAGCAAAACCTGAATGGAGGTGATTTCTTTATGGATTTTGTTCTGATGCCCGAGCTTATTTTTACGGAAGTAGAAAATCCGGACAACAAAAGAGTTTTCAATCCCTCGGAATTTGGATTTACCGGTTTACATTTATTTTCTGGGAATCCGATGCCCTGGATGGCTCCTCCCATTGCTAATGAGTTCGATCCTTTTTGGGATGGCGGGAGAAGCCTTGTAAGCCCTTCAGGTTCCGAAATTGTATTGGTTCCATTGCTCAAGAGGCAGGACAATGCTTTCCTTTCGATGGATCTGGAAGGCCAGCCCGAAAGCTGGGAAGGTACCGGAATTAACAATAGCGAATGGTATTATTATCCTTATACGGATTGGTGGAATGTTTGGTTTTACGACCATCCGCTGGATGTAAACCGGCAAAAATTTGTGAGCGGTGTTTTTACCATTATGCCCCGCGACATATCGCAGCCCAGCTATGTAGAAGTTATTCTGGGCTGGTCAACGCCCGAGTGGCCTGCATGGAATGGTTTTCCTGAGGATGCTTCACCGCCGCTGCCAGGGATGTTAGGAGATCTGGCAATGGAAGAGATGATGATCGAACGCACGGAAGCGATGTTTACTATGGAAGGCATCATCGATCAGGAGATAAGTTTTGATATTCCGGCCAACGAAATAAACACACTAACGGGCTTGTTTAATTATAATCCCGAATGGATATTTATTGATGTGCGGGGTTATAATTTTGTGATTTATGGTGAGCTGGATCATATTTGTTTTAAGCCATGGCCTACTTGCGAAGTAATTTGCCCGCCGGATATGACGGTTTGCGCCACCGATGATGCTTTTACCCTGAGTGGCGCAAGTCCTGCCGGTGGTTCATACAGTGGCAGCGGTGTGGATGCCAGTGGTAATTTCGATCCTGGAGCAGCATACTGGGGCGACAACACCATCACTTATACTTATGTTTGTCCGGATGGAACCCTTGTTACCTGCACCTTTACCATCCATGTAATTCCTCCACCCGAAATGGTGTGCCCTCCAAATATGTCAGTTTGTTATAGCGATTGGCTTATTACATTACCGGAGGGATTTCCTGCCGGAGGGAGTTTTTCAGGATCAGGTATTGTGGGTAATTTGTTCAAAACTTTTGTTGCCGGTGTTGGAACACACACTATTACTTATTCGGTTACCGATCCTTGTCCGGGCTCGTGTACCTTTACCATAACGGTGCATCCCAATCCGGAGATAAGCTGTCCGGACGATTTCACGATGTGTGCTAATGATCCGGTGCTCGACCTGCAAACATTGGTAAGTCCTGCAGGAGGTAGTTTTATGGGAGGAAATACTTTTAATCCTTCAACAGCACCTCCCGGTGTGCCATTGCAGTTTAATTATACCTATACCGACCCGCAGACCAATTGCTCGAGCTCTTGTACTTTCTACATAACGGTTTATCCCAATCCGGTGGTAAGCTGTCCGGGCGACATGGACATGTGTTCCAATGATCCACCGGTAAATTTGCAAACTCTGGTAAGCCCATCAGGAGGTAGTTTTATGGGTAGTGATACTTTCGATCCCGGTACAGCTCCTCCCGGTGTGCCATTGCAGTTCAACTACACCTACACCGATCCGGCAACAGGCTGTAAAGGATATTGCACCTTTTACATTACTACTTATACTAGCCCTGTGGTAACCTGTCCTCCCAGTTCTTCGTCCTGCATCGATGATGCACCCTTTGCCTTGGCAGGAGCTAGCCCGGCAGGAGGAAGCTATGGTGGTGCCGGCGTTGCAGGAGGAATGTTCAATCCTGCCGCTGCAGGAGCAGGCAATCATACTCTAACATACAGCTATACCGATTCGCATGGCTGTTCAGGCTCATGTACTTTTACTATCACTGTAAATAATAAACCGCAGGTAAATTGCCCGCCAAACATGGAGCGATGTGCCAACGATCCTGCGTTTGCACTGGCAGGAGCTACACCTGCTGGTGGGGGATTTACAGGCGCGGGCGTAGCAGGTGGCAGCTTTAGTCCGGCAGCCGCTGGTGCAGGCAATCACACCATTACCTACACCTATACCGATCCTGATACAGGATGCACCGGAACCTGTACTTTTACTATAACCGTACATGCACTGCCCAATGTTATTTGTCCTGGCGACATTTCAAAATGTATTGATGATCCTGTTTTTGCACTTGCTGGTGCTATACCTGCAGGCGGAAATTATGCCGGGCCGGGAGTTGCAGGCGGTAATTTCGATCCCTTTGTAGCTGGTTTGGGTGCTCATAATATCACCTATACTTATACCGATCCCGACACTGGTTGCATCAATAGCTGTACTTTCAAAATTACAGTGCATCCATTGCCTATTGTTACCTGCCCGCTCAATATGACCTTTTGCGACAATGATCCGGCCTTTGTCCTGGCTGGCGCAGCTCCTTTGGGAGGCACATATTCTAATCTTGCAGGAAACCCAATTGTAAACTTTAATCCAATGACGGCAGGCGTAGGCGTACATTTTATTTTTTATGATTACACCGATCCCATTACGGGATGCTCTAACTGGTGTATGTTTAAAATAACAGTAAATCCTTCGCCCAATGTGGTTTGCCCGGCCAATATGAATAAATGTATTGACGATCCTGCCTTTGCCCTGGCAGGAGCAACACCTATGGGTGGAGTTTATGCCGGCCCCGGAGTTGTCGCAGGTAATTTTAGCCCATTGGCAGCAGGTGTGGGTAACCACAACATCACTTATACCTACACTGATCCGGTAAATGGATGTAGCAATAGTTGCAGCTTCACCATCAAAGTTAATCCCTTACCTAATGTGGTTTGCCCGCCAAATATGACTGTTTGCGATAACGATCCGGCCTTTGTACTTGCCGGAGCTGCTCCGGCAGGTGGGGTTTATTCGGATCTTGTTGGAATACCAATTGTAAATTTCAATCCTGCAGCATGGGGCGTTGGTGTTCATACTATTTTCTACGACTATACTGATCCTGTTACGGGATGTTCAAATTGGTGCTCATTCACTATTACTGTAATTGCTTCGCCTATAGTTACCTGCCCACCCAATATGGCTGTTTGCATTGATGCCATGCCTATTCCTCTGGTTGGTGGTATGCCTGCAGGAGGCTGGTACTGGAAAAACGGACCTGGTATCGCAGGAGCTAATTTTAATCCGGCCATAGCCGGAGTAGGAGCACATGTTGTTAATTATTCTTATACCGACCCTGCAACGGGATGTATCGGAACCTGTAGTTTTGCCATCACAGTAAACCCATTGCCCAACGTGGTTTGCCCCGCCAATATGTTCGTTTGCGATAATGCTCCCGCCTTCGCACTGGCTGGAGCTGTTCCGGCAGGAGGGACTTATCTTATAGGTGCTGTCCCCGTTGCAATTTTCAATCCGGTATTGGCACCACTTGGTGTTACTGTACTAACTTATTCCTACACCGACCCGGTTACTGGATGCGTTGGAACCTGTGCCTTCACAATCACGGTTGTGGCTTCGCCGGTAGTAAGCTGCCCGCCAAATATGAATGTATGTATCGACGCTCCAACATTTGCGCTTGCTGGTGGAATGCCAGCAGGTGGAACTTATGCAATGGGTGCCGTGAATATAGTAAACTTCAATCCGGCAGCAGCGGGTGTAGGGCTTCATACTATTAGCTATTCTTATACTGATCCCGTCACGCTTTGCACAGGAAGCTGCACTTTTACTATAAACGTAAATCCGCTTCCCAACGTAGTTTGCCCTCCCGATACTGTGCTTAGTATTTTTGATACTCCATTTATGCTCAGTGGTGCCCGCCCGGCCGGAGGAATTTATCTTAATGCTGCGGGCGATACGATTGTCGGATTTAACCCAATGCTTGCAGGTCTCGGATCTCATATTATTAGCTATGAATATACCGATCAGAATGGATGTAGCAATTCATGTTCGTTTACCATTACTGTAATCGAGGGAAATATTGCACTCGACTTCGGCGATGCCCCCGATTCTATTTCTGGATTCGATTACCATACACGCTTGCTAAACAATGGTGCAAGACATATCATCGATCCTGATGTTTTCCTGGGCATGCTTATCGATGCCGAAGCTGACGGACAATCGGATATGCTCGCGCTTGGCGATGACAACAACAATCTGGACGATGAAGACGGTGTGCGCATCAGGCGGTTTATGGCTGTTGGCGGTCTGGCCAAAATCAGCGTGAAAGCCTCAGTTGACGGCTTCCTCAATGCCTGGGTCGACTTTAACCTGGATGGCGATTGGAGTGGTGTAGGCGAGCAGATTTTCACCGACCAGCCCATCACTGTCGGATGGAATACACTTGCATTTATGGTTCCGGCCAACGCTGAAAAAGGGCGTACTTATGCCAGGTTCAGGTTTAACACAACCGGTGGCCTTAGTTTTGAAGGCTTGGCTGAAAATGGTGAAGTTGAGGACTATCGCGTAAGCATCTTCCCCGAAGACTGGGCTTATGAACTTACCGATCTCTCGCACATTATTGTTATTCCCCAGGATATGGGTCAGGTATTACTTGCCGGCGAAATTTTTATGCTGGAGCCCGATGATATTATAGGTGCATTTTACAATATCAGGGCTGGCGAAGCCTGCGGAGGAGCTATCCTTTGGAATGGTACCGAAAATCAAACACTCATGGCCTTTGGCAACGATCCGCTAAGCGGCGAAAAGGATGGCTTTGACGAAGGTGAAAACTTCGGCTTCAAGGTATATCGTCCTGCTACCGGCGAGGAGTTTGATGTGGAAGCTACCTTTGATCCTGAAATGCCCAATAGTGATGGCAAATTCCATAACAATGGTATGTCGGCATTTGCAGGAATCAACCTGGCAGGCTTAAGCCAAACCCTCGTCCTTTCCGTAGGTTGGAGTGGATTATCTACCTGGCTTGAACCGCTGGATACCGACATCGAAAATATGTTCAATCCTGTGGTGGATGATATTGTGATTTTGTATAACGGGGATGGCATGTACTGGCCTGGCGAAAACACCAATAGTTTGGAACAGTGGGATGCTCACAAAGGATACGTTATCAAAATGGCCAACAATGCTATGCTTAGCGTTGACGGCGAAGAACTCACGGATGTATCGTTTGATCTCTCTGTTGGATGGAACATTGTCCCTGTCCTCAGTGAGGAGCCTTTCGATATCGGGATGTTGTTTGACCCGCTTGCAGGATTCGTAGCTGCCAAAGAAGTTGCCGGCATGGGTCTTTACCTCCCCGGATATGGTATCAACACCATTGGAAACATGTTGCCTGGTCATGCCTATTTCGCCAATTCGACTCAGGCCGGAACGATAAGCTTTATTGCAGGTCCGGCGAAATCAACAATTGAGTATTCAGCAGCGATCGAGCCTGCCTCGCCATGGAATGTGATAAGCCATACTCCCGAATCGCATATCGTAGTTTTCAATGCCCAGAATGCTCCATTTATGGATGGCGACATTGTGGGCGGCTTTAATGATGATGGCTACTGCGCTGGTTTAGCTCAGCTAAGCACCAACGCAACATTTGCTCTCACGCTGAACCGCAATGATGCCTTTACTGACCAGACAACAGGGTTCGAGGACGGAGAAATGTTGAACTACAAAGTATATCGCCCATCGACCGGTGAAAGCTTTGCGCTGGATGTGGTGTATAATACTGCCATGACTTTGGATAGATTCACTGCCAATGGCCTTTCGGAAATTACCGATGTTAAAGCCTCGGCTCTAAGTGTAGGCAATCTTAATGCTTCGCAAATCAGCATCTACCCCAATCCATCATCCGGAAAATTCAATATCATGGGTGTGGATGGCCTTGCTGAAATTGAGGTGAGCAATGCCTATGGCAAACTGATGCTGCGCCAAACGCTGGATATTCGTCAGGGACTTGATCTCTCATCTTACCCCAATGGTATTTATCTGCTAAAGATCACCACTAATAATGCAAATGAAAGCATGCACAAGTTGATAATTCACTAATTCCGACTTTTTGCACTTTGCGTGCTGATTCATTTTTTTAGTATTAATCAACAAACCCCCGTCATTAAATTGGCGGGGTTTTTTGTTAGATGTAAGATGTCCGATGTCCGATGTAAGATTTACGATGTTAGATGTGGGGGACAGATCGCAGATCGAAAAAATTAATCGTAGAGACGCGATGCTTCGCGTCTCCACCAACAAACATCAAACATAATAATAACCAGAAAGTAAAAACGCGATGCTTCGCGTCTCTTCCAGCAAACACAGAAAACTACAATATCATCAAAACACGCATCAAACTATCAGTTTTTAATTACTTTCGTTGGCTAATTCATTAGCAGCTAATGCACGGCGAGGATTATAAAATATGGAAATCTTACCCCGCAAGCTTTTTTAGGCTTCATCGTGCTGTGCTTTCAAAGGTCATTTTTAATAATTGTTTTATCGGCCATCTTAATCGAAAGCAGCAAAGCACATGGAAGAAGTATGTCATTTCTCAAATGAATTCGGAACCGATGTCGGGCAAACTGCAAAAGTTTTCGCACCATAGCAGCTTTTTGGTGTTTTATATTTCGCACCTCAAAGCATTGGTTCTTGCACTGTCGCAGCAGGAAGACCTGGACTTGCTTGAGCGCGATTTTAATCGCCTCATTATAAAATACAGCCCTCTGGCGGCTTTGATTATAACCGAACTCACTAATTTGTGGTTTGAAGTAAAGCCACAAGAGGATGACCTATTGCAGCAGGTGCTTACGAATATTTTGCTTAAAAAAGACAAGTTGAAAAAGTTGTATGAGGGAGACCGGTGTTTTAAAAATTATTTCTGGTCGGTTATTAAAAATGAAAGCAAAAATCAGATTAAGGCCGTCCTGAATAAATCGAAAAGAGTAATAAGCCTTGAAGATGATTTTTTCAACCAATTGCAGCAATATGATAATGCCGATGCTAAACTGTCGATCGAGGGAGCCCTTAATATTTTGCATAGCAGCTTGTTGTTCTACACTAATACCAGAGCCAGGATGGTGATTTGCCTGGGGCTGATTTTCGATATTCCTGTAGTGAACTGCGAAATCGATAATTTGATTTCGGAATGTGGGATGAATGCTGCCATTGCCAAGTATAAGTTTTCGGATATAATAAATACCATTAAAAAGCGGGATAATATTTTGAGCCGTTTTGAAAACTATCGGGAATTGCTCAACATGGCCGATGGTTCGGATACCAATGCACAGTCGTACTGGCGATGGACTAATATGCAAATTGCCCGGATGATACATCTGCTCAACCAAAGGCACCTGATGACTTTCAACAGGGAAACATTTCGGTATTTGGTGGATTTGTATTTTGATCAAAATTATGATCTTCCTTATCCTGAATTGCCACCCGAAATTGTATATATAGATAAATCAGGAGATAAAATAGATTGAAAACGATGGCGAAACATACCGATTTTTTTGATGAGAAAGGGCATTTGTCGCACGAGGCCAGAGCCATGCTCGCCGAGCAGATGATGGGGAAGGAGCATGAGCAACAAATTCCCGAAGCTGTTAATATTCATCTCGGCAAGTGCCGGGATTGTGAGTCGGCGGTTTTTGACTTGTACAGCGATATTTCTACAGAAAGTGATGTCATGTTTTCGATAGGATTGCCGCCAAAACATATTCGGTCTCGTTATTTAAGAGCCGAAAAGTTTATTAATATTATGAAGTACACATCGGTGGCAGCTATTATTATTTTGATGGTGATGTTGGGGCGATGGTTGTTTTTTGCACCGCCCAATATCGATGCTATTTTCCATGCTAATTTTTCGCCTTATCAAAATCTGATTACAAGCAAAGGAGATGGCGATAATACTTTGAGCAAAGCCATGTTGTTTTATGATGTGAAAGATTACGATTCAGCCATTATTTTATTTAAAACTGTGCTTTTAACTAATTCGCATTCGGCAGCAGCCAATTTTTATCTTGGCAATGCTTTTTTGGCTGTGGATGAGGCAGATAGTGCAGTGATTTATTTTAATAAAGCGATTGTAGAAAGCAACCGCTTTGCCGATGCAGCTCAATGGTATCTTGCCCTGGCTTATTTAAAAAATAAAGAACTGGCAAATGCGGAGCTTTTGTTAAAAGCAATTATTGCTAAGGATAATTTTTGGAGTGCAAAAGCTGAAACGCTGCTCGGGGAGATCAGATAGGATTTTTGAAAACAGCCCTGATATTATTCCTGGAGCTTAGGTTTTTGAATAGTATTTGGCTTACAATCTGTTTGCAATTCTTCTGATGCCATCCTTAATCAGTCTGACATTGAAGTTTATCAGGTATCCTAACCTGCAATCTGCCAGCTTTAAATAAGCGATTATTTGAGCCATATCTATATTGGTGGTTTCGGTTACGGCTTTATTCTCGATAATGACTTTATCCTCCACCAAAATATCCACCCTGTAACCCACGTCCATTTTTATTTCTTTATAAAAGACAGGCATGGGTTTTTGAGATTCCGCTTTCAAACCTGCTTTGCGCAGCTCGTAAAGCATGCAGGCCTCATAAGTGGATTCGAGCAGGCCGGGGCCTAAATGTGTATGCACTTCATAAGCGCTATTGACGATGATTGTTCCAATTTCATTTTCTGTCATTGTTATTAGCTTTAGGATGAGCTTGTTCTAATGTTCTGACTTTCAGAATTCGAGATTTCAAATTTACAAAAAATGCAATTAATGACCAAAAATGTAGTAAAAATATCAACCGCAGAGGCCGCAAAGATAGTTGGTGTTTTCCGTATTATCTCTGCGCCCATAGCGTGCTTTACGGTTAATGCTACAAACCGCTGAGGTCGTAGAAAACGCAAAGAAGAACTGTAATTATACATAATCGCTGTTAATTTAGCTGCTTATGCCTTTTTGATGAATTTTGAAATAAAGAAAAATAGAATCAGAACAAAAAGCAGCAGAATGGATGATGTGATAAGCCACGGGATTTGTAGCCACACAAAGCGGTGCTTACTTGCTGTGCCGGCATCGCCGATATAATCGAAGGCAGCCCAGTAATAGGGATGTGCCGCTGTTTTATCGTTATTTTTAATGTAGTCCAGTTTTGCCTGCCTCAGAGCTTCGGGTCGCGAAAAGCCCTGCTTTATATTTTTGTAAAACGCCGGCATGATTTGCGCGCTGGCAAAGTCGTTTACATCCCACAAACTTATGACGGCCGATTTGGCTCCCGCCTGCCTGAACGCCCAGGCCAGGTTGAGGTTTCCTTCGCCATTGTTGGCTTTCCCAAAGCCGGTTTTGCAGGCACTAAGCACTACTATTTCGCAGTTCAAATCCAGATTTAAAATTTCATAAAAGTTGAGCCATCCGTCTTCATCTTTTTCATCACGGTTGCTAAACGCCAGTTGCACAGCCTGACTATTACTGTGTGTGGGTACGCCGTGCGTTGAGATGTGTAGATAGGGATAATTGCCGCACAGGGTTTTAAACTGGTGTTCATCAGCATCGAAGCCCGAAAGCAGGCGTGTATCGAATATTTTCGAGATTTCCTTGCATTCTGCTAAGGCACCAGCCAGATTTATCAGGCTGCTGTCGCGCTTGGCCAGCATAGCTATCGCCTGTTTTTTCTCAATATTAAAAGCGGGCGCAATTGCGAGTAGGGAGTCACTTTGTGCTTTTAAATCATGCCTTGTTTCGATCAAAAAATCCATCATCGAAAACTCTTTTCTTATCTGATGTTTTTCGATGAGCCAGCTTTTACCATTATTGATGCTAGTATTAGGAAGGGGCAGGGCATCAAACGAAAGCTGGCTCATAGCGGGTGATGGGATAACGATTATGCTTTTTGTAAGCAGATTTCCGACCGGGAAAATTAGCTCTTTGTATAAATATTCGCCCACAGTTTTTATTTCATCGAGTGATGCATCCTCGGCAAGCAGGGTATCGTATGTTGTTATAGCTTTGAAAATCGTGTCGCCCTGAATTTCTTTTATTACAATCTGCTTTTTGCTAATGGCGATAATGGTCAGGTGGCTTGGAATGGCTTTGTGGTCCTGCTTAATTTGCGAAAACAAGACCAAGCATTCATCTCCGGCCAGTTGCTCCCGGATATTGGCTAAAGTTATGTTGCCATAAACATCTTCGTTAAATGAGGCAGATTGATAGTGCTCAACCATATCGCTGTAAAACAAATCCTGTTCGATTTTTTTGTTTATAATCAGGGCTTCCAATTCCACAGTTTTTTCCTGGCTTAAGTATTGCGATTGCAAGGTGTTAATTGCGTTGTTGTAGCTTTTGTATTGTTCAATGGCTTCGGGAGGAATTTGTGTGGATTTCCAACAAAAGGCATCCGATTTATTTATCTGGTATGCCATCATCTTTTTTGAAATATAGCGCAAAGCCTGATTCAGGTGTTCGGTATTTTGAGTAAGTCCGAAAAGCTGCAAACTTATCAGCGACATGTAATCATAAATTTGGGCATGAGGATTCGAAAACAGTAACATGTCATCCAGGTTCACGATATTTTTGCGCATAGCATCAATAACCTCATCCATAATTTTGTAGGCATTGCCCGCCGCCACAAGGTATGTGGTACGATGCAAAGTATCCTCATCCGACCACTGTTTAAATGTTTGTGCTTTAAAAAGTAAAGCAAGTTTAATAATATGGTAAGGTAAGCTATTGGCATCGTTCGGGTTTTGAAAAATATCCTGATTTTGAAAATCCGGGAAATAGCATAATAATATTTTATTCATATTCTCTATTGCCCTTTCCCACTTCCCCTGGCTTCGCAAGTATTCGGCTCGGTTGTAAAGCGTCATTACCATTGCCATACGATTTGGCTCTTTACAGTTTGTCATCAGGCTGTCGCACAAATTATAGGTGGGGTCAACCCGATTTTTAAGGTTGTCGTGTTCGGCGTAAATATCAGCCAGATTATTCAGGCATTTTACCGATTGAAAATTTGCCGGGCCGTATTTTTTATCAAACAATAGTTTTGATTTGTTGAAACATAGTATGGCCGAGTCGTGTTGCCCAAAGCGTTTGAAATACAAGCCCATGTAACGGTATATCTCGGCCAGGTCGCTATGGTCGGAGCCAAGAGTGTTTTCCCAGATTCGGTATGATTTCCAAAGGTATTTTCGCGCATTTATAGTGTCTGCTCTGCTTTCGTAAAAAGTCCCCAGCCATTCGCAGGCTTTGGCGCAGGCAGTATGATTTTCTCCATACAGGCTTTTATAAATGTAGTAAGCCTGTTCAAAGTATTCGCCAACAATTCCATGGCCACCACTTACAAATTTGCAAGCTCCCATATTCATCATGGCGCGGGCAGTCTCAGGGTGTTTGTCGCCCAGCGTTTTAAGGCAGTAATTAAGATTTTCGAAGCACAAGGGCAAGCATTCCAAAATTGTAACTAATCAGTGTCATTAAAACAGGAATCTCATATGAATATTTTCTATTTTACCATAATGTGAATAAAATGCTAGCGGATACAAAAAACAGCCCAAAACTACCTAAAACATAACACTCACATT
>Ga0307929_1002008_pt1 | contig 13977 bp, 12 predicted proteins | sample AceLakmetage1330_FD_203160 | JGI IMG/M metagenome (GOLD analysis project Ga0307929, IMG submission 203160) | Saline water microbial communities from Ace Lake, Antarctica - #1330 | ecosystem: Environmental > Aquatic > Non-marine Saline and Alkaline > Saline | place: Antarctica: Ace Lake...
TTTGAATGCCTTACTCAATGGCCTCTCTGCAAAATTGCCATCTTTTCCAGAAATAAGAGAACGTCTTTTGCTTGATTTGGCAGACAATGGGGCTCATGTACTACATAAGGAATTGCTCACATGTGACTGTATTTCTGCGAAACGAATCCACCAAAATGATAGCTACAGGGTAATGAGAGGTCTTGAGATTTTCAGAGGAACCGGAAGGACATGGTCGGACCTTATCAGGGAGCATAGAGAGCAACAGGATGTCAGATTTGAAAATATTCTGACTATCGGTCTCACCAGGGAGCGCTCAAGTTTGTATGAACGTATTGAACAAAGAAGTATGCTGATGATGGAAAATGGCTTTGAGGAAGAGGTTCGCTGGTTGCTCGACAAGGGGTATTCCCATAAACTAAAATCTATGGGGTCAATTGGATACAGCCATATGACCAAGTATATATCAGGGGAGTACGACAGGGGGAAAATGTTAGAATTGCTCACTCGGGACACGAGAAGGTACGCTAAGCGCCAATATACCTGGTTCAACAAAATCAAGGAGATTGAGTGGCTTAAAAACAAGGAGACAGACCGAGTTAAGAATCTAATTGGAAGTTTCCTCAGACAGGATGATTAAAATCATAAAAACATAAATGAAGATGCCCAGAAAATCTAATCGTGTAAAACTCGACGGCGGGAGACCACTTAATCCTTTCATCGAACAACTACTCTCAAATCGTGGTATTTGCGGTAATGATAATATCAAAACATTCCTGGAACCTAAGTTAAAAGACTTGCCTGACCCATTTCTTCTAAAAGACATGGACAGGGCGGTGAAGCTTATCAAGGATTGCATAGACGGAGAGTTTCAGTTTTTAATTTGGGGTGACTATGATGTCGATGGCACAACCGCGACAGCTTTACTCCTTTTATTTTTCAGATCGATTGGCTGTGATGCAGTTTACCATATACCCAATCGGCTCAAGGATGGTTACGGAATTCAAAAACAAGGATTAAAGCATATCACGAAGGGGAGGGATCCTTTAAAAACGCTTATAATAACGGTTGATAATGGCATTTCGGCACATGCAGCTGTGGAGTTTGCAAAACAATCCGGTTACAAGATAATCGTCACCGACCATCATTTGCCACCAGCTTTAAAGGTAGGTGCCGATGCTGTTATTAATCCAAGTCAGCCCTCTTGTTTGTTTCCCGACAAAACATTGGCTGGGGTAGGGGTTGCATTTTATCTGGCAATGGCAACCAGGTCATACCTGGTAAAGTCAGGGTATTTCAAAAGCACTTCTAATATACCAAATTTAAAAAAATTATTAGACCTTGTTGCCATTGGAACAGTTGCGGATATGGTGCCCTTAAAAAGCACTAACCGGATACTTGTAAAAGCAGGCCTGGAAGCGTTGGCAAAGAAAGGAAATATCGGACTTACGGCACTTTGTAAGAAAAACTCTCTTGATATAAGTTGCATTCGTTCTGAAGATATTTCATTTCAACTAGCGCCAAAAATTAATGCCGCTGGAAGGCTCGGGGAAGCTGAAAAGGCAGTGGAGCTATTCTTGAGTACAGAAAAGAGTGGTGCAGTTTTATTGGCTAAGCAGCTCATAGCAAATAATGAAAGACGAAGAAGCATAAACATAGAAGACTTTGAGAAAGCAAAAATTGAGCTCGGTAATGAGCAAAAAAATGATAGTTATGCAGTTGTGGTATCTGGCGATTACCATATTGGCGTAGCCGGTATCGTTGCGTCAAATCTTGTCCAAAAGTACCAGAAGCCAAGCGTGGTTCTTTGTAGTGATAACAACGGAATATTAAAGGGTTCCGCGAGATCCGTTCCGGGAATTGACCTTTACCTTGCACTTGAAAATTGCAAGGAGGCTATGATTGGATATGGTGGGCATAAAATGGCAGGTGGTATGAGTTTGACTACTGAAAATTTAGGGTTTTTCAGAACACTGTTTGAAAATGCGATCAAAGAGCAGGCCATTGAAAATGATTTCGAGCCAACAGACCTTGTAGATGCCGATATTCAAATTAGTGAACTGTTTACCATGGATATCCTTCGCCAATTGCACCTAATGGAACCATTCGGGCAAGGTAATCCTCAGCCGATTTTTCGGGACAACGTTTCAGGTTTCTTAGAATTAGAGCCTCTAGGAAAGGACAAGAAGCATCTTCGTTGTAGCTTTGCAGGGAATAGAAAATCAATTATCAAGGGGGTTGCTTTTGGAATGGGAGATTTGCTTGATAAATGTCAAAACATAAAAGAGCAGGAGGTTCTTTACACTCCAACACATAATTTCTTCAGGGGCCGGCGAAGTTGGCAGGTCAGGGTGGTCGAAATTTCAATCGAACCACAATAAACGACTAGAAACACACTTAAATATAATATTATACATAATATACATTATGCGACATTGCCTTTACCTTTAACCGTTGGTGCTCATTTGATACATTAGGTTCCCTGAAGGCTAGGTTGCTCCTTGCTCAGGACCGGTCCATTCTTTCGCCCTCTGCTCAACGGTCCTTTTCATTCCCTCTTTAATTGAGTAATATGCTGCAGAAAAACTTGGCCTGAAACATACATCGTTAAAATACTACATGTAAACATATACTTACGAAAACATTATGACTTTAGCACTATTTGACTTGGATAACACATTGCTTAGCGGTGATAGCGACCACGAATGGGGAGACTTTCTTGTAAGAAAGAAACTCGTCGATAAGGAGACTTACAAGGAAGCAAACGATGAGTTTCATCGTCAATACCACAGAGGTCAACTCGACATATATGAGTATTGTGAATTTAGCTTTCAACCTTTAACCAGGCACTCCATGGAAGAACTTAAGGTGTTGCATGAAGAATTTATGGATACCGTTATCGTCCCATTGATTGGGGCTAAGGCCATGGGTCTTGTTCAATGGCACCGGGATCAGGGGCACACCCTTGTTGTTATTACAGCTACGAATAGTTTCATTACCAAGCCAATAGTTACACGCTTTGGTATCGAAAATCTCATTGCCACTGAAGTGTTAGTTGCTGGTGGTCGATATTGCAATGCTATTGATGGAACCCCCTGTTTTCATGAAGGAAAAGTCGTTCGGATAAAACAGTGGCTTGACGAGAATGGCGAAACCTTGGAGGGTAGTTTTTTCTACAGTGACTCCCATAATGACTTACCTCTGATGGATATAGTCGAAACTGCAATTGCAGTTGATCCCGATAAGGAGCTTGCTGCAATTGCAGACAAGAGAGACTGGAAAACGATTTCTCTTCGCTGAGCAGTGCTTTTGTTTTTAATATAAACACGCAGAAACGGCATGATGTAACAACAACCTCTCGTGTGTGGCTAGCTAATAAGGCGTTTATTTTTTATCTCAAACCTAATCACTACCAGGGGCTTTTACTCGATAATTTTAGTGTAAGGCTGGGTTCTCGTGTTGATATGACCTTTGACCACCACCGCCTCACAGGTTTTCTTTCTGATTTCAATCTCCAGTTTTTCTCCAATGGTGACGTCTGCCCGGAGAAGACCCATTGCGATGGATCTGTTCATGATTTTTGCTGAATGCTTTTCTTCTGGATTGGTTTCAGCATACGTACGCCTAAAGGGAACGCTAGTTCCGCTCGTGATATATCCCACATATTGTCCTTTCTGGAAAACACGATACCCTTCTCTTGCTATACCCTTGCCGGTAAGCGTTATGCTTTTGATCGTTCTCGGTAGGCCGCTGTTACTTGCGAAATTTCCTTTTGCCATGTCATTTTTTTCCGAAAGCTGTTTAGAAAGGGCTGTTTTACCCAGGAAAGCCCCCTTCTCTTCTGAAAAACTTACCGCAAACCTGGAAAGTGGTGAGGCGAAAATGGGTATCTCTGTACCTTTGTGATCAATACCAAGTTCATGCCCGTAGAGTGGGAGTCCTGCTTCTAGCCTCAAGGTGTCTCTTGCGCCGAGGCCAATTGGCGACGCTCCACTTTTGATTAGTGCTTTCCATATTGTAACTGCATCTTTATTTTCAAGAAACATCTCAAAACAAACGGGTTCTCCGGTGTAGCCTGTCCTGGCAAGGGACACGTCGACACCTTTGAGTTTCACGTTGCTCAGGCTGTTTCTTTTTGGATTTGGCAAATCACCGTAAGTAGTTATATTTTTAATAATATTTTCAGATTTCGGTCCCTGAAGTGATAGCATTGCTATGGTATCACTTCTGTCGATCATTTCAACGTTGCTAAAGGTCTTAATGTGCTTTTCCAGGTGTTCCAGGTCTTTTATCTTATTGGAAGCATTGACAACGAGTAGGTATTCATCTTCTTTGAATCGGTAGAGGTAGGCATCATCCAGGGCACCACCATTTTTATTCTGTATTATTGTGTACTGGCTTTCTTCTATTCTCAGCTCTTTTGCGTTGTTGCTTAGTATGTATTGTAAGAATGCTATGGTTCCTGGTCCGTGAAAATAAATTCTTCCCATATGGGATACATCAAATACTCCGCAATAACTCCTTGTTGCGAGATGTTCTTCACGTATCCCTTTGGGGTACTGGATGGGCATCTCCCAACCGCCGAACTCTACCATTTGAGCGCCTAACTCTAAGTGCTGTTCGTATAAAATAGTTCTTTTTGGGCTCATCATATCTACTTTTCCAGTTATTGTTGTTATCTTTTGCGTGGAGGCATTGTTTCTGTGGTTATTCCAAGGGCAGCTTCAGCTGCAATACCTATCGTTTCAGCAAACGTTGGATGGGCGTGTGTCATCTCTCCAATCTCGGTAGCTGTTGCCTCTTTTTCGATGGCAAGTGCCGCCTCATTTATTAATTCACCGGCATGCGAACCACAGATAGCGGCACCAATTATCTTTTTAGTTTGCTTTTCAAAAAGAAGCTTTGTTGCACCTGCTGTAGAGTCACTGCTGAGCGCACGACCGTTCGCTCCCCATGGAACCTTTCCTTTTGAATATTTAATTCCCTTTTCTTTAGCCTCTTTTTCAGTAACCCCAACCCATGCCAATTCCGGGTCGGTGTACGCCACTGAAGGAATAATTTCAGATGAAAATGTTCTTTTAAGGCCAGCGATATTCTCAGCAGCAACCTTCCCCTCGCTCGTCGCTTTATGGGCAAGCATAGGCTCTCCCGTAACGTCTCCGACACCGTAAAAATTCGGCACCGATGTCTTTTTCGACTTATCGCACTCTATATACCCACGGCTAGACAACTTAATACCAACATTACTTAACCCAAAGCCTGAACTGTTTGCTTTTCTTCCTACTGCCACCAGAACGGCATCAAAGGTATGGGATTGAATTCCTTTTGGCCCATCAAAATCTGCTAGAACCGCCTCATCGGTTACCGATAGTGCAGTAATTTTTGATCTAGTGTGGATCGTGCATTTTTTATTAATTTCTCGGACTAAAGGTTGAATGATATCTTTATCGGCTTGAGGGATGACATGTGCCTCCATTTCAACAATAGTTATGTTCGATCCCAGCGCACTATAAACCTGTGCCATCTCAAGCCCTATCACCCCACCACCTATTATCAGCAAGTTACGTGGAATTGTCTTGATTTTAAGGGCATCGCTTGAGTTCCATATGCGTGAATCAACAGGAAATCCTGGCAGATCAAATGGTGAAGAACCAGTTGCAATAATAGCATAGTTAAATTTCAGGTTTACATCTTCTATTGCCCCCTTCACAGAAACGGTCTCTTTGTCATGAAAATACGCTTCACCTTTTAGACGGTAAATCTTACGAGCCTTACATAATTTCTCAAGACTGTCCGTTAACTGCCTAACCACTTTATCCTTCTTTTTTCGAAGCGTAACAATATCAACAGATGGTTGGCTTATATGTACGCCATACTCAAGAGCACTTGCAGACACTTTCAAGTAAGAAGTCCCATGGAGAAGGGTTTTGGAGGGAATGCACCCCTCATTTAAGCAAACACCGCCCAGGACCTCACGTTTCTCGACCAGGCACACTGACAACCCAAGATCAGCTGCTCGAAAGGCCGCCGTATATCCTCCGGGACCGCCTCCAACCACCACCACATCGTATCTTTCTCTCTCAGTCATCACAGAACCCTGGGTAGAAAATTAAAAATCGTTCACTCTTACTATATAGCCAGTTGATATAAGTCCCCTGCCTGATAGGAACTCCTGACATGAGGCCCGGCGGAAACGCCTGAAAAGCCAATTTTCAGTGCAATTGCTTTAATATCCTCAAACTCTTCAGGTGGTACATAGCGAGAAACCTCTAAATTATCCTTCGTTGGTTGAAGATATTGGCCAAGTGTCAGTAAATCACATCCAGTAGTATGTATATCCGCCATAGTCTCTTCCAGTTCCTCACGGCTCTCACCTAGGCCAAGCATCAATCCGGATTTTGTCACGATATGAGGATTGAGTTTCTTTACTCTTGTAAGCAGTTCAAGGGAGCGTGCATAAATTGCCTGGGGGCGAACGGAGGCGTATAATCTTGATACCGTTTCAACGTTATGGTTAATCACAGATGGTCGTTGTTTGCATATGGCCTCAAGAGATCTCTGGTTTCCTTTAAGATCCGGAATCAACACTTCGACCAACGTCTCTGGACATGTTTTCTGGATAGCATCGATTGTTTGGGCGAAATGATTTGCACCACCGTCTGGCAGATCGTCTCTGGTCACCGAGGTAAGAACAGCATATCTGAGTTTCATGGTTTGTATTGCAGTTGCTATTTGCTTAGGCTCATGTGGGTTTAATGGTTTTACAACACCACCCCCAACACTACAAAACCTACAGTTCCGAGTACAGTTTTCTCCCATAAGCATAAAGGTCGCTGTTCCATTACCAAAACACTCAAATTGATTTGGACATCGTGCTTCCTGGCAAACGGTATTTAAGCCGTTCGTGCGAACAAGACGTCTTGTCTTCTCATAACCTGAACCGGAGGGAAGCTTTCGCCTGAGCCATTGAGGTTTTCCCTGCCGCCTTTTCTTTACAGAAAGTGCAGTCCCTGTTGAATCATTAAAAGCAAGGTTCATTTCCTCTATCATAGCGTTCTCCACATCTCCATAGTGTACGGAGACTCCTAATTCTTTTTCCATAGAGCTCATTTGTATGTTTTTCAGCCCGCATGGATTTATCCAGGAAAATGGTTCAAGATCCAGGCTGACATTAAGGGCCATCCCGTGATATGTGATGCCATGCCTCACAGCTATTCCAATACTCCCAATCTTTCGATCCCCTTTCCAGATTCCGTGGTTTCTGGGATCTCTATTGGCGGCAATCCCGAAACGGGATGCGACATCCAACATTATTTTCTCAAGTAAATAGACATAATCGGCAACACCTAAATGATTTTTACGTAAATTTACGATTGGATAGCAGACGATTTGGCCAGGACCATGGTAGGTAACCTCTCCACCCCTCTCGATTTTGATAAGTCCCATGCCTTTTTTGCGCAAAAAAGATTCAGATACTGCCACATTCTCAGAAGTCCCGTTACGGCCAAGAGTAAATACCGGGTCATGTTCAAGAATCAGGCAGATATCATCCTGAGATGGCCACTTATGGAGACTTTCAACAAGCTCCATTTGCTGTTCGTAGGCTGCCTGGTAGGAGACGCGACCTAATTTGATAATTCCCACTGACATAATTGCTATTCAACCAACAAGACAGGGTTTTCTGGCTGCCAGTGTTTCATCGAGGCGACGAACCTTGGTAATAGCAGGAGCATTACGAAGGATATCGCCATTCTCCCTGGCCTCGTCTGTAACTTTTTTAAACACCGCGATAAACTGGTCAAGATCTTGTTTGTTTTCAGTTTCCGTCGGTTCAATCATTATGGCACCCTGTACCACCAATGGAAAATAGATTGTAGGGGGGTGATAGCCGTAATCTATCAGCCTTTTTGCCATATCAAGCGTACTTATTTGGTGTTTCTGTTGTAATGCATCCGAAAAGACGCATTCATGCATACAGGGCATGTCGTAGGCAAGTTGCAGGGTATCCCTCAGGGATTCTTTAACATAATTTGCGTTGAGAACCGCAAGTTGACTAGCTTTTTTAAGATTTTTCCCTCCCATACTGAGGATATAGCTATAAGCCTTAACCAGTACGCTGAAATTACCAAAAAAGGCATGTAGCTTGCCAATTGAATCTGGGCAATCGTATTCGAGATGGTATTGTTCCAGGTTTTTAACGATATGGGGAACCGGAAGGAACGGGCTTAATTTTTCAACCACACAGATAGGACCTGCACCCGGCCCACCACCGCCGTGGGGAGTGGAAAATGTTTTATGAAGATTGAGATGCATAATGTCGATTCCGCAACGCTTAAAATCAACAATACCCATAACCGCGTTCATATTTGCCCCGTCACCGTACACAAGGCCACCCTTTTCATGGATACATGCTGTTACTTCACGTATTGATTCCTCAAAGATACCGAGGGTGTTGGGGTTGGTTAGCATAATCCCAACGGTCTCTTCATCCATCAACTCGGACACACTTTGAAGATCAAGCGTTCCATCAGCCTTTGATTTGATAGATACCGGTGTAAAGCCACAGAGAGCAGCACTGGCCGGGTTGGTACCATGTGCAGTATCTGGAATCAGGATCTTTGTTCTTTTCTCGCCGATTTTTCGAAAATAGGCTGCGAAAATAAGCATTCCTGCCATTTCACCCTGGGCACCAGCAGATGGCTGCAGACACGCTTTGTCCATTCCGGTGAGGCTGGTTAGCAGATTCTGCAGTTCAAATAATATTTTCAGAGAGCCCTGCGATAATTCATCACCGAGTAACGGGTGAGAAGCTGTGATACCAGGTGTCGCGGCCATTTTTTCATTGATTTTTGGATTGTACTTCATCGTACATGAACCAAGCGGGTACATTCCTGTATCAACACCAAAATTCCAAGTGGATAGCCTGGTATAGTGACGTACAACATCAACTTCACTCAAGTCGGGAAAATCCGGTCCTTCCCCCAGTAATTCTTTGTCTATTGTTGTAATGGCCTCGGGCACATCAAGGTCTGGCATACTAAAAGCTGTTCGACCACTTTTTCCTTTTTCCCATAGCAGGGGCTCATCCAGGATCAAACCTGTTCTTCCAGGGCCAAGTGTCATAGCAACACCTCTTGAATAACGGTATCGAGAGTATCTTTTGATGCTGTCTCGGTAACACAGAAAAGATAGGCATCCTTATATTCAGGATAAAATTGGCTGAGTTCCATCCCGGCAATTATCCCTTTCTCGAGCAGGCGGCTTCTAGTCTTGCTAAAATCAGAATCAAAGCTCAGCGTAAATTCATTAAAGGTAGGGCTGTCAAAAAGAAGGTTTGCTCCGGCTGCCAGTAATCCATTTTTGAGATATTCAGCTTTATTAAAGTTGAGTTTTGCCATTTCACGAATACCGGTACCGCCAAGAGTAGCCATGTAGGCGGCTGCAGTCAGGGCGCAAAGTCCCTGATTTGAGCAAATATTGGAAGTTGCCTTTTCGCGACGTATATGCTGTTCTCTGGTGGAAAGTGTCAATACGTAGCCGCGTCTTCCGTCAACATCCTGTGTTTCCCCAATCAGCCTTCCGGGAAGGTTCCGTTGGTATTTTTTACTACTGGCAAACATCCCAAGACCTGGCCCACCAAAGGATTGTGGCATGCCAAAACTCTGACCTTCACCGCAAACTATATCAGCACCACTTTCGCCCGGACTTTTCAGCATACCATAGGAAAAGGGTTCTGAAAAACAGCAGACAAACAGTGCTTTTGAATCATGAATTTGGGTAGCTGCATCCTGCAATTCTTCAATAACTCCAAAGAAATTAGGAGATTGCAGGGCAACTGCAGCAAGACCATCAATATCTGCTAACCCAGACAGATCCGTACGCCCTTTTTTATCTGTTTTTAATTCGATAACTGTAAAAGATTCTGCCTGAAGATAGCTCTTTACCACTTCACGATAATGCGGATGTATTGAGGACGAAATAGCCACCGTATTTTTCTTGCGCCCAATACGAATTGCCATAAGTAATGCTTCGGCCAATGCAGATGCTCCATCGTACATGGATGCGTTAGCAACCTCCATCCCAAGAAGTCGAGCGGTAAGCGTCTGGTACTCAAAAATTCCCTGCAGGGTTCCCTGGGAGATCTCAGGTTGGTAGGGGGTGTATGCAGTGAGAAATTCAGATCGAGACATTAGGTCAGATACGATTTCAGGAATAAAATGGGAGTAGCTACCTGCACCGAGTAAAACTGCTTTTGCAGAGGAGACACTGTTTTTTTCGCCAAGACTTTTAAAATAATCGGTGAGCGCCCATTCGGATATGGGGCTGCCAATATTGAGTTCCCCCTGATAACGACATTTGTCTGGGATATGACTAAAAAGATCTTCAAGATGAGCGTGTCCTGTTACAGACAACATCTGTTCGATTTCTTTATCGGTATGAGGCAGGTAGCGCATAGTTATTCCTGAAGTAATTGTAGGTATTGCTCGCGGTTTAGCAGGTCATCAAATTCAGAATCATTACTGGGGCGAATTTCGACAAGCCAGTTGGAATAGGGGGCGCTGTTAACCAACTCCGGGGCGTCATCGAGTGCTTCATTCACAGCAACGACCTCTCCACCTAGTGGAATAAACATTTCAGATACAGCCTTAACGGATTCCAGGGTTCCAAACTCATCCCCCTTCTCGAACGTTTCTCCGACCTCGGGCATCTCAACAAAAACAATATCCCCCATCTGGTCCTGAGCATAATCACTTATCCCGATCCTTACGGTATCGCCGGTTTTCTGTACCCACTCGTGATCGTCGCTATAAAAAATATTTTCCGGTAAATCCAGTTCACTAAGCTCTTTCATTTGATTCCTCGTATTTATTGAACAGCAATTTCCTGTTTAGGCGGCAGGGCAACTTTCATATTAAAACTTTTATAGACAACAAATGTTTCAACCGACTGCACATTGTCGACCTTAGAAGCCTCCTCGGTATAAAATTCGAGAATTCCAAAACCTTTCATCAGCATCACGGTAAGTATCAGATCAAAACGCCCAGTCACAACAGCCACCGACACAACACCACGCAACTCACTGAACTCCTGCCCCTTCTTCACAAGATCCATATCTTTCACCCGGATACCGATCATTACGATAGAGTGATCAGGAAGGGTTTCAGGTGTGATCAATCCTGTTATATCAAGCTGGCCGTCACTCCGAAGTTTTTTTACTCTTGATCGAACGGTTCCCTCGGCAAGCCCCAGGGTTTCTCCAATCTTTTTAAATGACATACGCCCATCTTTTAGTTCGTATATAATGGCAATATCTGTTGCATCCATGGTGATTGTGCTCCTTTTTCTGTATTATTTAACGATAGCATTAGATGTCACATGTGTCAAATACTGATCGTACAATTGACGTTTACGTCATGTTGCGCTTGGCATGTTGACGTATTCCTCTTTATAGGTGATTACAGAAAAGAATTGGTGTCCGATGAATTATCTATTGATTTGTTTGCATCTTCAGCCATACCAGGAGTCTGTCGGACTTTAAACTAAGTCCCAATAAGGATTTAGTTTAAACCACTCTTCAAAACGGTGAGTGAAAAACCAAATAGCCTCCCCCTGTGTCAGAGTAGTTGTCGCCTCTTCACACACAACTCTCCAAGAAGAGGCGACAACTACTCTGACACAGGGGGGTGGAGCGAAAGACAATGGTCGGTAAACATCCAAAAATCGGACGTGTGAGCCAGTCGGGTGCATTTTTTTGTTATGTATTTTTTCATTGATTCTATAATTGTTTACTTACCCTTTGAAATTTAAAAACCTCTTTCGAGGAGATCATGGATAAAGTTCCATTATCAATTGTAAATCTGTGAGGCGGAAAGCAACTCCTGATGTTTATTTTTATTATATCATCGTAAAGTTCATATGTTCCTTCCCCTTTATATTCATTGATTTCAGAACTAAAAGATGATTTTCTACTGGAAATGACTTCATATTTACCATTTTCTGAAAATATTAATGTTAGTTTCTTCCCTGTTTCTTCTAGATCTCCACGTTGCCAATCCCCTATAATTGCATGCTTATATTTAGATTCGTGGGTAACACTTCTCATATCTTCTAGTATATTAGATATATAATCAGGGTTATAAGATACTCCCCTAATTGTGTGAGGTACGCATACCGGTTGTTTGTCTTTATAATCGGATGGACGATCGAGAGTCTTTTTAATGATTGCAAGAGAACCATCACGGAATTGTATCTGTACCTCTGTGTCTGTAAGAAATTTGTATTTTTTAACTCCGTATAAATCGTTGGTTAAACCAAACCATGTTTTAATATAGTTTTCTTTTATTTGGAGTGGAATGAACTTTTTATATGGTGTGTTACCTCTTCCGTACGTGAAATTATTTTCTTTTCCAGGAATGAAGAATCTATATCTCCCATCTTCGTAGAAAAAATATGTAACATTGACTAGATCACTTGGTGGCCTCTCGCTTTTTGGAATATTATCGTAACGAACAAGCTCCCACACCCCCTTGGGTGCCGTATGTTTTTCTGAAATGTTGACTTGTCTTGAAGCACAAGAGGTTAGTAAGATAGAAATTATAAATATGATGATGGATTTTTTCATTATAAAAACCTTTGGTGAAATGGATATTACATAACGTTGAGCTCACAGGATTTTGCCAGAGAATGCTGGGAGGTCATAAAATTTATGAGTATTGGAAAAGCAATTAAGGAAGCGATACCCAGAACTGGCAAAATTCCTAGTGTAGCGTTTTGTTATACATTTTTTTTGTCTTTTGTTACATTTTCAAATACGTTGCCAAGGGTGATATCATCTTCCCAAAATTCACTTGGATCAATTTTATACTCTTTTTCAAGTATTTCGACAAACGTTTCATACTCCATTGCATCACCCTGTATACCAGCCAATTTTGGTGGATATAGAGTGTTATAAATATCAATAATCTTATCATAAGGTTCAAACTTTAGCTTTTTCTTGCTGCTGAAAGCAAAACCACTTACAAAACATTCAAGAAATTTTCTAATCTCCTTTTTGGTGGAATTTGGAAATTGGACTTTCCACTTTTTGGCTGATTGGAAATCAACTCGCGACCAATACTTTGCTAATAGCCATTTTTCTGTGATAATTGTAATGACAATTACAACTATGCTAATAAGAAATATTATGATCGTTTTACTCATCTTGTGTCATGTCGATTTTGTATAACGGGTTAAATAACCTGCCGCAACAATCTTGGAGCAGGACGATTGAGTTATTTATGGGTATTGGTGCAGCACTGACCTTTAAAATACCGCGATCGTGTTGCGGTCTGAGTTGATTTGTTTGTTATCTGATATTATTAGGTTTTTTCAATTTAAAATTTTTGCCAATAACCTTCAACGTACCGCCAAAAAAATAGATTATAAAGCAAGTAAATTGGTCTATTTTTTCAATTTTCTTTTCTACTGGCGATTTTATGCCTTCGTACTCAATATTTGATATTTGTTCTATTTCTTTGATGAGCTTTATAAGTTTCTTGGGTTTGTAGGTTGCTTCTGAATGAGATGTATTTCCAAACCCTGAATTGTCTTTTAATAAGTCAAAATCTGCTGATAACTGAATGTTTCTACAATCAGTAAATTGTAGTTTATAATTCTTCCCATCTTCTCCTTTAAAAATGAGAATGATTTTTGCTTTCTTTCTACCGTATGAAATTGAAGGGATGATTTCTATGTTTTCAATAGTAGAGTCGTGGAAATTAAATTTCTGAAATTGTGTGGGTATTGTTGTCATTATTTTAATTTGAAAAGATAACGTCGAAAATCACCGGTGGCAAAAAGCAGAACGAGGGACGAGTGGCGCTTTTTGACGTCCGAGTGAATTTGCATTGTTGAACGAAGCCGCTCCCGCGGCGGAAAAAGCCAAAAAACAGTGTATAACTCCAGTAAGTTTCCAATCCCGGACACTTACAACAAAAAGGAGTGTACCATGAAATCATC
>Ga0307929_1002009_pt1 | contig 13973 bp, 12 predicted proteins | sample AceLakmetage1330_FD_203160 | JGI IMG/M metagenome (GOLD analysis project Ga0307929, IMG submission 203160) | Saline water microbial communities from Ace Lake, Antarctica - #1330 | ecosystem: Environmental > Aquatic > Non-marine Saline and Alkaline > Saline | place: Antarctica: Ace Lake...
GCTTATTAACTGAAGTTTTTGTGCGATGACATCAGTGGCACCTTTGTTGACGGATGTGTCCTTCGCAAGAGAACGGTCTTTTTCGATGTAGAGCATTCCTGCACTGTCATCAATTTTAACAGTATCTCCTCCGCTAGAGGGGGTGTAATACTCAAAAGCCGGTGGAGTTCCTGCTTGAGGAAGTGTCGATTCAGTGGCTTGGATCTCAGGGAAATCTAACGCAGAGATCTTTCCTACCTTCTTCATCGCTCGGAAAATCTGCTCAGAGATCTCGGCTCGAGATGGATTTTTTTCAGGATCAAGTGTGTGGAACTCTGTTCCGTAGGCGAGGAGCTTGTTTTCATTGAGCGTATGAAAATATGTTTCATACCATTGCTCTCCCTCTTGTGCTTCACTCGCTTCAAATCCAAAAGCATTCCCAAGTATTTTTGCTACTTCTGCACGATTCACAGGACTTCCTGGGCGAAATGTTCCGTCAGGATACCCTGCTAACCATCCGTTGTGTTTCGCGGTTTCGACATAAGAAAAGAACCAATCACTGGTCTCAACATCCGGAAACGAAGAGGCTTGTGGGACAAACTTCTTTATCTTGGTCGCGTTCACGAGAATTTTACAAAACTCAGCTCGGTTCAAATTTCGATCAGGTTGGAAACTTCCATCTGAATTTCCCGTTAAAACTTCTTCTTCAACGAGAACAGAAATAGGAATCTCTGCCCACTGGGGGATATCAGCCTGATCGGAGAAGTCTGTTGCAGCGAACCCAGTATTAATCCCGAGCCCAAGAACGAATGCCAATGTAAAAAAGAATCTCATCGGAGAGATTCTATAAAGGTTTTGATAAGAGTTCAAACGTTACGCAACGTTTTTTGTTGCTTCAGCAGGGATTACGTTTTCAATTGCTGACCAACGCGGACTTCCACTTTCTGGAATAATAACGGTTACCTTGTCTCCAACATTCGCTCGGAAGAACGTTACTGATGCGTATAACACGTTATATGTTTTGTCATCACAGAGTACTTTATACTGTCCTTCGTCCATAATAAGGTGTCCTGTTGTGAGTTTCCGTCCAACTAATTCAATTTGTTTAAAGATGAACGCTCCGTTTGGTTTAATCGTAAGTTTCAATCCATCACCTTCAACAAGTTTCGATTTTGATGCGTAGTTCGTAGGAACTGGATATTGGCTTCCTTCTCCATCCACCATGTTCTCTCCATCAAATACTCCTTCAACAACTTGTTCTTCTTCTGTAGAAAAATTCGTAACATCAATTGTTTTCGCCTTTTCGAAGATAACATCAGACTCAACACCGTTCTTTTCAGCTAAGGTCTTCGTCCATTTCTCAACAGCGTCAAGAGATGACTTTGCTGCCACGATAGATTGGTTAAGTTTAACGAGAATGTCGGTGTCTTTCATTTGGTTTTGTTTGTATATTTCCAAGTATTATAGCACAGAAAAGGGGCTTTTTCAAGCGAAAGACTAAAAAGAATTTGACGGATTCCAGATGCTCTTTAAAATCCTGCGTACTTATCTTTATTTTTTTATATGAAAAAAACATTTATTTTGGCTTTCGGTTTTTTTGTAGCCCTCTTACTTACGGGTTGCACTATGGGAGGAGATATTTCTAAAGAAGAAGCAAAGGAAACAGTAGAAAATTTTATTAATACGGCACTTATGCCACCAGGAGGAACGGCAACGGTGAAAGAAATCACAGAAGAAGACGATATGTATAAGGTGGTTGTAGAAGCAAACGGACAAGAAATCACGTCTTACCTCAGCGAAGATGGAAAGATGTTCTTTCCAAATGTGATGAATATCGAAGAAACGTTAAAGAAAAACGAAGACCAAGTGGCGGCTGCAGCAACGGCGAAAAATGAAGAGCTCAAAGATATGGAGAAGAAAGAAGTGCCTGTGGTGGAACTCTTTATAATGAGTCACTGTCCATTTGGAACACAGATGGAGAAGGGGATTATTCCAGTAGTAGAAACATTGGGAGACAAAATCGATTTCCAATTAAAATTTGTGAACTACGCGATGCACGCAAAGAAAGAACTGGATGAACAAATGATTCAGTACTGTGTGAAAGAAGAAGAACCAGCAAAACTGATTCCATACCTTCGATGTTTCCTGGAAGACGAAACAGGATCACAATCTTGTTTGGCTGAAGTAGGAGTTGATACCGCAAAAAACAATGCTTGTATTGCGGCTACCGATAAGGAATTCGGCGTTACGGCAGGATTTGAAGACAAAACAACATGGGTAAATGACCGATTTCCAAAGTTCCTTACTGATAACGATGACAACCTCAAATACGGTGTTCAAGGATCACCAACACTTGTTATTAACGGAAAAAAATTGGGAGCTTCTCGTGACGCAAAAAGTTTAATGAATCTTATTTGCGGAGGATTCGAAACAGCGCCTGAAGAATGTAGTATTCCAATGTCTAGTGATCAACCAGCACCAGGATTTGGATGGTCGGGAGCAGCGCCTGCAACAGCAGGAGGAGCTGAATGTGAAAGTTAAGAAGAGGAATTAATAGAAAATATATGGAGGGGCGTGCCACGGTACGCTCCTTCTTTTTATTGAGAAAGTTTCCACGATGACTACAATGAGACCATGGAAAAAATTGTTGCGTTTGCGAAGAGAAGGGGATTTGCCTATCCGGGATCTGCGATCTATGGAGGATTCGCCAATTCATACACCTACGGACCATACGGAGTAGAACTCAAGAAAAATATTAAAGATCTCTGGTGGAAGACTTTTGTTCAGAACAGGGAAGACGTCGTGGGAATTGATGGAGATATTATCCTTCATCCGAAGACTTGGAAGGCTTCAGGACATTTGGAGAACTTCAATGATCAAATGGTGGATTGTAAAAACTGCCGAGCGCGACTGCGAGCAGATCATATTGTCGAAGAACAAGCGAAGGTGGATTGTGAAGGAATGTCTGACAAAGAGGTGACGGCACTCATTAAAGAACACGATATTAAATGTCCGAAATGTGGAAAGAAAGAATTCACGGATGTGCGGAAATTTAACATGATGTTCTCTACGCAAATGGCAAAAACCGCAGATGCGGATAGTGATGATGGAATGGCATATCTTCGTCCAGAAACGGCACAAGCGATTTTCTTGGAATTCAAAAATGTAGTTGATACGATGCGAGTGAAATTGCCATTTGGAATCGGGCAAACAGGAAAAGCATTCCGAAATGAAATCACACCGGGAAATTTTATTTTCCGACGACTTGAATTTGAACAAATGGAAATCGAGTATTTCATCGAAGAAAAAGATTGGGAGAAAATATTCGCCCAGTGGCAGAAAGATATGAAGGACTGGTGCACGCTCATCGGACTGGATCCAAAGAAACTCCACGATTACGAACATCCAGAAGAGAAGTTATCCCACTACTCAAAACGAACAATCGACATTGAGTATGACTTTCCTTTCGGACGAAAGGAGTTGTACGGATTGGCATATCGGACAGATTTCGATCTCGCGCAACATGAAGAACACTCGAAGCAAAAGCTTCGAATTCACGATGAAGAAAGTGGTCAGAAGATTCTCCCACACGTGATTGAACCGACATGGGGACTTGATCGTTCCGTTTTGGCGGTGATGTGTGATGGATACACAGAAGAGAAACTTGAAGATGGAACAGAACGAACGGTTCTTAAATTAGTTCCGATTCTTGCTCCGGTGAAAGTGGCGGTGCTTCCTTTAATGAAAAAAGATGGACTGCCAGAAAAATCACGAGAAGTTTTCGACGCGATGAAAGTATTTGGAAATTGTGAATTTGATATTTCAGGAACGGTTGGAAAACGATACCGACGACAAGATGAAATCGGAACACCGGTTTGTATTACGATAGACTATGACACACTTGAAGATGGTACAGTGACTGTTCGCGATCGGGACACAATGAAACAAGACCGTGTAAAAATCGAGGACCTTGTTGAGACACTTGAGAAGAAATACTTCTAGAATGGTTTTCTTAACACGTTTAGAGCTTGTTCAGAAGGAGATGCAATAGTGGGAAAAAGTTCTCCTTCTAGATATATGCATATTTCATGAATCTGATCGACATACTCTGGCATGAGTTCCTTTACGATACCTAATACCTGATTTTTTGTGTAATTGGTTTCCTGTGTTTTTAAATCGCTCAGCATGGCAAACTTTCTCTGTCCAGAAGGGACTAGTGAAAAACGAGCAAGAACTTCGTTTTTTATATCAACCATTCTTATGTCTGTTTTGAAATCCATCACTTTCGCTTCCTTTGTGGAATAACCATTTAAATCACCGCCCTCTTTATCAAAAATAAAACGGTGTGAAGTTGTTGCTGATTGGAAAAACAAATTTTTCATGTTGAAATAACGCTATCACGTTTTACCAAAAAGTCAACAACATGTCATGCAATTTTCCTTTTCTCTCCTTTTCTTTTACAATTCACATAATGGCAAAAAAGAAAAAATCGACTTCAGTTTTTGTTACCGTTCTCAAAAATATAGGAATGGGAATTACGTGGGTGATTCGAAATATATGGCTTGCTATTGAGTGGCTTGGATTTTTTATCTGGGACATTATTCATCGTGTTTTTGAACTTGTATTCTGGGTGTGGGGATTCGTACTCGTGACAATTCTTATTGTGACAGCGGCATTTCTCTTCTTGAGCCTTGGAATAAAAGCCCTTGATAATACGAGTTATTCTGAGAATTTAATGCAGCAATTCTTACCAGAAGTTGTCGCAGAACAACAGGCGCAATCGTTGCCAGACATCCTTTCTGAATTTACTAACAAAGAAGAATGACACGAGTTTTGACCGGTATTCAATCAAGTGGAGATTTGCACTGGGGGAATTACTTCGGCGCAATTAAGCCGATGCTCGATTTCCAATCAGACAAGAAGAACGAAATGTTTTTTTTCATTGCGGACTTGCATGCATTCACTTCGCAGACAGACGCAGATAAGTTTTCGGAATACCAAAAAAACGCGGTCGTCGATTGGTTGGCACTCGGAGTTGATCCAAGTAAATCACTTTTCTACCGACAATCAGACATTCGTTCACACACAGAACTCACATGGATTCTCCTCTGTCAGACACCGATGGGGCTCCTTGAACGAGCGCATTCTTTCAAAGATAAAAAGGCAAAAGGCATGGAAGCGAACGCGGGACTGTTTACCTATCCAGTTCTTATGGCATCAGACATTTTGCTCTATGACGCGAACAAAGTGCCTGTCGGGAAAGATCAAAAACAGCATGTGGAGATGTCGAGAGACATTGCACAGAAATTTAATCACCGGTACGGAGATACATTTACAATTCCAGAACCAGATATTCCAGCGACGGTAGCAACAATCCCAGGACTCGATGGTCAAAAAATGTCGAAGAGTTACGGGAATACGATTGAGATTTTTGCAGATGAGAAAACTTTGAAGAAAAAAATAATGTCGATCAAAACAGAATCTGTCGCGATGGGGGATCCGATTGATCCAAAGACCTGCGCGGTATTTGCTTTCCACAAACTCTTCGGAAACCCGAACCTCGCAAAGCTTGAAAAGCAGTATAAAGCGGGAGATATCGGATTTGGAGATAGCAAGAAACAACTCTTTGAATTGGTATGGGAATTCTTCGCTGAAGCTCGAGCAAAACGAGCAGAATTGGAAAAAGATTCAAAGCTTGTTGAGAAGATTTTGAAAGCAGGAGCTGGGAAAGCCAATGCGATTGCTGAGGAAAAATTAAAAACGGTCCGAGAAAAGGTCGGACTGAGTGGATCACACTTGGTATAAAAAATATTTATTGTCATCCTGAATTCATTTCAGGATCTTATTGAAAGGTTTGCACTAACTTTTGAGCGTTAGCGCGGTATTGCTGTGAATTTTATTCATGGTTTGATCCCGGACATCCCTTCGGGATTCCGGGATGACAGAGGAGAGGGGAAACAGGGTAAACCCCTTGAAAAAGGCGTTTATTTGTGGTACAATAAGGAGATGGATCAGAATAATTTTGAATTTGGCTTCAAGAAACAGCGTCCTTTTTGGAAAGACGCGTTGATGTTTTGTTTCACAGTGAGCTTGGTTTGGAGTGGGACACACGTGGTTCTCAACTACGGAGCGTTCGCGCAAATGGCGGAATATAAAGTAGAAACATTGAAAGCATCGCTCTTCTTTGAAGCAGTAGAGGAGGTAGCGCCTGTTGAGAAAGAGGTACTAAAATTAGAGAAGATTGAGAAATCACGACAAGAGCTCTTTGCCAATAAAACATTGAAACCAAAGAACCAAGCAAAAAATATGTTTGCGACGATGGACATCTTGCCTCCCGACAATAGAATTTCTATTCCACGAATTTCACAAAATGTCCCACTTGTTACGGTTCCAACACATAAACACTGGAAACAACTTGAACGCAATATTCAAAATGGTCTTAAAGATGGCGTAGTTGTTCATCCCGTTTCTCGGAAACCTGGAATTCTCGGAAACTTCTTTGTGACAGGGCATTCGTCATATTACGCATGGGACAAAGGACGATTCAAAGACGTATTCGCACTTCTTCACGAAGTTGAAATGGAGGATATGATTGAGATTTTCTGGGAAGGGGAGAAGTACACCTACCAAGTAAAAGAAATCAAAATTGTTGCCCCGACAGAAACGTCAGTACTGAATCAACCGAAAGATAGATCGATTCTCACACTTATGACCTGTACACCAGTAGGAACCAATAAAAACCGACTGGTAGTGGTAGGAAAGTTGGTGGAGGTGAATTAAAAAGGGTTTGCGTTCAGATAAAATATCCATACAATCGTGCCGTTCTTTTTCGAGCATATTGTACTTATAGGAGAGGTGGCAGAGTGGTCGAATGCGGTAGTCTTGAAAACTACTGTGCGAGCAATCGTACCGAGGGTTCGAATCCCTCCCTCTCCGCCAGAAAAGCTTGATTCACCCTTGTGGTGAAGAGGGGTTTTCTTACGAGGGATGAGAACCCAATTCGGGTTCGATAGCGAAGCTCACGAGGCACGAAATGCCGAGTAATCCCTTCACAAAGAAAGCTTGATTTTAAAATCTCTTTTCTTACAATTCATTCGTTCTTAAGGGCGCTTAGCTCAGCTGGCTAGAGCATCTCGTTTACACCGAGGAGGTCGAGGGTTCGAGTCCCCCAGCGCCCACCATTTATTTCCCATCCCCCGTATGAAAAAAATCTTTCTCGTACTTTTATTAGCTCCTTTTTTTGTGGGGTGTAATTTACAAAACACATCTACTTCAGTTATTACTGAAACATCAGTGGTGTCTGAATTCGAAGGAAAGCCTTCGGTAATCGTATTTGGAGGAACATATTGTCCTCACTGCACAAAAGCAGTTCCACTCTTTAAAACGCAAATTTGGGATAATTACAGCGAGAAAGCGAATCTTTGGATCAATGTTATTGATAAAAAGAAATTTGATGTCGAAGACGTTGCACAGGGATTCAATGAAAATTTAACATTTGAAGGAATAGCGAATAAACCGTGTGGATTTGTTCCAGCATGGGTAGTACTCGACGAAAACTTTAAACCAGTCCTTTCAAGTTGTGGTACTGAAAAGTCGATAGAGGACATAAAAACATCGCTCGACGGTTTGTTGGAATAACACGGAGGAGTGCCAGAGTGGTCGAATGGGGTGCTCTCGAAAAGCACTGTACCAGCAATGGTACCGGAGGTTCGAATCCTCTCTCCTCCGCCATTAAAAAGATGAGAACCTCCGAGAGGTTCGTTAAATAGCGGTAGCGTCATCCTCTCTCCTCCGCCAGTTTAAAAACAAGATGTAGATTCGTAGGGGTTTGCCAATGGCAAACCCCTACGGGTAATGTTAAATTCATATGAATTCATTCCCTTGGAAATATTTATATTTTTAGAGAAGATTGTTTGACTATGAAATACAATCCAGGAATTCATAATCGAAAATCAATTCGATTGAAAGGATATGATTATTCTCAGGATGGGGCATATTTTGTTACGATTTGTGTACAGAATAAGGAATGTCTATTTGGAGAAATTGTGGATGGGGAAATGTATTTGAACGAAATTGGAAAAATTATACAAAAACAATGGAAACAATTACCAAAACGTTTTTCAAATATAAAATTGGATGAATTTATAATTATGCCAAACCATTTTCATGGGATTGTGGTTATTGAAAATAAAACCATAAAAACAGGGCAACCACAAGGGATTGCCCCTACGTGTTTTAAATTTCAAAATGCAAGGGTGCCCCTTGTGGGTACCCATTCACAAAACATCCATTCGATTGGTAATGTTATTGGGGCATTTAAATCGTTAACAACCAATGAATATATTTGCAGGGTGAAATTAAAAAAAATACAACCATTTGCAGGGCGTATTTGGCAACGAAATTATTACGAACATATAATTACAAACGAAAAATCGTGGGAGAAAATTAAAAATTACATCATTCAAAATCCTGAAAGGTGGAAATATAATGAGTTTTTTATGAAATAAACTTACGCTCCCTTCTTCATAGCCAAGAGTTCCTCAGGATTTGTGGTCACAATCTTGTTTTCTCCGTAACTCGCAATCACGTGAATCGCCACGTGTTGGTTTCCGGCGAAGAAGAGACCTTGTCCTACTCCTGAATTAAGCAAGAGGTACTTCTCACTCTCGGTGAGATTAAATGTCTTTTGCAGTTTATCCATCGCAACCGGCGCTTGTCTCAGCAACAGTTGCATCGAGGAATTCGTAATAATCGGTTTTCCCCATTTACTTTCCATGAAATCTTCCACATCTTGTGTAATAGTGGTGACTCCGAGGTAATACTTTCGGGCTCGTTTTGTAAGGTTGTGGAGGAATCGTCCAGAGTCCTCGTATTGCACCATGTGCCAGGCCTCATCAATCACAAGGATTCGTTTCTTCATTTCAGATCGGACCTTGTTCCAGATGAAGTTAATCAAAATATACATTGATACGGGACGAAGTTGTTCTTCTAAATCCCTTATACAGAAGACCACCAGTCCGGAATCAAGATCAACGTTTGTTTGATCTGAGAACAGTCCTGAGAAGGTTCCTTTTGTGTATTTTTCAAGTCGAGTGGCCAATGATTTCCCACCTTCCATCGTATTGAGTACGTTTTCAAGATCCGCCATCACTGGCATTTCAAATTCAGAAGGGTTTTCAGTTTCAGATGTAATTCCTTTGAGTTCGTATGTTTGCAAGATCGCTTTATCCATCAAAGCTTCTTCATTAGGATCTAATTTTCCAAGCATAATACTCATCAATCCAGAGATAGTAATCGCATTTTCTCTCAAAAGTTCTCCCGGTCGAATGTCATCCTCATTTACCGATAACGGTAAATCAAACGGATTAATACGTTGATCAGAGGTCAGTGATACTTTTATGTAACTTCCGCCAACGGTTTTGGCCAACGCCTCATACTCGTTTTCTGGATCGATCACGATCACGTCCGTTCCGAACATGAGCGATCGGAGAATTTCTAATTTCACTGCATAAGATTTACCAGCACCAGATTTCGCGAAGACCACTTGATTCGCATTTTCCAGATTGAATCGATCAAAGATGATCAATGAATTGTTGTGTCGGTTAATTCCGTACAAGATTCCTTCGTTTGAAGTGAGATCACTTGAAACAAATGGGAACGTTGTCGAAAGGGGACCAGTGTTCATGTTTCGAACAACCTCGAGCATGTCTGTTGCCTGGGGGAGTGTCGATTCAAAACCACGTTCGGTTCGAAAATCAGCCGTTCGCGTCATTACAAGTTGTCCTCCGAGAATCGTTTCGAGTTGTTTGGCTGTCTTATCAAGTTTGTCTTGGCTATCTGCGTAGACCGTAAAATAAAGACCTACTTGAAAGAACTTTTCATTTCCTCGTTGAAGATCAACTCGCAATTGTTCGGCATCTTCCAATGCCGTATCAAGTCCAACATCTGAGACGAGTCCTTTCTTTTCGTTAATATGCTTTGTAGAAAGCATTTGTGCGACTTTCTTTCGCAAAATCTTCATCATTTTGAGTGAGTTTGTTGGGTAAACGAAGATTGAAATGTCGATCGACGCATCAAAATTCACCAAGCTATTCATCCAGTTTGATTCCAAGTATCGAGGATAACTAAACACAAAGAAGCTCTTCACGTACATTCCGTTCATCTTGATGTCAGTATTTCCTACCTCCATTGCAGAGGGGGCGATCAGATCTTTCGCTGAAATAACACCTCGTTGGTATTCTTTTTCTGCTTCTATAATCCGTTGTCGCATTGCAGTGGTGAGTTTCTTTTTGTCTTTTGCAGGATCAAAGTTCTCAAAAAAATCATCGGCATCACCCATTTCCTTTTCGAGTTTCTTATCACGCGCTTCTTCGGCTTCTTTGTTTTTGGTGACGTGGCCTTGCCACTTTTGTTTGATTTGTTCCGCTACACCAAAGGTTGGAGAGCCTTTCTCTTCAACATTGGTAATACGGACTTCTCCTACTTGAGGAGCTTGGGTAGTGGCTGGTGTTGTATTTTCGTCAGTCATAATATCTAAAATATTCAAGACATTATACCATAGAAAAGATGCTTTTTCAAGCGTTTTGAAGCGGATAAAGGGAGAAGCGGGCTTGACTTTTTTAAAAAACAATATATAACAAAAACACGCATCAGTGTTCACTTGAAGGTTGTTGGGTAAACAAAGGATTCAGAGGTGTGATACGTGCTTTTTCCACAATTGTGCTCACAGAGAACACAGATCGGGTTCGTTCCATATGACGGAACGGACTCACCTGCCGTCTAAAAATCTATATTTAGGAGTGGATTTTCATCACTCGCGTGTTTTTGTTTGTTTTTGTGTAAGATTTTTGTTTATATGCTCAAATGTTTTTAAAACTTCGTTTTAAACATTTGGCATGATGTCGTTATTTTGGTGAAACCAAAATGGAAACAGTGTTTCCTTGTCTTATAATTTCTTCGAAATTATGAAGCCAAACGAGTATCAAAACGATTTCATGTTTTGAGAGCAAGACGGCTGTCTTTCTCTCGTAGACCAGTAAATACTGGGCGAAAGAAGGCAGGGAGATGCTTTCAACCTCACGATCCAATGAACGTAAGATCGAAAAACTCGCTACCCTCTAGATGAGTCGAATTCTCAAAGAACAGGTTATTGTACCACAGAAAAACTCTAAATGCAAGCAGGGCTTTGACAAATCTTTATATTTAAGTAGAAAGGAACAAATGAAATTGGACAAGATTCCTGATATAGATGTAACAACGGAAGACATTCTTTCCGAGGAAAATGTTTTGCTTCTTAACGAAGGAATTGAAAAAGGTCATGAAGAAGAAAAAAGAAAAGAAAAGATTCCCTACACTCCAGAAGAAAAAAAACTTATAAAGGATCGTGTTTTTGAATCTGTTTTTAATCAAAATATAAAACAGGCCGTTGAGAAAAAACCACTTCTTTCTGATCAGGAGGTGAAATATCTTATTCAGTATGTACTGCGTACGATTGAGGCCTTTGGAATAGATGGATTTAGTATTAACTACACGGGGCCACTAGAAGGAACAATACCGGGGAAATATGAAAAGAATGTTTTTGATAAGGCTAATAAACTTGCGCATATGCTATTTCAGAATCTAGAAGAAGAATTAGACATATTGATAGATGAACACGGAGAAACAATTCGAGATATATTACTTGCGGGCGAAAAAATGGTTTTCGTTTGTACGCATCCAAGTTGGGTAACGTTAGCAATGCCGACATTTATTCTTAAAAAAATACAAAAAAAATATAATATTCCCTGTTATGTCGAAGAGAATAATGGACGGATTATCTTGGCGCCAACTGTTATTATGGCGGTTAAAGAGATAGGTGGAGGGGAAGAGTTAAATGTGAAAAAATTCCTTACAGGAATGGGGCTTGATATTATTGTTACAACTCCAGTGAACCCAGATCGAGAAAAAGATCCTGAAATTAAAGAGCTGGGAGATAGCTCGCGAATAGTTGCGGGGAAAAAATTGGTAAACTTTTCGGAAGAGAAGGGAACCAGCTTGCTTCTTGCTCCGGAGGGTTCGATAACACCTGTAGATGAAGAGACAGGGAGATATAAATTAAAGATGGCAAAGGATGGGACAGTAGGGGCTATGCATTTGCTCGGGGCAAGAAAAAATACAAAAGAGAATGAACGAAAGCATTTTGTCCTTTTAGGAATGGGAAAAGAAGATATGGAAAAAGGGGAAGAACTTAAACCCACAAATATTAAAATGAAGATGGAAATACTTTCTCCAGAAAAGTTACGGCAAATAGCGGAAGAAGAAGGGGTTCAAAATAAAAATGCTTTTGCTACCGCAATTATGGAAAAACTTTCTGATTTGGTAGATGGAACATACGAAGGCGCTACCGCATCATCTGAAGAGCGTTCTTGATCAGCGCTTTATTAAATCCATACTTCATTCTCATCGGACCGAGGAGTCCGATAGTTCCTGATATTCCAGAGGTTTCAAACCGAGCGACCACCATGGCACAACTTGTAATTTCTTCGAGCAGATTTTCTTCTCCGATGAAGATTTTAATCTTTCCTTCTAGTTCCAAAGATTCAAGCATTGCTCTGAATCGTTCTTTTCCTTCCAAAATTTCTACAATCTGAGCGGCTTTTTCAGGTTGCATGATAAACTCGGGAGATCGCAGTACATTTGATAATCCAAGGTAAAACGTACGGTCATTATCAACGGTAGCAAATGCCACGTTTCCCGATAATTGTGACAAGAGTCTCACAATATCAAAGAGTATTTCTTTCGATTTTGAGAGTCGGTATTCCGCGATGTATTTTTCAAAAATTTCCTGCACCAACTCTTCTTCCTTTGTGTTTTCCAATAATTCGTCCACAAAAAATCGGTATCCTTTTTGCGTTGGAACTTTTCCAGCAGACACATGAGGGGATTTAATAAGTCCCACTTCTTCAAGCAAAGAAAACTCGTTTCGCACGGTAGCGGATGAGATATCAAAATCTTTGGACAGGAGAAGAAGCTTCTGTGAAGCCACAGGACTTCCTGTTTCCACAAAGTCTTTGATTAGGGCACTGAGAATTTGAAGTGTCCGTTCTTTCATCGGGGCTTCTTTTACCTAAAATTTTCACAAAAGGCAATAGACTGCTAATATTTCGACGTATGATTTTCTGTGAAGTTTGGATACGCGGAGTGCGGGGAATTTTTTCTTGGCACTCAGAACAAACGGTTCAACCTGGTGCACGGGTGCGGATTTCTTTTCGGAATCGCGTCAGGACAGGGATTGTTATTGGTGTCTCTGATCAGAAACCAGAGTTCAAGACACAACCCGTTCAAGAGGTGTGGGACGAACAGTTCATTCCTGCATCGTATATCGAAACAGCGAAAGAGGTCGCGCATGAAAATTTTTCATCGTTAGAAAAAGTGCTCGGTTTAATGGTGCCAGAGAAATTCTTCACATCACAGAATCCAGAGAAACGAGAAACGTTTTACCTCTTAAATGCAGACGAAGAAGTTCGGGGAGTGAAACAGAAACTTGTAATTGAACTGCTTCAAAAAAACAAAGGACGCATGCGATCTGAAGACCTGCGGGAACAAGTTTCTCTCGCCACGCTTCAGGGACTGGTAAAGAAAGAAATACTGACAATCGAAGAGGGAGCACTGGTATCGCCACTCGCGGTAACCGATAATGGGAAATCAAACATTACACTCAATGAAGATCAAGAAAAAGCGTTGAAAAAAATTCAAGATTCAAAAACAACAACACTCCTGTTCGGAGTGACGGGAAGTGGGAAGACTGAGATTTATAAAAAGCTCGCACAGGAAGTTTCTGCCACCGGACAAGTGTTGCTCCTGCTTCCAGAGATTGCGCTGACATCACAACTCATTGCCGAATTCCAATCAGTCTTCGGAGGGGCTGTCGCCGTATGGCATTCCAAACTGTCGGAAGGAGAGAAGATTCAAGAATGGAAACGCGTGCAATCAGGAGAAGCCAAGATTCTTATCGG